>OFQU01000004.1_pt1 | contig 44484 bp, 59 predicted proteins | sample 1542981 | NCBI WGS metagenome assembly OFQU01 (sample SAMN07774233, study PRJEB24372) | wastewater metagenome | isolation source: Exp Tend CN 90WW | collected 2016-02
CCATCCCGGCTGTGTTCACGATGGCCTTGAGGGCTGCGGAGGCTTCTTCCAATGTAGCCACGAGGGCCTGAGCTGGAGGAGATGGAGGCGCGAAAAGATCCGGTTTGCTGGTTTCAGGGACAGCCGGCGCTGATTGAAGAGGCTCCTGTTCGACGGCTTGAGGTTTCTCTTTCGGTGGACGGCCACCCTTCCCTTTTGGCATTGTGACATCCGCTTGCTGAATGCTAATCGTTGTTTGACCAAACATTCCATTTGCCATCGCCGCGAGTTCGTCCCAGGTGCTACCTTCTAACGTGACGGTGATCATTCTAGTTTTCTCCCTTGTCGTTTGTTGAGTTGGTTAAATTCGTCGATCCGATACCCGAACTTGAGATACCACCAGCGATAGATTGCCGCGGTGCCCACACACCCCACCGCGATGAAGAAGGCTGTGAGAAGTTCGAGCCACGCCGCTGTTGTCATTTAGTCCTCCGCAAAAATGTCGACGGGTTTGGGATCGTCAAACAATTGCACGAGATCCCGTGTCTTGCGCTTCAGAATTTTTTGCACCTTTTCGTCCGTCGTCCCTGGAATGTAGAAGAATCGCACGCGCACCGGATGGAGTTGGCGCACGTCATGACATCTCATCGCCGCTTGGGCGTTGTCGGATGGCACATAGGACGAGCCGAGAAAGGCCACTTCATGGGCGGCGTTCAAGTTAATCGCTACCCCCGCCGCCTGAATGTTGCCGATGAACACCCGGCATTTGGGATCATTCTGGAACTCGCGTTCTGCTTTTCTCCTGTTTCGGTCGGACGTGGCTCCCCACACCCGCACCGGGTTAAAGAGTTTGAGTTGATACCACATCTCTTCGACGGCATTCGCGTGCCAGCAGAAGATGACAATCTTCTCATAGGCACCCGAATCGAGTTCGTCGGTGATCATCTCAGCCACCGGCATACACTTCTGCAATTCGGTCCATCGCCGGCTGGCGTTCGTGCGGGCCTGAAGGGCCGAGAGCGCCTTGGCAAAGTCGTCCGTCTCGCCGCCCATGGTTCTTGCCATGGCGTCGATGGTGGCGATCTCTTGCGCGACTTGGTTCTTCACCGTTTCGAGATCCGTCATCCCGAGATAAATCTCCGGATACCAGCGTTTCACGTCCACGAGGCCCGCTTCGACGGGCGTGTGGTGAAAGGAAATGGGTGGGAGTTGTGGCAAGACGTCAGCCTTTCTTCTTCTGAGACAATGAGGCGCGAGCAATGTTTTCAATTCGTCGGTGCGTTGGGAGCCCACAATCTGATCGCCATATACTGTGCGCCTGATAACGCAATACCGAGCGGCAAAGGCAGAACAGATCATCGTGATCACCCCAGCGGCACGCAGGAAGGTATACATATCGCCGTTGTGATTTCTCGCCGGGGTGCCCGATAGACACCATACCCGTTTCGCATACGGGGCGAGATGGAGATACGACACGCGGGTTCTCGCTGTGTCTGGATTCGCCAAATAGTGACACTCGTCGAGCACGAGAAGATCCCACGGTTGCAAGAGTTCCTTTTTGGGCTGGAGCTTCTTTGACCCCTTCTGGAACGTGCTGTCGTAGGAGACGACGGAGATGTGATAGGTCCGTCGGCTGAACGTCTGGCGTTCGGCTTCCCACACTGGTCGGGCGATCGCGGGGCACACGACCAAGACACGGGATATCGAGGTATCCAGGTTGATCGCTTCCAAGACCTGAGCCGTCTTGCCGAGCCGCATTTCGTCTGCGAGAAGTCTGAACTTGTTTGGGGCGAAGGGATCTAGCAGCCATCGCGCACCTTCGTGTTGATAGTGGAAGAGGTCATTATCCATCTCATTTCAGGATTACTTCGCACAGCCATTTAATTTCCGTCAAGGCTCGAATCCTCTTGGCCGATTCGCGCGTCTCTTCGTGGGCCTGTTGCTTCAAGGCGTCGACCTGCATCTGCAATTCGCTGATCTTCAGCGCGGCGGTCGTACAGCCGAGACAGGGCGTGCCGGCGTAGGTTTCTTCACAGTCCATTAGCTGATAATCCTCGTCATCTCTAAGATCCCGTAACATTATCAACGCGGACTTTATTTGTAATACGCTCAAGTATTGTTTTCATTAGAGAGAAATCCCCTCCACTTGTCCGTAATAGGCCAGTAATGCCGCCTCTGCCCGTCCATCGTCGCACTTCCGCGTCCATTGATGCGCGCACGTGGGAAAGATCTGTGAGGCTCGCCGGCGCGTGTCGTCCTTATCGTGTGTGAGGCCGAGCTTGCGTTTCCATGAGGCCGGGGCGATCACGGTCATCGGGAGATCGTGGGCCACGAGCATCGCCTGAAGGACGCCGCACACGAAGCCAAACGAGAATGAGGACGTCACCCCTTGCCCCGGCATCGCATGCACGTCTTCGATGATCGCGTGCATGATGTGGGCGCGATAGGTGAAGAGGAGCGTGTTGATCCCTGAGAGATCGACGCGGGTGCGCGATTTCTTATTCACTGTGATTTTGAAGGTTGGGATATCGAAGGTCTTCACCATTGGTTTTCCCTGTTCATAGGCCAAGAGAGCGATGGCGCCGTGCGCCCCAGGATCTATTCCCATATAGAGGGGCGTCATCACCAGGCGTCCAGCCCCATCCGAATCACAAATACTCCGATCACGAGTGCGGCAAGAAGCCCCGTGACCACGAGGAGGTAGTCCATAGACCCCCACGCGACGACTTGCGTGGCGTGGGTGCAGATGTTCGCGTACACCGTTTCTCCCCAATTCGAGACGGACTTGATGCATTCCGCGTAGTTCTGATTGACATTCAATTCGGCTGTCATTCTGTCCTCCCTAACAACTGACTCGCCGTGACCGCAAACAAATGGCACAGTGTTTTGAGTTCATACCCCCGCGCGGGTCGACGATTGGTTTCGATGTCGGCGATGTGTTCTCGCGTGGCGCCGAGATACGCGGCCACTTCCTTTTGTGACAGGCCGTGGGCTCGCCGAAGCCGTTGGACGTTATTCATGGTTTCACCAACGGCTTGAGCAATCGGTCAAACAGTTGTGACGCCTTCAGATTTTGGTTTTTCCCGAATCCGCCCTTCGTTCCCGAGCGGCGTTGGCTCTGTCGGAGTTCGGTTTGGGTCGGGATTGTTTGCGTGCCTTTTTTCATTTCTTGTCCTTCTCTTCGTAGAGAATGTGCGCGATCAAGGCCAGATTCGCGATGTCAATGAACGTGTCGTAGATGTCTTCGTTCTGAAGTTGTTTGCCCTTCGCCACGCTATGGAGCCGGCGGATCTTCTCGGACACTCTCAGCATGGCGTAGGTCCAAGGCTCGACGGACCATTGTTCAGACGCCTTTATGTTCTCATACGGGATGCTGTGCGCCTCGTAGTCTTGGCCTTTTTTGTCATGGACCTGTTTCATCTGTGCGAGGAGTTGATCGAATCGACTTTCAGTGTGACCTATGATCCGGTCCATCAGTTCGTCGTTCGTCCGGGGCTGTCCTTCATTCTCCATCTCGGCTCGGGTCCGAAACTCTGTGCATCGTGCGCATGGACAATCTTTCACCGCCGTCATCGTGTACTGGTGTTCGGTCATTTCTTTTTCGCCTCCGCTTCCTTCCACAATTGTTTTAATTGGTTCATCAAGGGCCGATCGAAGTTCGCGATCTCTTGCTCAATGGTGTACGGCGCCGGAGATTGGGATGGGCTGGGGGCCGGGGAGATCGCGAGGCCATCCTGTTCAGAGGCTTCGATATGCGAAAAGCTGTCGATATAGGAGTAGGGTTGTTCGACCGGCGTATAGATCGAGGGCGCCTCGTCGAGTGGGACCATCGCGCACGTGAGACAGAAGAGTGCCCGCGTCCACCGTTCTGCTCCGCGCTGGCCCGCTGGGGTGGTCACTGGGGCACCTTCAAGTCAAATGTTGTTTTCGGCAATCGTGGCTGCTGCTTGAATTGCCATTGGTGGTTCATTCCCACAATTAATCTCCCAAGACCCCACTTGATTGCCTCTGGGTAGCCAACTTCGTGAAAGTGCTCCGCCAAATCCTCATAGACCCCACCGTACAACCAACCACCGCATTCTTTTTGCAGCCACTCCCTACACACCATGCATTGCACGCATGTTCGATGGACCGAAAACTCACCATCGAAAAGATACCTGTCCGACTGGTACTTCTCACCGACCTTGATTGTGCGTGAACATTCAGCACACTTATGTTCCTTGCGGGCTTTTAGGCAAGATTCGGAAAGCAATGTTACCTTGTCCGCGTCATCAGCCATGCACATATCTCATCCCTCCCTGCGCGCCGACGATGGTTAGGACTGCTCTATATCACTAGCCGAAGCGGCCTCAATGCGCCTGCGGTTGATATGATCAATAATCCCACAAGCTAATCCTTGGCACACTCGTGCATTGCCGTCATATCGCCTGAATTCTTTGCTGATACAGTCCTCGCTACCCTTTTCGATGGGCTCGTAACTGCTGCCAGCAAATACCGCGCTGTCGAACCGCTTGAGGACTTCAGCGATAAGGTGCTCCGTCTCAACCATTTCAAGCTCAAGCCCGCCATAGACCGTCCCCAATATTTCATGCTCATACTTTCCGTCGAGCTTGATATGATCAAACTTCAGCCGTGCCTCATCTGGAGAGGAGGCCCACAGTTCAATGCTCCACTGTGAGCCTTTGAACATATAGCCAAAGCTAAATCTTCGCATCACTAGGTTGTCCATTTCTTCACCTGCTTAATCTCCCCACCACAAAATGGGCAGAATTTAATTTTGTGCTCGTTCAGCGTGCCATCACAGCAATAGCCTTCATCACAACTCGTTTCGTGGAAGTCGTCAATACCATCATATTTCCATTCGCACCGTCCCTCACCCATGCCTCGTCCCTCCTGCCGCTGGCGTCAGGGCGGCTGCGGCACACTTCTTAATCCAGTCCACGTTCAGCGCCCCATTGCCTATGCGATCTCGAATATCTTCCAGCGCCTCTCGCAGCCGATCGCGCTCGTCGCGGAGGGCTTTTATCGTTTCTGTTTGTTCCTCGACCGGCGCGGGGTCCAGCGAGGCGTCCAGTGCCGCGATCACACCTCGATCCACATAGTGCCGATCATGATTCTCACAGGGTTTGTTCGGATCACCGCAGTAACATGGGACTTGGTAATTCCGTGCCGCCGTGAGGATCGGCCCCCGCACCAACGCCTGGAGCTGCGTGAGGGCGGTCTGTAGGTCCTTAATCTTCTTCACATCACGATCTTTATCCGCCCGTTCCTGCGTCAGATATAACTGTGCCTCATCCCGCTCCCGCCGCACCGCCTCAAGCTGGGCCTGCAATCGGGCCTTGTCGTCCATGAGCTGATCACCGGCTTTGTCGACTCGATCCCATAGATCCGTCATTTCAACCCTCCGTTCATCTTTCTTCGCTTCGTCGGCCTCCAGTTCGGCGTGCCGAGTTCGGCCCCGTAGAGATCCTCTGGCGTGATCAGAATGCCTTGGAGACGGGCGGCTTTGAGGATGTAGGGGAGAATGAAGGTCGGGATGACGCCACCCATCCCATAGGGGCGTTCGGTCGCGCCTTGCCGTTGGGAGCGTGGCCGCGCCCATTTGTAGACCTGTTGCCTTGTGCGCGTGGCTTCGGGATCGTTCAGGGATTCGAGGGCTCGGACGAGATTGTTCACGCCGCCGAATTTCTTGACGACTCGGGTCACTTGATTATCGAGGGTGAGTGGATGTGGCATGGGTGGAATATAGGCGAGGTGGGGACATATGTCAAGAGGAAATTTCCATATTCAGGCGAAAATGTCTAAAATGGTGGAATCATTGGGTTCGTCGACCATCGCGGCCTGCTTAAATACCCGGCGAACGGATGGCCGTGTGGCTGTGAGTCCTCCACCATACGACTGATAGACCCGTTTCAATTCCCGAATGGCGCCGAGGGTCATCCCTTCGAGGGTGAATTCGCCGGCTTCAAAGGCGATCATGAAATCATCCATGAGAATGCGGTGCTGAAAGCCTTTGGTGTCGTGGGCTTGAATAGTCTTCGGGTACATCGTGACCTCCGTTCGTTATGAAAAAATATCCACGGGTGGTTCGAGTTCGGCTCTGAGCGCGGCATTGGCTTCGCGCAATTCTTCGCTCAAGGTGGGCTTGCGGGGCTTGCGGTGTCTCCAATCGATCCGAAAATCGGCTCGACAACTGGGTTTTGCGTAGTAGCCTTGAGCCACACGGACGATTTTTTGGTCTTTAATCAGCTCCGTGAGACGGTTGTAGAGCCCTTGTTGGTTCGTGTCGGGCATGAATCGCATCTCATCGCGGACCTGCATTCGAGCCAAAATGGCGACTGTGGAGACGGAATCGGGGTAGATTGGGATGTGCGAGAGGATCACTTGATGGCATCGGACGATTTTTGGGGTGCGGTTCCTCTTCATTCAGACCTCCATGAAAATGTTCATATTAGTGTCTATACTCTCGTGCGCCTCTAAAAGCAAGCCCCACTCGTAAGTGCGCGATGTTCCCTGATGTCCTGGTAGAAGAGGCTCGGTTCTATAATGCAAAACCACATAACTCTGCGTGAATACAGGGAAACGCAACACGTTCCATTTGTACTATAGGTTGAGGGGGGGTTACTGACGGGCCACGGCGTATACGCCATAGCTGTACCACACAATCTATATTTCTATATACACAATACATTTTTACAATATGTAAAAGAATAAAGAACAGTAGGTCTTAGATTCAAAAATCAACAAAATCGACCTGTTGGCTCGTTCTATTGATTAAGGGAATGCGGGAACGTAAAGAACGGTTCAGTTAAGAGCGCCAAATAGCAGAGAAAAATAGGATTTTGGCCGAAGAGGCCGAATGACCAGCGTCAAATTCCCCCACCCGATGGCCGGAAAATGCTGGACGACCGTTTTATAACTGTGAGGGCGTGGTGGATGAGGGTGTGGATCGGTGTGTGAAGAGGGCTGTAGGGCTCTGAGGATGGATCGGGAGTGTTTGAGTGTGTTGACCCCCGCTTGGTTGCCGATCGCATGGCCTAGGGCAAGGGAAGGCCCTTGCCCCAGGGGAGAGGCAAGGGCTAAGGGAGTGGTTAGGCTCTGGTTAATACCGGCGCATTGAATGGATCAACTGTATCGGCTACATACTCCCTGGCATACTTGCTTCTTACCTTCGCCCCTAAACACCATCCATTGGGGTACAGCTCCCGCAAATCCTTGTGTGGAGGTAAACCGCTCCCATGTATTTCAATCCATCCACCTCCAAGGTATCGGCTGTATATCGTCGGCACTGTTTCCACTTCGGCTACCTTCTGCAATTCCACCGCATACCGATAGCCGTAGACATCCGCAAGCTTTTGGCCTGTTAATCGTTTCATGGTGTCCTTCCTTATCTCGCCAGTAAGAGACAGACCCCCGCCGCCAAGAGGCAGACCAGGATCATTCCTAGTACGGCGTTGGTGGCGCGGGAACGTCTCAGTTGTTGACGTAGGGTGTGGGTGTCACTCATGGGCTATCGTTCGTCTTTTTCTCGATTGTCCAGCTTGGATTCACAGGCTAAGGCGTGCATGATGCTGTAGCCGAGTTCTTTTCCAGCCTCTGCATAGTTTAGATTCTTTTTGACTTGTAGGCCATAGACCACCGTGAACTTATCTTTTCCGTTTTGGATGAGCTTCACAGGGAATACTAAATCGAGTTCAATACACGCGGTTGCTTTCATGGGTGCTACCTCTCCCTCTGATATTTCGCACGTGGTTGATATTTTTTCCCGCGTCCCTCATACGCCTTTAGGGAGGCGTAGAGGAACGCGAGAAAGGTGAGTAGTGAAAAGACGAGAAGTGTGTAGTCTAGTTCGGTGAACATGATTACAGCCATCGGTGATTGAGGGCATAGCCTGGATCGCTATGCACATGTGGCTCATAGTTCCGTTCGCCATTGCTATGGTCGTTTGACGGGCATCCTTTGCCGGTACAGGTAAAGCCGTCTTTTCGGAACAACGCACACGAAAGCGCATACACGAGCGCAAAGCCTACATCCAGCCCACAACCCCCGGCTCGAACGCCTTCGTGCCGTGTGTCGTAGCCCGATTCAGTGGCAAGAGCTACGGACCAGGAGAGGCGAAGAGGTACGTTGTCTTTTATGACGTAGACATCGACAGCGCGGTACATTCCAGACTTGCTTCGATGGATCAGCTTTGTATAGACCGTATCTCCTGGTTCGATGAGTTTCTTTAGGCTGGCGATTGCTTCGTCTTTCTTCAGTTGTTCTGCTTTAGTCATGGTGATTACTTGACCTCCGTTTGAGTGGGTGTACAGCCGTGTTTTTCTATCGTGTTTCGTGACAGTGTGGAAAAGACGCAATGCTCTCCCATGGGTTCAAGAATGGTCCACAGTTCAAAACTGGGTGCGTTGGGAACCTCTTGCAGTCCGTTGTAATAGGCTTTGATCGGCGTAGGCATGATGGCTATTTCACCTTCCTAACATTAGGTTTGAAATCCCGCAGCGAATCCACTTCCGTGCGCCCCGTTTCAAACCACGTAATAACCCGATAGGCGATGTAGGCGCCAATGCCGTTGAAGAAGAGCATGAGACAGAGATAGATAAAATCACGCATGGTTAGATTCCTCCTATTGAGCGTTAAAGAAACACCGAATTGCTTTGTAGGTATGGGGAATGCCAAACTTCTTACAGGCTCTAGTAATTGCTTTTCCATCTTTGTTTGCTGAGCCGCTGGCTAAGCCAAGAGTCATTTTTCTCGCGAGATCAGCGGGGCTAATGTGAGCCGCTGAATAGGCGTATTCCGGATCATTCGCGAACAATTCAGTGTATTGAGCTTTCAACTCTTCATAGAACGCATCGAGGTTTAACTGAGTGTGTGCTTTGACTCGCTCTAGTTCCATTTCGTCCTCCATGTGGTTTGTGGTTGCGAACATGCCTAGACCTAATGCTAGATGCGTGCCATACGTAAACGGTTGAAAACACAGCGATGTGCAAAAATGAACTGTGTTGTAAAGAATACAGATGCGGGGTAAAAACACAGCACTGTGGTATAAATCACACATGTGTTGTATAAATCACACAGGTGTTGCAGAAAGGAGACAGCTTGGAGATTTCCAGAACGGTAGACTATGAACGGGCTATTGATCTAGCGTATGAGGGCAAATCGATAAAAGAGATAGCCCTTTCAATAGGTTGCAGTTATGGGCAGTTATGCCGCATTCGGCAAAAAGATCCTGTTTTCTCTCAAGCCTTCGACCATGCCCGGGCTGAAGGCTGGTTACTCCATGCAGATCGCCTACTTACGATCTATGAGGACAATCCGCAAGAAGAAACGATGCGACTGAAAGGCATGAGCGACAATATCAAGTGGCTACTCGAACGTGTTCGTCGTGAGATGTTCGGCCAGTCAGTAGAGATCAACCACAAGGTAACAAACGTGAGGCAAGCCCTTGAAGATGCCCGATCCAGGTTGATCGACATCACACCAAAGAGCCAAGAGATTGACATATTCGGGTAGGATTGTTCATTTATGTGCAAGTAGACATAATGGATCTTATGAGACATTTGTATGTATTCATAGGGTTATGTAGTGACTGATAATGAGGTGAGACAGTGCGCGGTGTGTGATGAGCGAATCCCCTTATATATCAACGGTACGAAGGGATGCGGCATATACAGCAGGTAAGTGAAGTGAAAGCCGTATAGCCGAACCTCTCAGAACACAAGGGGGGTGCCGGCGGGGGTAGGAGGCCCTATCGGTCAGGCCGTGTCACCTAGCGGGACCCTCGCGTGTCCCCGATCGACTTCCTGTGTTTTCTCGATAAAATTTTTTGAAAACTCCCGAATGAGTGTACTATCTCACCTATGCGTAAATTACTTCGATTGAGGTTCGCCGGATTAGACGCTGTTGCGACAAGCCTGAATAGCGATCACGGCGGATCCCCCACGCCCGCGTCGAAAGAATGGACATTGATCGAGCAGATTATCAAAGCGCCCACGCTCAAAGAGAAGCGGGCGTTGTTCGACCAGCAAGCTCGGGAACATCCGGTCGTGCTGACCTTAAACGACGACGAGCTGACGGTCGCCGCGCCCACGCCAATGGCCGAAGCCCTTCGGCATTTGTGGCGGTGGTATTTTCGCGATCGTGGATGGGAGCGCATGAAACAGTGTAGTGTCTGTGATAAGTGGTTTGTCGACGCCTCAAATGGACAGACGGGGCTTCGATGTAGCCCGAGCTGTACGTGGGCCTATTGGAACGCAAACCGGAAACTATGATCTACTCTCCCCAAGACGAGCAATCCCTGATGACCGAACTCTGGGATCCGCAGATAAGCGACGATCTCGAAAAATTTGTGATGTTCGCCTACCCATGGGGCAAGGCCAACACGCCGCTCTGCAATATGAAGGGCCCCCGCCACTGGCAACGGGACGATCTCCAAGCGATCACCGATCATATCCGCAACAACAAGTCGATCATGGATCTCGGTCTTGATCCCACGATGTGGCGCGAAGCGACCGCCAGTGGCCGCGGGGTGGGCAAGAGCGCCAAGATCGCGTGGCTGACGGACTGGATGATGACGACACGGCTCGGCAGCACCTGTATCATCACCGCGAACACCGAGCCCCAGTTGAAAACCCGCACCTTTGCGGAGATCGGCAAATGGACGACCCTCCTCATCAATTCCCACTGGTTCGAGACAACGGTCCTTAGCGTCAAGCCGGCCCCGTGGTTCAAGACGCTTCTCGCCGATCAGCTTAAAATTGACTGTGGGTATTACTACGCACAGGGCCAATTGTGGTCGGAAGAGAATCCTGATGCGTTTGCCGGCGTGCATAACCCGTATGGAGTCATGGTGATTTATGACGAAGCCTCAGGCATCCCTGTTCCGATTTTCAACGTTACGGAAGGTTTCTTTACTGAGCCGGTGCTTGATCGGTATTGGGTCGTGGCTAGTAATCCGCGCCGGAACTCGGGAGGGTTTTTCGAGTGTTTTAATAACCATCGCGCCTACTGGAAACTCCGTCAACTTGACTCGCGAACGGTCGAAGGCACCGATACGGCGCTCTTTAACCGAATGGTGGAACAGTATGGGATCGACTCCGATACCGTCCGCGTCGAGGTCCTCGGACAATTCCCCGCCCAAGGCAACCGACAATTCATCTCCAACAAGCTCGTTGCCGACGCGCAGCTCAGGGAAGTCGTCACCGACCGAAACGCCCCCCTCATCATGGGGGTTGACATCGCCCGGTATGGAGACGACTCCTCAGTCATTCGATTTCGACAAGGTCGAGACGCCCGATCGATTGCCGCTATCCGCTTCAAGGACCGGGACAACATGTTCGTGGCCAACGAGATCGGACGATGGATCGATAAAGTCAGACCAGACGCCGTGAACATCGACGCGGGGAATGGCACCGGGGTCATCGATCGTCTCAGAGAAATGAAGTATCGCGTCACTGAAGTGTGGTTTGGCAGCAAAGCAGAGTCCCCCGAATGGGCGGATAAGCGCACGGAGATGTGGGCGAATATGCGGGATTGGCTCGGGGGCGCGATGATCGACGGCGATAACAGACTCTTCGGCGATCTGACGTCTCCCGAGTATGACTACTTTGGCAAGGCCAAAGATGCCGTCAGACTCGAACCCAAGGAAAGCCTCAAAGGGCGTGGCTTCCGATCCCCCGATGATGGCGATGCGCTCGCCCTCACCTTTGCCACCCGGGTCTGTCGCCGAGACGCCAAAGCCAGCCTCGCCCGGAGGATCAATATCGCGAGAGATGTTGACGCGCCGATCTTTTCGTGAGATAGCCTAGTCTCTAGGGAGAACCAATCATGGGTGGTGGACCAGTGTTCCGTTCTCTTGCCGCGCTCGGCACCTTGGGCCTGTCTGAAACCGCACAAAAGAAGCCGTTTCAGGATCTCGGCGGGGACAATCCGGTCAATTCAACCGCGGGGGGCCCCCTCCGATTCATCCCCGGTGGCGCGCAAATCGCCGCCGTGATGGGGATGGGCACGGATTCGATGGTGCCCGACAAACTAAATTTGACGACGATGCCAGTCCTCGGCCAACAGACGCCGACCGATACCACGGGACAACAGAAAGAAGCCCAAGCCGCCGAAGCTGAACGTCTGAGAGCCGGCCGCGGCAAAGCTTCCACGATCCTCACGAGCCCTGATGATCAGGGGTCGACGCCACGATTGAAACGCTATTTGGGAGGCTATTAAGCATGGAGAATCAGCATCGAGAGATTAAAGGGTATCGCGAACTCGACGCCGACGAAATCGCCTTGATGAACGAAGTCAAAGCGAAGGGCGCGGAGTTGGGAGAGCTGGTCGCCAAGCTCCGAGAAAACAAGAATCTCGATCCCCGATGGATCTCGATCGGCGCCACAGATTTGCAGACGGGCTTGATGGCGTTGACGCGATCGATCGCCAAGCCGACATTCTTTTAACCATCGGAGGTTTGCATGCGCTATCTCGCTCTCTTCGTCCTCATCGCCACGATCATGTTGACCGCCGCCTGTGGGGGTGGAACCCGCGTGATCAAAGATGGATACAACGCCCGGCAAGTCACCGAAGAGCCGATTCGTTTTCTCCGCGCCACACGGTCATGGGATACGACCTGTCGATGGGATCAGCTCATCATGGATAAGAATGGGGATTGGTTCTGCCCACCGGAAGAGAATTACAAGACCCACGTGGCCCAAGTCCCTCTCGCCTCGCCGGCCAAGTCCGATGCAGTCATCAGCGCGGCCATTCATGGCCTCTTCTTCGTGGGTGGGATGTCGGCCCTCGGCGCCCTGATGCCAGCGACTCAAGTCTCGAACAGCAACTCCGTCGGCGGGCAAACGATTCGCACGAGCACGACCTGTATTGGCTGTGAGACGCCCGGTGGAGTCGCCCCGTAATGACGCCAAGCACCCAACGAGAAGACCGCGCCCGCGAGATCGAGGATCGCTATAAGCACGCGATGACGCTGCGTGGCACCTTGGATCAGCAATGCGAGGAAATCGCCAGACGGATCCTCCCCAATTATGCCGGCACGTTCACGAACAAGGATGGTCACAGGACTCCCGGCGTGCCCCGCACTGAAGAGATGTTCGACGCCACAGGCGCCCTCGCATTGACCCGATTTGCGGCGGCGATGGAGTCGATGCTGACGCCGCAGAATAGTCAATGGCATGGCCTCCAGCCGGCCGATAACGCACTCAAGAAGAGGCGCAATGTCCAACTCTGGTTCGAAGAACTTACGCAGAGTCTTTTCAAATACCGCTACGCTTCGAATGCCAACTTCTCCAGTCAGCAACATGAGAACTATTTGGCCCTCGGTGCGTTTGGGTCTGGCACCATGTTCATTGACAAGCTCCAACCTCGCTACGGTGCTGGCTTGCGCTATCGAGCCGTTCATCTTGGGGAAGTGTTTTTCTGTGAAAATCACCAGGGCATCATCGACACGGTGATTCGGAAATTCAACCTCACCGCCCGACAGGTGATTCAGAAGTTCGGCGATAATCCGAATATCCCCGACAAGATCCGTGAGGCAGCAAAAGACGCCAAAAAGTACGACGATCCGTTTCCCTTTCTCCATTACGTCACCCCGCGCGATGACTATCAGCAGGGACGTCTTGACCAACGCGGGATGGCCTATCAGTCCGATTACGTCTCGTGCGAGGGGCATGGCCTCTTAGCCGATGAGGGCTTCGCCAGTTTTCCCTACGCCATTTCGCGCTACGTCATAGCGCCAGGAGAAGTCTATGGGCGCTCACCCGCGATGCTTGTCCTTCCGTCACTCAAAGTTCTTAATGAAGAGAAGAAGACAGTTCTTAAACAAGGGCAACGGGTCGTCGATCCTGTACTCCTGGCCCATGATGACGGGGTACTGGACAATTTCTCCCTCCGCGGAGGGGCGCTCAATTATGGCGGTGTGTCCGCCGATGGGAAGCCTCTTGTGCATGTCCTCCCCACCGGCAACATCGCCGTCGGTAAAGACTTAATGGACGATGAGCGCGCCGTGATCAACGACGCCTTCCTCGTCACGCTCTTTCAGATCCTCACCGAAACGCCCGAAATGACCGCGACCGAAGTCATCGAGCGCACCCGAGAGAAGGGCGCATTGCTCTCCCCAACGATGGGGCGCCAGCAATCCGAATCCCTTGGCCCGATGATCGAGCGCGAGATCGACTTACTCCAACAACAACGACTCCTCTCCCCCATGCCCGATATCCTGCGTCAAGCGAACGGTCAATACGACATTCAATACACGTCGCCTCTGTCACGCGCCCAAAAGGCCGAAGGGGTGTCGGGCTTCTTTCGATTCATTGACTGGGCGCGGGAATACATCGCGATTACCCAAGACACCCGCCCCCTTGATTTCGTGAATTGGGATGAAGCGGCCCCCGAGATCATGGCGTCACAAGCCGTCCCCATCAAGTGGGTGAACGACATTCAGACCGTCACGGCGATGCGTCAACAAAAGGCGCAAGCGGCACAGCAACAGCAAATGGTCGAAGCCGCGCCGGCCCTTGCCTCCGTGGCGAAACCTCTGATGGCGGGAGCCAAACGATGAACACCTCTATGGCGATTCAGGCCGCGCGTGAATTCCTCTTCGGCCGTCAAAAGTCCTATCAACGGACGTTCATGCTGGAAAACCGCGACAGCGCGGCTGTGCTTGACGATCTCGCGAAATTTTGCCGAGCCCATGAGACGACGTTTCACACGGATGATCGCGTCTCAGCCCTCATGGAAGGCCGGCGCGAAGTGTGGCTGAGGATTCAACAGCACATCCAATTAACCGACGAGCAATTGTGGAAGCTCTATCACAAGGGAGAGTAGCGCATGTGGATTCGTAAAGGGTTGTTTCGAGATGCAGACGGTGTCCCGGCCGGCGGTTCAGCAGCCGCGACAGCCGCAGATCCGGGGGCGGGTGCTACCCCTGCCTCTGGATCCACGGCACCGGTCACGCCATTTGATTGGGCCAAAGCTGGCCTCGATCCTGAAGGACTCTCCCTCGTCAACGAACGGCAATTCAAAGCGCCGGCTGATGTGGTGCAGTCCTATCGCAATTTGGAAAAGCTCGTGGGGGTGCCACCGGATCGCATCATCAAATTGCCTGGGGAGAGGGATCCCGCCGACTCATGGAACGCAGTCTTCGATCGTCTCGGCCGTCCCAAAGCCGCGACGGACTACAAGATCCCCGTGCCTGAAGGGGATTCGGGCGAGTTTGCCAAGGCGCTTGCGCCGATCTTCCATGAAGCCGGATTGACCCAAGCCCAAGTTCAGAAGTTGGCCGAGAAGCACAACGCCCTCATCGCCGATCAGACGAAGCAGCAGACCACCGCGGCGGAAGCCAAGCATACGGCCGAGATGACCGCGCTCAAACAAGAGTGGGGACCGAACTACGACAAAAACAATAACACGATCGATAAAGCGGCTGAACAGTTTGGGATGACGAAAGAGCACATTCTTGGCCTCAAGCACGCGATGGGGCCGAAAGCCGCCATGCAATTCCTCCTCAACATCGGCTCGAAGATCGCCGTCGAAGGCGCGTTCCATGCGGGCGATCAGACCGCAGGCTTCAATGCGATGACCCCGGAGATGGCGCAAGCCAAGATCAAGGCCAATACCGCCGACCGCGCCTTTGCCGAACGATTCAATAGCAAAGATCCCGTCGTCCGCTCCAAAGCGCGCGAAGAAATGCGGACGTTGCATCAAGTGGGCTATCCAGATCAACAACAATCTTGACAACTAGGAAAAGCCCTGTAGAGTAACACACAGATCATCGGAGGGAACGCGGAAGCGTCTTCTACACTCGGGTAAGACCGAGCGCCGATACGGGCGTAAAACGCCAGAAGAGTCCTCGCCGATACGGCTTGGGAAGCTCCTTCGCAAAGATGGAAAGATACCTTTTCTTTTGCACCGGAGGGCTTCTCAATGTCGATCAACATTCCAGCATGGTTCGCGCGGTCCTACGCGACGAACGTCTCTCTTAAACTTCAGATTATGGGTTCGATGCTCCGTCCCTATGTGACGGAGGGCTCCTATGTGGGTGAGGCCGCTCAAGTCGTCGATCAGATCGGCGCCGTTGAGATGCAGCCCGTCACGCAACGCTTTGCCCCGATGGGCCGAGTGGATGCGCCCCTCGATAGCCGGTGGGTGTTCCCGCAAGATTGGGACCTCCCGCAACTTTTTGACAAATTCGATAAGCTCCGGACGATCGTGGATGAAGAGTCCCCGAGCGTGCAGAATGCCGTATTGGCCGCAGGCCGTCAGCTGGATCGGATCATCCTTCGGGCCTTCACCGCCAATGCCAAAACCGGCGTCAACGGTGGAACGACCACCTCAGTCGTGGCCGGCAACGAAGTCGACGTCGCGGTGGGTGGGGCCAACAGCAAGCTCAACGTGGCGAAACTCTTGGAAGCCAAGCGATTGATGCGGGCGAATTACGTGAACCTGGAGAGTGAACAGGTCTACGCGATCTTGACCGCCGCCGATGAAGCTGCGTTGCTTCAAGAGATTCAGATCATCTCCAGTGACTTCAACGGGAACGACAAGCCGGTGCTTCAAGATGGCCGGATCACCCGATTCCTCGGGATCAACTTCATCTATTGCGAGTTGGCCGAAACCATCCTCGCGGGCACGAATGAAGTCAATGTGCCGGTGTGGGTGAAGTCCGGCATGCACCTTGGCATCTGGAACGACATCACCACGTCGACCAGCGTTCGTAATGACCTCCAGGGTGAGCCGTTCCAAGCCTATCTGAAGCTGACCGCTGGGGCGACCCGGATCGAAGAAAATAAGGTATACAACATCGAGTCGTACCGAGCGTAATCATCTAACGACCAAGAGGTGGAGTCATGGCAGTTGATCTGACGTTGAAATCACAGCTCATTACGAACCGTGAGGCGACCCCTCGCGTGTTCAACAGCCCGCAGAATGGGGGCGAAGGCGTCCTCCATGAAGCGTTTGGCTATCTGGCCGCAGTCCCCGCGGCTCTGTCTATCACGTCCGTCGTGCGCTTGGTCGAAGTGCCGAGCAACGCCCGGATCGTGAGCGTGGTCGGACGCGCGGGCGCTCAAGGCGCCGGCAAGTTCGACGTCGGCATTTATCAGACCAACGCCAACGGTGGCGCGGTCGTGGATGCCGATCTCTTCGCCTCAGCCTGGGATCTGGCCTCGGCGGTGAAATCGACAGAACTCCTCGACGAGTCGACCGAGTTCACAATCGCCGAGATGGCAAAACCACTGTGGGAGGTCTTGGGACTGACCGCAGATTCCAACCGCATGTATGACGTCTGTGCGACGGTGGTCACAACCGACGTCACGACCGGCACCACGGGCATCAGCGTGGCCGTGCGGTATGCGAGGTAATCATGGCCGATAAATTCTACAGTGTGATCAAAGGTGAGCATAATCCGTCGCAAGTGACGGAAGGCTCGTCGACGTCGAGTGAGGCCGTTGAGCTGCGGGTGAGCGACACCATCTATGCGAACAAGCTGGATGTGTTGCTCTGCCTCGAAGCCATCGAAAACTACCTCATGACGAAGGAAACGTCTCCAATAGCCTAGTTGAACAGGGAGGTCCCCCGTGGCAAGTGAAATGCGCCCGATGACTCGGGCACTGATGGATCGAAACTCTGCCACGGGGGACGCAACCCTCATTGTGAAATTGCAAGGCGGGGTTGACGCGACGAACGATATGCTTCAGGTCATTGGACCGGGAGAATATGAAACCGTTGCGGCGTCTCAATCTGATCAAGTCTTAGGGTCGACCGGCGCGGCCGGCGACTATCTCGATAAGCTCATTATCACCGTGGGCACCGCAGCCACCGCCGCCGTCAGTATTAAAGACGGGACTGGCTCGGCGATTCCGATTATGCCGAACTCTCCCGGTGGAGGGGTTGGGGTGTATGTGATTCCGCTTGGGCTCAAGTCAGTGGATGCGGGGTGGAAAGTGACGACCGGCGCTGGATCAACCGTCGTGGCGACAGGACTGTTTACCTAATGGCTGTTGCAATCCGCTATATCGATAATCGTCTGACGACCGGTAGTAATGACGGGACGACCCTGGCGAACGCCTATCGGTCCATTGAAGACTTCCGGGCCGGTTCGGGGAGCGGCACGATCGATATCGTGTCCTTTGTCGCGGGATCTGGCCCCTATCGGGAAGTCGCCTCCAGCGTCAAGACGGCCGTCCGCACCGACATTTCGTTTGACGCCTCGAACAACACGATCACCACTGTCGCCGGAAATTTCACGACATATGGCTTTCAGACCGGGGACATCATCCGCGTGATGGGGTCCACGCTCAACGACCGTCAATTGACCGTGGGGACCGTTGGAACCGACACCATGACGGTTCACGCCACGAACTCGGGGGGCGCTCACGCCCCAACAGAAAGCGAAGCTGCTCTGGTATGTCGTGCAGCGTCGGTTTGAGGTGTCCTAATGGCAAGCGGCGATACCCTTTTGATCATCGGTCCGTTGCAAGCGAGTTATCCTAGTTCTAACCCGGCCACACCGGATATTCGGAATACGCATCCCGTTTTAGACTTCGACACCACGACGCAAGAGACGGTGTATTTCGCGAACCTCGTCATGCCTCGCCACTATGCGGGTGGCAATATCGTGGTGTACGTGCATCATGCGGCCTCATCGGCGACCAGTGGCACGATCGGTTGGGATGTGACGCTAGAGCGCGTGGGCACCGCGCAGGATATCGACAGCGACGGATTTGCCACTGCCAAGACGATCACAGCCGCGACGGTCTCGGGGACAAGCGGCATCATGATCATTTCCAATGTGACCCTCACCGCCGGAGCGACCGATACCGATTCCGTGGCGGCGGGCGAAGCCTTTCGGATACGCCTTCGGCGGGATGTGGCGAACGATACCGCGACAGGGGACGCTGAATTTTATGCGATGGAATTGAAGGAAGCCTAATGGCGAGGACGTTCGGCGGTGTCAGTGACCAGATTGCGTTTGGGTCTGAGGCCGCGCTCGACGACCTATCGCCGTATACGGCTATGGCGCTGGTGCGCACGACCGGAGACGTAACGGATGAGCGTATACTACTCAGCAAGTTCACGTCTGGCTATGTCGGCACGATTCACCTTGGAGCGACCGGCGGCGGCGGAAATAACAACAAGATTTATACGCACGTCTCGGGCTCAACCCCGTGGTACGCCGAGAGCGCCGTCAACGCCCTGGTCGCGGACACGTGGCGCGTCGTTGTGGCGACGTGGGCTGGCGGCACGGCTGTTGCGCCGAAGTTGTGGGCCTGCACACTGGGAGACGCCATTGCAGAACTCTCGTACACGGGGACGCCCACGGGAGGAAGCGGTCGTAGCTCCGACGCGTCTGCGACGCTGCGCATTGGGGCGCGCGACGCGCTGGACGCCACATTTTTCGCTGGCGGCTTGGCAGAATGTGCGCTTTGGAACCGGGTGCTATCCGCAGATGAACTGAACGCCCTGGGTAAAGGGTTTGCGCCCGCGTTCTTTCCATCTGGCCGCGTCATGTACTCGCCGGTCGATGGACGGTCCTCGCCAGAGCTCAATTATGCCGGGACGACCCACGGCACGGTGACGGGCACGACCTACTTGGAACATCCGCCAGTTATGTATCCCGCCAGAATGGCGATGACGAAAACAGGCGCAGTGGTGGGTAGTTCGCGGGTGGGCAGCCTCACGCAAGGCAAGCTCTTGCGCGGTGGTCAACTTATGAGGAGAGGTCTCGCGGCATGAGTTACCCCGTATTCCATGTGTACGCTGGCGATGTAGTCCCCATCATGTTCAACACCTATGCAGGCAGTACCGGGGCCTCGGCGACCCTCACCGGGTTGGCCGTCACGGACATTGAAATTTACAAAGATGGCAGCGTAACGCAACGCGCGAGCGATGCAGGCTACACGCTTCTCGATACCGATGGGATCGACTTCGATGGGATCACCGGCATCCACGGGTTTTCAATCGACACCGGAGACAACACGGACGCTGGGTTTTACACGGTTGGGGCCTGGTTCACGGTCGTCGTCTCAGCCGTGACTATCGACTCACAGACCGTCAACTTCATCGCCGCGATGTTTCGGGTGATGCCTGCGGAGGCTGTGGCCGGAAAACCGAAGGTCGATGTGGATGCCTGGCTCGGCACCGCAGCAGCGACTCCCTCAGTGGCCGGAGTGCCGGAGGTGGACCTCACGCATGTCGCGGGAGCAACCACTAATGTCGCGTCCCTGGCGACGAACGTCGATGCCATCTTGACGGATACCGGCACGACCCTGGATGGAAAGATCAATACGATTGATGACTTCCTCGATACCGAAGTGGCGGCAATCCTGGCTGCGGTTGATACGGAGATCGGCGCTATCAAGGCGGTGACGGATTTGTTGCCCAATGCCGGAGCACTGACTTCTCTTGCGACACAGGCGAGCGTGAATACCATTGACGATTTCCTTGATACAGAAATCGCGGCGATCAAGGCCAAGACAGATAGCTTGACGTTTACCGTCGCAAACAAAGTGGATGCCAACATCAAGAGCGTCAACGATGTCACCGTCACCGGCACCGGTGCGGGCGGCGATGAGTGGGGACCTTAAATGAGTTGGGGCACGTCATGGGGTACTTCATGGGCGACTTCATGGAGTAGTACCGGAGGCGCATCCGGAACAGGAAAAATACGAGGGTTGTTTCGCGCCATTTCACGCGCGATGGGAAGGATGTAACACTGTGGCTGATACAATTACCGTCAAATTCGAGTGGCAAGATAATTCATCGGGCGATCGTGATGAGGATGGGCAAGAGCTAGAGATTTATACGGACAGCCCAACGTATAAACCGAATCAGAAAATAGATTACTCCGTCGCGAATCACGCGTGGATGCGGCTGCCTCCGATCGCGGCCGGCGAAACCGAGGCGTCGATGAAACTCAAGACGCCCGTGACGTTTGTGAAGTTCCGGGTCCGGCAATACAACGAACACGCCCCCGGAAATTGGTCGACGCCTGTTCAATTTTCCGTTACATCACCGACCAGTCCCCTGTCCCCAAACGCCCCGTCCACTCTAGGGTTTTCAGTTGTGTCCGGGGTCACGCCGCCTCCCCCGCCTCCACCTCCGGTTGACCCCCCGCCCACGCCCCCACCGACCGGAGGAACGGGTGTAACGAGTAACTACACGTTCTCGGATCAATTCTCGGGTGTGCAAGGGCAGAATCAGTGGTCCTATATCGACGCGGCCGCGACACCGCTCGTCTACAATGCGAGTGCGGGTTATTGGCTTGGCGCACAGACCTACCAAGGATTGTGGAGTGGGGGCATTCACCCCGGAACCTCCGTCGGTACGGTGCTTCGATGGACCGCGCCCGCGGATGGCGAGGCGTTTGTCTCAGGATCAGTGGGCTTACAGACGACGAGTGGCTCGAACGGGATTCGTTTTACGATCAAGCATAATTCGTCGGATATCGATGGGCCTACTGATTTGACGACGACGACGCTCCGGAGCATCTCAGAAACCGTGACGGTGGTGGCTGGGGATACGATTGATTTTATCGTCGCGCCGATATCGGGGAATAACTATTGCAGTACGTCACTAATGCCGAGCATTCTTCTTACCACAGACGGCACGACGCCGGCAGAGCCGACCTTGAGTACATTGTCCCCGTCGACGATTGTCCTCAATACTGGGGGAATCGTGACTTTGACGATCAGCATCACGACGCCGGCTCCGAGCCTCTACACGATCAATATCGCGAGTTCGGACGCATCCAAAGTGACCACGAGCGCGACCGTCTCGATCTCGACCGGGCAAACGTCCGCGTCGGTGGTCCTCGTCGGGGTGGCTCCCGGAGCGAGTACGATTACCGCCTCCCGAAGCGGTTCGTCGGATAAAACGTCGATCGCCACCGTGTCCGCGCCGGTGTCGGGGAGTTGGCCGAATGCGCCCGTTGGGGGGACCGTGTTGTTAGACCACAGTTTCGATTCTATGGTCGGCGTCTTCAGTAATTACAACAACACGTTTATTGTGCAAGACAACAGTGCGCCGATGTCACCGCCTAACGTCGCTCGCACGCGACTCGAAGCGTTTGCGAGAGAGGGGGGCGACGAAGTGGGCTATACGTCATCGGTTAATTATCGGGAGATGTACGTCGGCGCGTATTGGCGCACGAATCCGCAATTTCAAGGTCGCACCGTGGCCAACAAGGTCTTTTTTGTCCGTGGACCGGGCACGAATGGCATTTGGGCGGTCAACGGGGGACCGAACCAGGGATCGAATTTCGTATGGATGTTTGGACACAATTCAGGTCATCTCGATAATTCTCACATTATGTCCGGGGATCGTGGTCTCGTATCGCCTCCGAACGTCGGCGATGGGACGGTGCAGATGGGGCTGTGGTATCGGATGGAGATGCATATCCGCGCCAGTACCACCGCCACGTCGAGAGACGGATTTGTTCGCTGGTGGATCAATGGCGTGCTTGTCGGATCGTATGATCGATTCAACTACGCCGCGGCGGCGGCGACCGCGAGCAATCCGGGGACGATGAATGCGTGGTTGTGGAATGAGACGTGGGATGGATCCGGAGATATGGGATCGATTAACACCGTCCCGTGGGAACACTATGTCGATCACGTCTATATCGTGGGGAAAAACTAAATGGTCTATCTCGCCAAATACGGGGAAGGCTGGACGCTCCACGGGTATCAGCTCGTGGATCAAACCACCGGGCAGTACAAAGTCACGCCCACGCTCGCGGCGGGAGATTTCAAGATTGAGAAAGATGGTAGTGCGGCGGCGAATCTCGGGACCTTGCCCGCCGTTGCGCCCTCGGGCGGCAGTTCGATTGACATCACATTTTCTTCCACTGAGATGCAGGGGAAGCATATCGTTCTTCGCCTTGTGGATGTGGCAGGAGCAGAATGGAATGACGACGCCATTCACATCTTTACGGTGGGTGACAGCAATGCGTATTTCGAGTTCGATCTCTTTTCTGCAACGGTCGCCTTATCGGCGGCTTCGCAAGGTGCGGTATCCGGGGCTGTGTGGGATGAATTGGTTACGAATCACGGCCTCTCCGGATCGACGGGCGAGGCCCTCGCCGTCACGAGTGAGGCCGTCCTTGACATCCAAACGCAATTGGCCGCGCTCCAGACGACCGTCGATGAGATCAGTGACACCCTCGATGACGATAGTACGACGACTCCGGCCACCGGTATTTCATACATCACGATTGCAAATCTCGCGCTTCAGAAACTTGGCGCCTCACTGATTGTATCGCCCTCAGAAGACACACGGGAAGCTCGGACGATCGCGGCGTGCTATGGCCCTCTGAGGGATAAAGAACTCCGGGCACACAATTGGAATTTCTCAATCAAGCGCCAGATCCTTGCGCCATCGACGACGATCCCGGCGTTTGGTTTCGCAAAAGCCTTCGCCTTACCCACGGACTACTTAAAAATTCTTCCGCCCGCGCGCAATGTGGACTGGACGATCGAAGTCATCGATGGCCGGCCTCACATTTTGACGAATGAGGGAGACGTCCTTTATCTTCGCTATATCGCGAAGGTGACAGACGAAGCGACATTCGACTCCTGTTTCATGGAGATGCTTGCCTGTAAGATCGCGTGGCACTGTTGCGAGACGATCACCCAATCGAACCAGAAAAAAGCCGACGCGATGACGGAATACAATCTCGCCAAGGCTGAAGCGAAACGCACGAATGCCTTTGAACAAGCGACTCCCGACGAACCCGAGCCCCCGTGGCTGTCTGTTCGACGAACCGGTGGCTACGGGCAAAACTGGCTGCGGTTCGGAGAGAGCTAGATGCCAAAAGTCTCGCCGATCCAAAATGCCTTCAATGCTGGAGAAATCAGTCCGCTTCTGTATGGCCGCACGGATTTCGATAGCTATAAAAGCGCGCTCAAAGTCTGTCTCAATCAGATCCCACTGATTCAAGGTGGAACAACTCGCCGACCGGGATCCTATTTCTGCAATGAAGTGAAAGATTCGGATGCGTTCACGCGCCTGATTCCGTTCAAGTACTCGACGACGCAGGCGTACATGCTGGAGTTCGGGCACCACTACATTCGATTTATCCGCAATAACGCGCCCATTACGGCGACGACGCAGGGGATCACCGCGGCGACACAAGCCAATCCGGTTGTTATCACCTATTCCGGACTCGACACCTATACGACCAACGATCACATTGAGATCTCCGGGGTGCTCGGGATGACCGAGTTGAATGGCCGGCGATTCGTGATCACCAACACCGATACGGGCACGAACGCGCTGACTCTCGGGAACCTCGATGGCACGCCTGTTGATGGGACGAGTTACAGCACGTACATTTCTGGGGGCACGGTCGGCCTCGTGATCGAAATCGCCTCACTTTACGATGAGGCCGATCTCCCGCGCATTAAGTACACGCAATCCGCGGATGTCCTCTACCTTGTCCATCCTGACTATCAGCCGCATAAGCTCTCGCGCACGTCCCATACCTCATGGACGTTGACGGTGATGGATAACACGCTGTTGATTGACGGACCGTATTTTCCGATTAATTCAACCGCCACGACCCTCACGCCGAGTAGTACGACCGCCTCCAGTATGACCGTCACAGCTTCCGCGGTCACGGGCATCAACGGCGGGGACGGGTTCAAGACGTCCGATGTCGGACGGTTGATCAGGATCAAGCACAGTTCGACATGGGGCTACGTCATTGTCCTCGCCTGGGTGTCGACGACAGAAGTCACCTGTAAAGTGGTGCAGACCCTCGGGGCCACGACGGCGACGGCGGACTGGCGCCTGGGGTTGTATTCTGTGACGACCGGCTACCCCGCCGCGGTGACGTTCTATGAAGATCGATTGTTCTTCGGGGGCTGCCCCGCGAACCCGCCTCGTTTCGATGGCTCTCGAAGTGGGGACTATGAAACCTTCATGCCGAGTGATTACGACGGCGTGGTGGCCGACGATCATGCGCTCTCATTCACCCTGAACTCAGACGACGTGCAAACGATTCGATGGATGAAGGGCGATGAAAAGGCGCTCGTGATCGGGACGGTGGAAGGGGAATGGCCGGTGCGACCAAGTACGACATCGGAGGCGATGACCCCGACGAACATCTCAGCCAAACAATCGACCGGCCGAGGGAGCGCCGATATCCAGGCGATTCGAGCGGGAGAATCGATCCTCTTTGTGCAAACCGCTCAGCGCCAGTTGCGTGAAATTTCCTATGTCTTTGAGGCCGACAAGTTCAAGACGCCCGATCTCACTGTCCTCTCCGAACACATCACCAAGGGGCCGACTCCTGACGAGTCGGGTATTTCAGACATCGCCTATCAGAAACAGCCCCAATCCCTTGTGTGGGCCACTCGGAAAGACGGGACGCTTCTCTCGTTCACCTACGAACGGGATCAGAAAGTCACGGCATGGGCGCGTCATGCGATCGGAGGCCCCTCCGCGGTGGTCGAATCGGTGGCCTGTATTCCGAGCGCCGATGGCACACGAGATGAGCTGTGGCTGATCGTGAAACGCATCATCGGGGGGCGCGTGTGCCGATACATCGAATTTCTCACCAAGACCTGGGAGCACGGAGACGCGCAAGAGGATGCGGTGTATGGGGATTGCGCCCTTACATATGACGGTGCACCCGTCACGACGATTACCGGCTTGTGGCACCTGATCGGAGAAACGGTCAAGGTCCTCGCCGATGGCGCCGCGCACCCCGATTGCGTCGTGTCGACCAACGGGACGATCACGCTCACCGAAGCGGCCTCGGTGGTGCAAGTGGGCTACGGCTACCACAGCGACGGACAATTGCTCCGGATCGATGCCGGGGCGGCGGATGGCACCGCGCAGGGTAAAACTCAACGAAAACATAATGTCACCTTGAGATTGCATGATACACTCGGGCTCAAGGCGGGAGAGACATTCAACACCAGTGGACGCGGCAAACTCACCGAAGTCACCTTTCGCACCTCAGCGACCCCAACCGACGAGGCGGTGCCCCTCTTTAGCGGCGATGTCTTTATCGTATGGGATGGGGAATACACGTCCGAAGGGTACGTCTGTTGGCGGTTTGACGGGATGTTTCCGGGGACGGTTTTGGCGATCATGCCACAGATGCACACACAGGATCGATGATGAGTCACGTCGATGATCTCCTATGGGCCTTTCAAAGCGGAGCATCTTTCGGTCTTGACGGTGCAAGAGGCGCAACGCTGGACGCTGAGTTACATGCCACCTTCTATGACGCAGCTTTTAGAGGGCCTCTGGTCGAATACGGTCTTCAAAGACGGCCGACCTATCTGTTGTGGCGGGGTGATCGAACAGAGGCCAGATTACGGAATCCTCTGGTCATTCGTCGGATCGGACGTGACGCCCCATGATTTCTTTCACTTACACCGACTTGCTCGACTATTTATACGGTCCCTCCCTTACCGACGGCTGGAAATGCACGTCGACTGTGAGTTCGTCAATGGGCACCGATGGGCCAGGGCACTCGGATTTCGATGCGAGGCTCCGCGTATGCGCGCATTTCTACTCAACGGACTCGACGCCGCTTTGTATGCGAGGATAAATGGCTGATCCGATTACGATTATGGCCGGGATGTCGATGGTCGGTGGGCTTGTGGGCGCGATGGGTGCCCAAGCCCAAGGCCAGAGCGCGGCTATGGCGCAACAGTTCAACGCCGAGATCGCGGGGCGCAATGCCAACCTCGCCCGTGAATCCGCGGCCTATGATGCGAATATCCAAGAGCGTCAGTCGCGGATGCAACTCGGCGCGATGCGCGCGGCCTATGGCGCGTCCGGTGTTCGGGCGGAAGGCTCGGCCCTGGATGTCCTCGAAATGAGCGCCACGAACGCCAAACGGGACTATAACGCCATTCTCTACAAGGGCGATCTCAAAGCCTTGGGGTACGAGGATACGAAGACCCTCAGCCTCTACGGGGCTGAATCGGCTAAGACCCAAGCCGATTGGGCGACGGCCAGCAGTCTCTTGACGGGATTCACAGGCGCGGCGAAGACCTTCGCCTTCGGGAATACGGGCACCTCGGCAGGCGCACCGGCCATTCAACTGAGCTAAGGAACCCATGCCACGCATCAAAGAGTACACGAATCAAGTCGGCGGACCGCAGGATCTCCCCTTGGCCCAAGTCACCCGGCAAGCCTACGCCTCGGATTTCAACGGGGCCGGGGTGGGCGCGTCGATGTTGGGGAATGCCATCGAACGAGGGGCGAATGATCTGACCCAAGCCTATCGTCTCATGGAAGAAGCCAAGGCGCGGCAAGAAGTCACTGACGCCGCCGTGGAACTCTCCCGGTTCAACGCTTCGGCCGCGCACGAATTGAACAACGCGAAGAACTCCGGGGCGATGGATGACGAGTCGTACACCGAACAGTTCATGGCCCGGATCTCGACGAACCTCGATTCGGTGGGACAGAAGTTTCAGACGGCCCAAGGCCGACAGGCGTGGGAGCGGGGTTCCGCCGCCACGCAAGCGCACTATCTCGTCCAAGCGGGCGAAGCGCAAGCGCAGATGGCCGGGGTCAAGAAGGTCGCGCAATTCAAAGATTTCGTGAACTTTTCAGCCAATGCCGCGATGGCGAATCCGTTCGATCATGATCGAGTCCAACAGAGCGTGAGCGATGTGCTTCATGATCCGAGAGGCGAGTTTGCGCGCATTGGGGCCGACAAAGTGCCGGAACTGGAAAATATCGCGAAGGCGCAGATCGCGCAATCCGCCGCACAGGGCGTCATCCGCATGGATCCCGCGCTCGGGATGGAGTTGTTGACCAAAGGGAAATACGACAGCTATCTCAATCCCGATGCCAAGCACGCGCTCATCACTGAAGCGCGCGTTGGCATGGCGGGACAAGAGGCCGAAGCGCGACGGCAAGAGGCGGAAGCGGAACGGCAACGGAAGAAAGAACAGCAAGCCACCCAGGATCAATTTGTCGGGAAACTCGCGTCGGATTCATTGACCGTTCCTGACATCTTGAACTCGAATCTTCCCCCTGTGGGCGACGGATCGAAAGAGCATTTCATCAACGTGCTCAACGCGAAGAATAAGGTGACGCAAGAGGCGCCGATCAAGCGGGATCCAGGGACCTTCATCGACGTCCTCCAAGGTATCCGAGACGGCAAGATCACCAACGAACAAGAAATCGAACAGAAGTTCATGGATAGCGCCCATCTCGGGGTGGGGATCACGTGGGAAGACACCAAGCAATTGCGTCAAGAACTGAAGGATCTTCGCACACCAGAGGGAGAGAAACTCGGCGCCCAAGTGAAATCGTTTACCGAAGCCTACGCCCCGCAAATCGATAAGTCGAATCCCGTTATGGGGAAGATCGATTTCCGAGGCAAGGCCAAGCTGTACGAATTCAATTCCATGGTCATGGATAAGGTCAATGAGTACAAGAAAGAGGGCAAGGATCCACGGGTCCTCATGGATCCTCGGAGTGCTGAATTTCTTGGGTCCAAGGAAACTCTCGATCAGTACAAGACGACGATGCAGGACTCTATTAAAGAGATGTCGGAGAATATGCGTCGTGGGGCGACGGAGAAACCGGCGAACGCCAACACGTCTCCCGGTGTCTTCCAGTGGCTAAAGGACAAATTCAAATCTGATACGAAGCCGGCCGAACCAGATATGCTCGATCCCAACGGGCCTCCCGTCGGAAAGTCTAAGAGCGGCGAGCCACAAATGCTCGACCCGAATGGTCCGTCTGTCACCCCGTCGTCAGGCCCAAACGTGTATAAAAAAGGATCGCCAACGCACCAACAGGCGGTCGCGAGTCTCGAAGCAGCGGTCAAGCGGATGCCCGGTCAAGAACCGATTATGGTTGAGCCTCGGAAGCATGGAGAATCCGCAGCCGATTTCTTGAAGCGTTGGAATGAGGCGCACAAGAAATGATGACCGAGACGATGAAGAACCAGAAGGCGCTCATCGAGGGCGGCTTCACCGATACCGAAATCGCCGAGTGGCAGGGGCAGCAGCGTCAGGCGCTCGCGGAAGCCGGATTCAACCAAGCCGAGATCGACACCGAGTTCGGCAATCCGCCCCTGGATCCTAAACCGACCGCGAAGGTCTTTGCCGAGAACGTCAAGAAGGCCACGCAGCCCGAGACGCCCGGAGGCGAACCCAAACCCGTTACCAATTTCATGGAGGCCCTCGACGCGGGATTCCAAGGATCTGTCACGGGCCTCTTAGCTCGCGGCAAAAATCCCGATAAAGCCCTGTCCGAAGATGCGCCCATGGCCTCGCGTATTGCGGGATCCATTGGGTCCCTGGCCGGGGATCTTCCGGCCATGGCGGTGGGCGCGTTTGTTGGTGGAGGCGGGGGTCCTGTCACCGCGACAGCCGGCGCCTTCGCCCTCCCCATGGGGATGCGGAAGGTGATCACCGATGCCTACGCCAAGGGGGAAGCCACCACATTCAGCGATTATTGGGAACGGGCCTCCGGAGCCATCATTGAAACGACCAAGGGGCTCATTACCGGGGCGGCAACCGGGCTCGTGGGGAAAGCCGCGGGCCTCCTCCCGATCGCCTCACCGACGGCCAAGGCGGCGGTGACACTTGGCTCGGAAGTTTCGACCATGGTGACAGTCGGCAAGGCACTAGAGGGCGAAGTCCCCAACGCGAACGATTTCATCGACGCCGCCGTGGTCATTGGTGGGGTGAAGGGTTCGGTCAAGATGGCCGCGAAAGCCCGAGACATCTACACGAAGACCGGGGTGACACCCGACGATCTGGTGTCCGATATGGAGAAGGATGTCACGGTGGGACAGGATCTCCACGCCGAGAATATCGAGACGCCTAGAGTGTATTTGTCGGCGAAGGTGCCGGTGAAAGAGGCACCAATCGCCACGCCGAAGGTGGAACCCACGCCCACGAAGCCCATTTGGGAGATGACGTCAGACGAACTCGAAGCCGGAGCGGTGGCGAAAGCAACCACCGACGCCAGCATCAATAAAGAAATTCTTGGCGATAAAGCCGAACGGTTTGCGGAGTTGGAACGCCGTCTCGAACGCACACAGAATTTTTCCGATACGCCGGGATACAAAGCGGCGGAAAAAGAATATAACGACATTCTCGATTCGATTCCAAAAGAGCAACAGGATCGGATGTATGGCGTTGGGGAGAAAGAGCCGCAAGTCACCGATTACCGAGCCTTTCAACGCGCTCTTGACGACGTATCCGGGGACACGCCACAGGAACTCGGTCAATCGATCAGCCGCGCGATCACGGAAGTCGGCGACAAATCCGATCCAGCAGAGATGACGCAGAGTGAACAGATCGCCTATGCCCAAATTCGTTTCGCCTTTCAAGAGGCGAAGCGGATGGGGTGGGACACAAAAGATGTCTCAGCCGCCGCGATCAACGCATCGGCTCGCCGGTTCAGCGATCCCGCTGATGCGGAGTTCATGCTGAAGCGGTTTATGAAACAAGCGCCGAAAGCGGAGGCGCCGCCCCCGCCAAAGCCGCTACCCCAACTTCCTTCGCCCGTCGAACAAACTAAGAGCGGCGAATACATCCACGTCGACAAAGATACGGGGTTGGTCGTCGTCTCAAAGGAACCGCCGAAACCGCCGCCCCCGCCAAAACCTCCAAAGGCGGGCAGTCCGGAAGAGGCCCAACAGAAAGTCCTCTCCAAGATCTCGATAGGCGAACGTACCGATAAAGAACCGATGACGTTTCAGCGGCTCTATACCGATCTCATCGACGATCTGAATCCGATTCGCGAAGCCGTCAAGAGGGCCATGAAGGATCAGGAACTCCCGACGTCGGATGATCCCTATCAATTGGCGCGTCTGACTCGTGGCACCTTTGGCAAGGCCAATCAGTTTCTCGAATACGGGACCTTCGATTTCAAGACCTATGAAAACAATGGGCCGAGCCTCAGAGACATTTTGCGAAGGGGCGCGGGGCGAGATCTTCCTGAGTTGACGAATCCCGAAGCCGTGGATCTCAATGGGTTCCGAGCCTACGCCGTGGCCAAGCGGGCCGTTGAATTGAATGAACGTGGGATCAATGCGGGCATCGATCTTGAGGCGGCTCAGACCGTGGTGAAAAACGGGAAGCAATACGAGCCTGTTGTTCGCGAACTCACGGCCTATCAGAACCGCCTCACCAAATATCTGAAGGATGCGGGCGTCGTCTCGGATGAGGCGTATGACGCCATGCTCAAGGCCAATAAAGAATACATCCCGTTCTTCCGGGTGATGGACGATGAAGGACCGGGGGGCTTGAGCCGGGGCGTCAAGACGCGCAACCCCATCAAGGGGATCAAGGGCTCGGAGCGGGTGATCATCGATCCCTTGGAGTCGATCATTAAGAACACCTACATGTACCTGTCCTTGGCCGAACGCAATGTCGTGGGACAGAAGTTTATCGAGATGGCCAACAAGGCCGAAGATCCCAGTCTCTTCTATAAGAAAGTGGCGCCGGAACTCAAAGCCACACGCGTTAATGAAGACGAGATCCGGGCGATGTTCGATGAGTTCGTCAAATTCAGAAAGACCACCTCCACCGAACGGGCCGAGACGTCCAAGACGACGAGCGCAGCCGGCGAAGAACCCACTTCGAAGCAAGGCAAACTCGTTCGTGAAAAAGTCCTCGAAGCCTTAGCCGCGCGGGGGTTCAGCACGGGTGAGGCGGAACAGATGGTCAACCGTCTCTCGAAGAACGCGGCGGATTCCAAGACCGTCGAGACGATGGTGAAGGAAATCGAGAAGACCGAGTATGTCCCCGAACTCGACATCCGTCTTCCGAATAGCGTGGCCACGATCTTCCGTACCGTGAAAACCCCGCTCAAGGACAACGAGATCGCCGTCTTTGAAAACGGGAAGTATCAGAAGTATGAAGTGGACAAGGATGTGGCCGAAGCCTTTAACGCTGTGGATGCCCAAACGGCGGGGCTCTTGACGAAGATCCTTGCGATCCCCGCCAAAGCCCTTCGTGCCGGCGCTGTCTTATCCCCGGACTTCATGCTTCGGAACTTCATCCGAGATCAGACCATGGCGTTTGTGCAGTCGAAAGGCGGGTATTTCCCCGTGGTTGATTTTATACGCGGGGCCTTTTCGATCGCAAAGAAAGATCAGGATTTTCACAATTGGATGAAGTCTGGAGGGGCGAACGCCGCGCTCATCGCCATGGATAGGCAGTATCTTCAAGAGCAATTGTCGACGATCACCGAAGTCAACGGAGTGAAAAATAAACTTTGGAATGCTACGAAGAGTTCATTCGAGATTCTCCGCATCACATCCGAGTTGTTTGAAAATGCGTCACGCATGGGCGAATTCAAGCGTATGTCCGGTGGACTTGAAGAGAAGGCCGCGATTCAGGAAGGCGGGTTCGGATCTCGGGAGGTTACGGTTGATTTTGCTCGAAAAGGAATGAAAATGCGATCCCTCAGTATGATCTCGGCCTTCCTCAACGCAGCCGTCCAGGGCGAAGATCGCGTCTTCCGGGCCTTCGCCGAGAATCTGTTAGGCACAACGGCCAAGATGATGACCGCCATCACCTTGCCTTCGATCATGCTCTATCTCGCACAACGGGACGATCCCCGGTGGAAAGAGATCCCCCAGTGGCAGAAGGATCTGTCGTGGATTATCTTGACCGACGACCACATCTTTCGTATTCCGAAGCCGCACTCGGCCGGGATCATCTTCGGGAGTTTGCCGGAACGGATGATCGAAGCCTTTGAGCGCGACAATCCTCAAGCGATGAAAGACTTGGAAAAGTCCTTTATCTCATCCTTCTTTCCGAATCTCATTCCGACCTTCGCCGCCCCGGTGGTCGAACAGTTCGCCAATCGTTCAATGTTCACGGGAAGCCCGCTCGTTCCCGCCGCGGCCGAGAAGCTGTTGCCAGAATATCAGTACACCGAGTACACGACCGAAGCCGCGAAAGCCTTGGGCCAATTGATCGGCGCCTTTCCTGGGATGCGCGATCGGGCGGTTCGTGACGAAGATACTTTCATCGGGGGCGTGGCCCGTGCCCTCACCACCCCGGCCTTGATCGAGAATTACATCCGATCGTGGACAGGTGGACTCGGGACCTACACGCTTCAACTCGCCGACAAGGCGTTGCGTGAAGCGGGCGTCTTGCCTGATCCAGTCAAACCCTTAGCCACGCTCTCCGATCTCCCGGTGGTCAAAGCGTTCGTCGTCCGGTATCCCTCGGCCTCGGCACAGTCGATTCAAGACTTCTATGACACCTACTACGCAAAGAAACAGGTGTTCGATACGATGATGGCGAAGGCCAAAGAGGGCGACATCGAAGCCTTCGATCGCGTCCAGAACATCGATCCCACCGCCTGGGATGAGATGGCCGGCATTCGTGACACGATCACCGAACAGGCGGCACTCGTGCGGTTGATCTACAAGAATCCCGATTTTAGTCCGGAGGATAAGCGACAACTGATAGACTCAACCTACTTTCGGATGATCGAACTCGCCACGTTTGGCAATCAAGCGATGGCCGATTTAGAAAAAATACTGAGGCCGCAATGACCATCGCCGCACAAACGAATCGGACCAGCATCACCGGGAACGGGCTCACCACGAGTATCCCCTGTACGTTCCCGTTCACCGCACAGACGGATCTCGTCGTGGTTGAGACGATCATCGCCACAGGGGCGCAGACGGTCAAGACGCTCACAACCGACTACACGGTGACGGGAACGGTCGATGCGCTCGGGCAATACCCTAATGGCGGCTCTGTCGTCATGACGGTGGCTCCGGCTTCGACCGTGACGATCACGGTCTATCGCGATGTGCCTACCACGCAATCCGTCGACCCCGTTCAGAATGACAAACTCCCAGTCGACTCCGCGATCGAGGCTCCACTCGATAAACTGACCATGATCGCCATCCGGCTCAAAGAACGAGTGGATCGGAGTCTCCATCAACCGGACGGGGACTCGGCGAACATGACCGCGCTCCCGGCCAAGACGACGCGGGCCTCGCGCTATATGGGCTTCGATGGAGACGGCAATCCGACGATGATGCAGACCCCGACGGGGCTGTCGACGCCCATTGCCCAATTAGCTGAATCTCCTGTGGCCGACCTCCCCGCCGCCGGATCCGCCGGGACATTGCGGAAAGTGACGACCGGAACACGCGGAATTTGGATGGACACCGGCGCACAGTGGATCTCGATCAACGGTGGTATGGCGAACGTGAAAGACTTCGGCGCGAAAGGCGATAACGTGGCAGACGATTCTATTGCCGTCCAGGCCGCGATCGATTCCGTTCCAGACGGAGGAACCGTTTTCTTCCCACCGGGGACGTATCGCGGTTCCGAATGGACGGCCCCGAGTCGTGTCTCGCTCGTCGGTGCAGGGCCGGAAGTGTCGGTGCTCTATAACATCGGCACGTCGAACGAAGACCTCGTAACATTTGCCGATCTGGCTACCTCGAACGACGAACTGCGTTTTGGGCGCGTGGCTGGACTGGGGTTGACGGGGAGCGCGTCCTCCGGCGCCGGCTTGGTGGCCGAAAACCCCTACCAATTTATCGTGGACCAATGCCGGGTCTATTCGAACGGCGGGATTGGCATTGATATCAAAAAAGGAACTGGCACCTCCACGTACGGGCAGAGCGTATGGATTACCCAGTCGTTCGTTAACTTCAACCGCAAAGGCGGGATTCGACTCGCCCCGATTGGGGTAGCCAGTGGCGCGGATGTGATCGAAATCAGAAACTGTTCGATTAATCAAAACGGGTATTACGGGGTGTTCCTCAACCGCGCCATTATGGCTCGGCTCGTCGGCTGTGAATTCGCGGATTACTACTACGGTTCGATCATCCCCGCGCATCAAGCCGTCCCCGTGGCGATCAATGGCGGTATTGCGATCGTAATTGACCAAGGTTCGTTCGAGGGGAACGAAGGCCAGAGTGGCACTCCAAATAGCGATATAAAATGTTACTGGGATGGCGATGCACAGACGGACGGATCCAACGCGACACAAATGTTGACCGTCTGTAACTCTACCTTCAAACCCCCGATTGCCAACGGCGATCTTAATCATATTCGCTTCAAAGAAAACATCGGCGCCCATGTCTTCGGAAATGCTTTCGAGGGCGGCGGGAGCGGAGCGGTCTACGCGTATGAATTCGCTGCACTCCTCAATAACTCGGGCATCGTATTCGGGCCTAATTTTTATCATTCTTCTCTCGGCGGCCACAGCACGGGCACGATGAGCGGAAGCTATCTGTGGCACGACCTCCTCCCCGGCGGCATCACGGGCACCAATCAGTACACGTACGGAGCCCAATCCTACGACGTCACGAAGTACTCGTGGTGGCAGCGTCATACGACCAACGCCCACCATAACTACCGCATGTACGGTGATGGGTCCATTGCGAGGGGTCTTGGCGCGGCCGCCCCAGATATCCTCTTCCTCATCGGCGCGGGATCGCCCGAGGGCGTCGTGACGGCCGGCATCGGCTCGATCTATCAACGGACGAACGGCGGGGCCAATACGTCTATGTACGTCAAAGAATCCGGAACCGGAAACACCGGCTGGGTCGCCAAATAACAGGGAGCGAGATGGACAGTCCGATCTTAGCACAAGAACGTACGGTGTGAGGTCACGAAGCCCCATATCACCGGGAAGAAAGAGGAGTCACAATGGACAATCCGATGCCCCTACCTATCACGGAAAAGACGCTCACCAGCTTTCAAATTCTCACGTACGCATGGGTTATCGGCCTCTCGACATGGGGTGGCCTTGTGAATTACATCTCAAAAATTAAATCCGGCGCCATTGCGCGATTCAATATCACCGAACTCATCGGCGACGTGACCATCTCTGGATTCACCGGGCTCCTCACCTTTTGGATGTGCCAAGCCGCCGACTTGCCCGAACTCACGACGGCGGTTTGTGTGGGGATCAGCGGCCATATGGGCGCGCGGTTGATCGCAAAGTTGGAGCAGATACTGAGCCGAAAGTTTGCGCTGGCTCAGGATGAAACGGTCGTGGTCATTCAGAAGAAGGACGGCACACCAGGAGTATTCTAATGATCCAATTGAAAGACGGCGTAACGATTGTCGGGAATTTCTACATCAATCAAATTATCCGAGCGGCCGAGATTGCGATGGAGGGAATTTGTGACGTCGTGATTACAGCCGGCCGCGATGGGAAACACGGCGAAGAGAGCTACCACTACCAGGATCGGGCGCTCGATTTGCGTCATTGGAAGATCAATCCGGATGAACGCCCGAAGGTGGCCGCGGCCATGCGCGCCGTCCTCCCTCCCTATTTTGATGTCGTCATGGAGGCCGATCACTTCCACGTCGAAGCGGATGCCAAGAAAGAAAAACTGTACGCGGGAGGAATCGCATGAACACGCTACTCATCATTCTTTTGGTGCTCTTACTCTTAGGCGCGTTTGGCACCGCCCCGATCTGGCCGCATTCCGCCAACCTGGGTTATGGCCCCAGTGGCGGACTCTTTCTCCTCGTGATCGTCCTCCTCATCCTCGCCCTAACCGGCCGATTGTGAAACGTGGGGGAGCATCGTTCGGCGATTCAACAGAATCACCCGATCGATGATCTCCCCACAATTCAGACAGTAGTGCGCCTTCACGTCGACCGAGATCGAGTCATCCCATAATTTGCATGGTACCATCAAGCCGTCGCAGCGTTCACACGTCATACGCCCTCCCATTCTCCCGCGTGTTGGATGAAGGTGTCCCATTCTTTTCGGCACGATTCAATCGACGGAATCTCATATTGATACGCCAGATGATTCGCGCCTCCCTCGCGAACCCGCTTCCGCACGATGGAGGGCGCACAACTCTTCAGGAGTTTTCCGATGTGGGCGTCTTCGTGGTGCCAGAGGGTTTGTCGGCGGTCTTTACACGAACGTTGGAACGCGAGTCGGAACCGCTCACAGTCGACGGCACTTGGCCAGTCCTCGAACTCCGATCCCACAAGGCGTCCGTCGACGATACATTGATGCCACCATTGATGGAACGGGTTAAGACTATGGAGCTTTTGGTCCGCGAGGCCTTGTGTAGACGGCGCGCAATTAACATCGCAACCGGCAAGGCTATAATCCAATAGATAACGAAGCAGAACAGGATATCCATCATGTTCCATTCCCTCCCGCATGGTTTGAAAAAACGCCCGATCTTGTTTCCGCCCATCTCCGACGTCGAACACCGCGAAGCGGCGTTCATCATGTGACGCGGGAATCAACCAGTCTTCATTGCCGATGATGACAACCCGCGTTTTATTCGCCACCTCATACGGTTCTTTTCCCTTATGTTCAATAACGTGCTTCTGGCCCGTGATAAGGTCTTTGATCGTGCCCTCGGCTTGTTTATCCCCACTCCAGAACGCTTCATCCAATGCAAAGAGAAGACAGTTTTCGAGATGGCCATTAAAGTTCCCCGTCAGATAGCGGCGGTTAGAGGTGAGGAGGTAATGACGGCCGAGCAAATGCCCGACTCGTTCGATACACGCATTTTTACCGACACCTTTCCCGCCACGAAAGACCAGAGACACCAATGGTTTCTCCCATGGACGCTGAACGAGATGCGCGAAATATCCGAGCAACCATCGATTGAGAGATTCATTCCCCCCACAGACATTGATCCGGGTGTGTTCAAGAAATTGATCGAGAGCTGCATGAGTAGATCCGTGATCGGCTGGAGTGCAGGAGAATCCACGCCAGAGATTGAAATACCTTTTTGTGGCCCCGTTGACTCCGGTTTCGACTTGTCTCTCTTGCCCCGGCGAGAAGATGATGCCGTCATACGAACGCCTCCCTTTCCATTCGAGCCATTGACTGGCGACTGAGGATTCTTTCTTCCCCACCATCATGCGGTGCGGGGCAAACTTCAATTTGAATGCGCCGACGTCCAAGTGTTCGACGATGCCGTTCATATGCTGATCCGTCGTCTCCCACAGGATATGCGCGCCCCCACCCGCCGTGACGAAGGCGTGTTCTTCATTCATCTTTTGATAGGGGTGGATCTCGGTCGGATCGGTGGGCGTCTCAAGCGGAGGGAACTCGACTTCCGGTGCGTTAGCACCCACGGGTTTCTGTCCATACTCGTAGGCGTTCCGGACTTTCTGATCGAGCTCAGAAGGCGCCCACGGTGGAGTACAACGAGGATTCCAGTACTGAGACAAAAGGCCGAGCGCGACACCTAGGGACACGCCTAGGTCTTTTATGGCCGCAGCGACTTTAAATGTCGTATCATCCCCACCTTCACCCTCAGTCGCGAGAGGTGCTGTCTCAAGGTATCGAATCGCCCGCTCTTTAGCCTTCTGTGGGTCGATCGCTACGGGAGCGTGTCCGACTCGTTGTACGGATCGTTGATGGGGGATCCCGCAGGCGTCAATGAGCCACTGAGGGGCGTCGGCCACCGGCCCCCCGCTGTGTACGGTATAGGATCCATGGACAACGGTGGATCCGGGACCAACGACATAACCGCCCCGGCTTCGGACATCGACACCTGGACCGAGAATGTTTGCGCCCTGGCGCACGGGTGTACGCACACGATATGCGAGGTGCCGTCCGCTCGTCGGAGTAGCATGACTCCGGGTTTCGGGCAAGCTCCGTCCGTCAAGTTCGAGTTGCAACAGTGTGTCGTACCCATTCTTGTCCCCCTTTACATCCACATCGACAACTAAGAGTGCCTCTGAGTCGCCGAACTTCGAGGTGGAAATGCCGACATTATAATTCCGATCTGACTCCCACCACTCCGCGATGAGATCCACATCTCGGGTGGCCGCATCTTGCCACTTCTTCATAACCGGCGGCATCTTCTTATGGGCCACGATGGGAAAAATCCAGAAGCCAAGGCGGGCCAATGCGAGCGCCCAATCACATGCGGTCATTATGATCCGCCTCCCACTCATCGCGGCAGAGAGGGGAGCACCATCGTCGAGTCCCCTTCACCGCATCTTTGCAATAGAGACATTCACCGATCCCCTCGGGTGTCGGGCGAACCGACGGACGGTTGCGAATCACCACTTCACGGAAGAGTTCGTTCTGTTCGTTGGCGCGGTCGACGTCATCCATAGGTCTCCTCACACAGTTCATCGAATTTGTTGGCCTGTTTTTCGGTCCATGCCCCGCGCCAGTTGTGCAACGATTCGACAAATTCCGCGGCCCAATCGGATAAGCATTCATCGTCGAGTAGCATTTTCAAGGCGGCTTTATCTCCCGGCGTTGGTCTCATTTCCTATACCTCCGAGTGATATGTCTCCACGCGCACCACAGGAGTAGGCTCGCGGGCATTTGAACCCAATGTGTCAGTGACATGGGATCCAATTTGAATCCGCAAAGCCGCAAGAGGAACTTATTGCTTATAATCACTTCCGATACCTCCGTCCCTTCCATCCCTCGACGGCGATGGGCAATCCTACCGCCCACGCGGGGGTTTGTTTGACATAGGCTTCAAACAGCGACAAGTCCCACCGACGGGACTCTTCGACCTCCACCACAATTTCATCGTGGACGTGCATGACGATGGGATAGCCTTGCGCGTCCACTCGGGTCATGGCTTCGGCCAAAATATCACGAGACACCGCTTGCGTCACGTTTTCAGCCAGTTTCCCCCCGTAGGTGTGCGTCTCTTGCCACTTGCGCGTCTTGCCATCGACGCTCATGTAGTGGATCTGTTCTTTCTCTTCACCCCACGGTGTCATGATGGGCTTTAATTTTGGATATGGATAGGTGAGTACTCGCCCTGATGGGAGTTTGCAGAAGAGAAAGGACCCTTTGACGAGGAATACGCACGTTCGCCCTGTCGGCTGTCCAGCATACGCGGGCGTCCCCGGATGTGTGACCGCTGTCTTGGCTGCGTCTTCCAGGTCGTACCAGAACTGAACAATCATTGGGTTCGCATCTCGCCACCGCTGTTTAATCGATTCGGCTAACTCGTCGGCCACTTTGACGCGGTAGGTTTTCGCCATCGTCTGAAAGGCGCCGACTCCACCCTGATAGCCGCAGTTGTGGACTAATTTGTCTGACACGGTGAATCTGTGTCGGGGACCAGCATTGAGGATGTCGTATACCCGAGCGAATTCAGGCGATGTTTGATCCCCCGCCAATTTTTCCGTTTCTCGATCACGGCCCGATACGCCAGGCCAATGATGGCCTCTTTTGGAATTCTCTGACGAAGGTATGCGGTGGTTCGGTAATAGCTGTATGGACTGGCTGTTGCCGCCCACTCCGCATCGTCTAACGCTATCGAAGGTGCTCTTCGATTTCGGTTGTTCTGCGACCGTGTTGAATAGCGGAGGTTCCCCGCTTCGTAGTGCCCGTTGTTGTTCTTTCGGTCGAGGTCCTTCATTCTGTCTAACCCGAGGTTCTCGATCACCCATCGTGCCCCTTCGGTCACGGAGGTAAAGTTGAATCGGATCCCCCGCCCGCCGTAGTTTTTCCATCCTCGGTCGCGCGGATTGGTACACCGGGAACGAGCCGCCGTCATCCGTTTCATCAGCCACATGGGCCCCACTTGAGGACGAGAACACGCTTGGCAGCCCTTGCTCTTTCCACTCGTTAAGTTGGCGTAGAACATCCAGTGTTCTCTTCCGCACCCAAGGCATCGAACGGCCACATACAGTCCCGACCATCCTCGGGTATACCGGCGCTCGGGGGATATAATTTCTACCCACCCATATCGGGCGCCCACTTGCTCCAGATTGGACGAGACGTGATCCGCTTTTGGCGGCGAAGCTAAACGGCACGGGCCTCGATTGCCCGTCGATCCAGACTTCATGATCCGCCGTGGCTGTGAGATTGTCATACCTCTGTACCTCCTTTATACCTCGACACACTACGCCGTCATGAGCTACAAAGGCAAGTCCATCCCACACTTTCATCTGGATCGTGACGCTTTCGATAGGGACTTCTCCGCAGTCTGTTAGCACGAGCGATCCTTCTGCGATACATGCAAGCTCAGCCACTTTCCCGATTTGCCGCTGATCCTTCGTCACCTCGTCAACCGGGACGCCATAGATCTTATTCGCCATGAGTTTATAGGTGTCCGGGCCTTCCTTCCGGTCATATGCGGCGAAGGCGTCGAGCTTCCACTGTTCGCCGGCCAACCAGGCCAGCACCCGGCCCTCAATGTTCGCGAAGTCCGCCGCCATGAGGACATGTCCGGGGGCCGCACAGATCATCCCTCGCAAACAATCGGAGACGATCGACATCGGAGGTCCATAGAGGAAGTTGATCAGTTCGACTAGTTCTAACGCGGACTTTTGTGGAAAGAGGTCGAGGATCTCTTCGACGATCTCGTGGCTGATGGAGGGACGCGGCATATTCTGAGGTTGCAATTTCCGCCCGCCCCATCGACCCGTACCCGCCGCGTGATACTGCAACAGATCTCGCGCGCGGCCATCGGAGGAGAGGATATTCAAGATGGTGCGGAGCTTGGCCGTCGACGTCTTGCCGGCCTCTTGCCTAATCTCCAATGCTCGACGCACCGGATCGGGCATCTCCTCAATCTTCAGGGCTTCGATGACATCGGCCTTGGCGAGCCCGTCGATCGGGACGCCTTGTGATTTGATCCAGCGGGTGAGGGATGCCACTTCAGTCGCAAAGCCGACGGCGCCTTCTGTTGCTTTGTTGAGTTCGTCGTTTAGACGATCGGCTTCGAGCTTGACGATCTCAATAGCCTTGGTGATGGCCGGTTGGTCAACGTAAATCCCTCTCTGGTTAATACGATGATCCAATACCCATAGTTTTTGTTCCGCTGGAGAGAGGCTAAGCAATCGGCGATGTAGCGCCTGTTCAGTTCTGACGTCTTGTTTGTTGTACTCATATAGCGCCACGAGTTTGTCATAGTCATCCCACCATGTTAGTGGCTGTTCCGTCTTCGGCCGGCACATCTGCATCATGAGCCGATGCCCGGCCTGGTCTTTTTGTTGCGTCAATCCTAATGCCGCCGCGGCATTCTCCAGGCTACCAGGGAGCGCCATGGCATAGGCCATCGCCATCGTACAGATGACCCGCTCAGGATCCAGGCGCGGCCACCCATACCGTGGCACCATAATGTTATTCCACACCGCCAATTCAAAGTTCGCGTTGTGGGCGGCGAAGGTGGTCGATGGATTGAAGACATAGGCGCCCCACCATGCGTCGGTCGGGCTCCAGAGTCCGGGTTCCTCATCGTCAATCGCCCACGCAAAACACCACACGTCGGTATCGGGGTGCTTCGTGTAGACATCCGCCCCAACTTCTTTCAGGTCGACGGTGCCTCGGGTTTCAAAGTCGCCGTGGATGATCACCATGACCACCATTCACACCCGCGCAATACCTTCGCGTCATCTTCAATGAGATATGCGAGGCTCGGTGTTTTTTGGCTGCCCAACAGTGCTATCCACCATCGGAAACGGCGGGAAAAGTGATCACGAAATCGCGTGCGATCTTGAATGAGTTCCTGATTTCGGGCCTCCAAGTCTTTAATCCTGTCTCGTAATCCTCGCTCGATCTTTGTCATGGGTATAAAAAGTGCGGTGTCCCCGGATAGAGACACCGCCCTTCTCCCTTCTATTTCTTAAAGGTTAGGCGAACAAATCCACGGCGGTCTTGGATCCTGCTTCCTTCACGCCGTCCGGCATCACCGGCTCGAAGTCTTCGGAGGCTTTGACGCGGCCGCTGAAGGGTTCACCGTCGCCCAATTTCTGAATGTTCTGAAGGCCAAACGCAATGCCTTTGCTCTTGTTCTCATAGGCGAAGGCGCGCACGGTGGCACGGGCATAACAGCCAGCATAAAATTCTGACTCGTCGATGATGTCCTCATTCTTCGTGTTGACCAGGCCGGGGCGTTGATTGGACTTGGCGGTGATGCACATCGCCCCCGGCACGTAACCATCGTATTCCTTCTCGCCCTGATCCTTAAACGGGTTCCGCATATTCTTCGGCCACTTGCTTTTATCGGCGCCCCACTTCTCCACCCCGGCGCGATTGGCTTCGGCGATGAGCGCGGACAGATCCGCCCCCTTCTCGAACAGCATCGTCACCCCATATTTTTGTTTGCCTCCGTCGTCGGCTTTGCCGGGACGAAACACATCGGGATAGCTGACGCGGAATTTTGGGGTCATCACATTGTCAGACATAGTAGGTACTCCATTGGTCAATTGGTGATTAGGTGAATATGTCAAGAGTCAACTGCTTTGCGTGCTCGATAACCGCCACGTCCTCCGGGTTGACGTGGCTCTCGATCATCTGAAATTCCTCCCTTGCTTTTGGTTTGACTGGTGGCCGCTTGTCGTTGATGTCGACAAGGGTGTGGCCGCTGGATTCACTCTTGATGTAGGGCTTCAGCACCTCCTTATGTTTGGGGAGCGCCTGCTCCATTTGGGCGGGCGACTTGATTTTCCTCGGCTCGAAGATCGTATCCTGATCGACATCCAAGCCCCCGAGATACAACGACACTTCCGTGTCATCCCTCCATTTCCGTGTCGCTCTTTTTTCTACGAGTTTATACCCGGGTGGGCATCGGCCGGCTTCGGCTTCAGCATAGGCGAATTCGTCCACCCGTTTGATCCAGGCTTTGAGGATCGGAACCGAATCAAGGGCGCGCTTGAGATCCTGTGGGTCGTAGGCGGTCGGCGCGGTGAACTCTAACTTCGCCACCTCTTGGCGAGTCTTCCCCACATCTGGACAGATGTGGAGGGCGGGACAAAACCGACAGTGATCCCCGGCCTTCAATGGCGCGTTCAGGGATTCCGTTCGCTTGGCGTACATCACCAAGTCGGCCGCGAAGTCCAACAGATGGATGGCGTCGATCGTTTGTGAACGGATCGGTCCATCCGCTCCACCGCAACGAGGTTGGACGATCGTCATCACGACGGTATCGACGGCCAAGCCGAGCTTCCCCAATTCCAGCAGCGCGCCGAGCGCATAGTACTGGAGTTGGGGGTTGTCGATGGCCGAGACGTAGATCCCGGCCCCGTATTTCAGATCCAAGACGTGCAGGATCTTGGACTTGGGCAGATACACCGCCGCGTCATTCGTCCCATAGGCGCCGGGGTAGATCTCTTTGAGGTCAAAGCCGTGCTCCACAAAGAGCCGTGCGCCGTCTTCAGTCATGAGGCTAAACACGTGATCGACGTAGACCTTGACGTGCTCGGCCATTTCGTCGTCGACCTTCTCCGAGAGTGGTGGCTGTTTCCCATTGCCCATGAGCCACTCAGCAGCATAGGCATGGGCGTCCGTCCCCTCTTCGGCGTAAGCGGATTGTTCGGTGACAATCCCTTCAGACAGCTTGACGCTGCCAGGACATTCCGCCCATCGGTGCATTGAACTGGCGCCGATGGGCGAGTGGGTGGGTCGTTCGGATTCGCTCATTTCATGGCCTCTTTACACGCCGCGACGAGCGCCCCATATTGATCGGGCGTCACTTCGCGGAAGAGTTTTTTGCCAGTGACTTTCTCCATGATCGCGCTGGCCTTCGGCATCCCCATCCCGGCTGTGTTCACGATGGCCTTGAGGGCTGCGGAGGCTTCTTCCAATGTAGCCACGAGGGCCTGAGCTGGA
>OFQU01000005.1_pt1 | contig 40460 bp, 39 predicted proteins | sample 1542981 | NCBI WGS metagenome assembly OFQU01 (sample SAMN07774233, study PRJEB24372) | wastewater metagenome | isolation source: Exp Tend CN 90WW | collected 2016-02
ACTGGCGCACAAAAAGCAGCTATCCCACCGCGAACATCCCCGATACGACAGCTTTCAACTCATTACGACTTGTTTCACGGCAATGGCACGCCCACTGCACACGCCCTCCTCCGAAGCTGTCCAAACCGTTCAGGGAGCAAGCGCATGAACACACAACTCAAACCCACACTAGGCACGTTGCACCTGTGGGGCATCGCCGTCGGGCTGGTGATTTCCGGGGAATACTTCGGCTGGAGTTACGGCTGGGGCGTGGCCGGAACGCTGGGGTTTCTGGTGACCTCATTCATGGTCGCGACCATGTACACCTGCTTCATCTTCAGCTTCACCGAACTGACCACCGCGATTCCCCACGCCGGCGGGCCGTTCGCCTACAGCCGCCGCGCCTTCGGTGAAAAAGGCGGATTGGTTGCCGGGCTGGCAACGCTGATCGAATTCGTGTTCGCGCCACCGGCGATTGCGCTGGCGATTGGCGCTTATCTGAATGTGCAGTTCCCTGCGCTGGATCCGAAACACGCGGCGGTTGGCGCGTATATCGTCTTTATGGGGTTGAACATTCTCGGCGTGAAACTGGCCGCGACCTTCGAGCTGATCGTCTGCGTATTGGCCGTCGCCGAACTGCTGGTGTTCATGGGCGTGGTCGCGCCGGCGTTCAGCTTCAGCCATTTCGCCCTCAATGGCTGGGCCGGTTCGGACGTGTTCGGCGCGCCGGCGATTGCCGGAATGTTCGCGGCGATTCCATTCGCGATCTGGTTTTTCCTGGCCATCGAGGGTGCGGCGATGGCCGCCGAAGAAGCCAAGGATCCGAAACGCACGATTCCCAAGGCTTATATCAGCGGCATTCTGACCCTGGTGCTGCTGGCCATGGGCGTGATGTTCTTCGCCGGCGGCGTCGGTGACTGGCGCACACTGGCCAACATCAACGACCCGTTGCCACAGGCGATGAAAACCGTAGTCGGCGACAACTCCGGCTGGTTGCACATGCTGGTGTGGATCGGCCTGTTCGGCCTGGTGGCGAGCTTCCACGGGATCATCCTCGGTTACTCGCGACAATTCTTCGCCCTCGCCCGCGCCGGTTACCTGCCGGCCTCGCTGGCAAAACTCTCGCGTTTTCAGACGCCGCACCGCGCGATTATCGTGGGCGGCATCATTGGCATCGCTGCCATCTATAGCGACGGTTTGATCAACCTTGGCGGTATGACGCTCACTGCGGCGATGATCACTATGGCGGTGTTCGGGGCGATCGTGATGTACATCATGAGCATGCTCAGTCTGTTCAAACTGCGTCGATCAGAGCCGAATCTGGAGCGAACTTTCCGCGCGCCGTGCTATCCGCTGGTGCCGATGATTGCACTGGTACTGGCGGTGGTGTGCCTGGTGGCAATGGCCTGGTTCAACGCGCTGATCGGGCTGATTTTCCTCGGCTTCATGGCCGTTGGTTTCGCTTACTTCCTGCTCACCGGCCAGTTGCGCGCCAACGCACCGGCCGACGCAATGCTCACCGGTTTGTAAAGCTCAAGCAGGCGCGGGCTGCACCTGCAAGGAACTAAGGTGCATCCGGCATAACCGGCCTAGAATGGAACCACTGCGACGTCACTTCGCTCAAAAGTGGTATGCAGCTTCGTAAGGCGAAATTCTCGCCCGTCGATCTGCCATTAAGGAGAGCCGTTATGCCCTGGTATGCCTGGTTGATTCTGGTCGTTGCAATCGGCTCGATCGTGGGTGGATTGATGATGCTGCGCGACACCGCCAACAAAGTCGAACTGACCGATGAAGAACGCAAACGCGTGGCCGAGCGCAACGCCGAAGCAGACGCCAAAGAAGCCCAAGACCGCTGAACCCGAACCCCGCCTGACTGGCGGGGTTTTCATTTCAGTAACCCGTGGGACTTATCCGCGCTGTTTTTAGAAGTTGAAGTACAGTCACCATGTAATTTTCCTTGGTTAAGATGGGGCATTGTTGCGGAGAGCTACACATGCGTTACTCGCAAGACCATAAAGCCCAGACCCATCAGCGCATTATCAAGGAGGCCTCGGCACGATTTCGCAAGGACGGCATAGGCGCGACCGGCCTGCAACCGTTAATGAAAGCCTTGGGGCTGACCCACGGCGGTTTCTATTCGCACTTCAAGTCCAAGGACGAACTGGTCGAGAAAGCCTTGCAGGAGGCGGGTGAACAAGTCGCCGGGGTCTGTGCGCAAATCTTTGCCGCAGACAACCCGCTCGAGGCGTTCATAGATACCTATTTGTCGGAATGGCACAGGACATCGCCCGATGAAGGTTGCCCGCTGCTGACCATTTCTTCGGAACTGGGCCTGCGCGGACAACCGAGCCCCACCAGCGATCAGGTCCTCAATGCCCGACTGGAACAAATCGAGGACAACCTTGAGGGAGACAACTGCGCCGACCGCGCCATTGTGATCATGTCGACGCTCGTCGGCGCGTTGCTGCTGTCGCGCAGTGTCGCGGATGCCGGGTTTGCGCAACGCATCCTCGACGTTACCCGCGAACACCTCAAGCACACCGAAGATTAAGCCTGCCAGCGCTTGAACAGCACGCTGGCATTGACTCCGCCAAAACCGAAGCCGTTGGACAATGCGTATTCGATCGGCATCGACCGCGCCTGGCCATGGACAATGTCCACCCCTTCGCTGGCAGGGTCGGGGTTATCGAAGTTGAGGGTCGGCGGCACCACCTGATCGCGAATCGCCAACAACGTGAAGATCGCTTCAAGCCCCCCGGCAGCACCGAGCAGGTGGCCGGTGGCGGATTTGGTTGAGGTCACGGCAATTTTATTCTGCGTGCCGAACAGCGCCTTGATCGCTGCCAGTTCACCCAGGTCGCCCACCGGGGTCGAAGTCGCATGCGCATTGAGATGCTGCACCTGATCCGGCGTGATTCCACCCTGCGCCAGCGCCAGTGCCATCGCCCGCCGCGCACCGCTGCCGTCTTCCGGCCCGGCAGTCAGGTGATAGGCATCGGCAGTGGTGCCATAACCGACCAGCTCGGCCAGTGGCTGCGCGCCACGGGCCAAAGCATGCTCCAGTGATTCGATCACCAGCAGACCGGCGCCCTCGCCCATGACGAAACCGTCCCGGTCGCGATCGAACGGTCGTGAAGCGCGCTCGGGAGTATCGTTGAAAGCACTGGAGAGCGCCCGGGCAGCAGCAAAACCGGCGAGGCTGACCCGGTCGATTGCCGCTTCGGCACCGCCGCACACGGCGATATCCGCTTCACCGGCACGTATCAGCCGCGCAGCATCCCCAATCGCCTGGACCCCGGCGGCGCACGCCGTCACCGGCGCCCCCAATGGTCCTTTAAGGCCATGCTGGATCGACACATGACCGGCGGCGAGATTGACCAGGAAAGATGGAATGGTGAATGGGGACAGACGCCGAGGCCCTCGACTGTCTGTGGTGCGCACCGCGTCCGCGATGGCACCAAAGCCACCGACACCGGAGCCAATGATGGTCGCCGTACGCTCCTGCCCGGCGGCTTCGGCAGGGTGCCATCCGGCCTGCTCCAGCGCCTGGCGTGCTGCCTCCATGGCAAACAGAATGAAGCGATCCATTTTCTTCTGTTCTTTGGGCGGTGTGGCGCGATCCGGATCGAATCCGGCCTCGGCGTCCTCTTCCGGTGTCGGCACGCTGCCACCGACCCGTGCCGGCAAATCGGCGACCACCGCGTCAGGCAGCGCACGCAAACCCGAACGTCCCGCCAACAAACGTTGCCAGACCGCTTCGACACCACTGCCCAACGGAGACACCAGGCCCATACCGGTGACGACTACTCGACGCTGACTCATACCGTAATTACCCCTGTTCGATTCAATGACCTGATTTGTAGCGCTGGGCTGCAGCGCTGCGCGAAAGGTTCGGCGCCATGACATGGCGCGCCGCCACAAACGACTGCCATTCGCCGGCATCGGGCAGCGATGGAATGGTGACCAGTTCGCCCTGATCCAGACCGGCCAGGGCGGCATCCACCATCTCCCCGGCGTCCATGACCATTTCCGCCGGAATGCCACTGGCGTCGATCCCCGAACGCTCCCAGATTTCAGTGCGGGTCACGCCCGGCAGCACGGCCTGGATCTGCACGCCGGAGCCTTCGAGCTCCGCGTTCAACGATTGGGTCAGACTCAACACATAGGCCTTGCTGGCGGTGTAGGTCGCATTGAAGCGCTCGGGGAACAGCGCCACGACCGAGGCGATGTTGATGATCGTGCCGCGACCTGCCTTGGCGAAACTGGCAGCGGCGGCCGACGCCAGACGCGTGACGGCGGTGATGTTCAACTGGATCAGGCGTTCCAGTTGATCCATGTCGGCATTGGCCAGCGGGCCGTCGGCGGCCACGCCGGCATTGTTAACCAGCAGGCTGATGCTCGAATCGCTGCGCAAGCGCTGTTCGAGTTTGATCACGTCGTCCTTTTGGGTCAGATCCGCTTTCCACACCTCGACCTGCACACCGTGAGCGTCGCGCAATTGGCTGGCGGCGCTGTCCAGACGGGCCTTGTCACGGGCCACCAGCAACAGATCAAAACCACGCGCCGCCAGACGCTCGGCGTAAATCGCACCGATACCGGACGAGGCGCCAGTGATCAGAGCCGTACCTTGAGACTGCACAGAATTCATGACTTTGCTCCTGAAACACTTGTGAGTGGGTAAATAACCCCCGAGCCGGGCAGCTCAGGGGTGGCGAATTATTATAGGCATAATATCAATCCAATATGATAGTCGTAATTTTTACCCTACTGGAGAACACCTCGCCTGCCTGCCGCAGGTGTTCGCATTGCAAAACGAAAAAGGCCGGTCAATGACCGGCCCCTTGGCGTTGAACCTTCAGCTTAGTTGACTTCCAGCTTCTCGCGATTGCGATCCAGGATTGCCTTGCCGATTCCCTTCACTTCCAGCAGCTCATCCACCGAGGCAAAGGGTCCGTTTGTTTCGCGATATGCAACAATCGCCTTCGCCTTGGCTTCACCCACACCTGAGAGCTCTTTCTGCAGCGTTACCGCATCGGCGTCGTTGAGATCAATCCTGGCACTCTGGGCGGCCGCTGGCACTTCCATCACCAGAGGCGCCTTGGGTGAATCGGAAGGCGCGACAGGTGCGGCGATTGCGGCAATCGAGGCGCTGGTGAGGAAAGCGAAAATCAGAGAGTAGAAGTAACCGGTACGCATTTGTGACGCTCCATCATCGTTTGAGAAAGCAGCTTTTCCGAAGCTGCTCTCCAAACTTAGGTCATGGTGCGCCCATGTCAAAAATGCGTGCGTTACAGGATGTGAAACAATCAGGGTTCGAGACGACGTTGCTGATAGATCCAGTCAACGATTTCACCGTCGGGGGTGTAGCCGCTGACCGTTTCGCGCAGTAGCTGCCTGACACGAGCATAATCATCGAGTTCGACCGCCGCGAGCAAATCACCCAGCCGCGCCTTCAGGACCTCCCAGGGCAAGTGATCTTCATTGGCGGTCATGATCATCGGATGCGGGGTCGCCGCCACGTTGTCACCGATCAGCAATTCCTCATACAGTTTCTCGCCCGGGCGCAGCCCAGTGAACTCGATAGAGATATCGCCCTGGGGATTACGCTCGGAGCGGATGCTCAAACCGGACAGGTGGATCATCTTTTCCGCCAGTTCGACAATCTTCACCGGCTCACCCATATCCAGTACGAACACATCCCCCCCCTGCCCCATCGACCCGGCCTGGATGACCAGTTGCGCCGCTTCGGGGATGGTCATGAAATAGCGGGTGATTTTCGGGTGGGTGACGGTCAACGGGCCGCCGGACTTGATCTGCCGGTGAAACAGCGGGATCACCGAGCCGGAGGAGCCCAGCACATTGCCAAAGCGCACCATGGTGAAACGGGTTTTATTGACCCTCGACACGTTACCCTTGTCACCGAACAATACCGGGGCGATCTCGCGGCTCAATGCCTGCAGGACCAGTTCGGCCAGACGTTTGGTACTGCCCATCACGTTAGTCGGGCGGACAGCCTTGTCGGTGGAAATCAGCACAAAATTGGCGACGCCCGATTGCAGCGCCGCTTGCGCCGTATTCAGCGTGCCCATCACATTGTTCAGCACGCCTTCGGCAATGTTGTGCTCAACCATTGGCACATGCTTGTACGCGGCAGCGTGATAGACGGTATCGACACGCCAGGTTTTCATCACGTCGAGCAATTTGTGCGGGTGACGGATGGATCCCAGGATCGGCAGCAGATGCACAGCTACCGACTCCCGGCATCCACGCTGCTCCAGCTCGGACAAAATGCTGTAGAGATTGAATTCACTGTGGTCAAACAACAGCAGCGTGGTCGGCCCCAAGGCAAAAATCTGTCGGCAAAGCTCCGAACCGATCGAACCACCGGCGCCGGTGACCATGACCGTCTTGCCCTTGATGCAACGTTGAAGCAGGTCCGGTTGTGCGGGCACCGCGTCACGCCCCAGCAAGTCGGCGATATCCACTTCCTGGATATCCTCGACCTTGACCCTGCCACTGGCCAGGTCAGTGAAATTCGGCACGCTGCGGATGTGTAGCGGAAAGCCTTCGAGCAGATGAAGGATCTCCCGGCGCCGGGCCCGCGTGGAGGAAGGCAGGGCCAGCAGGATCTCCTGAGCGCCGGTGACGTCGATCATTTCCTGAATGTGCTTGGGCTTGTAGACATGCAACCCCGAGATCGATCGGTCGGCAATGCTGGCGTCGTCGTCGATGAACGCCACCGGCCGCATGACCTTGCCCATGCGCAGCGCCGCCACCAACTGGTTGCCAGCGACGCCGGCACCGTAAATGGCCACTTTGGTCAAACCGTTTTCGCGACTGGTGAATGGCACATGCTGAGCCGCCGTAAACCAGTCGCCCATGAAATACTGGCGCATGCACAGGCGCAGGCCGCCAATGATGACCATACTCAGCCACCAGTAATTGAAGATGATCGAGCGAGGAACCACGGCTTCGTGGTTGCTGTACCAGTACACGACGACCGCCAGAATCAGCGAAGACAGACTGACAGCCTTGATAATGGCGATCAGGGCATCGTTACCGAAATACCGCATCACCGCCCGATACATGCCGAAACGGATAAACAGGGGAATGGCCACGACCGGCGCGCAGACAAACAGCCAGAAGTGCACTCTGAAGGGGTTATACATGTCATCAATGCCCAGACGGACGATGAACGCCAGCCAGAGGGCGGCCCAGACCAGAACAATGTCCGTCGCCACCTGTATCAGACGCTTGCGTCGTCTCGGCAGCGCGACAAGCCGCTCCCGGACCTTGTCCATCAGCTCTTCAAACACTCAGTCTCCTCCCTTCAACTGCCGTATTCCCGTGGTCGATCCGCTTGAATGCCATGCACTTTAAACCCAAATGACAAATCTGTTACCGGGTTGTTGTTCAGCTCTTTTCGAGCTCACCTGCGCGATACCTGATTGCAAGGCCCAGCAATGGAGCATAGGCGACAATGACGCCCAGGCTGCCGTCCAGCCCGAAACGGGTGACCGCGACAGCAATAGGCAGCAGCCAGAACATATTGATCACGCCAACGGCCATAGTGACGGGCAGATGACTGCCAAACCGACGAGAGGCATATTGATAGGCATGGCTGCGGTGCGCTTCATACACCTTGTCGCCCCGCAACAGACGCCGAAACAGGGTAAATGTTGCATCGACAATGAAGACGCCCAGCAGAATCAGCCAGCCCCACAGCAACTCGGCACTCTGGGTGGCTGCCTGTAACGACAGACCTCCCAGCACGATGCCAAGGAAGCCGCTGCCGGCGTCGCCCATGAAAATCCTCGCGGGCGGGAAGTTCCAGAACAGGAAGCCACCGACGCAAACCGCCAGCAACAGCGGTGCCCAGACCAGTTGCGGCCAGCCGCCGAGCCAGCCAAGCAGGCAGGCACCGAGACACACGCAAATGGCTTCGACACTGGCGATGCCGTCGATGCCATCCATGAAGTTATAAAGGTTGAGCAGCCAGACCAGGTAAAACGCCGCCAGCACATGGCCGACCACGCCCAGATCAACCACCACGCCTGCGAACTGCAGGGCAGGCAAGCCTCCCAGCCATACGAGCAACCAGCCAGCCGCAACAAAATGGCCCAACAGCCGCCAGCGCGCGGCGATGTGGCCGTGGTCATCCATGAAACCGATCACGGCGACCAGCGCCCCGGCCCCGGCAATCGCGCAGAATTGCGAGACCGCGATCAGATCCCGCCACCACAGGAACACCAGCGCCAGAGTGAACGTCAGGACGATTGCCACCCCACCGCCACGCGGGGTTGGCACTGAGTGCGAACTGCGAGCGTTGGGAATATCCATCAGGCTGCGCGACAGTGCGTAATGACGCAGAGCCCAGGTCAGCGCCAGCGAGAGAAGCGCGATGAACGCGATGAACCATCCGTACTTCATGTTTGGCGAGTATCCAGAAAATGCTGCGCCGTCAGACTCAAGGCGCGATCGAAGGTGACCGGAGGCACCCAGTTCAATAGTTGGCGGTTTTTGCTGATATCGACCTGCAGCGAACCGAAGAGCCTTTGCGACAGCGCCTCACGCCCCAGCCAACGGGCAACGCCACGCATCAGCCCGACCGGCACCGGCAGCAGGCGGGCGGGCCGGCCCAGCGCCACACCCAGCGAGCGCAACAAGCGCGTGGTCGACACGTCTTCGCCGTCACTGGCGAGGAAAACCTGATTTGCCGCAGCCGGATGCTCAGTGCAAGTCAACACCAGGTCGACCAGGTTATCGAGGGCCACCAGGCTGCGCCGGTTGTCGACAGCGCCGAATGGCAGCGGCACCCCGCGTTCCAGCCAGCGCATCATGCTGAGAAAGTTGGCCTTGACGCCGGGTCCGTAGACCAGCACCGGACGGATGATGACGACCTCCATCCCGGTCGCCCCGGCCAGCGCCAGCAAAGCCTGCTCAGCCTCGTACTTGGAAATCCCGTAAGGATCGACTGGCGCCGGCACGTCGTCGGCCGTATACGCACGGCCGGGTGGCGTGCCTTCACCGTTGACCTTGATCGAACTGATGAAAATGAAACGCCTGACCTGCGCCGCTGCGGCCTGACGCGCCAGTTCCAGAGTGCCTTCGACATTGACCTGACGAAACGCTGCCAGCGGATCGGCGACCGCCTCGTTCATGACGTGGACCCGTGCCGCGGCATGAATGACGCAATCGACGCCCTGCAAGGCTTCAGTCAGGTCCTCCCCGCTCCCCAGACCGGCCCACGGAACCTGACGCACGCCCGGCGCAAGGGATGCCTCCCTATGTCGCACCGGAGCAACCACGCATCGCTGCGCTGACGCCGCCAGTTGCTTGATCAGTGCCCGCCCCACAAAACCACTGCCACCAGTTACCAGAAATGTCTTGGTGCTCACGGGCGTCCCTTGGGAAAAATGAATGCTGCAAAGAGACTGCAGCCAGTCCTTTCGTAAAGTGGCGATCACCCGTTTCTGGCGCGCAGGTCAGAAGATTGAAAGGGAGAACGGCTTGAGGGGGGCAGTTTATTGAATCGAGGCCGGGTTAGCCACTTCTCGCACACCGCCTGCAAATGCGCGGCAACATCATCGCTAAAACAGCCAACTTCCTCTAAATGCACTTTGCTGGTTGGAGCGGGCTCAGGGTACAGATAGAATCCGTGCGGAAAAGGGATCAGAGCGCTTTCCTGATTTAGGATTTCAGTTTCCCTTCATGCAGAATTTCGGCTAACACCGCCAAAAAATCAGATATCAGACGCTTTTTGCTTCGAAATGGAGAGCACCCATGCAGCAAATCAACAACCTTGCAGCGAAGATAGACAAGTTTCAGTCGCAAATTAACTCTTCGGTGCAACGGGTGGTCGCCAGCGGCTGGGTGATTTTGGGGCCGGAAGTCAAACGCTTTGAAGCAGCCTTTGCGCAATACCTGAACGCCAGTCATTGCGTCAGCGTCGCCAACGGCACCGACGCCATCGAACTGGCGCTCAAGGCGCTCGGCATCGAGAAAGGCGACTCCGTGGCCACTGTTGCCAACGCCGGCATGTACACCACCACCTCGGTGCTGGCCATCGGCGCCACGCCTGTGTTCATGGATGTCGACCTGCACACCCACGTCGTCACCCTGGACGGCGTCAAACAGGCTATCGAGGCCGGCGCCAAAGCCGTGGTCGTGACCCACCTGTATGGCCTGGCAGTACCGGAAATCAAAGCGATCGCCGACTACTGCGCCACGCACAACATTCCGCTGCTGGAAGACTGCGCCCAGGCGCATGGCGCCGAACGCGATGGTCAGCGCGTCGGCACGTTCGGCGATGCGTCCAGCTTCAGCTTCTACCCGACCAAAAACCTTGGTGCACTCGGCGATGGCGGTGCCGTTGTGACCAACTCTGCGGCCATCGCTCAGCGTGTGGCCCAATTGCGCCAGTACGGCTGGTCTTCCAAGTATTGCGTTGAACTGGACGGCGCCCGTAACAGCCGCCTCGATGAAATGCAGGCAGCAATTTTGTCCGAATTCCTGCCGCACCTTGATGCAGGCAATGCCCGCCGTCGCGAGATTGCAGCGCGCTATCGCAACGAAATCCGCCACAGCGACATCAGTCATGCGCAGGACGCGGGCCTGGCGTCGGTTGCCCACCTGTATGTGATCAAGTCGCCGAAGCGCGACGCTCTGCAATTGCACCTGCGCGAGGCGCAGATCGCCTCCGACGTCCACTACCCGATCCCGGACTACAAGCAACCGGTATTCGGCCAGCAGTTCGCCGGGCTCAGCCTGGCCAATACCGAACAACTGGCTTCGCTGATCCTGACCCTGCCTTGCTACCCGGAAATGACCGACGAGGAAGTCAGCAACGTGATCACCGCAGTCAACGGATGGACTGCATGAGATATTCCGTTATCGTTCCCGTCTATAAAAACGCTGATTCGATTCCCCGATTGATCCAGGCCCTGACGGACATGAACACCGCGCTCGAGAACCAGCTCGAGGTGGTGTTTGTGGTGGATGGCAGCCCTGACGACTCGTTCCTGCTGCTCAAACAGGCATTGGGCAGCATGCGTTTCTCGGCCCAACTGCTGGCCCATTCGCGAAACTTCGGTTCGTTCCCCGCTATTCGTACCGGTCTGATGGCCGCCAAAGGCGATTATTTCGGAGTGATGGCGGCCGACCTGCAAGAGCCGCCCGAGCTGTTGATCAGCTTTTTCAGATCGCTGTCCAACGATGAGTGCGACGTCGCCATCGGCACCCGCAATGCCCGCCAGGATCCGCTCTCGAGCCGCATGGCCTCGTCGATTTTCTGGGGCCTGTACCGCCGCCTGGTGGTCCATGACATGCCCAAGGGCGGCGTCGACATCTTCGGCTGCAACAAAGCCTTCCGCGAACAACTGCTGCAACTGAACGAATCGCGCTCGTCGCTGATCGCCCTGATTTTCTGGCTGGGCTTTCGCCGCAAGTTTATCGAGTACGAGCGCCAGACCCGACTCGAAGGCAAGTCGGCCTGGACCTTCAAGAAAAAACTCGAATACATGATGGACAGCGTGTTCGCGTTCACCGACTACCCGATCCGGCTGCTGACGCGCATGGGCGCGATGGGCTCGCTGATTTCGCTGTTTATCGGCTTGATGGTGATCGTTGCAAAACTGTCAGGTGCCATTGAAGTGCCGGGTTATGCCGCGACCATGTCGGTGGTGCTGCTGCTCGGCACGCTGAATCTGCTCGGGATAGGCCTGGTGGGCACATATGCCTGGCGCGCCTACGAAAACAGCAAACAACGGCCTCTGGCGATCGTTTGCATGAAACTCGATAACAAGGAGAACCCAAGTGTCTGAGCCTTTCATCCATGCCAGCGCTGACGTAAAAAGCAAGAACATCGGTAAAAACACGCGCATCTGGCAGTACGTGGTGGTGTTCCCGGACGCAGTGATCGGCGACGACGTGAACGTTTGTTCGCACTCCTTGATCGAAAACGATGTGGTCATCGGCGATCGTACTACCATCAAATCCGGTGTGTACGTGTGGGACGGCCTGCGCATCGGCTCCGACGTGTTCATCGGTCCGAACGCCACGTTCACCAACGACAAGTTTCCGCGCTCCAAGGTCTACCCCGAGTCGTTCTCGCAGACAGTCATCCAGGACGGCGCCTCGATTGGCGGCGGCGCAGTGATTCTGCCTGGCATCACCATCGGTACCGGCGCCATGGTTGGCGCAGGTGCGGTCGTGACCAAATCCGTGCCACCGTACGCCATCGTTACCGGCTCTCCGGCGCGCATCACCGGCTACGTGGAAAATTCCGCCTCCAGCGATGCCAGCAAAACCCCGACACAAAAGCCGCAAGAGCAGGAAGACGCAGTTGTCCGCCTCGGCGTAGGCGATGTCACCACTCACCGCTTCAAATACATTGCGGACATGCGTGGCGATCTCTCCGTCGGTGAATTCCACAAGGAAATCCCCTTCACGCCCAAGCGCTACTTCCTGGTCTTCAACGTACCAAGCCAGAAAACCCGTGGCGAGCACGCTCACCACAAATGCCACCAGTTTCTGATTTGCGTGAAAGGCAGTTGCGCCGTGGTCGTGGATGACGGCACCAACCGTGCAGAAGTCATGCTGGACGCCCCGAACAAAGGCATCTACCTGCCACCACTGATCTGGGGCATTCAGTACAAATATTCTGAAGACGCGGTCTTGCTGGTGTTCACCTCCGACTACTACGAAGCGGACGACTACATCCGTGACTATTCAGAGTTCACCAAGCTGACCGCAAAAAAATCCGCACTGTGAATACACTGAAAAACAATCCGCAAGTTCGCCGCTGGATCAGCTTTCTGATCGGCGGCGGACTTAATACCGGACTGACTTACTGCCTTTATTTATTGCTCAGCTATCTGATCGACTATCAGATAGCTTATGCAATTGCTTACGTGGCCGGGATCGTCTTCGCCTACTTTTTCAACTCGAAAGTGGTATTCAAGGTCGAACATTCGCTGCTTGGCATGCTCATTTATCCGACCATTTATCTTGTGCAATACATTTTTGGCGCCCTGCTCCTTAACCTTTTGGTCGAGCACTTGCACCTGCACAAGGCGATTGCCCCGATTCTCGTCATCTTGCTGCTCCTACCCTCAAGTTACCTTTTAAACAAAATCGTTCTTAAGGCAACTCACAAAACAAAGCCCGCGAAGGATTAACAGGCGCCCCATGACATCTTCTAAACTGGCGTTCACGCCGACGTCGTCGTTACGGCATAGAAAAACGCTGACCTGGCTGGCCCATCTGGGGCCGGCGATACTGACAGTATTCTTCATGTGGCTGCCTTTTGGTTTCGCACTGACCGGTCTCCTCGAAGAATGGGGCGTCATTGGACTGTTCAGCCGAATCGGCGTGTTTTTCCTGACCGATGTATCCAGCGCAATGCCAGCGCATGCGCTGCGCCCGCTGACCATCTTCCCACACGCCGTGGGCTATTTTCTTGATCCCGACACGTTCAACTATTGGCACGTATTGCTGATCATCGCTCTGGTGATCAAAGGCTGGTCGCTCAGCGTCATCACCACGCGAGTCACTGGCGCACTCAAGTGGGGCATGCTGGCCAGTATTCTGGTCATCGTTTTCCCGGCCGACACCATGCAGTTGTCGTTCAGATCGATTCACATCAACTGGGCCTTGAGCCTGGTCTTGCTGGCGAGCGTCACTTTTCTGCATGCTCTTGATCAGATCAGCCGGGCGCGTTCCTATGCGCTCAGTGTCCTGGCCAGCCTGTTACTCGCGGCCAGTTGTGCAATGTACGAAGTCGCACTGCTTTTGGCAGCCATACCGGCCCTGGTGATCTTTATCCAGCTCGGCTTCAGAAACCTGATTCCACACATCAAGCAGTATTTCGGGCAATACCTGATTTGGGCCGCCGGCGCGCTCACCTACATCGTCTACGTGATCCATACCGCGCCATTGGTACAAACCTATCAAGGTGCTGTGGTCGGCGACAGCGCACTGACCTCCCTGAAAAATCATTACTCGAAGATTTTCACCCTCGGTCTGGGACACAGCATTGTCGGCGGCTGGATTGACGCCATCCGGATCACGCTCACCGAAATCAGCAGCTACTGGTATCTCGCCGTCGCCACACTGGCCTTATTGGGACTGATTCAGGTCGTCGCCCGCAAATACACTCCCCTGCCCCCGACAAGTGAACGCGGCCAGAGTTGGTCCGTGCTGACGCGCATGACCATCGTCGGCCTGCTTCTGATCTGCCTGGGCTACTTGCCGTTCATCTTCAACGTCGCCCATATGTCGGTCAGCCAGAGGACATTCCTGTACGCAGCCCCTGGTGCCACATTGTTTTTCCTGGCCCTGTTTGTCGCCGTTGAGCGCCTTTCAAAGATTGCGAGCGTTGCATTGGCAGCCGTGCTTGTTTGCACGGGCTTGGCTGCCCAGCTGTTTCAGTTCCAGTACTACATCGACATATCGCAAAGACAACAACGCGTATTGAAAGACATCGTTGAAAACTTCGACGGCAATGCGGTCAATAAAACCCTGGTGATCCTCGACTATTCCAATGAACTGAACCATGACTGGATGTTCCTCAATCCGAATCTGTCAGCGGTTCTTTTCCACATCTATGGCAAACCGGTCGACACATTAGAAGTTTGCTACATGCCAAGTCATGAATGGCAACAATCCGACTCACTGGCACGCAAGGGGACTTGCGAGGAAACCGCAGAGGGTTGGACATTCCACTATCCAACATCGGCCGGAGGCCCGGGAGTACCCAGCACTACGCAACTGCCTAGTAAAAAACTTGCGAAAGCCGATGTCGTGACCGTTGCCGTCGGCAAAGAAGGTCCGGCTCCGACAAGCCCGGAACTGGAGATATATCGCCGCAATCTTGCCTCGAACGCCCTTCCGATTACTGCACGCCTGCGGGGTATTACCGAGAGCACGCCATGGTTTGACTTCTTCAAGTTCCGCAACCAGGAACACAAAGACGAATATTTCTGGGGTTTCGGCAAATACTGGAGCATGGATGCGCCCATTGCAGGCTCGGGATGGCGTAATACGGAATGGGAAGCCCAGCGCTTTGCCCATATATCGTCAGCCTGGATGAATGCCCCTCACGCCACACTCAACTTTGACCTGGCGCCAACTCCCGGGCGTTACGCTATCAGCGGCCTGTTCAATGCCTTTGCCAACGAGAAAATTCGTGCCGATATGCAGGTATTGGTAAATGGCACTGTGATTCCGGTGCAATGGGCCGCAGACGGCAGCTTCGGCGGCGACTTGGATCCGGACTTGCTCAAGATCGGGCGTAATGTCATCGAGTTTGCATCGGCAGTGGATAACAACTACTACGGGCTTTCGGCCAGACTGGACTGGGTAAAAATAGCCAAGCAACGCTAATCGACTATCCGTTGGTCCACCGTCCCTGATTTCGGGTACTCCGCCGAAAGTATCCGAAACGCCGACAACTTTTGCATAAACTCAGCCGAGGATTCGTTTTCCATCGAATCCCGGCATTTCAAGCAAGGCGCTTGCAATGATTACAAAGCTTCCGATGGAGACAAATCAGACTCGTCCCATTCCCGCCTCTCAAACTGCTGTGGCCCGGCACTCTCTTGCCAGCGGCATGATTGCCCATGTTCTACCCGCCGCATTCGTCGTTTTGATTATTTGGCTACCGTTCGGTTTTGCCCTTACGGGGCTTCTTGAGGAATGGGGAGTTCTCGGACTTTTTGTCAAAAACGGTGTGTTCTTCCTGACTGACAGTTCCAGCCCTCTGGCCGCTCATGCCCTGCGCCCACTGACCATATTCCCTCATGCGATCGCTTATTCGCTAGACAGCAACTCATTCAACTACTGGCACATACTGTTGATGGTCGCACTGGTGATCAAAGGGTCTACAGTCAGTTACCTGATGAGAAAACTGACCGGTAGTTTTAAGATCGGCATGATCGCAAGCGTGCTGGTGATTATTTACCCGGCAGACACCATGCAACTGTCATTCCGCGGAATTCATATCAATTGGGCACTCAGTCTGGCATTGCTGGGCAGTACATTGTTTCTTCATGCACTGAGCCTCAAGCCCAAGGCTCGCGCCTATCTGACAGCCGCAGCCGGTGCCGCTCTCTTTTCATCAGCATGCTTCATGTATGAAGCTTCGCTGCTGCTCGCTTGCATCCCGGCACTCATTATCTATTCGCAAGCCGGCATCAAAGACGGATGGATGCAACTCAAGCAAAGAGTCGGCGAACATATCATCTGGATAATCGGCGCCCTCACCTATGTTGCCTATGTCGCACATACCGCACCGCTGATCAAAAGCTATCAAGGCAGTATCGCGGGCAACAACTTGTTGGCCACCTTAGAGGTCAACGGCCCCAAACTTTTCAGTGTCGGGTTCGTAAGAAGCGCTATCGGCGGATGGTTCGATGCCGCCAGAATGACTATGTCCGAGTTTCAGAACTATGGTTATCTGATCATTAGCAGTGCACTGCTGATGCTTGTGATTGTCGCAACCTTGAAACTCGTCTCACCCCAAAATAATGAAAGGCCCAGGTTCAGTGACCTGCCACTGAATGCCCGACTCGGATTGTCCGGGATTATCCTGATACTCGTCGGTTATGCGCCGTTTCTTCTATCTGGGGCCCATCTTGCCATTAGCCAGAGAACCTTTCTGTTCGCTACCCCAGGGGCTGTAATGCTTTGGGTCGCATTGTTGAATACTGGTTTTTCGATATCAAGAACACTGACCAACATCTGCGTCAGCATCCTGCTCGTCAGTGGCCTGGGCTTCCAGCTGTACCAGTTTCATCACTACGTAGAAATCTCGAAAAAGCAAATGGCGATACTGAAAGACTTTGCCACTCACTTTGACGGCAAGCTGGATGGCAAGCTGGATGGCAAGCCAATAATCATTTTAGACTACGGCAATCAGCTCAATCATTCCTGGATGTTCATCGCCGACGGCCTAAACGGATCGCTGTCATACCTTTATGGGAAACCCGTCTCAAATATCCAGGTTTGTCACATGCCTGGTGGAGAGTGGCAACAATCAGACTCAGTACAGCGAAAGGGACGGTGTATCGAGAGCCCAGACAACTGGACACTCCAGTATCCAAGCCCGGTAAGTGGCCCAGATATGCCCGAAACATCCCAGCCTGAAAGCCTGGTATTCGCAAAATCGGATATCGTTACAGTAACTATCGGTAAAGAAAAGACTGCAGCTACAGATCAAATGCCCTATGCATCAACCCCACCCCCGGGTGTGATAACTGAGCGCTACAGTGCCATTGCCGACGTGTTGCAGCACAAGACTCGATTCATTAAATTCAAAGACACCAAGGTGACAGACGACTATAAATGGACCTTCGGAAGGTGGTGGAGCATGGAGCTTCCGACCCAAGGCTCCGGCTGGAGGGAAGCCAGTTGGGATGTAGGTTATTTCCACCATCAATCGTCCGCATGGAAGAGCGAGAAGCAATCCAGCCTGTTATTTAACTTCCGGCCCAGAGACGATCGTACCTACATTCTCGAGGGCAGGTTCAGCCTGGTTATCAATAATGCGATCATGAACAGCATGGCCATATCGATCAATGGCTCGCCTGTTGTGCTCCAATGGGGCGAACAGGGCAATTTTAAAGCCACGATCAATAAAGGCGTGCTGAAAGACGGCTCCAACACTATCGAGTTCAATTCCCAGACCGATGATAATTACTTTGGACTAGCCGCTATTCTGGAAGGCATTCATATCTCCAGGCAACCATAGGGAAAAAGAACCGCCGCTCAAAGGTATAAACCCTTGAGCGGCAGCTTCCTATAAATAATCATCCGACCCGTACAGGGTCTCGCTCATAGCGCTCGACAATACCCAGCTAGTCTGCAATAGCTTTTATCACGAACACCGAACCACTTAGTGTCAAGTGGACAATATCCAGATAAAACACATCTCCACTAGATGTGGACTCACGCATCAGACACCCCTCGGCATTGCACATTTTTCGACAATAGAAATTAGATAGCGTCCGACTCCTCTGCGAGATTGCGCAGATTCTGCTCGGCAATCTCGGTCGTGGTATCCACACCGCCCCCCCCTTCATGCCCCTTGCCACACTTTGCGTAAACCAACCGATCCGATGGAACCCGGTGGAGTGGATCACGCTCCACAAATCAAATACGAAGTCGGGTGTCTTTCCAGGCAGGAGCGGGGTATATGCTTACCCGAAATTGGAGGGGATAAAAGTGCAGCGTGGGTCTCGCTCGCAGTCAGTGCTCTTTACCAGACACCACATTGAGATTTATTGGCAGGCTTGGAGTAAGTCCGAAGCCTTAAATGAAAAAATGTGGACGGCACGATACGGAAAAAACCGGAAGGAGCGGTAACTAAAGATTATTGATGTACGCCCTCAAGCACTAGCTCTTGTTACACAACCCCAAATAAAGGGCTGCATAGGCCTTCACCATGGTTTCAGCGGAAAACACTTCTTCATACCGCTGAAAGGCCCGCCTTCCCATCTCAACGGCCATGGTGGCGTCATGCCAAAGCGTGTTCATAGCGTCAGCCAGGGCGGCACAATCACGCGGGGGAACCACCAGACCGGTTTCTCCGCCAATGTTGATGTAAGTCGTGCCCGAACCGATTTCACAGGAAATGAGCGGTTTGCCATACATCGCCGCCTCAAGCAGCGAAATGCCAAACGATTCCGACCGCAGGTGCGATGGAAAAACAAACGCATGGCACAGGGTCAGCAACGCAGCCTTGTCGTCATCGGCCAAACCACCCAGAAAATGCACGTTGGAAAGTCCGAGCCGCGCAGCTTGCGCCTTAAGCTCGGACTCCTGATGCCCTCCCCCGAGAATGACCACAGGCAACCCGGTGATCTTCGCCGCGTCGAGCAGGTAGTCGAGCCCTTTGTAATAACGCAGCGCACCGACAAACAGGAAAAACTTTGAACCGACCTTGCCGCGCCAAAAATCAAGCTTCGCCTCGGAGACCGACGGATAGGTCGCCCTGTCCAGACCATAGGGAATGATCTCGACCTTGTCGCGAAACCGAGACAGCACGGGACTGCTTTGCACGTAGTTCGGCGACGAGGCGACGATGCAATCAACGCTGCCCAGAAAGCGGTTCATCAACGGCTGATACAGCTTGAGCAGGGTCTTTTGCTTGACGATATCGGAGTGGTAGCTGACCACTGAGGGCTTGCCATGGCGGGTCGCAAAATGCACCAGATCCATGTACGGCCAGGGAAAGTGGAAATGCACCACGTCCGCCTCTTTCGCCAACTCGGCAAAGTCCTTGAAAGCAGACAGGGAGAAACCGGTCGAAGCGACATGCAAATCAAGCTTTGAACGATGGGTAATGTGATTACCAACCGTTTCGTTGCGCGCCGCGCCCCGCTCACTGAGATACAGCACTTCGGACGAAAATCCATGCTCGGCACCGCCCTGGGCTATCTGGAAGATGACTTGCTCGATACCCCCCATCGTTTCCGGATAGTAGGTTTTGAAAAAGTGCAGAACCTTGATCATTTTCCGTCGATTACCTTTCGATAGACCTGCAAGGTTTCCCTGGCACAACGCTCCCAGGAAAAGCCTTGGGCATGTTTCATTCCATTGACGACGGCGATTTCACGCCAGGCCTGATCAGTCAGCCCTCGCTCGATCAAGCGCGTCAGCTCATCGACATCCATTGCGGCGCACATCAGAGCGGCGTTGCCCGCCACCTCAGGCAACGAGGAACTATTGGAGCAGACCACCGGCACACCGGAGCTCATGGCCTCCAGAACGGGCAGACCAAAACCTTCATAGAGCGATGGAAAGGCGAACAGGCGTGCGCCCGCAAACAGTACAGGCAAGTCTTCGCTGGGAACGAACCCGAGGTAATGCGCCCAGCCTTCGCGCCTGGCGCTTTCGAGTTTTTCGTGAATCGCGTCATTGCGCCAACCGTGGTAGCCGGTAAGGATCAACGGCCAACGGGTTCGTACCGCCAGCGGCAAGCGGCTATAGGCCACGAGCAATGTCTCGATGTTCTTGCGCGGCTCGATGGTGCCGACAAAAAGTGTATAGCCACCCGGTTCCAGACCGTGCCGAGCCAGAACACTGCGCAACGCTTCGAGCGGCCGCGGGTAGAACTCTGGAGAACTCGCCAGGGGCACGGTATGAATACGTTCGACCGGCCAAGAGAAATAACTCGCCAGTTCCTGGCGAGTGAACTCCGAATCGGTGATCAGCGCGTCAGCCCTCACCAACGTGGTTTTCAGTTCTTTTTGCAGATAACGCACCAGTTGCGGCGCGTGGCAATGGGCCCAGGTGAAGGGCGAAAGATCGTGAAAGGTCGCCACACTTCGGCCAGCAAAGGGCGGCAAATAATAGTTGGGGCTGTGATACAGAAAATCGCCATGTCCCTTGAGGGCTGCCTTGCGCAGCATCGGCATCAGTAACCGATAAGCCTCTACGGCGAGAAAGTTCTTTTGTACCGCACGCTTCAAGCCATAACCACTGCCGGATTCATTGGCAGCGGTCGGCAGTTCAGGCAAAAAACGTCGACCGGCAAAAAATTGCAGATCAGTGATTTCAGGACTTTGCTGAAGTCTCAGCGCAAGTTCATAGGTATAGCGGCCGATGCCGGTCAGCGGAAAGCGGATCGGCTCGACAGACAGGACTAGCTTCATTTTATTCCGCCGAAAGCATCCAGCTCAACGTCTGGTCCAGACCGGGTGTATCCCACCCTTTGACCAGTTCGCAAAGACGGGAATTGTCACCGCACAGGATTTTTACTTCATTGGCGCGGACAAATGCCGGATTAACTTCCACTTCGATCTGGTGACCGGTGATCGCCGAACACATGTCGATGACTTCACGAAGCGAGTGGCTTTTGCCAGAACTCACGTTGACCGTTTGCCCCAAAGGCCGGGCTTCGATCAGACCGCGATAAGCCTTGACCACTGCCCGGACATCACTGAAATCCCGCGAGACATCCAGATTGCCGAGCTCGATCTTGTCAGCACGCTGACGAAAATGGGCGACGATCTTCGGCAACAGGAAGCTTTCAGCCTGGCCGACGCCGGTGTAATTGAACGGCCGAGTGATCACCAGCGGCAGACGGTTATGCCAGAGACTGGCCATGTATTCCATGGCCAGCTTGCTGACGGCGTAGTCGTTGGCCGGCGCAGGCGCCGTGGTTTCGCTCAACAGTCCGGCGGAGGCATTGCCGTAGACATTGGCACTACTGGCGAGCAGTACGCAGTCAGGCACTTTGCCGCACGCCGCAATGGCTTCAAGCAAGTGCCGCGTGCCTATCAGATTGACCCGATAAAAAGTATCGGCAGCACCATGCCCGACGAACGCCAACGCCGCCAAATGGATGACGACATCCGGTTGAATAGTTGCCAGCACGTCACGCAGAGCAGTACCGTCGGCCAGATCAACCTGAAAGTATCCAGGCTCATCCGAAGGCTGGGATCCCAGCCCTATCACCTCATACCCGCTGGCTTGAAGCTCAGCAGCCATGTACCGCCCAGTGAAACCTTGAATACCTGTAATCAGCGCGCGTTTACCGGCAATACTCATCAGAACGAAAATCCTTTTTCATTTCGACGCAGGTCAGCTTCCACCATCATGCGGCACAGCTCTTCCAGCGTGGTTTTCGGCTCCCAGCCCAGGGCAGCCTTGGCCTTGGCCGGATTGCCGATCAGCAGTTCCACTTCAGTCGGGCGATAGAACTTCGGATTGATCGTGACCAGCACTTTACCGGTGGCCGCATCAGTACCCTGCTCGTCTTCTGCAACGCCGCTCCAGGACAGATCAATGCCGACAGCCTTGAAGGCCATGGTGACAAAGTCACGCACGGTTTCGGTACGGTTGGTGGCCAATACGAAGGTGTCCGGCTCATCGGCCTGCAGCATGCGCCACATACCTTCGACGTACTCTTTGGCAAAGCCCCAGTCGCGCTTGGCGTCGAGGTTGCCCAGTTCCATCTTGTCGAGCAGGCCGAGCTTGATCTTGGCAACGGAGTCAGTGATTTTACGGGTCACGAACTCACGGCCGCGCAGTGGCGATTCGTGGTTGAACAGGATGCCACTGGTCGCGAAGATACCGTAGGACTCGCGGTAGTTGATGGTCATCCAGTGAGCGTACAGCTTGGCAACGCCGTAAGGGCTGCGCGGGTAGAAAGGCGTGCTTTCAACCTGAGGAATCGCCTGCACCTTGCCGAACATTTCGGACGTCGAAGCCTGATAGAAGCGCACCTTCGGATTAACGATACGGATCGCTTCCAGAAGATTCACACAGCCCATACCGGTGATGTCGCCGGTAGTCAGCGGCTGATCGAAAGACACGCCTACGAAACTCTGGGCCGCGAGGTTGTAGACCTCGGTCGCTTCGGTGGTCTGAAGCAGACGGATGCTGGCCGACAGGTCGGTCAGGTCGTACTCGACCAGATGCAGGTTGGGATTCTTTTCAATCCCAAGCTCCTCGATGCGCCAGAAATTGACAGAACTGGTCCGACGGTAGGTGCCGTACACCGTATAACCCTTTTCCAGCAGCAGTTCCGCCAGGTAGGCGCCGTCTTGCCCAGTAATGCCAGTAACGATAGCTTTCATGCGATTCCTCTAAACTCCATTAAAGAGCCTTTGCCAGGCCCTGCTGTGTCATGTGCGCCATTGAGCTCTATGCGACGAGCCGCAAGTTCTTGCAGATCATACAGAATGCGGTTCGTGACGACGATACCAAAGCTGCTGGCAACACGTAACAGAGTCATAATGCCAGCATTGCGTGACAGTCTTTCGACTGACCAAGGCTTGCATTCTGCACGACGCCACTCTCCGGCACCCACTATAAAAATCAGGAAGTTGCGGGCTTCATGCCGCTACCTGACACTGCGCACCGCACAGTACAAAGAAATAATGTAGAAAGGGTGACACTCCCCGCCCCCCAGCCTAAAATGGCGTGTTTTTTTGATCAACAATCTGGTGCTATTAATGCGCAATGGTTCAGTAAGTATCGCCGTGTCGGACATCATCGCCGCGACAAGGCGCTACTCATTAGTAGGGATGCTAGGCTGGCAAGACGTCCGGCAGCGCTATAGAAGGTCGGCACTGGGACCGTTCTGGCTGACCATCAGCATGGGTGTCATGATCGGTACCATCGGCGTGGTTTTCGGTCAGATCTTCAATTCGCCGATTCAGGAATTCCTTCCATTCCTCGCCATCGGCATGATCCTGTGGAGTTTCATGTCCACGGTCATTACTGAAGGATGCACCGGGTTCATTGCGGCCGAAGGCATCATCAAACAACTGCCGATCCCGCTATTCGCGCACATCATGCGCATGATCTGGCGCAACATATTGATTCTGGGTCACAACATCGTGATCTTTCCCCTGGTGCTGCTCGCGGTCAGCAAGCCACTGACCTGGCTGGCGCTGCTGAGCATCCCGGGCTTCGCCGTGGCACTGCTCAACCTGACGTGGATTGCCCTGCTGCTGGGGATTCTCTGCGCACGCTACCGCGACCTCCCGCAAATCGTCGGGAGTCTGTTGCAAGTCGTGTTCTACCTCACACCGATCATGTGGATGCCAAGCCTGCTGCCACAGCGTGCCGGGCTGTACCTGCTGGACCTGAACCCGGCCTATCACATCATGTCGGTGGTTCGTTCGCCGCTGATCGGTCAATTGCCAACTGCCACCAACTGGTGGGTTTCCCTGGGCATGGCCGTCGTCGGCTGGGCCATTGCGCTCGTGGTCTACGGTCGCTACAAGCGCCGTATCGCTTACTGGCTCTAAGAAGAACTACTAATGTCCTTGATCGAATTCAAAAATGTTTGTGTAGATTTCCCGATCTACAACGCTAACGGCCGCTCCCTGAAAAAGCGTCTGATGCAGGTTGCGACCGGCGGTCAGTTGGGTGCGGACCAACAAGGTCGCGTAGTTGTCAGAGCACTGGAAGACTTGACGTTTACCCTGCGCGACGGCGATCGCGTCGGACTGCTTGGACATAACGGCGCCGGCAAAAGCACCCTGCTGCGCCTGCTCAGCAGCGTTTACGAGCCCTCCACTGGCACTGCCGTGATCAAGGGTGAAATCGGCTCGCTGATCGACATCTCGCTGGGCACCGATCCGGAAGCCACCGGGCGGGAGAACATTTTCCTGCGTGGCGGCATCCTCGGGATGACCAAGGCACAGATCGCCGAAAAGCTGGACGAGATCATCGAGTTTTCCGAATTGGGCGATTTCGTCGATATGCCAATCCGTACCTACTCGTCAGGCATGCACCTGCGTTTGGCGTTCGCGGTATCGACGACGATCAAACCGGAAATCCTGTTGATGGACGAATGGCTCTCGGTGGGCGATGAAGGCTTCAAGCACAAGGCTGAAATCCGCATGAACGAGTTGGTGAAGTCGACCAATATCCTGGTGATCGCCAGCCATTCGCGCGAACTGGTCATGCACACCTGCAATCGGGTGCTGTGGCTGGAACACGGCAAAATAAAGATGGATGGCGACCCGGCGACGGTCACCGCTGCCTATTTCGGAGCTTGAGCCAATGAACAGTACCAAGCGCAATGGCGTGGATATCCAGGTGGCCTTCACCCTGGCATCCAGACGACTGCACGCAAAACACAACATCGAAACGGGTGCCGCCGTACCCGAGGACGTCGCACCTATGCAGCCAGGCATGCGCCTGATCATTCGCCACTACACAAAGCAGACGCTTCGTCGCATTGCCCACCACAGCTTGCGCGTCGCCCGACCGCTGACCCGCCCGCTTTTGTTTCGTCTACGCAATTACTTCACCGCAGCCATCCGCCAGGAAATGCTGGAAGAGTTCAGCAAGCTGCAAAAGATCCAGTACCAGCAGCACCAGCAGATCGTCCTGGAGTTTCAGCGCCTGGCAAACTCGGCGAAAATCCAGACCCGGTTGTCACAGAAAATCTTTTCCAGCCAGCACTCGCTGGAAGGTCTGCAACAGCAACTGGACCGGATAGAACAGAAAAGCCTCGGCAACAATATCCCGGTAGCAGACGCCACACCGGGTGAACACGTGGACAATACGCGGCTGGCCCGAGGTGAAGACGCATGAAGACTGAAGTCATCGTGGTCGGTGCCGGCGGGCACGCGAAGGTGTGCATCGAACTGCTGCACGCGCAAGGCGACAAGGTGGCCTATTGCGTTGGTAATCCGGACAGCCCGGATACCTGCCTGGGCATCCCCGTACTCAAAAGCGACGATCACCTTGCAGCCCTGCGTCAGGACGGATACGAACAGGCGTTCATTGCCATCGGCTCGAATTCACTGAGAAACAAGCTGGCCCGGAAAGTCACCGAAATGGGGTTCCGCCTGGTCAATGCCATCAGTCCGGCGGCGGTGGTTTCACCTTCAGCCTTGCTGGGAACAGGCATTGCGGTGATGGCCGGTGCGGTCATCAATGCCGAGGCGACGATTTCTGACCTTTGCATCATCAACACCGGCGCCACCATTGACCACGATTGCGTGATTGGAGCCGCGGCACACATCGCCCCTCAGTGCGCGCTGGCGGGCAACGTGCAGGTGGGCCCCCTGAGCTTTATCGGTGTCGGCAGCAAAATCATTCCCGAGATCCACATCGGTGAGTCGGTCATGGTCGGTGCCGGAAGCGTGGTCATTTCGAATATCGGGTCGGCAACCACAGTAGTCGGCGTGCCAGCCAAAGCTCTACACAAAATTTGAAGGAAGAAACATGAAACGTATTTCTGTTGCACAACCAAAGCTCGCCGGCAATGAACGCAATTACGTGCTGGATTGCCTGGACACCAACTGGATCTCTTCCAACGGCAAATACATCGGCGCCTTCGAAGAAAGCTTTGCAGCCTTCTGCGGCGTCAAGCATGCGATCGCCACCAATAACGGCACGACTGCGCTGCACCTGGCCCTGGTGGTACTGGACCTGCAGCCGGGCGACGAAGTCATCATCCCGACGGTGACCTACATTGCCACGGCGAACGCAGTGCGCTATTGCGGGGCGACCCCGGTATTGGTGGATGTGTGCGCCGACACCATGAACATCGATCCGCAGACGATCGAAAGCAAGATCACTGCAAAAACCAAAGGCATTATCCCGGTGCACCTCTATGGCCATCCTGCACAAATGGATGTCGTCAATGAAATCGCCCGCAAACACAACCTCTGGGTGGTGGAAGATGCTGCCGAGGCACACGGTGCCGAAGTAAAAGGCAGCAAAGTCGGCAGCCTGGGGACTTGTGCGACCTTCAGCTTTTTCGGCAACAAGATCATCACCACCGGCGAAGGCGGCATGATCACCACCAACGACGATGAACTGGCCGCCAAACTGCGCCTGTTCCGTGGTCAGGGCATGGATCCGAATCGTCGGTACTGGTTCCCGGTGATTGGCTACAACTACCGCATGACCAACATCCAGGCAGCCATCGGTCTGGCCCAGATGGAAAACATTGCCACTGCACTGTCTGATCGCGATCGTCTGGCCGGCTGGTACAACGAAGCGCTGGCAGACCTCAAGGGCAAGATCGTTCTGCCAACCGAGGCCTCCTGGGCCAAACAGGTGTTCTGGATGTACAACATCTTCCTGGCCGATGGTGACGAGCACAAACGCGACGCGGTCATGCAGAAACTGGATGCGATGGGCATCGAAACCCGCCCCGTTTTCTATCCGATGCACGTTCTGCCACCTTATAAGGAAGACAATGTCTACCCTGTGGCGGACCTCTGGTCGGGCCGCGGCATCAACCTGCCAACGCACCAGGACCTGACTCAGGCAGACATCATCAGAATTGCAGCCAGCCTGCGTGAGGTCTTGGCAGACTGATGAAAATCGCCCTTTGCTCCACTTTTGTGCCCTTTATCCGCGGGGGCGGAAGAAATATCGTCGACTGGCTGGCCTCCACCCTGACGGCTGCCGGGCATCAGGTCGAAGTCGTCTACCTGCCTGAACTGGATGCACCGGATCTGCTGTTCCAGCAGATGATGGCGCTGCGTTGGGTGGATCTTCAGGCCGCCGATCGGATCATCTGCTTCCGACCCCAGTCGCACCTGATTCCTCACCCGCATAAAATCCTCTGGTTTATCCACCATATCCGTGCGTTCTACGATATGTGGGACAGCCCGTATCGCGACTTTCCGGACAACGCCAAGCATCGCGCCATCCGCGATGCACTGGCTGACGCCGATACAAGGGCACTGGGCGAAGCAAAGACCATTTTCACCAACTCCAAGGTCGTATCCAACCGACTCAAGACCTATAACGATGTCGACAGCGAGGTGCTCTACCCGCCTGTATTCGAATCGGAACGGTTCTTTTGCGCCGGATACAACGACGAGATCGCTTATATCTGCCGCCTCGAACATCACAAGCGCCAGCACTTGCTGATCGATGCACTGAGCTATACCACGACGCCGGTTCGCCTGCGTCTGTTGGGAACGGGGGGCGGGCCTGACTACGGTATTTCCCTGCGGCAGAAGATCGAGGAATACGGTCTCGAAGATCGCGTGACCCTTGATGATCGCTGGATCACTGAAGAGGAAAAGGTCGAGCATCTGTCGGTATGTCTCGCCGCCGCTTACCTGCCGGTCGACGAGGACTCCTACGGCTATCCGAGCCTGGAAGCCAGTCACGCCGAAAAACCGATTCTCACCACCACCGACTCGGGTGGCGTGCTGGAGTTGGTCAAGGACGGCTATAACGGCTACATCGCCGAACCGACGCCCGAGTCCCTGGCCCAGGCGATGGACAAGCTGTACAGGGATCGGAGCAACACCGAAGCCATGGGCAAGAACGCCAAACAGCGATTGGTTGACTTGAAAATTTCCTGGTCACATGTGCTGGAGCGTCTGTTGGCATGAAAGTCCTGATTGTAAACAACATGGCCCCGTTCATCTGGGGCGGTGCGGAAGAGCTGGCTGTCAATCTGCAAAGAAACCTGATCATTGCCGGTCACGATGCCGAAGTCATGCGCATACCGGCTCAATGGGAACCTGCCTCGCGCATCCCCTCGCAGATGCTGATGACGCGCACCATGGAAATCTTCAACACCGATCACGTCATCGCCTTGAAGTTTCCGGCGTATCTGGTCCGCCACCACAGAAAGTCATTGTGGCTGCTGCATCAATATCGTCAGGCCTACGACCTGTACGATGTCGGGCAAACCAATCTGCCAGCGGACCAAAGTGGTACGGACATTCGCAACGCCATCATCAACGCGGACAACGAAACTTTCGCCGAGAGCCGCCACATCTACACCAACTCGGAAGTCACGCGACAGCGCCTGTTCAAATACAACGGGTTCGATTCGCAGGTGCTGCTGCCGCCGGTCAACGACCCGGAAGCGCTCACCGGCGGGGAGTATGGCGACTATATTTTTGCCGGTGGCCGCGTCAACAGCATGAAGCGTCAGTACCTGCTCCTGCAGGCGCTCGCCAAAGCCGATCAACGCGTCAAGCTGGTCATTGCCGGCCCTCCCGAGTCCCATGCCGATACGCTGCAACTGCATTCGATCATCAACGAATTCGGCCTGCATGACCGCGTCAAGCTTGACCTTGGCTTCCTGCCCCGTGCCACCTACGTCAACTACGTCAATCAGGCGCTCGCCGTCGCCTACATCCCTTTTGACGAAGATTCGCTGGGCTATGTGGCCATGGAAGCTGCAACGGCGCGCAAAGCGCTGATCACCACGACAGACAGTGGCGGGATCCTTGGCCTGGTCACCCCCCACGAGTCCGGCTGGCGGGCAGAACCCACCGCCGAAAGTCTCGCGGAAGCCATGAATGCCGCTTTTGAGAGCAAGACCCGGACCATCCAGTATGGTGAAGGCGCCCAGGCGCTGTGGAATACGCTGGGCATCAATTGGCCCGAGACCATCGAGGCGCTTCTCAAATGAAACTTGTCATCTTCACACCCGGCGTCAAATCCTCTGCCATTGGCCGGATGACGCGCCTCGTGGTGCGTGCACTGCTGAGCCAGCAGCATCACGTTGTTCTGGTACGAACCGAGAGCGCCCATGTCCTGGCCAAAGAGCCGCACGACTTTGGTTGCACCGCCATCCCCTGGACCGACGAAGAGCAGGTTGCTCAAGAAGTGGCCAGCGCCGACTGCCTTGTCTACCAGATCGGCGACAATTACGAGTTTCATGAAGGTGGCGTCGCCTGGCTGCATAAGGCCCCGGGCATTGTTTGCCTGCACGATTTCTTTCTTGGCCACCTGTTCTGGGGCTGGGCGCAACAACGACGCGATGAGGCCAATGACATCCTGACTCAGTGGTATGGCAGCAAAATTGCCACCAACTACTTCAATGTCAGTGATAGCGCCACCTTTATCAGCTCGACACGCGAGACTGCCCCGCTGACCGAATGGATCAGCTCGATGGCCACCGGCGTGATCACCCACAGTAACTGGGGCTGCAAGCGGGTAATGGATGCGTGTGCAGGTCCGGTTTTCGTGACGCCGCTGGCCTACGATGCACCGGGAGCTGTTGACGCCGAAGAAGAACGCAAAAGTGACGGCAAACTGAAGGTGCTGACGATCGGCCATGTCAACCCGAACAAGCGGGTTGAAAGCTGCATCAAGGCCATCGCAAGCAACGCTTCATTGCGCAAGAACATCAGCTATCGCCTGGTAGGCGCCATTCTTCCGGACGTCGAAAGTAAACTGACCGAAATGGCCGCCAAGGGTGGGGTCGAACTGATCATTTCCAACGAAGTCGACGATGCCACGCTGTCCGAAGCCATCAGAGAAGCCGACGTGATCAGTTGCCTGCGCTGGCCTAGCCTGGAAGCCGCTTCTGCTTCAGCCATTGAAGCGATGCTCTATGGCAAAGCCACGATCGTCACCGACACCGGCTTCTACAAGGAACTACCGGACCAATATGTATTGAAAGTGTCGCCCGACAACGAAATTGAAGATCTGAAAAAGATTTTCCTTTCGCTGCGCAGCAAGCCATCTTCGGCCGCCGAGATCGGCAAACAGGCGCAAGCATGGGCCAAAGAGACTTTCACCGCCGAGAATTACGCTCACAAGCTGGAACAGGCCATTCCGGTCGTGCTTCGAGCGAAGGTGGTGATTTCGGCAGTCGATCATTTTGCGACCATCATCGAAAAATGGTCAGCCAGCCCTGAATTGCTCGGGACTCCGGAGATCCTCAAGCCCTTGAGCATCTTCAATACCAATACGATCGTCTGAACCGGACGTGCGGTGGATCAGCATCTGATCCACCGCAAACCGCCCGCGTTATTGTTGCTTCAAACTTCCAAAAACAAACTGTGCCGTGTCTTTCCAGGCAACGGGTTTGTAGTCACGCTTGATCGCTTCTTCCTTGGCCGCCAGTGCCAGCGGATCAAAAGCATACTTCTGCAGTTCGGCGACCCACGCCGACACATCCCATGGCTCCAGATAATCCAGCAGTTCCCCGCCCACCTCGGGAATCGACGCTGCATTGGAGGCCAGGCAGTACTTGCCGGCAGCCAGGCTTTCTGCAACCGGTAAACCCCAGCCTTCATACAAGGACGGGAATGCCGTCATCATGCAGTTGCGATACAGGTGCATGAGGTCAGAATCCGAAACGTTGTTGAGGATGCGAATGTAGTCCTTTGTCCGCGGATCAAGCGCGATATCCGACAACAAATCACCTACCCCCCAACCCGGCATCCCGACAAACACCAGTTTCGGCAAATCCTTGACTCCGTCATCGATCAGACGGGTATAGGCACGGTACAGGACCTCATGGTTCTTGCGGCGCTCGATCGTCGAAACGAACAATACGAAGCGCTCTTTCAGCAAGGCCTGCACATCTGCACTGATGGTGTCGCTCAACTCATGGGAGAGCTGGCAACCCAACTTGACCACCGCTGTCTCGGGCACAGGGGCACCCAACTCTTCGAGTAGCGCGACCAGATCCTTGCGCGTGCATTCCGAGATACACAGGATCTTGTCCGCACACCACGCAACATCGGCAAAGTAGTTGGCAAACTTGGCGGCCACATCACCGACGCACAGATGCGGCAGTCTTACCGGAATCACGTCGTAGCAGAAAAGAACGACGCGCAGACCAACTTGCTTCTTGAGTTCATAAAGATGCGGCAGGTTCTTGTTGTCCCAGTCCAGCCCAACCGAGATGTAACTATCGCCCTTTGCAAAAGGATGACCGCCGGTGCGCACCTTGTGAAACGAAGGATTGAACACATGGCTGCGATTGGCTGGCCTGAAGAACGCCAGAGTCGCCGACTTCAGGTGTCGAACACCAATCACGGCTTCGACAATGGAGGTACGGCGCAATTGAAAGAACTGATAAATGCGCCCGCTCACCTTGGGCGGCAGGCGATTGAGTACCTTGATTGCCTTTTCTTTCAACCGGGCCTCGATTGAACTTTTATTCGAACTGCCTGCAGCGATCCGGCCTGGCGCAGGCATGTGCGCGCCAGAAATTCTTTTCAGGGTGGCAGCGACCTCGGCTGCGTCAATTGCGCTGTAACCGGTGGCATGACTGTAGAAGCAAAACTTCACATCTTCGCCCGCAGCAATCAACTCAAGTGCATGGGTGGCAGCCTCTGCCTCCGTGCGAATAATGCCTACCGCCGGCCGACGCCAGCCGAGAATGGTCGTTACATCAAACCAGGTGGTCATGCTTGCGCCTTCTTTTCAATGACTTCTGCCGCTGCATGCGGGATCGACTCAAGGCTACGGACCCAGGTCAATGGTTCGCGGGATACCCTGTCCGGCCCGTTGGCATCAATGGTTGCCGGCCCCGTCAGGCGCAGGCGAATCGCCGCATGAAACTCGTCCGGCGTACGGGCAACACTGATTTCCGGCAGATTCAGGTGCTGCTCAAAGCCACGGAAAGCCGATTCTGTGCCGATGACGTACTTGCCCGAGTAGATGGCTTCGGCCGTCTTGATGTTGGAACCGCCACCATGAGGAATCGGCAACAGGAACGCATGCGCCAGCGTTTTCACGGCATCCAGGTCTTCATCCGGCAGCATGTAGAGCAGCTGCAGACGCGACAGATTCAGCTGTCCCCAGCGACTGTCACGCAGCGCTGCCTCAAGGTGCTCACACACACTGCCGACCACCACCAGTTTGCTATCCGGCGGTATGCACGCCAGTGAACTGCCGAGGCACTCATTGAAGCCCTTGAAATTAGGCGGGTGGGCGCTGGCAACATAGAGAATCCACGGAGACTGCGGCAGACGCTCTTTCCAGCTGGCGAGCAGCTCCGGCTTCGCCGACCAAGGCGCGATTCCATTGGAGGCAAGCAGTGGTTTCTTCGCCCCCCAGGCCTGGAGAATGTCGTAATCCGCCTGGGTAACGGCCACGGCAATATCGGCCTCAAGAGCCGCCTTGCGCTCCAGGGCCTCGATATCCGCGATGACCGGCTCCGCACCTTTGATAGCGTAGCTGTCGAGGATTTCCTGCTTCAGCGGAGCCTCGATGTTCTGCGATCCGTAAATCAGGCACGCATTGGCGTGCTGCGGCATCTGACGGATCTTCAGTACCAACGGCCACAGCCACGGCTGCTCGACATGAATCACGTCGATAACCGGCGGCAATTTCTTGAGAATGTCTGCGAACCCGCCTTGTTCCGATGCGGCGAATTCGCCCGAAAGCAAGTCGTTGATCAAGGGAACATAGGTGCCCTTGTATTTCCGGAAGGGGCTGCCAGCGGGAAAACTGACATCGTTGGCTCCCAGGCTTGAAGGCGGATAGCCCTCCGGCTCATAAACCGCCAGATGAGTCACACTCCAGCCATTTTCGCCAAAGGTTTTCGCGATATTGGCAACCCGGACCTGCCCCCCGTGTCGGGGAGAGGCGATCGGATAGGTGCTTAACAATAAAACCGTTTTCAAAATAGGAACCTATTGAATTGATATTTCACAACCTGCACCCGCACCGCAATGGTTCGCTCATCGAGGCTCGGGCGCCGTCGAATACCAAAGAAACGAAGACTCAAGCGCCCTTGATCAACAGCTCGATCTCTTTCAAACGCGCCCACATCAACGCCTGATCGCCTCTGGCTTCAACATTGAGCCGCAACAGCGGTTCGGTGTTGGAGCCGCGCAGGTTGAAACGCCAGTCGGCAAAGGAAACGCTGATGCCGTCGGTTCTGTCGATCTCAGGATTCTGCGGCAAATAATGCGCCAGAACCTTCTGCAGCATCGCCGGTACATCCTCGACGCGATAGTTGATCTCGCCGGTGCACGGATAGGCAGCAATGCGCTCGTCGACCAGTTGCGCCAGGGTCTTGCCCGTGGTGGACATCAAGGCCGTCACGAGCAACCAGGGAATCATCCCGCTGTCGCAGTAGGCGAAATCGCGGAAATAGTGGTGAGCGCTCATTTCGCCACCATAAATGGCATCTTCAAGACGCATGCGCTCTTTGATGAAGGCATGCCCGGTCTTGCACAACACCGGCACACCACCGGCCTGCTCGACCTGATCAATGGTATTCCAGGTCAGGCGCGGGTCATGAATGATTTTGCTTTCGGGGTGTTGCTTGAGCAGCATTTCTGCCAGCAACCCAACCAGATAATAGCCTTCGATAAACCGGCCGGTTTCATCGAAAAAGAAGCAGCGGTCGAAATCGCCGTCCCATGCCAGCCCGACATCACAGCCATTGTCGAGCAGCGCCTGGCGGGTCAGCTCGCGATTTTCCGGCAGCAGCGGATTGGGTACGCCGTTGGGAAAATGGCCATCTGGCTCGGCATTGATCACTACCCATTCGAACGGCAGCTTGTCGATCAGGGCCTGCAACACCGGACCGGCCGCGCCATTGCCCGGATCGGCCAGCACTTTCAGCGGCTTGAGCTCTGCGACGTTGATATAGGTGAGCAAGTGATCGATGTAGCGGCTCTTATCGAGCTCATGCCGAACGTCACCAGCCTTGTCCGCCAGCGCACCGAGATCGCCGCTTTCCACCCGGTCACGAATCGCATTGAGGCCTGTGTCGCCACTGATCGGTCGCGACTGCGACTTGACCAGCTTCATCCCGTTGTAGCCTTTTGGATTATGGCTGGCGGTGATCATCACCCCGCCGTCGGCACCGAATGCACTGGTGGCAAAATAGACCTCTTCGGTACCGCACAGTCCGATATCTATGACATCCGCGCCCGCCTCCCTCAAACCCCGGGTCATCGCCTCGGCGAGCATCGGGCTTTCCAGGCGCATGTCTCGCCCCAGCACAATGCTTTTAGCTTGCAGCTCAACGACCATTGCACGGCCAATTCGATAAGCGACATCCTCGTTCAGGTCGGACGGCACTTCGCCACGGATGTCATAAGCCTTGAAGCATCGGGTTTTGATCGGGGTATGCATTTTGATCTCTTGCCTGGTAGTCCGAGACGGCGGATGGGGAGCGCCACGGCTGTGTGTCATCTATAGGGATTGAAGTCGCAGGTGGGCACATGCAAATAAGCCTGATCGGCAAAACAATCACCGACCAGGCTTATGACTGGCAGCACGCGGTTACTTGTCAACGCGGCCGTAGTTGTCTTCAAAACGCACGATATCGTCTTCACCCAGATAATCGCCGCTTTGCACTTCAATGAGGACGAGGTCAATGACGCCCGGGTTCATCAGGCGATGCTGGTGTCCGGCACGAATGAACGTCGATTCGTTGGTGTTGAGCATCAGTTCCTGCTGGTCGTTGACCACCACGGCCATCCCGCTGACAACAATCCAGTGCTCACTGCGATGGTGATGCATCTGCAATGAGAGCGAAGCCTTCGGTTTCACGACGATACGCTTGATCTTGAAGCGCTCGCCATTTTCCAGGGTAGTGTAGGTACCCCATGGCCGGTGGACCGTGCGATGCAGCAAATGCACCGTATGGCTGCAGGCCTTGAGCTGGTTGACGATGTGCTTCACATCCTGGGCATGGTCCTTGTGGGCGATCATCACCGCATCCGGGGTGTCGATGACCAACAGGTCTTCCACACCGACCAGAGCTGTCAGACGCCCCTCACTGTTCACATAGTTGTTGCGCGAACCGTGAGACAGCACTTCACCTTCGAAGCGGTTGCCGTTTTCGTCTGGCGCAGTCAATTCGCTTACGGCGTTCCAGGAACCGATGTCACTCCAGCCGATATCGCAAGGAATGGTCGCGACCTTGTCCGAGCGCTCCATCAGCGCATAGTCGATGGAGATATCCGGCACCTGGGCGAAGCTTTCGCTATCCAGGGCCAGGCAACGGTATTTGCTGGACGAGGTCAGACGCGACACCTCGATGGTTTTCGCAACAGCCTCGACGACGTCGGGCGCATGCAGACGCAGCTCTTCCAGAACGGTGCCGACACGGAAGCAGAACATGCCCGAGTTCCAGAAGTAGTTGCCAGCACCTACGTAAGCCTGTGCGGTTTCCAGATCCGGCTTTTCGACAAACCGCGCGACCTTCAAACCACCGTTGAGCGGGGCATCCTTTTGCGCTTCGATGTAGCCAAAGCCCGTTTCAGGATACGTCGGCTGAATACCGAAAGTGACGAGCCAGCCTTCACCTGCCAGCGCAACCGCGCTGGCAACTGCGGCGGCGAAGGCCTTTTCGTCCTTGATCAGGTGATCGGCTGCCAGCACCAGCATATGGGCGTCGGGGCCATGAGTGGCCTCCAGTTGCAAAGCTGCCGCCGCTACTGCCGCCGCAGTGTTGCGCCCGAACGGTTCGAGGATGAACCCTTGCGCATGCTTGGCGGTATTGACCACCCCGTACTCGTCTTCAGTCTTGAACAGCAACTCACGGTTGGTCACCGTAAGGACTTCCACGACACCTTCAAGACGTGAAGCACGCAGGAACGTCTTCTGGATCAGATTCTGGCCATCCGGCAAATCCATGAAAGGCTTGGGATGGGCTTCACGGGAAACAGGCCACAACCGGCTGCCCACTCCGCCAGACAAAATTACGGGAATCAGTTCCATGCTCTAAGTCCTTAATCCCCTTTCCTGCGGTGATCTTCAGGAAAGCAGGCTCAGTTATGTTTCTAGTCGTTCCTGCACCGAATCAGGTGAAGGACCCTTGCCCCGTCTGCCCGCTTCAAGGCGACGGAACCCATGACACTCGCACCCTTAAAAGCGTCGAATACATTGCCCGATGCTGTCGGCCATTCTACAGCGGCTGCCCGCTATTAATAACTCGACAATTGAATGCAACAGACCGACGTCAAGGGCAAAACGGCCATCAATGCGACGGCTGATCCAGCAACTTCTGCAAATATTGACCATAACCGGTTTTCTTCAGGCGCTGCGCCTGGGCATCGACCTGCTCAGCGGTAATCCAGCCGTTGTGATAAGCGATTTCTTCCAGGCAAGCGACCTTCAGGCCCTGGCGATGCTCGATGGTATGCACGAAGTGACCGGCTTCAAGCAGCGAGTCGTGAGTACCGGTATCCAGCCAGGCGAAGCCGCGACCCAACATTTCGACGTTGAGCGTCTTTTGTTCCAGATAAGCGCGGTTGATGTCGGTGATTTCCAGCTCGCCACGCTCTGAAGGCTTGATGTTTTTAGCGATTTCCACGACCTGGTTATCGTAAAAATACAGGCCGGTGACCGCGTAATTGGATTTCGGTTTTTGCGGCTTCTCTTCAATGCTCAGCGCGCTGCCGTTGGCATCGAACTCCACCACCCCGAAACGCTCCGGATCGGAAACGTGATAACCGAAGACCGTCGCCCCCGAAGGCTGGGCATTGGCGGAGCGCAGGTTCTCGGTGAAATATTGTCCGTAGAAAATATTGTCGCCGAGAATCAGGCAGCAAGGGTCGTCGCCAATGAACTCTTCACCAATGATGAAGGCTTGCGCAAGCCCGTCGGGACTTGGCTGTTCGGCATAACTCAACTCGATCCCGTACAGGCTGCCATCACCCAGCAACTTGCGGAAATTCGGCAAGTCCTCCGGGGTGGAAATGATCAGGATTTCACGCATGCCTGCCAGCATCAGTACCGACAGCGGGTAAAAAATCATCGGTTTGTCGTAGATGGGCAGCAGCTGCTTGGACACGCCCAGGGTGACCGGGTGCAAACGAGTCCCCGAGCCGCCGGCCAGAATGATGCCTTTACGGTTAGTCTTGATCATTTATTCAGAATTTCCCTGAGCATTCGGGTTACACCACTTTGCCAGTCCGGCAAGTGTAGAGAAAAGGCGTCACACAACTTCCGTGTATTCAAACGAGAATTCAAGGGACGGCACGCCGGCGTCGGATAGGCGCTGGTGGGAATCGGGTCGATCGCAGTGACCGCGAACGCTTCGCCGCAGGTACGGGCAAAGTCAATCACAAAGGACGCATAACCATGCCAGGACACTTCCCCGCCGGCCACCAGGTGGTACACGCCGGACAACTGTGGATCCAGCTTGACGCGCTGAATCGCCAGAGCGGTGACATCGGCAATCAGATCCGCCCCCGTTGGCGCGCCGATCTGGTCGCAAATGACCTTCAGGGTTTCGCGCTCTTTGGCCAGGCGCATCATGGTTTTGGCAAAGTTGCTGCCACGGGCGCCGTAAACCCAGCTGGTTCGAAAAATCAGATGTTTGCAGCCCGAGGCAATAATGGCGTTTTCACCAGCCATTTTGCTCGCGCCGTAATGATTCAGCGGATCGACGGCATCTGTTTCCACCCAGGGCGTGGTTCCCTGGCCGTTGAATACATAGTCGGTCGAATAGTGAATCAGCCATGCTCCCAAGGCCGCTGCCTCTTCAGCCATGACCTGACTGGCCTGAGCGTTCACACAATCGGCCAGTTGCGTCTCGACCTCAGCCTTGTCGACGGCGGTGTATGCAGCAGCGTTGACAATGACATCGGGACGAAGCGTGCGAATCGTGGCGCGCAGCCCGACGAGGTCGCAGAGATCTGCGCAAAGGCCATCTGCGCCGTGACGATCAAGGGCAATCAACTGGCCGAGCGGAGCGAGCGAGCGCTGAAGCTCCCACCCGACTTGCCCGCTTTTGCCCAGCAGCAGAATTTTCATCACTTGCTCGAACGATCCGCATAATTCTGATCGATCCATTGCTGGTAGGCGCCACTCTTCACATGCGCAACCCAATCAGCATTGCTCAAATACCATTCGACCGTTTTACGGATCCCGGTCTCAAAGGTTTCCTCTGGCGTCCAGCCCAGCTCACGCTGGATCTTGCTGGCATCGATTGCATAACGCTGGTCGTGGCCAGGTCGATCCTGCACATAAGTGATCAGACTGGCGTGCGGGCAATAGGCCGAATCGGGGCGCAACTCATCGAGCAACGCACACAGTGTGTGCACTACTTCAATATTCTGCTTTTCGTTATGGCCGCCAATGTTGTAAGTCTGGCCGACCACGCCTTCGGTCACGACTTTATAAAGCGCGCGGGCATGATCCTCGACATAAAGCCAGTCACGTACCTGGTCACCTTTGCCATACACCGGCAAGGGTTTGCCTTCCAGCGCATTGAGGATAATCAGCGGAATGAGCTTCTCGGGAAAGTGACACGGACCGTAGTTGTTCGAGCAATTGGTGACCAGGGTCGGAAGGCCGTAGGTTCTGGCCCACGCACGCACCAGGTGATCGGAACTGGCCTTGCTGGCCGAATACGGCGAACTCGGTTGATAGGGTGTCTCTTCGGTGAACAGGTCTTCAGGCCCTTCAAGGTCGCCGTACACCTCGTCCGTCGAGATATGGTGGAAGCGAAAAGCGCCCTTGCGCACATCGTCCAGGGCCAGCCAATAGTGGCGTGCCGCCTCCAGCAAGGTGTACGTACCAATGATGTTGGTCTGAATGAATTCGGAGGGCCCGGAAATCGAACGGTCGACATGGGACTCTGCCGCCAGGTGCATGATCGCATCCGGCTGATGCGCTTGCAGCACACGGTCTATCTGCTGGCGATCGCAGATATCCACTCGCTCGAAAACATAACGTTCGTCCTGACTGACTTGCGCCAGCGATTCAAGATTACCGGCATACGTCAGCTTGTCGACGTTCACTACGGAGTCGGTTGTATTGGAAATAATATGACGAATAACTGCCGAGCCAATAAACCCGGCGCCGCCGGTCACTAGAATTTTCACGCGAAACCATACCCTTGAGTTGCTGACAGTAACGCCAATCGAGCGCTGTCCGGTCCATGATCGCAACTGTCATTACATCGAAAGGCGCCTGCTGAAGCCAGCCTTTGACGACGCGCAAACAGGCCGCTATCGAATAAGGGCGGCATTTTACAGCTTAATGAACGATTTACTAATGGATATAGATGGACCAGAGCGCAATTTCGACAGATGCCCCGCCGCTGCCATTTCAGACCAGACGCTTGCGCGAGGCTCTGGACGAACGCCCCAGAAACCAGGCGAGTATTGGACCAATCAACATACCCACAAGCAACGCCAAAACCATTACAAGCGATGCCGGAAGTTGTGGAGCCGACCAGCCGAGGAATATCAGCGAGATCGATTGCTGGTTTTCCAGAACGAATGCCAGAACAACCAACACCAGCAAAAGAATGAATGCGCCAAGAAGCATGCGCTTGAGATTACGCATGAATAACTCCCTGCAGGGTCGCGACTGTCAAATCTCGTCCTCCTCTTCGTTCACCCGATCACGCAGCTCTTTACCTGGCTTGAAATGCGGAACGAATTTGCCGTCAAGGCTGACCGACTGGCCGGTTTTTGGATTGCGGCCTACGCGCGGGGCACGATAGTGCAATGAGAAGCTGCCAAACCCACGGATCTCGATACGATCACCGGTCGCCAGACATTGGGACATTTGTTCAAGCATGGTCTTGATGGCCAGCTCCACATCCTTGGATGAGAGTAGCCCTTGATGGGTGACAATTCGTTCGATCAACTCCGACTTCGTCATATTTTTCCCTTCTTTTTCAAGCAGCTAGATCAGCGCTTGAAAGGTTTTAGCACGCCCGGAAGATTTTGAACAGCCCAGGGATTGACATATCTTCCTCGGCGCCGAAACGCCCGTTTTCAGGGCATCAAACCCGCAAACACGCTCTACCGGCATATCACCAGCATCGTCCGGGTGACGTAGCCTGCCGGGTTGAAGCCAAAAGGAAACTCCTCCTCATCCCTGGCATCGTCAGATCGCGTGATCACCTTGTATCCAGCCCCCTTGCACTCCTTCGCCGCACGCCGCTGACACTTGTCCCAGCCAGAGCCCAATCCGGAGCAGTCTATCTCTATGCCACTGACACCGCGCACCGCATGGGTCTTGGCGCTGGTGGTACAGCCCGCTAGAACCACAGCAGCCAAGAGGACGATAAACTTGTTCATTCACTTCCTTATGTCAGGCGAAGCCCGACGACTACACGCTTAAGACCTAGCTTAGTCGTGAATAGGCGATTGATCCGATTAAAGAAACAGACCATCAGGGAAATGATTTGGTTTCACCCACAAGCACACTCATAAAACAGGACGGCAAAAATCGGTAAATCGCAGGCACAAAAAAGGGCGACCGAAGTCGCCCTTTTTCATGATCAAGCAGAACTTAGTTCTGTTTGGCCATTGCCTGGCGCAGCAGTGCCGCCATGGTGGTGTCGCCAGCAGGAG
>OFQU01000007.1_pt1 | contig 38325 bp, 43 predicted proteins | sample 1542981 | NCBI WGS metagenome assembly OFQU01 (sample SAMN07774233, study PRJEB24372) | wastewater metagenome | isolation source: Exp Tend CN 90WW | collected 2016-02
CTGCTGGCCCTCAGCGCGATTCTCATTCTGATGGGGTATTGGCGGCGCACCGGCAGTTTCTGGCGCCACGCCTATACAGCCAACGTCGCCATGATGAGTGCCGGTTTCCTCTTGATGGGTTACCAGATCACCGGCCTGTTTGTCTCCGCGTAAGGAATTCTGACCATGTTCAATACTCCGCTTCCAACTGTTAATGAATTGCCAAGCACTCGCAAACTGGTGCGCTCTACTGTTATTGCCCTGCTGACTGCGGTCGGCCTGCTGGTGACAGTGGTTATGCCTTCGGAATATGCCGTCGACCCAACGGGTGTGGGCCGAGCACTGGGACTGACCCAAATGGGCGAATTGAAGATCATCCTTGCTCAGGAAGCTTTGGCGGATGCCGCGCCACCGCAAGCTGCTGCTCCAGCTCCAGCTCCACAGGTTGCGCAAGTCCAGCCTATTGCGAAACCTGTTGCTCAGCCAGCGCCCACACCCACTTCAGCTTTGAAGACTAATCAAATGAGCGTCACGCTCAAGCCCGGTGAAGGGACGGAAATAAAGCTCGAAGTCTTGAAGGGCAAGTCTGTTAGCTACGAATGGACTGCGGTTGGTGGGCCTGTGAACTTCGATACCCATGGCGAACCCTACAACGGTGAGAAGGGTTACTTCCACAGCTACAGCAAGGGCAAGCAGGTCAAAAGTGACAAGGGTGAATTTACCGCCATTTTTGATGGCACCCATGGTTGGTTTTGGCGTAATCGCAGCAGCAATGACGTGACCATTGCACTTAAAACCAACGGCGATTACTTGAGCGTCAAACAGTAATTCAAAACAGCAATGGCTGTCCTGCTGCCGAAAATTCAGCGCTCAGCCAGCACCAGACCATTTATTTCATCCAAATTTTGAAGAGTCCTTCCATGAAAACCCCAACCACTCTGTTTCGTTCGATGCTCCTGATTTGCTTCCTCGGCCTGATGACGGCATGCGGCGGTGGTGAGAAAGGAGAAACCTCCGAGAACGCAGAACACGGACACTCACACGAGTGACACCCTGAATAGAACAAGGCCGCATTTGCGGCCTTGTTTGTTTCTACATCTCAACCTGCGTACCCAGTTCAATCACTCGGTTTAGCGGCAAGTTGAAGTATTTAAGGTTGCTATTGGCGTTCTTCAGCAGAAACGCGAACAAGCCTTCTCGCCAACGAGCCATCCCGATACGTTTGGTCGGGATAACCGTCTCGCGGCTAAGGAAGTAGGTTGTACGCATCGGACTGAAATCCAACTCACTCAAGTGACAAAGACTCAGAGCTGCTGGTACGTCAGGCTCCTCGATAAAGCCAAAGTGCAGGCTAACTCGGAAAAATCCCTCACCGTAAGCCTCGACCTCGAAGCGCCGATCAGCTGCCACACGCGGGCTGTCTTCAGAGACTACCGTGAGCAAAACCACCTGCTCGTGCAGAACCTGGTTATGCAGAAGGTTGTGCAAGAGCGCATGAGGAACAGCATCAGATCTGGCCGTCAAAAACACCGCTGTACCTTGTACCCGGTGCGGTGGCTGCGAACGGATGCTGCTGATGAACAACGGCAGAGGAAGTGCGGTCTCGTCCAAGCGCTCCACGATGATCTTCCGCCCCCGCTTCCACGTGGTCATCAAGATAAACAGACCGATGCCTGCGATCACGGGGAACGCACCGCCTTGAAAAATCTTCGGAGCGTTAGCTGCGAAGTAAAGGCTGTCTACCAACAGAAAGCCGAGCAGCAATGGGATGGCTAGCCAACGCGGTGTTTTCCAGAGGAGAAGCACTACAGCCGAGGACAAGATGGTGGTGATCAGCATGGTGCCCGTCACAGCGACCCCGTAGGCAGCAGCCAAAGCACTGGACGACTCGAAGCCAATCACCAGCAGCACTACACCGACCATTAACGCCCAGTTGACCGTGCCGATGTAGATCTGCCCCTGCTCTTGGCTGGAGGTGTGTTGGATGAACATCCGAGGGACGTACCCTAGCTGGATGGCCTGGCGCGTCAGGGAGAACGCACCGGAGATTACGGCTTGAGAAGCGATGATGGTCGCCAGTGTGGAGAGCGCGACCATAGGCAGCAGTGCCCAGCTCGGCGCAAGCAAATAGAACGGGTTGCGCACAGCCTCTGGGTTCTCCAGGATCAAGGCGCCTTGGCCAAAATAATTGAGTACCAGTCCCGGCAACACCAACATGAACCATGCACGAGAAATCGGCTTGCGGCCAAAATGCCCCATGTCGGCATACAGTGCTTCAGCACCGGTCAATGCCAACACGACGGCGCCCAAAATCGCTACACCCATACCAGGATGAGCAACAAAGAACTGCAGTGCCCAAACAGGGTTTAGCGCTTGCAGCACTTCGGGGCGCTGCAAAATACCGTGGATACCGAGGGCGCCCAGCACCACAAACCACAGCACCATGACAGGGCCAAACAGGATACCGATTCGGGCTGTGCCGTGTTTCTGTATCAAGAACAACGCAACGAGCACGATCACTGATATAGGCACCACCCAGTGCTCTATTCCGTCAAATGCCAGTTGTAATCCTTCTACCGCCGAGAGCACCGAAATAGCCGGGGTGATCATGCTGTCCCCGTAAAAAAGTGCAGCGCCGAACAGACCGAGCAGAACAAGTATCTTGCTCATGTGCGGGTAAGGCGCTGCTGCGCGGCGAGCTAATGCAGTCAAAGCCATGATGCCGCCTTCGCCCTGGTTGTCGGCACGCAAAATGAACAATACGTACTTGATCGAGACTACCCAGATCAGTGACCAGAAGATCAACGACAGAATGCCAAGAACGCCATCGTGATTCACCTGAACACCGTAATGCCCGGAAAAAACCTCTTTCAACGTGTAGAGGGGGCTAGTGCCAATGTCTCCGTAAACCACACCTACAGCAGCGACGAGCAAGCCCACCCCAGATGTTTTGGAAGGAGAGTCTATGTGTGCAGCGGTTGCGGTCTCACTCAAGGTGGCGCCCTCTCAATTAGCGGGGAGTAACTGCATGCCATCCTTGGGCAATACGTTTTTCCAGGGCCAACTGCAGAGCAAGGCACATGGACGATCTAAAAAATCGCGGCCAGTATCGTGTTGAGCAAAAAAATCTACCGTAAAGAAATCGTAAAAAACTTACGGCACAAATCCCCAAAGGAAGGGTATAAGCATGAGGATGTAGTCTAAGAAAGATGCTCGATAGAAGGGTCTGGTACACACCGAAGTCATCGGTTTTACTACTTTGAAAAAGTTGTGGTATCACGCTCATCCGTGGTTTGCGCCATAAAAAAAGGCCCTCTCGGGCCCTTTTGTACTCAAACCAAAATCACTTGTTAAGCCAAGATTCGACGGTCGCGGCGCCATGCGTCGCTTTCCAATCTTTCAAAGTCTTGTGGTTGCCACCTTTGGTTTCTACGACTTCGCCGGTATGCGGATTTTTATAAACTTTCAACTGGCGAGGCTTGCGACTGCCAACTTTGGACTCAACGGCTGGAGCACGACGACCTGCATGTGGATCAAGCAGATTGATTACGTCCTTGAGGCTGTAGCCGTATTTTGCGAGCAAATCACGCAGCTTCGTTTCGAACTCAATTTCTCGCTTCAGGCCCGCATCACCCTTGAGGTTTTCGAGCGCTTGGAGTTGTTCGGCGAGGTGTTTTTCTAGCTGGCGGAATTCGACAAGTTTGGACATGAAAGTTCTCGATATGTGTTGTGTGAGAAGGTTATACCAAAATCATATCTTGAATTTACAGGGCTGAACTAACTGCAGCCACTTATTTGCCTTGCCGCGTATATTCCTATTGAGCAGCGCCACGTGTCATACAGAACGCGCCTTATCGTTGCCTACTCTGGCCCAGAATTCCTCTGCTGCGGGGCTAATGGGGGCAGTCGGACGCGTGAGATGGATTTCCAAAGGAATATCCCAGCTCTCGTCGAGAGCCCTAACAAGACGTCCATCTGTCATTTCCTGTTCCGTCAGGCTTTTAGGTAACCAGGCGACCCCTTTGCTCTCCAATGCCATTGACATCAGAACGGCAGCAAGATGGCTGCTGAAAAGAGGCTTGAGATGAAGATAGTCTTCTTTGCCATGGAGTCGGTGAGCGACGATTCGGCCAAGGCCCGATTCGTGCGTGTAGGCCAAGTAAGGCAGTGTTTCAGGGGAGGTGCCGAAATTGGCAGAGGGGCTCGCCAGTGGAACGAGTACATCCTCCCCAATCTTCTTTCCAGTGAACTGGTCAGGGGCTAGCAAAGGCGGCACATCTGGGTGGCGGTGGCAAAGCAGAAACTCAACTTGACCGTGAATTAGCATCTGTTCGCAAACAGCCATGCTGTCTGAATGCAGGCGTACCGCATCTATCGGTGCGCCATTTTCCGCACTTCTCAACCATCTTGGGAAGAAGGTGAATGACAAGGAATGAGTGGCTGCAAATTGCAGTGTTTTTGCGGCCATTCCTGCCACTTCCTGAGCCTCAGACCTCATCCGGTACAAACGTCTGGCGGCCTCTTGAGCGCTAGGCAAAATCTGTCTTCCAGCCTCGGTTAAGGTCGCTCCTTGGGGAGTGCGTACGAACAATTCGACGCCCATCCAGTTCTCCAAAGAACGGACTCTACGACTGAAGGCGGGCTGAGTTACGTGGCGCGCTTCAGCCGCCCGAACAAAGCTTCCGTATTCCGCAAGCGCTGAAAAATCCTCTAGCCAAACGAGTTCCAAGGGCAATGCCTCCTGTGCATAGGGCGCGGCATTAATAGCATTGGGCGGGTGTCATCGCAACGCATAACGTGGGGTCACAAACAACAAGAGGAACCCGTCATGCGTATCGTAGACATCCGTGAAAAAACCGTTTCTATTGCCTCCCCGATTGCCAATGCCTACATCGATTTTTCGAAAATGACCTGCTCGGTCGTCGCTGTTATCACGGATGTGATTCGCGATGGCAAACCTGTCATCGGCTACGGTTTCAACTCCAACGGTCGTTATGGCCAAGGCGCTTTGATGCGTGATCGCTTCCTGGCGCGTATTACCGAAGCTGATCCAGACACGCTCGTCGATCATGAAAACAACAACCTGGATCCGTTTGCCATCTGGAAAGCCCTGATGACCAACGAAAAGCCTGGTGGTCACGGTGAGCGCTCAGTAGCAGTTGGCACCATCGACATGGCTGTATGGGATGCCGTCGCCAAGATCGAAGGCAAACCTCTCTATCGTCTGCTGGCTGATCGTTACCGTAACGGCGTGGCCGATGACAAAGTCTGGGTCTATGCAGCAGGTGGCTACTACTACCCAGGTAAAGACCAGACCAAACTCAAAGCAGAAATGCAGAGCTACCTGGATCGTGGCTACGACGTTGTCAAAATGAAGATCGGTGCGGTGCCACTGGACGAAGATATCCGTCGCATTGAAGCGGTACTCGAAGTGGTTGGAGACGGTCGTCGACTGGCAGTCGATGCCAACGGACGCTTCGATCTTCAGACCGGTATTGCTTACGCGGAAGCCATCAAGAAGTACAACCTGTTCTGGTATGAGGAGATCGGTGACCCACTCGATTACGCACTCCAAGCTGAGCTTGCCAATCACTATGAATTGCCCATGGCGACCGGGGAAAACCTGTTTTCCCACCAGGACGCTCGTAACTTGCTGCGTCACGGCGGCATGCGCCCGGATCGCGACTTCCTCCAGTTCGACTGTGCACTGTCCTATGGGCTAGTGGAGTACATGCGCACCCTGAATGTGATGGAAGAGATGGGCTGGTCTTCCCGCCGCGTAGTACCGCACGGCGGTCACCAGATGTCCCTGAACATCGCAGCCGGTCTGCACCTCGGCGGCAACGAATCTTACCCCGACGTGTTCCAGCCTTTCGGCGGCTTCGCCGACGGAATCAAGGTGGAAAATGGTTATGTCGGCCTGCCAGATATTCCTGGTGTTGGCTTCGAAGCCAAGTCCGCCTTGTACGCGGTTATGCGCGAGCTAGGCGAAGGCTGATCAACCTCGATCTGCGGTTTCTTTAAAGGAGACCGCAGACTCAGGCGTCATCCGCTGACGCCAAACCACATGCCCATCACAAAAATAAAATGAGGTGCTTCCGTGGAAATTTCCAAGTCCCGCTGGTACAGCCAGCTATATGTGCAGGTGCTGATCGGTATCGTCATCGGCGCAGCGATTGGTCACTTTGAACCGCAATTCGGAGCCAAGCTTCAACCTTTTGCCGATGGCTTTATCAAACTCATCAAAATGCTGTTGGCGCCTATTATTTTCGGTACCGTCGTGGTTGGTATCGCCAAGATGGGCAGCATCAAGGAGGTCGGACGGATCGGCGTCAAGGCGCTGCTCTACTTTGAAATCCTTTCCACCATTGCGCTAGTCATCGGCCTTATTGTGGTCAATATCGCAAAGCCAGGCGCTGGGATGAATATCAACGCTACCACGCTTGATGCCAGCGCTATCGCCAAGTACAGCCAAGCCGCCACGGAACAGGGCGGCACTATCGATTTCTTTCTCAACATCATCCCGAGCACCTTCATTGGCGCATTCTCGAATGGCGTCATGCTTCAGGTCATTCTGATTTCGGTATTGATGGGCGTTGCCCTCGTCCAGATGGGCGAAACTAGCAAACCGCTGATTAATACCATCGACTTATTTCTGCAAGGGCTGTTCAAGATCGTGGCAATGGTGATGCGCCTGGCTCCCCTTGGCGCCGGCGCCGGGATGGCTTTCACTATAGGCAAGTACGGCATTGGTACCTTGCTGTCACTCGGCCAGTTGCTGGTCGCGCTCTACATCACCACCTCGATTTTCATAGTGGTAGTGCTGGGTACGGTTGCCAGATGGTCGGGCATGCCGCTGATGCAATTTCTTCGTTATTTCAAAGATGAAATTCTCATCACGCTTGGTACATGCTCAACCGAAGCCGTGCTTCCGCGAATGATGGTGAAACTTGAAAAGCTGGGCTGCAAGAAATCAGTGGTAGGCATGGTGCTACCCACTGGATATGCGTTCAATGCAGATGGCACCTGCATTTACCTCACCATGGCGGCGATTTTTATCGCACAGGCAACCAATACGCCACTGACGTTTATGGATCAGATGATTCTGTTGGGCGTCTTCCTGCTGACCTCAAAAGGCTCCGCTGGCGTGGCGGGTGCCGGGTTCATAACCCTTGCGGCAACGCTAACAACCATCCACTCCATTCCTCTGGTGGGCCTCGTCTTGCTACTGGGCATTGATCGATTCCTGAACGAAGCACGGGCCGTGACCAACCTGATTGGTAACGGCATCGGCACCATCGCCATTGCCAAGTGGGACAACTCGTTCGATGTCGAGGCCTGCGAGCGTGAAATCGCCGCCATGAAACACGAAAAAGCGGCCAGGAAGGCATTGCTGGCGCAGAAATAATCTGCAAAGGGAGCCGGTCATCTCGCCTTAGAAATGGTTTGACCGGTGGTGCCTTCCAGGTTTCGTTCAAATCGAATGAGACCAACAAATTACTTGTAAGAATTTGATGGAGCCAAAAATGATTGAGCAATCACATCATGAACTGCGCAAGGCGTTTGGTCATTTACTCCAGGGAACCGTCTGCAAATTTGCTGCTTCTGTATTCGACCCGATCTCGGTTCGTATGGCTTCCGACCTTGGCTTTGAGGTCGCCATTCAAGGTGGTTCCGTCGCCTCGCTTCAGGTACTCGGGGCGCCGGACATCGCACTGCTCACGCTGGATGAGTATGTCGAGCAGGTTTCCAGAGTCGGACGGGCCAGCCAAATCCCAATCATTGGGGACGCTGACCATGGATTCGGAAACGCGCTGAATGTAATGCGAACAGTGACCGAGCTGCAGAAAGCCGGTGTCGCTGCCCTAACACTAGAAGACACCCATCTTCCGGCCAAGTATGACGAGCAGTCCCATGTGCTTATCGACACGGAAGAAGCTGCCGCCAAGATTTACGCCGCACGTTTTGCCCGGTCAGATGACGCCCTCAGCATCATCGCCCGAACGAATGTGGCCGTTACCACCTTGGAAGATTCCATTGCACGCACTACGGCCTATGAAAAAGCCGGGGCCGACGCGATTTGCCTCGTCGGAGTGAAAGACTTCCAACACTTGGAAGCACTCACTGCACATCTCAGCGTGCCGATCATGCTGATCAATTATGGAAATCCTGCTCTGAGCGATGTTGGGAAACTGAGTGCAGCCAACGTGCGGATTGTGGTCAATGGGCATGCACCGTATTTGTCCGCAATCAAAGCGACATACGAGGCGCTGCGCGAACAAAGCGGCACAGAGGGAGGCGAGCTGTCGCTCCCCGATCTGCTTTCTAAATACACACTCTCGGACAATTACCGAGAGTGGGCAAAGACCTATTTAAAGTCTGAACACGATTCGAATTGAGTTTGAAAAAGGTGCGATAAAGCGTCATGAAAAAGACAATCCTGGCCTTCAGCCGCGTCTCACCCACGCTGCTTGAGCCTTACAAAGATACGTACAACATCATCGTCATGCGTCCCGAGCTTGGTGACATGGATGCCCAGTTCGAAGATGCCATTCCCAGTGCTCATGGACTGATCGGCGGCAATCGTCGCCTGGGTGAAGCTGAGCTCGCATCGGCTAAAAACCTTGAGATCATTTCGAGCATATCGGTTGGCTATGACAACTATGACCTCAGCTATCTAAATGGCCGAGGGATCATGTTGACCAACACGCCAGATGTCCTGAACGAAACCACAGCTGACCTGGCTTTCGCTCTGATCCTGGCCACAGCGAGACGCATCCCTGAGCTTGATGCTTGGACGAAAGCCGGCAATTGGACAAAGACCATCGAAGCATCCCACTTCGGATGCGATGTGCATGGAAAAACTTTGGGCATTATCGGTTTAGGCAAAATTGGAGAGGCCATCGCCCGCAGAGGGCGTTTCGGTTTTGGTATGAACATCCTCTATAGCGGCAACAATCGTAAACCGCAGCTTGAGAGAGAACTCGGTGCGCGGTTCGTCCCGCAAGAGAAACTTTTAAGCGAATCTCATTTTGTCTGTCCGGTCGTGCCGTTGACGGACGGCACGAGAAACCTCATCGGACGTAAGGAGCTAGCGTTGATGGGCCCGGAGAGTATTTTGATTAACGTTTCTCGCGGCCCTGTGGTTGATCAGGACGCACTCCTCCAAGCGCTTGAGGAGAAAACGATACGAGCAGCGGGTTTAGATGTTTACGTGAAAGAACCGCTTGTGAGTTCAGGTCTTTTCAAATTGAAGAATGTTGTCACTGTGCCTCATATCGGCTCTGCAACAAGCGATACACGCAATGCGATGGCACTGCGTGCACTGGAAAATTTGCTTACGGGTCTCGAAGGACGGCAACCGAGAGACCTCGTGAATACTCACGAGCTAGGACACAGATGGACGCAGTGACGACAAGGACGCTGGTCAGTATGGCTTCCGCGCAGGATGGATCGCGGCTTATACGTTGTGGCGCCTACTCAAGCTTAAGCCGCTCTAAAGAAGATCGACTATTTGCCGATGCGTTCCGTTTCCTGTTCTCGCCACGCTTGTCCTGATTTTGATGCTAAGCATTATTCTTTTTCAGGTTTTCGGGGCTGCCAGCGCACAGACCATCCATCACCAAATTCATCAATCTGGCGAGACGTAAGCGCCATTCGCTCTGGGCATCCATTTGCCATATTCCAGCGATGGCTAGAAAAAAGTCGTCGTTTGTAATCCCGCTACGAATCGTTCCTGCCTTCTCATTTGCCCTCAAAAGCAATTCGGCAGCTCCTTGGACAGGAGCGTATCCCGACTTCCCTGGGAATTCGTAAACGGAAGCAGCTTGTTGGATCGCAGCAGCGAGCCCTGCCTTTGTCATTGCATATTCAGCGAGGCAGTCCATCCACTCTCGGAGGGCCTCCTTAGGTGGTTTGGTCGCCAGCAGCACCTCTGCCAACGCGGCCACCTGCTGCATTTCGAACTGGTAAACCTCGAATACCAGCTTCTCTCTGGTAGGGAAGTGGCGATAGAAAGTTCCCTGTCCAACTCCAGCCTTCTTCGCAATCGTACTCAGCGCAACGGCAGGATCGCTAGTCAGCTCTACCACTGCGACCTCCAGAATCCGTTCCCGGTTTTTCTTGGCGTCAGAACGCATCACCAAATCGTGAGTCATGAACAAAATTTTCCTTCACTGCATTGCTAAGCGGACAGTTGTCCGGTACGGTTTGAAAGTGGACAACTGTCCGCTTAGTCATCGTTTCTGGAGTTTACTATGAACAGCACTGGCAACACGATTCTGGTTACTGGCGGCACCTCAGGCATCGGCCTTGGTCTGGCGCTAAGATTTCACAAGGCGGGCAATAAAGTCATCATCGCGGGACGTCGCAAGTCTCTGCTCGACAAGATCGCGTCGGAACATCCAGGTATTGAATCAGTAGTGCTGGACGTCTCCGACCCACAATCCATCCAGCGCAGCAGCGAAGCGCTTGCGATTAGCCATCCGAATCTGAACGTTCTCATAAACAACGCGGGGATCATGCTCTGGGAGGATCTGACTGATCCGGAAAGCCTGAGCACAGCCGAAGATATCGTGACGACGAACTTACTTGGCACGATTCGCATGGTGTACGCATTTACTCCCCACCTGATCAAGCAACCCAGTGCAACGATAGTGAATGTCAGCTCGGCGTTGGCCTTTGTACCGTTGCCAGCTACACCGACCTACAGCGCAACCAAAGCGGCAGTTCACTCATTCACTCAAAGTCTTCGAGTGCAACTTGAGGATTCGTCCGTCGAAGTGATCGAGCTTGCGCCACCAGGGGTACGTACCACGTTGCTTGGACAGGAAAACGACGAAAACGCTATGCCCTTGGAGGAGTTTTTGGATGAAGTCTTCGAACTGCTCAAGATTTCTCCGACCCCGCCTGAACTCGTCGTCGAACGCGCGAAGCCATTACGATTTGCAGAAGCGAGCGGATCACATGGTGATGTCTTGAAAATGCTCGCGGGATACAAGCCACCGGCAGAGTAACGTTTACCTTGTGGGCACACCTGATGCGTCCAAATAAGCAGCTAGTATCTGCCTACTGGGCGCACAGTTTTTTTGTTGCTCCTATTCATCTTGGGAAAAGGGCGGCACAGCTGATCATCCAATTGGAGCGGACAGATGGATGCGGTGCGCAATCTCACGCTAATAAATTTGGCTACCAGCGGAGCAGTCCGATACAGCCTGAAACGCTGGCCTACGCATCTGGCAAGTGGGATTGGCCATTCCCTAGCGCATGACCAGGCGTCCGCCTCAAATCACAGTAGCTGTGAGGCATATTCTACTTATCTGGATGAGCCATTCGTCGAGCGCCGAAGGCGTCGGTTGACACAGCAACTCTCCTTCTAGAATATATAGCGCACTATATAATAGTGAGCTATGAAATGACCTCAAGCCGGAAGCGAGTGGGTACCCAGCTGTCTTTTTCACTCTACGCGGCGGCAAATCGGGTCGTGCGATTGCACAAACCCTATCTGGAGCCTTTGGGCCTAACCTTCCCTCAGTACCTGGTCATCCTGGAGCTTCTAAACGGTTCACCACTTACTGTGGGGGCACTTGGAACCCGGCTTGCGATGGACGCTGGAACCATAACGCCATTGCTGAAAAGGCTTGAGGCTGCCGAACTCGTCAGCCGCACACGGGATCCTGCCGACGAGCGCCGCGTGATGATCGACCTGACGCCTAATAGCCGAATGTTGGAAGCTGACATTCGGGGAATCACTAGCAAAATTAAGTCAGCTTGCCAGCTTGATGAGCGGGGTATCGATGAGCTTCGACAAACACTCGATGCGCTCGGTCATCCGGCAACCGACTGAGTATTTTTCACGCCTTGCACAAAGAGGAAATCATGACTATTTCAATATCTAGATTCGATGCTGATACAGCGATGGATGACACCCTTCAATTTCAAAAGACGGCACGCACTCGGCGGTCTTTTCGCGGATTTCTGGACACCTCCGTGCCCGATCACATCATTCAGGAGGTGTTGAAGGATGCCCAGTGCGCTCCCTCCAACTGCAACACCCAACCTTGGGACGTACACATCGTTCGCGGTCAAAAACTAAAAGAGCTTTCGCAGATTCTCCACGCAAAAAATACTGCAGGCGAATTCACGCCAGACTTTTCGTTCGATATGGATGCTTTTTACGGCATGTATGGGGATCGTAAGAATGCGCAAGGCAAAGCCTACTACGAGGCTATGAATGTTATGCGCGAAGACAAGGAGGGGCGTCGGCGGGCCGCAGCCCTGAACTTGTCTTTTTTCAATGCTCCCCAGGCAGTTTTTTTATTCATGCCGGTGTTTGGCGACAGTGTTCGAACTGCTGGCGACATTGGTATGTACGGCCAAACCTTCCTACTGTCACTCGCTGCCCGTGGGTTAGGCGGCATCCCGCAAACCTCGCTTGGTTTCTATGCAGAAACGATCCGCGAGGTGTTAGGCATTTCTGAAGAAATGAAAATGCTGTTTGGCATCTCATTTGGCTACCCAGACGAGAGTGCTCCAGGCAACCGCATGCATATGGATCGCGTGCCAATTACTGACAGCGTGACCTTTCACTCTTGAAAAGTCGTATTTACCTGAGCCAGGCGACATGCGAGCCCCAGAGCGAAGTGGCTGCGTGACATGCTTAATTCATTCGCATATCCAACCAAGCGGTCACTCAAGTATTGGTTGTAGGTAAGGAGGTTGAAGTGAAAATCGGAATTATTGGTGCCGGCAATATTGGGGCTACACTTGCCCGCAAGCTTGCTGCGTGCGGCCATGAAGTTAAGCTGGCAAACTCGAAAGACCCTAGCAGCATCCAGAAACTTGCCAATGAAATCGGCGTGAACGCGGTCACCAAGGAAGATGCGGTGTCCGGGGTAGAAGTTGTAATCCTCTCGATCCCCTTCGCAAAATACCCTGATCTCAAACAGACGTTGAGCAATGCTCCTGAGAAAACCGTCGTCATTGACACGTCCAATTATTATCCGGGGCGCGACGGTGCGATCAAAGAAGTTGACGACGGCAAGCCTGAGAGCATCTGGGTAAGCGAACAGATTGGCCGACCGGTGATTAAGGCTTGGAACGCCGTTCTCGCAGCGACTCTTGCCGACAAGGGTCAACCAGCGCGGTCGTCAGAACGCATTGCCTTACCTGTAGCCGGCGATGACATTAATGCTGAGGCAATTGCGCAGGATCTCGTAGAGGATACTGGCTTTATCGCTCTGGCCGCAGGCAACCTTGAGGATTCATGGCGCCAGCAACCAGGTACACCTGCTTACTGCACTGAGCTGACCTTGCCGGAACTCAAATTGGCATTGAAAGCGGCAGACAAGTCACGGGCGCCTCAAAACCGCGACGCACTCATTGCCAAGTTTATGACTCCCGGTAGTCAGTTTACTCACGAGCAAATTGTTGCCACCAACCGGGCAATGACGGCCTGACTTTTCGGATTAGGTGGGATCTGAATCTAGTGTCCCACCCTTATTGATCGCGTAGCTAGCCTCGCAGTGAAGTCAGCGTCGCTTTTAGGTTCTAGTCGTACTCAGCTCCCAGCTCAGCCGTGAATTCCACCTCGAGCTTCGTCACTTAGCTCTCAAGTGCTTGCCTGGACAAACCATCCAGAATCCCCAGAATCTGAGCGTCATTGAGAGAAAATTTGGGCACGAACTCCATGCCGACCGGCAAACGGTCGTGGGGACACATCAGTGCTCCCTTGCCCTCACCGAATTCCTGGCTGATGAATGTTTTGAGGTTGCTTGGCGTTTTTGTGGCGTAGGCGCTTCGGAAAATCGATAGGTCGCAGAGCACACCTGCGAGCATTACCCAAGCGTGACCGTCCCACTTGGCGTCCACAAACTCTCCCTCGTAGGTCGCCCCTGGAATGTTCCCCCTGCATTCGAAAGCATACTGGCCGTTAATCAGTAGGTCTCCGAGAACGACAACTGCGGGTATCCCTTGAGATTTGAGAATGGCAGTGAAACCAGCACTGACCATGACGCAAGAACCAAATGATGGAGGGATCGAATCGAGCGTTTGCCTAGCGGCGCTAACGATTACATCGGGATCGGTAATTTGGAACTCTGCGTATTCGGAATAGGCCTCCGCGCCACGGTCGCGGATCATAATGTTTACTAAAGTTGAAGGCACAAAGGATCCCTTGGGCATTTATTCGACCTTGTCGGTCATTTGCGTTCGTTCTGACCAACCGTTGCTTCAGATTCAATCGGCAAAACTGCTTTCGGTTGGGGCTAAAAAGAATTGGAGTCAGCGTCGATCTCGCGTTGACGCTTTCGCTCAAGATAACGCTTGTACAAGATGTTCTCCCCTTGATCCTCTAGCCACTTCACGAATGCAGAGACCTGTGAAACAGCGTGCAGAAATTTCTCGGTAGTGATGTGAATGTGGGGGCGATATAGCCATTGCCGACTCTCGTCATCTGCCTCCTCAATCAAGTTTTTCTCTCGATCACTCACGAAAAATGGGCTTGGCATCTTCTGGAGCGCATCGTCAGAATATCGAGATGTTTCGAAGATCAGGGAGTCGGGATGTTGGATGCTATTCCTCGCCAGCACGAGTTCTTCAATCAAAGCGAAATCGAATGGGCCATCCTCAAACCGGTCTGAACCATGGGCCAGGTAGAATGCTCTGTAGCCATTTGGCCATCCGCCATTTTTGAATTCTGATTTGAGTGAAGGCCCTGGAGCAGGCCCAAGCTGACGCTCCCATTCTTTTAGATATAAGTGTAGTGACGCTGCAATCATTGATAAGCATGCGCTACCCAGCACCTGCACTGATGAATCAGCTTCTAGCCATTCATTCAAATATGCAGGTTCTCCATCTTCGCTATAGGGCGGGATGAAGGGGGCTTCTTCGTTCTCAATTTTCCTTTTGCGGTCGTCAAACGGGCTCGCCCCATTCAGATAAAGCTGCTTGATAAAAGCTAGCCGCTGTTCAAGGAAGTACCGAATGTCCATTTCGCTGTCCTAGTAGGTAATTGTCATTCCCGGCCTACACTCGGATCACGGGCTCGGAGGACGGTATCACGACTACGCTGAGCAAAGAGGTACAAGTGTCTGCAGCCGACCCCCAATTCATCGAGACCTCAGTAAGGCCTCAGGACTTGTCTGCTCTCTGTCGGGTTCCTGTCGTGTTGTGTCATCAGCAGCTTCTTCATCATGAGCCGTACCGACAATCTCATGGAGCTTGAAAATGAATACAAACACCTCGTCTAGCCAGCCTCGCGTGTTGAGCCTCGAAGAATTTGCCGCACTCATCCGTAAAATGCGGGAGATTTTTCAATGGTCACAGGAGACTCTGGCTGAGCTTGCAGGCTTGAACGTACGGACTGTACAACGCGTTGAGAATGCCAAGTCGGCAAGCACTGATACTCGACGTGCGCTCGCAGTTGCTTTCGAGATTGAAGACATCGATGCCTTCAACAAGCCCTTCGACATCCCCTCAGAAGAGGAGTTGAGAGCAGAGAAAGCCCGTATTGAGCGCGACTACATCACACTACCGGCGCTGCCTCTGTCGACTGGACACCAGCTCGCTAAGCTTGCAGAAAGCTCCACAGTAGATATTTCCCAACCCGGATTTGAAATGCAGCGTGATGCCCACGAGGTCTTTGCGTCGCTCGTGGACTATTTTCGCGACTATAGGGACTGCGCCAGCGATTATTCAGAAAGCGCCAAATTTGCCGTTTACGACGAGATGCAGGAGCTGATCAATGAGCTGCAAGGGCTTGAGGTATCAATTCAATATGCGACTCGCAAAGTACATCTGAAGATTTCTGGCGAGCAGTCAGAGGCGAAGCCCTTGACCGTCCAGATGTCGTATTTAATTGCTTTCGAACGAGGAAAAGCACCAGGCGAGTTTGCGGTGCAGAAAAAACTGGATTTTCCATTCTGACCGAAACCGCCAAAGGATGCTTAATCGACGCCATGCGACAGTTCGAACGAGATGACGTCCTTCGGGCTGCCGCAGGAGACGTAGATGCCTTGCTCAGAGTGCAGAGGCGCAAGGACGTTCTGAAGTGGAATGCCCTGAAGCGAAGAATAGCGTTGCAGAACGCCACGCCGTCTTGGGCTGACCATGAGGCAATTGACGCGTACTACACTGAGGCCAAGCGGCTTTCAGTAATGACAGGTAGTAAGCATGACGTTGATCACATCATTCCTCTTCAAGGTAAGCATGTTTGCGGGTTGCATGTACCCTGGAATCTGAGAGTGATCACGAAAACTGATAACGTCAGGAAACACGCTAACTGCGGTGATGAAGACGTCATAGGTTTTCTGGCGGAGCGTGGATTCAAGGTACTCCTTGGTGTTAACAAGCTTAAGCGAGCAATCAAGTTGGGTAAGCGTGAACCGGTTCTGTTCGTCAGTCCCAAAGGACAGATAGTGTTGAGTGTTGCATACGTTCAGGGGGAGTTTGTAATCGATTCTGCTCCTGAGGGGGCAGTTCCCCCGTCAGTGGTTATGACTGCGGTCTCATGACACGGCCAGCCCTGATGTCTAAGAATGCACTATCGGCTTGTCAGATCGAACGCAGTCACTGGTCAAGCCCACTCAATCCCCGTCTCAACCCTAGCGAACAAGGAAAACGACACTACTGCAACACTCGTGGAGTGAAATGGTGCTGCCCCTGTGAAATACGTAGAAAATCTCGCAGGCTCGCACGCCCATTACCGTGCTGAAACGTCGCGATCACGTAGCGTGAATTCTCTGTGGTAAGTACCCAAAATCGGCCCTCGCGCTCCGCCTTAATCACGTCAGAAGTCCGGATCAGGTGACCGTCGCCGAACCGTCCATATTGGTCTTTACGGTTGTGACCAAACACGACGCCTATTCCAGCACGAGCCTTTATGGATACTCCGCAGAGATAGGCTGTTATCGGTTTTTTGAAGCCTTGCGCTTGTGCTTTTAGGATTCGTGCGAGATCGAAATCCGTATGTCGTTTTCCATGAAAATTCACATCCAGAGTGTTCAGCATAATTGCGCTCCTTTCGCAGCCCGTATGGCGTTACCAGGAAATCCGCACGGAAACATCTGCGCTGATATCGTGCGGGATTCTTGGTAAATCTCAGGGTGTACGAATCATGTTCGCGTGATAGATCGGACGAAGATTGCTCAGCACATCAGTGTTGAAGCCAGGTTGGTGAGAGCTGTGGTATTTGGAGCCGGTCTCCACCTCCAGCAGGCACACAACACACTCGTTTTGGTCTTCACCAAGCGTCACTTTGGTCAGTTTGTCCATGCGCCAACCTCCAGCGCCATTCATATGCGCCGGCGTAATTACCTGAACGTCGGTGATGATCATCTCGTCGTCTTGAGCAATCAGAATTTGCTGCAGTCGAGGTTCGCTCTCGATCATTAGAACTACCTCGGTGGATCGCCCCTCGTGCTTCGCTTGGACAGTTACGTGATACCAGTGATTACGAAGCACTTTGGATACCTGATGCCATTGGTACTGACCTTCACCGAACATGCCTGGCAGGCCGAGCATGTCGGAGTCGTGTGTTCTAAACATTGTATGTCCTTGGCCTCTCCGATAAGGAGCTCAGTCAGAAGAGCGAGAAAACATCTTTCAGGCTGGCGGGTTGCTCATGACCAGGGCCGATCAACACGTAAATTGTGTTTTTGGTTTCGAACACAACACCGTCGTGGAAACCCGTGCACATGCTCGAACGAACCCAATCACCCCGTTCGAAACGGCCTTGGCTGTCTTCGGTCACGTTGTGAGCAAACAAGATCATCGGGAGCTGGCCCGCTGCATGACATTTGAAGAGTTCGTCGCGGGTGACCTCAATGCGAAATATTGTCCAATCTCGAACCAGGCAGTAAGGCTTTTTAGGAAAGCGCTCGACTGCTAATGCTCGAGCTTCAGAAGTGCCCGCCAGGCCTTCAAGGCCCGTTCTCGGCCCTTTCATAAAGTCGGGCTCTTGGACGCTAGCCATACGATTTACCTCAATTAATAAAGCGGAAATTGACAATTCAACTCCGATTGTTTGCGCTCGCCCCTCGCAAGAAGCTCTCGGCAAGCCAGTTGGGTTGGCTTGGAGACGTCAATTGGATAACGGGAAGCCAGCCTGAAAGCGCCAGGCGCACCATAACGAGGATGATAGTCCGTGTTATGGTGCTTCGCAATATGGCCTCATCCTCGATTTGCTTGGGGAAATGTCATGGAGGCCGCAGAAGCCCTGGCTGTAGTAGTACGAGCACTGCGTAGAAGAAAGGGTTTTACACAGGAAAACCTGATCACGATTGATCGTTCCTACTGGGGGCGGATAGAGCGTGGCGAGGTGAATATCACGATTGATGTGCTCATTCGTCTTGCAGCGATAATGGAAGTTGAGCCGGCCTCGCTGATCCTCATGGCGACGTCCCTGCAATCTAATGAGCCGTTCGGGGAGGGCCTTAAACGCATTTCCAAACAGCTCAACAGAATTAAAAAAGACAGCGTTGATCAAGAAATGGAGTCAATGGCACGAGGCGGAAAGCCGCCGCCTGGGCGCCCCGTCCGATCCGATGCGGCGCAAAAGGCAGCTGAAGCGGATCACTTGCGCAGTGCCGGAGTACCCGTGTCCGAAATCGCAGAGACACTGGGGCTGTCGAAGTCCACTGTCCGCAGATATCTGAAAACAACCACGTCCGATCAAGCTGATTCCGCATGATGTTTCTATGACCAGTTCCCCGCTAAATGTCACAGGAAGGACAGCTGTGGCGAGCTGCGGTAGCTACGTTGCGCTGGGCTCGCCAAGAGCCTAGCGTCTCAGAGAATTAACTGCCGTCTTGAAGCCGAATGCAACGGACGTCTCCGTAAGATGTGCAAGGCTAATGTCCCCAATACGGCACATTAACAGTCATTTTTTGGCTCAATGGCCCTATCCGGGCACATTAAACTGAGCGAATAATGACGATGGCCTCTACTGCATGCACGGATAAGGTAGCGGAGATAACCTTCCGTGTTGTCCCCACAAATCAGCTCGGAGACTTGCTCTGTCGTGCGCGCTTTTCATTTCATATTTCGCTCCACTCGATTGGCCCATCCAGACTACTGATTCACTGCCCCTTCTCAGGGTAACCCTTTCCCTGGATTGCTTTTGGTGAACATGCTAGCGATGATACGGGCATCAAGGAGAGCGTGATGCGGAAGCGGATCCCCGTCACTTGAGGCATCTAAAGTGGTTGCGTCGGTGGGGTAATTCCGAACGTTCCTTGGCCATTTACCATCGTCATATGCGAGTTCGCAGAAAAGCTCCCAATCGTACTGTGGAGCGTCTGTGACAATCACCAGGACTTCGTCAAACGACGCTAGGAACTCGAGCAGCGCTGACCTTGCCTCAATGGTGGGTCGTACACAGCTACCGCCCCACAGCTGCGGAAGCACGATTTCCTTTACGAAATCACTGCAGTCTTCTTCTTTCCAAGCATCGAGCAATTCCACGTAGAATTCGCGCCCATCCTCAGCCACCAATGCGAGTGATATCAGCTTCGCAGCCGCTGAGAGCTTGGTAAACTCGCAATCAAGAAAGACCCTCACCTTGTTAGAACTCCGTAATGACTAGGGCTCGCTTGAATATGGCGCAGGAGGGGCAGCTATGGGAAATGGCCCTCGAGCATCTTGGCTCAGACGGACTCCTCCAAGCGGTCATAGAAATGTGGAGCCGCGCCGCCCCTCCACCCAGACCATTGGTTGAACACTTGTCCACCAATGAGGTGAGTCAGGACGTCTTGAGCATACTGAAAATTGCCCAGCAGCGGGTAGGTGCCATCGTGCCAGGTCGAACGCCTGATGCAGGCACAGTCACGCTGTACGCTCGTCACGCTAGCAACTTAGTTGATGGGCTCATTACACTGCTGCCAAAGGTGAAGCTTTCGCAAGCCTTACGAGGCTCTTGTCTTGAAATCGAACTGGGGATTTGACGTCCGCACAGGCTCCACGAATACCAGTCAGCAACAATCCTATTAAAACTTGCCCAGCGAAATGCGTCCTTTTGAGATGTTCTATGAGCTCTGATTTAACTGAAGAAGAAATGCGTCGTGCCCTATTCGGTACGCCTCAGCCCGAAGAGCAAGTGCCCGCTCCTCTAGTAAAGGAGCCTGTGGAAGAAGTTGTGCCCGCGAAACCGGTGGTTGCTCCAGCAGCCAAGAAGAAAGCGTCGAAAGCTTTCACGCCCAGGCTGCGGGTCACACTCCGGGTTGGGAACGAGTTTGAGGGGAAAATGATCGAGTTGATTCACGAGGCTGATACGTTGAGCTCGTTGCTTGCTGAGCAAGAGGCCGTGAAAGCCGCTAGGAAGAAGTACAAGTATGTGGACGTAGTCTCGGTAAAGTCGATGTAGCCACGCCCAGGTTCGCTCTCCCTCCAAGGCTCTTATAAGTGGCTTCAACTCTGCGGGTATCTAAATCGTTTGACGGTCGCACCATCACACTCACGCCGCTTATGTTGCAGATGAGCTATTGCGCTCAGCCCAGTCGCTAAGCTGCCGCCGGGCTAGAGGGGAGCCCGGCTTGAGGTTGCTCTGGGTATGCACATGGGGCACTTATTAATCAGAGGCTAGTAGTTTTTTAACTTCGGCAATGATCAAGTCGATGTTGAATGGCTTTGCCAAAACTGCATTAAACAGATCCGATCTTTCCATGCCGATATGGGCCTGAGCACCGCTCATCAAGATGATCGGCAAATGCTGGGCGGAGGGAAGCGCTCGGACGGCTGTAGCGAATTCCAGGCCGTCCATCACCGGCATCATAAAGTCAGTAATGATCAAGGCTGGCCGCTCTCTATCGAGCACCTCAAGCCCTTTCTGACCGTTGCTGGCCGTCACCACCATGAACCCCTCATCCTCCAGTGCGAAACTGAGAATGTCAGCGATCAAATACTCGTCGTCGACGACCAGGATGGTGGTCATTTTAATTCAACCCGCACAAAGGCTTAAGATTTTGAACCGGGCGATGTCTCAGTGGGGACTGAAGGTTCATGTCTTGAAGCCTTTTTCAGGAAAACGTCTTGATCACGGATCACGACCTCAAATCGCGAAGGATCGTAGGAGCTGTCTCGTACTTTAAGAATGGAAAGCGTCCTGCTTAGTTCAGAGTGATTCTCATAGAATCGCATCAGCATCAGGTTGTCGACGATGCTGGACAGGTCAGAGTTCGGCGCGCTTACCTCTGAACCGAACAGATCGCGCATTTCCCAGGATGCAAATACCGTAACGCCCCTGGATCGCAGCTCGTTCATCAGTGCACTGAAGAAGTCAGTAATCCGCGCTGGGTTTGTCGTGACCCGCGTCATGCCGCTCAGGCTATCGATGAACAGACGTTTGATGCCCTTTTCCTCAACGATACTCAGCAGTCGCGCGCCAAGCCCATCCAGTAGACCCTCTGTGGTAGGTTGCCATGCAATGGTTAACGCGCCGCTGTCTTCCATGCCCTTGATATCGATACCCAGTGATTGGCCTTTGAGTCGCAGCCGTTGTGGGCTTTCGTAGAAGCCAAAATGTAGCCCCGGCGCTTCCACAGTCGACTCCGCCAAGAACTTAAGGCCCAGCGTCGTTTTACCAATCCCAGAGGGGCCTATGACCAGCGAAACACTGGAGCTGTGCAGACCTCCGCCTAATATGTCGTCCAGTGATTTGATGCCACTGGCGATGCGCGTCATATCGGCGCTATCGGGAGAAGACGGGTGGCTGTAGAGACTTTCGAGTCGCGGGTAAACCACCAAGCCCTTGTCGGTAATTTCACACTCGTGAAGACCGGTCATGGCTCCGCTGCCGCGAGTTTTACGTAGCTGAATTCGACGCACGGAGCGAGTGCCATACAACTCTTCGCCCATCTCAATCACGCCATCAACCATGGTGTGCTCAGGACTGCCGTCGTCGAGCCGGGAGCTGGTAAGAAACAACACCGTGCAACCAGCAAAGGCGGCATGCCCTTGAAGTTCAGAGATGAATTTCTTGGTGTCGATGTGTGAATCAGCTTTTGAGCGCGCATTGAGCAAACCGTCCACAACCATAACGGTGGCTTTCTGACGGCTTATCTCGCGTCGAAGCAGCTTTACTACCTCGTCCAGGCCTTCGTTTTCCAGAGTGTCAAACGCGCTGACAAACTGAATTTCAGCGCCGACCTTGGAAGAGTCGAAAAAGCTCAGAGTAGAAAGGAACTGAAAGAGACGGTCGTGCGATTCGGCCAGCAGCGTGGCGACCAGTACCCGGCCTCCATTGCTCGCATGATGGAATCCAAGCTGGTTCGCGAGGATCGTTTTTCCAGATCCTGGGCGCCCTTGGATTATGTATGAAGAGCCTGCTACCAGCCCGCCCTTGAGCAGAGCGTCGAGCCCTTCGATTCCACTTTCGAGGCGTTTTAGCTTTTCCACAATGCGACCCTGATCTGAAAAACAGGCTGTTTAAGCCGAGTGGACGGAATGCTAACGCCATTTTCGTTCTAGAGCCATTGGGCCTAGAGCATGGCTGGCTAAGAAAGTTGTCTGTCCCATTCCAATGTCGTCTTTTAATCGGACTCATGCTTCTCGTCAGAGACTGACGAGGATAGTTTGCTATGGTGGCTTACAGCCGCTAGTAGTGAGAGGGTTGTTAAATAGGAGCTGAAGATGACTTCGAGATTTGTTGTCGTTCCTGCAATCCCCACGGAGACGGGATCAATGCGCAACGGAACGCGCTTTTACTGCAAAACCGCACCTATAGGCTTCAACATTTATGACAACGAGGAAAAATTGCGCCTGAAGACTCCCTACCAGACCCGACTAGAGGCTGAAAGTGAATGCCAACGTCTCAATCTGAAGCGGCTATAAAGTCGCCTCTCTGAACAAAAACACATCGTAGAGCGAAACCTACCAGGTCGATAACTACGGGCTAGAGGGTTATTCCTAGGCGCTCTGATTCTTGTGAAAGCGCCAAAGCCGATAATTTACTTGGTGATGGCTTTTAGCCTCGATGCCAGCTAGATTTGGAGCTTTCTACGATCAAGGATGGATATGAAAAAGCTCATCGCAGTAATGGGGATCTGTGTCGCACTTGGCGGTTGCGCCACGTCCCACTACACCGCAGGGCGAGACTTTCCGTCGGCCAGTGTAGCGAGCATCACCAAAGGCAAAACGACGACTACTGAGTTGAAGGCCCTGTTTGGTGAGCCCTACGCCAAGAGCGCCGTCAGCGAGACTGACGAGAAGTGGATCTACACCTACACCAACGGCTCAGCCCATGCCCAGAGCTACGTGGTCACCATGAAGGTGACGACTACGGGCACTCAGAAAACTCTCGACGTCTTGATCCGAAATGACGTGGTCATCAACTACACGTTCAGCGAAGGCCCCGCTCCAGGCAGTACCACTGCGACGAACTAAGTTCGCCACCTTGCCATTGGGCGACCCACCGCACTCAGTACGTTGTTGATGGAGCAAGCTCATGGACAGAACGTATGCATTCGTGGATGAGTCCGGGAATTCCGACCTTGATACGTCAAAGGGAGGAAGCTCGGGATTCTTCATCGTGTGCTCCATTCTGGTGGCAGAGAAAGATCTGGAAGCTGCTTATGCCCAAGCTGAAGCACTCCGCATGCGTCATTTTCAAACAGGCGAGATCAAATCTAGCAATCTGAAGCCCAAAGATTCAGATCGCCGTGCCCGAATCCTCAACGAGCTAGCTGAGCTGCCATTCAAGCTCTATTTCACCGTCGTTGATAAGTCTCGAATTCACAAAGACGGCGGCCTCAGTATCAAGACCTCGTTCATAAAATACGTGAACGGGTTGCTCTATGAACGTTTGTTCCGCGCATACCCTGACCTCCAGATGGTCGTAGACGAACATGGTGGCCAGGAATTTCAGGAGAGCCTCAAAAGCTACGTTGCAGAACGATTCGTGGACGACCTGTTTGGCGATAAGGATGCCTTCCAGACGATGGGAAGTAAGGACAACGTTTTGGTTCAGGTTGCAGATTTCTTCGCTGGCTCAGTCGCTCAGATCTACGAAGAGAAAGCTTCGGAAGAAGCTGTTCTTGCCTACAAGAAAATCCTCCGCAGCCTGACTCTTGGAATGCTTGAGTGGCCATCCAAGTACCAGTCTCTTCTGCCGCCGCCGACGGATGAATCTGGGTATGCAGACTACCAAGTACACCAAGAAGCTCTCCGCCAGGCTGATCGTTTTAGCGAGCGGGCTGGTGAGCACCCTGATGAGGATGAGCGCCTGCAATTGAGCATCCTGCGGTTCTTAAGATTTCAAAGCGAATTCGTCACCAAGGATTACGTGCTGACTACGGAGATCATGGCACATCTAAAAGACAGCGGTTTGGGAGAGGTCAACGGCCAGAGAATCCGATCCAGTGGCATTGCCAAGCTTCGGGATGCGGACGTCATCATCACAAGCGCGGCCAAAGGCTACAAGATCCCTCAAACACGGGCAGACATTAACGAGTTTCTTGAAAGAGCGTCAGGCATTGTTGTTCCTCTACTGGAACGGGTCAAAAAGGCTCGTGAGGTATATCGGCTGAGTAGTCGAGGAGAATATGACATCGTGACGGCAGCCAACCTGGCTGAACTTGCCAAGCTGCTCACTGCGCTGGAGGCGTTTGCAGATGACTGAACTCAGTCATGGCAACGAACCTCAGCAGGCTGCATTTATCCAGGATGAAATCCTAGAGATTTTGAAAGAGGCCAAGGTGCTCGCGCGTAGATTCTATCGCCTGACCGGCAAGCCGCTGGGCGTGACCGGCGAGGTGGCAGAGTACGAAGCTGCTACTCGACTCGGCCTGTCACTACATCGTGCAAGGCAGGCAGGTTACGACGCTACAGAGACGCTGGAAGATGGCGTCACGAGAATCCAGATAAAGGGCCGCTGCATCCTGAACCCACTAAAGATTACGGGCCGTATGGGGGCAATTGATCTACGACAACCCTTCGATACTGTGCTCTTGGTGCTGCTTGATTCTGAGTTCAACGCATTTGCAATGTACGAAGCGAGTCGTGCCAAGGTAGAGGCAGCACTGACCCTGCCTGGCTCGAAAGCCAGAAATGAACGGGGAGCGCTGGCGATTAGGCAATTCATGTCGATAGCTACCTTACGCTGGGCTCGCCATGAGGCCCGCGAATCAGAGAATCAATTGCCGTCCTAGGGCCGAGCGATGGTGTACGTGGCTATGACCTCCAAAGTTAATGTTCCCAATCCGGCACATTAACCATCATTTTTGGGCTTAATGGCCCAAATTGGGCACATTAAGTGGTGCGAGTAACGCAAGGGAGCTATTCATGAAGTTTCTGAAGGAAACAGAGCGCTTGGGACTGGCCGCGCTGTTACTCCAAAAGATTCAAGAAGATCCTTACGATCTATTCGCTGTTCGAGGTCTACAGAGCTTTCTGTTAAGACAGATAATCAGTGTCGAGCACAGAGTCAAACGACTGAAGAACGCCAGAAGCAGACTGGCTTCTTCAAAACGGAAAGGCTCGACAAAGGCCAGATCTGCCATCCTCAAGACACTCGTTTCAGGGGTCGAAAATCGCATCCAAGATCTCCATCAGCTTCTTTTCCTTTGGAAATGCTTTGGCGACGGTATAGCTTGCGTTTACCAGAGCCCCTACAGCTTGAAACACCTGTATTTCGATGGTGAGTACGTTGTTAAGAGCGACCCTGGCTTCATGCTTGGCAAAACTGGATTCATGAATGAGTACCGACTCATGCGCAGGGCTCTCGCAATGAATGTCCCAGCGATCCTTTCCGATCTCACGAATATCGTCAGGCATGGCGATATCTGTTTGTTGGGGGCTTCAGACCCAGTGCCGGTTGAAGTCAAAAGCTCAGCAAACACGAACGCCAGGGTACGTAGACAGCATGAGCAACTGCGGATACTGCATGAGTTTTTCAGAGATGACGGGGCGGCGATCTTCAGAGGAGTTCCTAACACAAAACGCATCGAGGTTTCGACTCCCCTTGTTAGCTACGAGGAACAGATCAACGAGTGCATGTCAGACGCACAGCGATACGGCACTGCGGTTATGAGACCTGAGGCTGGCTTGACATACATTTGTGGGTGGAACGATGCCCAGTGGGCCCAGCTGGTTATTGATCTGGTGATGCAACTCCAAACCGCTACGACGTTGGTAGTCACGCTAACACCCACCCCAACGTGGATCCCTAGTAAGTCGTTCACAGTCTCGATGTCACCCGCGAACACCGTGTTATTCATGCAGGAAAGAATTTCCTGTTTCGTCCTGATCGACTTGGCTGTGGTCAAGCAGCTGCTTGACGAGCGAGCTTTGGAACCAGTGATTCTCATGGATGGCACGAGCGCCATTCAGATTGCCCCTCGATTCAGCAAAATCAGAGGAAATGCGAAAACCAAAGGAATCGCGGACGACTGGAAAGATAGGGTATGTATTTTCAGGGTCAGCGAGCTTCATTTTCTAAGAACTGCGACCCAGTTCGAGTCACTGCGATGGTTCGCCGATAGCCTTGCTGGGCAAGTAGAGACCATGCGCAGCGAAGGCCCGCAAGAGGTGAAGGAAGGCGATTCATACGTTATGGAGGTGCCAGAGGAGTGGCTGACGGCAAAAGACCATTTTGCGACCGACACTAATGAGTGAGAACTGTTTTTAGAATGGTAGATCCTCATCCCCAATCGGATCAGGCTTTACAGGTAGTCGCGGCGCAAGGGCTTGATGAATGCTCTCAAGGCGAACCTGTAGTTCATCGAAGGTCACAACCAAGACGTCCTTCAAGCTATTTCGATACTGCTCGAAAGCTTCCTGCTTATCCTCTTCCTCTGGAGTTCGGCCAATAATGACGATGGCCGCAACTGCATGGGCGTGAACACGTTCTTTGAGGCCATGCGCTAAGCCATAAATTTCGCGCTGAACATTCCCACGCTGACTGATGATCTGACCGACTGATCCGCTGAGTTCGAGGGAAGGAATATATGTTTGCCGGTACTGCCTCCCTAGCAGGTCATGATGTGGGTGCTTGATCTCGATCAGAGCGAGATTTCCGGTGGTCTTTGCAGCCATCAAGAAGTCGGAATATTGCCCACCTCGACCACTGAAATTCTTGCCACCTACGTAGGGTTGGTCGGAGATTTTTTTTACGGGATACCCAAATGCCATGTCCAGAATAAACGGGTTTTCACTCAAGAATGCTTGCCACCGGGATTCGCTGGCATTGCTATTCATCATCTTCCGATAAACCTCAATGAGTTCGCCGAGTGTGACGAGCTCAATCTGCGCCTTGAGATTGAATAGTGTACGAGGTTCAGACTTCGCCAAAGTAGGGATACTTTGTTGCGCCAGCTTCACTGCTTGCTGCTGGTCTTTCGGCGAGAGCTGAGGGTCAACAGAGCCCAGCGCGATGAGATTCGACAGTACGTCAGGAGGAAGCTTGCGTGCTTTCGGAGGGTAGATATCTGGGACAGCCCGGTGTAGTAACCCGGTGTAGCAGACGAGCTTTTTATCTGCCGCCGTCTCCCGCTGATGACGCTGTGACAACCGATCAAGCCCCCTTCTCAAGAGCTCAAGTTGGCCGATTCCCAGATAATAGGAACTGCCCTGTACTCGTGTGTCGTTATGGCCCCGTCCGCCGTGGAGTACGATTTCTTCTACACCCTCTAATTCGGCAACGGCCAGAGCTATGAACCGGTATTCATAGTGAAATCCAAGACCATAGCGCCAATCTTTGGCGAGTCCTGCCGGCAAGTCTGCAAGAACCTCTTCAACGCTGCCCTCGTCAGTTGGGTGGGCGTATGGTTGGCAAACTTGTCGAGTGATCCTTATCGACTTGATGCTGTCGTATTTGGACGACGCGTATTTCGAATGACCCGATCTAGGAAAGATGGGGTAGATGGTGAGGTCGTCCGGAGTGACTTTCAGTATCAGGTGCCAGTCAGGTGAGTGTTCTGGCAGTGCCACATCGCTGTAGTACACATACGAAACACCGAAGATTTCAATGTCACTCTCAACCTCAAACCCGCCAATTGATCCAGGTGGATCGAAGGTTCCCGACTCCAAACTGTACCCATGATCATCAAGCTCAAAGCGAAGGAAAGGGCCATCGTCGCTGCGCTGTTGCATTGCATACTGAGAGGGGCGCATGGAAGGCATAGGCATTCATCCTTACTCATCAATCCGGAACTGGTACCACTGCGTTGTCTTTGCCGTTCAGGCCGGCTGCAGAATAGGTGTGCCCGAGCAAATAAGAATTTTTTTGGCTCCTCGCGTCAACGCGACGTAGAGGTGGTGAGCATCCATCCCTTGAGGTTCAAGGATCACCGCTACATCCGCCTCAAGCCCTTTTAGCAATAATGTGCTGCCTACAGCTCGACGGTTTAATGGCCTACCTGAAAATCTCGCCTTGTCACGAATTTGAAGAACTGCCTGATGGAAGGTGTGCGTTCCTGACATAGCCATTCTTAACGCAGCTACGCAACATCTCAGCATTTCTGGGCGATACAAATGGGTTTCAGGTAGTCGCGAATATCGCTCTAGAAGATCTGCGGCACTTCCTAAGCTCGGCGCTTGACCATATGAGACTGTGGCGTGTTCAAGCGGGGAGGGCGCAGTACGGTTCCTACCATTTAGGATGCTTTGAATTCTAGGTAACAAGGCAGCTGGGCCGATGCCAGTCATTAGGCTTGCGGAAAATCGAACTAGGAGATCCAACGCTCCCGCCGCGCCCGGATCGAAGTTGCTTGAGAAGCTGACGAGATCGGTCAGCTCCACGTTTTCGACGACTGTCGCACCTGGTATCTGGCTTGTCAGTCGATGGCGGCTGTTTACGTTAATGGGGTCTGCAATAATCAGTACGTTTTCCCCTTTCTGCACGCGCACCATGGCAGCATTCCGGCGTTGCTGATCTGCGTTTGCATGCGTCGTTTGAATCCACTGGATATCGGCAGGAGCGCCCCGCAAATCGACTGAGTGCCCGGCCTCCAACAGCCCACGAGCTTGGAGTAACCAAGTGCCGATATCTTCCCTGCCTACACGGCGCCACCGCCATGGGATGTTCAGCATTCCGATAGCAGGAAAGTGAGGTAGTACATCGTCATTCCAATCGACCAGTCGATTACCGCCGAAGCCGAAAATCGCTTGCATAGGATCGCCTAGAACGTAGGTAGGTAGCGCTTGGCCAAGCCAGGCGACGATCACGTGCTGAGCTTGGTTGCAGTCCTGATATTCATCGACAATTACTCGCGAGTAGGTGGCTCTCAACACTCCGCTGATGTGACCTGCGCTCAGCAACTGCCCTGCAGCTGCTCGAATTGCGGGATAGTCATTGCGACGATCCAACAGCAAAAGAATCGCTGGATTATGCCCGCTTCGCATCGGAAATTTGCTGATGATACGAATGCAGAATCCGTCCAGAGTGCCGATGTCATAGGACGCGCCTGGTATTCCTGCCCTTTTCAAACGATTCCGCAAAGCGGCGACGCCAGCGTTGGTGTGGGTGAGCACGAGTACCGGCTTGGCTTCTCGGTGCTCGGCTAGGGTATCGGCAATGAGCTGGGTCTTTCCGCAGCCAGCTGGGGCAGTAACTGAGCCACGAGGGAAGTCGAATAGGCGGATCTCAGGCGGCATGAATCCAATCCTTTATCCCGTTGATGATTTGCTGGAAGCCGACATTTGAGTTGGCCAAGTGGGGCCCTATGATGTCTTTCGCTACGTATTGATAGGACGTCACCGACTTGAACCATCCATTCCTCCTGATCCGCGAGGCGATTCCCAAAAACCTGCGCTGCTCAGGTTGATAAGGGTTGAGCTGTTGGCGGCTATCAAGCACTTGGTTCAGGGACAGCCGGCCTTCTGATTTCGACCGGATATGTTCAGCTACCAGCTCTTGCCCTGGGTCTTCGAGCGCCTTGGTGATCAGGGCATCCAAAGCCGCGTCGGGCAGGCTGGCAAAAAGCTCATCCTCCAATGCACGGCCAACTCCCCAGGTTATCGACCGTCCTCCGGCAGCGAGAAAGCTTTGTAGAACCCCTGGGGTGGGTGGTTTGTCAGCGTCAACGATGGCGAGGACGCGATAGCCCAGTCCGAGTAAAGCGAGACCCCGGTTGTAGCAGTTGTCGGTAGAGCCGCCGTTAACGTCGACATAGGCTCCTCCCAGCGCCATGAATGAGGGTAGTCCCTGTGTTCCCCAGTAAAGATCCAGGCCACGGACGAGACCAACCTCGCTAGCGCCTTCGCAGACAATCACATGCTTTGCCAAGAAAGCCTCAGGATCAGCCCTCAGCGTGCTCTGGATGTCGTTTGACGTTCCTGCCAGGCGTACTTCGTGCTGATCACCTCGCTTACGCACGATATGAAGTTGATTGCCCGATAGCTCTCGTAGAGCCACCGGGGAGTGAGTTGTCACGAACACCTGGAGGGGCGGTACACTTTCCTTCGCCCCCATTGAGTCCAGAAAACGTATCAATCGATGTGGTTCGAGGCCGAACTCCACTTCGTCTACCAGCGCGATGGAGGCCGCTTGAGCTGCTCGCCGTTGAAGACCTGCAACCAGAAGTCGGGACGAGCCGGTACCAAGCGATCTAAGGGGGATACCGTCCGCATCGTGTAAGGCTATGGCGCCATCTCCAATTGATACAGAGTGCGCATCAAGCAGTGCCTGAGCACCACCACCGATGGGTACTCCAAGGCTGTTTGCGGTTTCGGTGACGATTTGCAACGGCTGTTGAAGCTCTACTCCTGCTTGGTTCCCAAAGCTTGCTCGAGCTTCTCGGGCCGCTGCGGCTAGCGCCCCACCGAGCGCAGCGCGCTCCTCCGTCAGCTTGTTCAATATTGAATTACGACTCCAGGACAGATTCATACTGGCAAAGCTACCGATGCGAGCTGGCGCGAGACGGGCCCGATCCTTCCACGCGAGACCACGCTCCAGTCCTTGCTCGGCGGCTCGCTCTGAATGGAGAGTCCAAACGGGCTCCAAGTCACTGTCGACTTTCAGTCGGAGTGTTAGAACGGTTTCTAGACCCATCCTAGGTTCGTCCTCGATATTGCCTGTGGCGGGATCGAATCCGCGTAGGAAATCTCCATACGTGTCCAGATTGATCAGATCATCTGGGAGGGCGCCAATGGTCGTATTGATTACAATTGGCGTGGTGACATTCAAACCATAAAAGTCTGTGTCCCCGATGGGCACGCTTCGGCGTGCTCCCAAGCACATATCAATGGCATCTAGAATGCTGGATTTACCGCTGTCACCTGGGCCTATGAGGCAGTTAATGCCCGGAGAAGGTGTCCACGTGAGAAGTCTGATAGATCGAAAATTTTGGATCTCAAGCTTGCGAATCCTTGCCATTGTTTTGCGCCTCTATTCCCAGCATCCGTTCTAATGCCTCCCTGAGCATAGTCTTGTGCCTGCATGTCACCACTCGGCGGAGATATGAATTTTTCAGGATGTTGCGCAGATAAGTTGCAAGTGCCCCGAGGCTGCAAAGACCGCATGTGGAACGGTGGGTCGCGGTTGTCTACGTAAGTGCGGATAATTCTGGTTCTGCATCATGGCTTCACACATGAAGGCATCCATTTTCGGACAAGGATTTGCTATTCCATTGGGGCTTGAGTGGAGCCAAACTTGCTGGCGATGACTACGAAAGATTTGTTTTAGAACTGCGAGGGAATGCAATGCGTATCACCAACGACGATTACACACCCATTGAGCTGCTCTCAGAGCTCACTAGCCGTAGCACCAGCCATTGCGCTGAGCCTGAAAGCTTTTTCAAAGGAGAAAAGAAGAAGCATGACTGGTTGGTAGATGCATGGGCATCACGCATTGACGAGATCCTCAACTGCTTTAAACGCTACGGAACACTGGTTGCAGAAACACAGAGTATCCGAGACCAAGGTGTCGACCTGTATCTGGAGTTTGAAGCCAAAGGAAAGCTGCACCGAGTAGGCTTTCAGATAAAATCTGCATTAGAGGTCGAGCGGGACAAAGGATTTGATCCGAAGCATTCGTTGGTCGGCGCACTCAAACGTCAGGCTTTTGAGGCTTCCTTCTCCAGCAAATTTGATGAGTGGTGGATTGTTCCCTGTTTCGATCACATCAAACATGTGAAGGTCATTCAACAAATCAACGCTGAGCTGATAATGGGTAGTCCACCTATCAATGGCATGCAGATCAAGCTTCTGGAGCCTCGGAGCGCAGCCTCATTTTTATCCAAAAACAATGGAGCTATTGACGCCCTCTGTACGAGATTGCTTTGTCGCGAGGATGAGGTGCTGCAGGCTTCGCGTAGTGAATTGATGAAGCTAAATGATTTTCAGCGTAACTGCGTTTTAGAACTGATTTGGCCGGCCCTTGCAGGGGAAGTGAGTGTAAGTCAGCGAGACCTGTTCGATATGGTTGAGGATCTAGATGAGCTTGCGGACGACTGCTACGCGCTTGAGGCTTCGGGTTTTTTGGAGGCTGATGACGGAGAGGGCTACGTGGTTAAGCCATATAGTTTTCCAGGGCTTTGCGCCCTGTATTTTGAAGGCCGGGTACGTCACGAGATGAGTCATATGGACTCAGCTGAGTTTGCAACGAGAATGCTTGAGGATCTGGGCTGATCATTATCTAGTGTCGACCTGAACATACATGGCGCGTGAAGCAGCGGAGCTCTTCCTGATCGATAGACATGCCACCCCAGGGCGTTATCTCTTCACCAGATCTTTGTATCGTTCTCGTGACTCCAGGATCTGATCCCTGAGCTCTTCAGGATCAATCCTCATCCCGCCACGAGGAGTTGTCTGCAGCGATTGCAGGCCGTTCACCGCTTTGATGAACTCTCGTTCTTCTGCCTGTACCCAGGCAGGGCGTTTATCCTTCCAAAAGAGCCATGCCATCGCCGGCCTCGCTTCTGATTTAGTCGAGATCAGTATGTGGGAGCTGCGGGCAATGTCCAAGCAGGGAAGTGATCTCGGCCATCATGCAAGCGGAGCGCGCAGACCAAGATGGTCGAAGAGCGTAAGGATGGAAGCCCGGAGGGCCGAGACCCGTCATCACAGGAGCTCGGTTTACGACAGCCGGCCCCGGAGGGGTACGCCCGACTACTGGAAATGCACAGATTACCGAACAGCTCGTTGATCAAATGACCGAGGCACTACGACCAGCGCGCAAAGATCGTAAGTCCTGCGCAATGCAACCTGGTCGCGAGGAGACACCCTGCATGGGTGAAGATCGTCGGAAAAAGCCGCTTCCGCTCGCTATTGCCAAGTTCAGACCGAATCCTTGTTTGTCCTTGCAGAAGGGGAACCGGACGACAGGAAGCAATCGATCAACCGTCCAGATTGGCCGTTGGCGATTACCACGGGTGATGTTGGAGAAATCCAGGTGTTGAATGAGTGCCAGCGTTTACATACTATGAAACGGAGTGTTTTGGTAAAACTTGACCTAGATGGGACGATTTTTTGCGGGAGGGTCTGGAAGAGCTGATGGCTCTATCAGGAGTGTATTGCATAGGTAACGCATTGGATGCGGACTATTGACGACGTGCCCCGCCTCACACCGCTCCTGCGAATTATTTCCCATGTCCTGCTGGGTTGGCGCGTTCGCAACGCTGGAACCATCCAAACCGATGCCGGCCTGGAGTGCGAGATTGATCAAGGCAGCCAACGACATGAATTCAACCTCACGCCCAAGGTTGGGACAGCCGAAATTCACGTATCGAGCCCTTTGCCTTTGAATGCGCTCATAAACGCTGTAGCGGAGAAATCAGAGGCGTTGAAAATCTCCATTTTACGTCCTTGATGCATCGATAGGATGACTCGTGCCATGCCTATGTAGTGATCAAATGTAGTCTTCAAAAAAGTGTGTCCCATTTGCCTTTGCAGAACTTGAGCGACAGCATAGTTAAACAGTATTTCATTGGATTTCAATAAGTCGTCTCCGAATGATCTAATAATATATTGGGTCGGCCACCAGTTTCGGCTGTCGTAGAATCGAATGTTCTTTCTTAGATTGCTATTGTTAGCCATCGCTTTTTTCTTGGCTGCAACTGTACGACCTGAAATAGTATCGGGTGTGACAGGACGGCCATCCTTGTTGAGAAATAAAACCGAAAGCGGAGGTTTGGTGCCGTAGCGCTTACGATATTTTTTGGCACGCTCTGCATAGTAGGGTTTGATATAGTTTTCTTCCAATGCTTGCAGGGCGTCTCTGTGAATGAGAATGTCTCTAGATTTGTTGCCTTTGCTATTGCTTACTGCGTAGCTAACGGTCGATTCCTCAAATGTCATTGAGGAATACGGCATGATATGACTGTTGTCACCATTACCAAAGTAGGGGAAGCGACATAAGTCCATGGGGCGCATTGCGGTATCTAATGCAAAATGAAATAGCGCCGCATAAGCTGGATCCGAGTAGCTTTCCATCAATTGTTTGATTTCATACGGCGTGATCAGTTGGTCACTTATCGATGCCTGGCGGTTTTCTTTGTCCAAGACGCGAATGCTGGTTGAGTCGAATACTCTGATCGCCTTGTAGGAGACATACTCCTGGTATCGCGCGCTCTTGAATGGAGGGATCCAGTTCTTCAATAAAACGTTAACGCCAGTGTAAAAGCTATTGTCAGTCAGCCAGCGAAAATAATTCATCAATAGCTTGGCTTCATCAAAAATAGTTTTAGAGGACGGTCGTATAGACTCTTTAGACTTACGCTTGATTTCACGAAAGGTCTGCCATCTCTTCACATTTTTATTGCGCACGTGAAGATGGTACTCACTAGGGGAGAAGTCTTGGAATTCTTCAAGAGTAGAAAGATACCTATAAAACATCGAGATTATGCTGGCGTACCTGGATGAAGTTTTTTTAGATTGCCTAGTTTGAGATTGTAAGAATAGATTTGCATGGCTTAATAAAATGCTGTGCTTTGGGGTTTCGTGAATTAGAATGAAGTGTGATACTTCTCTGTTGGAATCTGGATTAACATAGGATACATATTTTTTTGTGATGATGATCATGCTATTTTCCATTGTCCACGCTGAAATAAACGACACGATCCACACCCTTGGAAAGGTGCACGTAATCAGCTTTTTCAGCATGTTCAAGCTCTTCTAAAGGAGTGCTTGATGCTCGAAACTTTCGCTGCGCAACGGCATCGGCAATAGTCCTGCATTCAGGAACATATATAGAGGTTTGAAAGCTTTTTGGTATCTTTCGAAGGTGGTTCTTGAGATCTGCAGTATCGAATATTGGAAGTCTCAAGACTATTTCGTCTGATGAGTTTGGAGGCAGTCTTTCTAGGAAGTAAGGAAGGTCGCACAAAAATTTATCAATGAATATGATTAGGTGAATGCTTCTGCCGGCAAGGTCGGTGAGCTTTACAAACTGACGCTGGATTTTTTCGTGCTTGGATTCCGAATAGGATTTGTAGTCTCTGTTTTTTTTGTAGGTGGCGGTCGCTGATTTTAGATCAAGGTCGAGTATGATCCTGGATCCATTTAACAATGTTAAATCGGTTTCGGTTTTTTTAATTGTAGAATTAGTTAGCCGTGCTTTGAGCTCATTTATCTGCGCTGTATAGCTGCTGATGAGACTGCTTTGTTTTTCAAGGGTGACGTTAATATTGCTGTTGTCAAAGCTAATAAGATCACTCTGCATTAGTGAGGTTATGTAGCGTTCGCGGATAGCAATCAGTTCTGCTTCATGTTCTTTTTCAATATTTTGCAGGCTTAACTCTAGGTCGGTGGCGCGTTTCTGAGCGTTTAGAAGAAGTTGCGTCACAGCACTAGGTTCGTGGCCAGGCAACAGGTCATCGATGTTTCTATTGCCTTTAATATATTCTACTAAGTCGCTGTAGTATCTTTGCAATGATTGACGGCTTATTCCTGCTTCATCTGCAATTTTGCCAACGTGCAATTTTTTTCCTGCAGCCGAATAGTAATGATCTACTATAATTTTAATCAGGCGGTTGCGGGTTTCTGAGCTCATATCAAACCTCAGCTAGCGAAATGAGAGTACCCTGTTTTTCCATGCGCTGTTGTTGCGTATCATCAAAATCAGGGTGGTGGGTATGGAAAGTGCTCAGCTTCAGATTGTCCAAGTGAAATCGGTATGATTTAATCTTGCGAATAATTTCATTCCTGGTGCGATCAGGCAATGTGACAGAATCGTTGTCCAGAATCCTTTGGTAGAATTTGATATTGTCGGTTAGTGCAGTTCGCGCCTTGCCTACAACTACGATTTTTCTGCATTCATAATGGCAGTTGGATGGATCAGGCTTCGGGATAGCGTCGCCGAAATCACGACCTTTGATACATGGAGGGAGGTTGTCTTGACGAAACTGCTCAGCAGTCACGCAATAGGTACCGACAGCCGTCCGTTTGATGAATAGTGGCTTTCCACCCGCCAAGAGGTTGGACACGTAATCGAAAACTGACAGCGGGATACGTCGGCCTTCAAAATCGTCGGGCTTCGCCGCCATTTGCTCTGATATTCGAATCGCTGTTTGACCGGAATACGAACCCTCACGAATGGCGGTAATAATTTCTTTGAGCTCTTCGGTAAACGAGTGTTCTATAGTCATCGCCACTGTCCGAACCATGGCCGGATTGCGGGCAATATATTGCATCGTCATCTTGAAGGTTTTATGGCCGAAAAGCGCTCGGATTAAGTCGATATTGCGTTCGTCCTGATTGATCAAAATTTCCGCAATGGTTTTCCTGAACCTGTGAACGTGCAAGCGCTCAATGGGTAGCAGTTCGCTAAGCTGAGTAATAACGTGCTTAAGGATCTGCGGGGTAAACTGCTGAATTTCATTTGGCATTTTCGTACTTGCATTACTGCGAAACAACCAGTGTCGCTGACTCTTACGGCCTATGTTGCGAAGTTTGCTGTACGCTATAGCGCTTTGTGCAACAAATTCTGGTAAAGGCAAATGCTCGATTTCACCATTGTAGTTAGGGTCATTTGCGGTTTTAAAACGTACAATACGTAGCCAGAAATTCCCTGTGCCTTCTGCATTATCGTTGGTGATGTCGTTAATGCTTAATGGGGCAAGCTCGGAAGCCCGTGCCCCACTAATTAAGGCAATCATTATGAATACGGCATTTCTGACATGATCCAGTGCGGTGTACCAGTTGGTTTTCCACGAATAAAACCAGTTGTTTCCTGCCCGCTGATGACTCGTTTTTGTACGATTAAGCTCCATAACCGTACGGCCTTCCACCACAACGCGAAACTTCTTCTCAAGCTCTTCGTCGACTTTTGATCGAGTTATCTTTCCTTTCAGATTTGCTTTAAGGACTGCATCAATGTGTGGTTCCAGGAGTGCAAGTTCTGGTGCTGCTTTTTCAATCCAAAAAAGGGCGTATTCCATCAGGTGTGCGAGTTCGTTCTCTGAAAAAGAAACCCAGGTCTGATATGTTCCCTTAAAGACATTCATCATGTCCGCTTTGCGCTCAGGGTTTTCCATCTTGTTCAAGGGCACATTGATTCGGAGCTCTTCGGGGATCAGCCCATTTTCAGAAACGATTATCCAAAGTTTCAGGATCCGATACAGTCCGAAATATTGATATGGGATGTTTGAGTTCTTTGCCCTGTCAAGCGATTCGTTGATGAGCTTGGAGCTTATAAGTTCAAGGTGCGCTGTATTCACCTCAAGATGAGTATCTATGAAAAGGTATTTCTCAAGAGCACTGAAGTCGTTGCAGTACGTGAGCGTTGACTTGTTGCTGTTTATGCCATGCATCAGGGAGTTTTCAGGGAGCAGATAGAATGATAGCGCCCTTTTAAGTTCGTTCGCACCGGGAACCACATGCTCGAAACGTATGGAGATTACGTCAGAGAAGCGATGAGTATCAAGTTTCCAAGCTGTATCCAGATAGAAGGATGACGGGGTAACAGGAAAGTTTCCCCCACTTGAGGAAAGCTTGTCGAGCAGCTCACTTCGATGCACCTGAGAGCTATGTTCTGTCTCCAGTAGAAGACTTTCTAGCTCTTGTTCAGCTGCATCAAGTAAGTCGAGTTCAAACTCATCCACGAGAGACTGTGCGTATTCTATGTTATTCATTCAGGTCACCGGTTTTGAAGATCAGTTTTAGATCACGCATTTCTCGGGGCAAAAGAGGAGAGTTCGCTGCACGATAACGTATTGCTTCTTGAACTGCATCTTCATCGTTCCAATTGTCTAGGATAACCTCAATCTCTTCCTGCTCCGCCTCGAGTTGTGACCCAAACTCGGTATATGCCCTGTCACGAAGAAGTTCTTCAATATGGGAAAGTCGCTCGATCAAAAAGGGAAGGGAGTCTTCCAGAATTCGTAGTCTACTGCAAAAAATACAGTGCTCCAGTGCTACACATTTAACACCCTCCTCTAACTTCACTGCTCCAGGCCAATCTGGTTTATGACGATCACTACA
>OFQU01000009.1_pt1 | contig 35914 bp, 32 predicted proteins | sample 1542981 | NCBI WGS metagenome assembly OFQU01 (sample SAMN07774233, study PRJEB24372) | wastewater metagenome | isolation source: Exp Tend CN 90WW | collected 2016-02
GGTGTGTCGATCTTGTGCACGCCAGGCTTGATGTGCCCCAGAAACTGCAACGAGTTGATCAGGCCGATGGTGCCGTGACCGCACATGCCGAGGTAACCGGCGTTGTTGAAAAAAATCACCCCGCACGTGGCGTCCGCCGACACCGGCTCGCAATACAGTGCGCCGACCAGCACTTCGTTGCCGCGCGGTTCGAGCAGGCAGGCGCGGCGCCAGGCATCGTGCTGAGTGCGCAGGGCCTCGCGTTTCTCCACCATGGTGTCGCCGGACAGGGCGGGAAAACCGTGCATCACCAGGCGCGTGGGTTCACCGCCGGTGTGGGAATCAATGACGTGTATGCGTTTCATGAAGGTGTCCCGTTGAGTGATTTCAGTAGGCGCCGGCAGGGCGCGCATGCACGCTGGAAGCGGTGTCGGCGACCTCACTTTCCTCGTCGTCCGCTTCAAGGCGCAGCAGGTGCGCCGGTACGCCGGTGGCGGCGCCCCAGTAGTAAATGCCGGTGGCGCAAGCGGCGACGACGAGGGTGTCGAAAGGGTGGGCGAGGATGCCCAGGCCGCCGAAGGTGCCGAGTTTCGACAGCACGATGGTCACCGCGTAGAAGGCGATCAGCCACGCCGACGAGCGCACCTGACGGCTCAGGCTCAGGTGCGCGGTTGGCACGAAACGAGCGCACAGCAAGTAGACGACGAACATCAGAATCTGCAGGCCGAGCAGCCACGACACGGTGTTCCAGCCGGACCAGTAGACGATCAGCGCGGCGATGATGAACGACACCGGCCCGAGCACGCCCATGCACTTGACCCGGAAGGGACGCGGCAGGTCCGGCGCGCTGCGGCGCAACGCGGCGACCGACACCGGGGCCACGGCGTAGCTCAACACCAGGGCAGCGGAAACCACGTTGATCAGCGCTTCCCACGACGGGAACGGCAGGGTCCAGAACACCGACAGGGCGAAGGTCAGCCACAGCGCCGGACGCGGGATGCCGGACTTCTCGTCGATGTGGGTGAAGACCTTGAAGAAGGTGCCGGTCTGCGCCCAGCCGTAGATCACGCGCGGGGTAGCGTTCATATAAATGTTGCCGCAACCGCTCGGCGAGATCACCGCGTCGGCCACCACCAGATACGCCAGCCAGCCCACACCCAGTGCCAGGGCGATGTCGCGGTATGGCAGGGCGAATGCCTTATTGATGCCGGCCCAGCCGTCGGCGAGCATTTCCGTTGGAATGCCGCCGAGGAACGCGGTTTGCAGCAATACGTAAATGGCGGTCGACAACAGCACCGAGAGGATCAGCGCAATCGGAATGGTGCGTTGGGGATTCTTCACTTCGCTGGCCACCGAGATGATCGGTGTCAGGCCCAGGTAAGCAAAGATCACCCCGCCTGCCGACACCGCCATCTCGATGCCCGACAGGCCGAACGGCGCGAAGCCCTGAATCTGAAAGTTTTGCGGTTTGAAGAAGGTGAACAGCACCCCGATCACCAGCAGCGGCACGATGAACTTGAACACGCTGACCAGGTTGTTGGCCTTGGCGAAGGTCTTCACGCTGCGGTAGTTGAGCAGGAAAAACACGCAGAGCAGGGCGAACTGCACCAGCCAGCCGAGGATCGTCGGATCGCCGCTGCCCGCTTTGGTCAGGCCGGGAAACCACGCTGCGGCGTATTGGCGCGAGGCAACCACTTCAATCGCCACCAGACTGGAAAACGCGATCAGGGTGATGAAACCCATCAGGTAACCGAGCAGTGGCCCGTGGGAGTAAACCGGGTAGCGCACCACACCGCCGGCTCGGGGCAATGCCGCGCCCAGTTCGCAGTAAACGATACCCAGCAACAACACGGCGAACCCGCCCAGCAGCCAGGAAAAAATCCCCGCCGGGCCGGCAATGGCCGACACATGACTGGCCGCGAACAACCAGCCGGAACCGAAGATCGCACCGAGCCCGATAAATGTGAGGTCGATCAATGAAAGCTGTTTTTTGAACTTGCCTTGGCCTGACATGGCATCGCCTTCTTGTGAGTTATTGGATAGGCAGTTGTGTCACTGGGACGGCCAGACTTTGAACTGATCGACCTTGCGGCGATTGATGTTTTGCACCGGGTTGGATGACGAAATCGGCACAGTCGCGCAGAGCAACGCTGCTGCTCGACAGGCTTTCGGCGATGCTGCAATCTGCGTGCGAACGCCTTGGGCGAGCACTGGCCTGAAGCACCAACGGGGGAGAACTCTTCGATGCAGAGTGCGTTTTCGATGTTGTCGCAAGGCCGCCCGCAAACCCTGGAAGAACTGGTAGCCAGCGCCGCGCTGCTGTTGCCGATGCTCGACGTGATCCCCAGTGCGGTGATTTTCATCAAGGATCTGCAGGCGCGTTATGTCCTCGCCAATCGCACACTGGTGCAGCGCTGTGGCTTGAAGGATTTACGCCCGTTGCTGGGAAAAACCAGCGCGCAGGTGTTCCCCGCGCAACTCGGGCCGGGGTACACCGAGCAGGATCGCAAGGTGCTGGAGGAGGGCTTTGTGCTGGAGGATCAGCTGGAACTGCACCTGTACGGCAGTCGTGAACCGGGTTGGTGCCTGACCCACAAGCACCCGTTGTACAACCGCGACGGGCTGATCATCGGGCTGGCGGGGATCTCGGTCGATCTGCAATCGGCCAGTGAAACGCATCCGGCATTCGAGCGCCTGGCCGCAGTCGACGAGCATATTCGCAGCCACTTCAATCGCCGCGTCACGTTGGGCGAACTGACGCGAATCGCCGGTATTTCGGTGGCGCAACTGGAGCGCTACTGCAAGCGCGTCTTTCACCTGACGCCACGACAGATGATTCAGAAGGTGCGCCTGGAACACGCCCATCGCTTGCTGCACACCGATTTGCCGATCACCGACGTCGCGCTGCAATGCGGTTACACCGACCACAGTGCCTTCACCCGCCAGTTCAAGGCCTCCACCGGCTTCACCCCCCGCGAATATCGCCAGGCGACATCGCGCTGAAATCACCGCCTGCATTCCCATGCAGCCCCAACCGTGAGAAATCCAACCTGTGGTGAGGGGATTTATCCCCGCTGGGCTGCGCAGCAGCCCCAAAACCTGCCCACTCATTCCTTCAGGCATACCGAGTATTCAGATTTACGACTGCTGCGCAGCCGAACGAGGATAAATCCCCTCGCCACAGGTGCTTGCCTGACTTCAGGTCAGCCCGCTCAGAGCAGGACCGTCAGCCAGGCGGAAAGCAGCAGCAACAGCGCCAATACCGCATTCATGCGCTTGAACGCCTGTGGGCTGCCGAACAGCCGTGCACTGCCGACGCCAAGCAGCGCCCAGAACGTCATGCACGGCAACGACACCAGCAGAAATGCCAGCGACAGCACCAGCAAGCGCACGGTCTTGTCACCACCACCGACAAACACACTGACCACTGCCACGGCCATCATCCACACCTTGGGATTGACCAGTTGCAACATCGCCGCACCGAGTACGCTGAACCCTTCATCCTGTGCTTCGGTCGAGTCCAGGGCCGGGGGCGCACTGCGGAAGATCTGCCACGCCAGCCAGCTCAACCAGAGCACGCCCGCCCAGGCCATGGCTTGTTGGACGCGGGGCAAACGCGACAGGGTTTCGCCGGCGCCGAGCCCGACCACCAACACGATCAATGCCGCCGCCGCGCAGGCCCCGAAAATGATCGGCAATGTCGCGCCCAGTCCTCGACGCGAACTGTGGCTCAACACCAGAATATTGGTCGGCCCCGGAGTGATCGAAGCCACGAAAGCAAACAGTAGAAAGGGCAGCAATGACGCCATGATTCGGATTCCTGAATGTGAACACAGGTCTCCATGATCGTCAGCTGGCGTGCGTCAGTCTGGAAGGTTTGAGCAGCGCTTGCGGTAGTCCGCTGGCGTCAGTTGGTAGGCGCGCTTGAACCAGCGGCCCAGGTGGCTTTGATCGGCGAAGCCGAGCACGCTGGCGACCTGCGCCGGCGACTCGCCACGGGCCAGCAACTGACGCGCCTTGGCCAGGCGCAACTGGATCAGATAAGCGTGGGGCGCCAGCCCAAAAGCGGCCTTGAAGGCGCGGGTCAAACGGAAGCGATCGACCTTGCAGGCGTCGGCCAGTTGATCCAGGCCGATGTCATCAAAGGCGTGGGCATGCAGGTAATCCCGGGCCACTTGGGCCACCAGCGGCAGGCGCGGATCGAAATCCTGGCGCTTGCGCCAGTCGAGATGGCGAGTGAGCGAAGCCAACAGGCTGTCGATGGCTGTCTGGCGGACGATGCGCAAGTCGCCGTCATGCAGGGCGTGGAAGGCCTGATTGATCGCCGTGGACAGGCGCGGGTCCTGGCTCAAAGTATCGGCAAAACCGGGTTGAGTGTTGGCCGGGGCGTCTTCGAACAACGCGTGCAGTTCGCGCTCCAGCCAGTGCGGATCAAGGTACAGCATCGAATAGGTGAACCCGTCGTCCGTGGGGGCCTGACCGTCGTGGATTTCCCCCGGTTCCAGCAAAAAGACCTGGCCCGGCGTACTGCGGTGGCGCACGCGGCGGCAATTGAATTGCTGCACACCTTGCTCGGTCACGCCGACCAGAAAACTGTCATGCCAGTGCGGGTCATAGGCATGCCCCTGAAAATGGGCACGAATCGATTCAATCCCGGTGTCGACATCCTGGGACAGCTCGATCCAGTTGCGTTTATCCACGGCAGGCTCCAGAGATCAGCATGAACGGTGCGGCCCGATAAAATACCGCGCAATGACGACCGGCGTTTAGAAGATTTGTGCAGGTCGACAACGGCGAACGGTTAGACTCGGCAGACTGACGACCTCCTTGCGACAGGTAAAACGCAATGCGCAAAACACGGTTGCCCCGATGCCGCAGGTGGGTCTTGCCGACCCTGATCATCGTCAGCCTGGCGCTGGGCACGGGGTGTTCCAGCCGCAAACACTATCCACCTTCGGGCATCGGCGACAGTTGCTACGCCAAAGCCGTGCCGACGGTGGGCGAAGGCGGTCTGGCGTGGGGTTCGAGCCTGAATATGGCGCGGCAGAAGTCGATGAACAATTGCATCCGGTATGCCGGGCGTTCCGGTGGCACACCGGACACCTGTCAGGTAGTGCTGGCCAAGTGCAGGTAGGGCATTGACATGATTGCCTAAGGCAACTATATATTTGCCTTAGGCAATCATTCGAGCATGGGTCATGTCCAGCACCGATCTGTTCCAGCACGCCGACATCGTGCGCAGTTTCAACCGCTTCTATACCCAGCAGATCGGCGTGCTGCAGGAGCATCTGCTGCAGAGCGAATACTCGCTGACCGAGCTGCGCATCCTTTATGAACTGGCTTCGCGTGGTGACCTGACCAGCGCCGACCTGCGCCAGATGCTGAGCCTGGATGCCGGCTACATGAGCCGCCTGATCAGCGGTTTCGAGAAGAAGGGCCTGATCCAGAAAGTCCCTTCGCCCACCGATGCCCGCGCAGCTCTACTGCACCTCACCGAGCTGGGCCGGGAAATCCTCGTCCCTCTCGAACAAGCCTCCCGCGAACAAGTGGTCGCCATGCTTCAGCGCCTGACCGAGCCGCAGCAACAACAATTGCTCGGCGCCATGACACTGATCCAGACGCTTTTGCAGAACAACCCGGACTCGACCTACGTGCTGCGTGATCCGCAACCCGGCGACATGGGCACGGTCATGCAGCAGCAGGCCGCCCTCTATAGCCGTGAGTACGGCTGGAACTCGGAATTCGAAGCGTTGGTGGCCGAGGTCATCGCGAAATACCTGCGTGACTTCGACCCGGCTTGCGAGCGCTGCTGGATCGCCGAGAAGGACGGCAAGGTCATCGGTTCAGTATTCGTCGTGCGACAGGATGAAACCACCGCGAAACTGCGCATGCTCTACGTTGACGCCAGTGCCCGGGGACTGGGTATCGGCCGTCGCTTGGTTGATGAGTGCCTGCGCTTTGCCCGGCAGATCGGTTACACACGAATGACCCTGTGGACCACCAGCAACCTGACGGCGGCGCGCCAGATTTATCAGAAGGCGGGGTTTGAATTGGTGGAAGAGGAGGCGGTCAACCGTTTCGGCAAGGCACTGGTCAGCCAGACGTGGGCACGTGATTTGTAGGGGCCGATAGCAAACAGCCTGACCGTTCAGGTCGCTTGCGCGACGATGGCCATGTCCGGTTTCAAGCGACGATGGCCGTACAGCGCAACGCCGAGCACGATCAGGCCGGCGACCAGCGCGACGATCGCCCCCTGGCGTGCGCCGAATTCATCCACGACTTGACCTGTTGCCGCTGCGCCCAGCGCGACGCCCACGCCAAGCCCTGAAATCAACCAAGTCAATGCTTCGGTCAGACGCTCGGGCGCAACCATCTGTTCGGCGAGGGTCATTGCCACGATCAGGGTCGGGGCAAAAAACACCCCCGCAACCAGTACGGCCAGTGACAACCCGAGCACATTGCTGGCCCATAACAACGGCACAGTCGTGATGGCCGTCGCCAGCCCGCACAGTAGAAACAGGCGCGATAAAGGCACTTGCAGTTTCATCGCCCCGAACGTCAGGCCGGCGACGCAGGAACCCAGGGCATATGCCGACAACACGATACTGGCGGCGACGGGCTGGCCTTGAGACTGGGCAAAGGCCACGCTGACCACATCAATGGTGCCGACAATCATGCCCATGGCCACCATCAACAGTGCAAGGATGCGAATGCCACCCACGCGAATCATCGACGTCTGTGGCGCCCCGGAGGTCGCCCGAACGGGTGGTTCGCTACCCCGCTGACTGACGAAGGCATACACCCCGATGGCCAGCAACAACGCCGTCACCAGTGGTCCAGCCTCAGGGAACAGCGCCACGCTCAGACCCACCGCCAGTGGCGGGCCGACAATAAAAGTGACTTCGTCCAGCACCGATTCCAGGGCGTAGGCAGTGTTCAGTTTCGCTGTGCCGCGGTAAATCAGTGTCCAGCGCGCCCGGGACATCGCGGACATGCTGGGCATGAAGCCCGACATTACGGCACCCACGAACAGGGTCCAGTCCGGCAACTGCCAGTAGGCACAGGCCGGCAATGCAAGCAGGCCGGTGCAACTGATTGCCGCAGCGCCCGGGAGAACCTGGCGTTGCCCGAAGCGGTCGACCAGCCGCGAGATCTGTGGTGCCAGCACCGCGAGCGTCAGGGCGAACGTGGCCGCCACGGCGCCGGCCAGCGCGTAATTGTCCCGCATCATCGCCAGCATGGTGATGATGCCGATACCGGCCATGGCCAGCGGAAAACGGGCCACCAGACCCGCCAGGGCAAAACCGTGAGTGCCAGGTTGGGTGAACAGTTCACGGTAAGACTTGACCATCAGCGCACACTCTCCTGGGCCGATTGACTTGCCTGCAATGGCTTCAGCGCTGAAAATGCATACGCTGCGTATGTGAGGGAATTTATTGACGTACGCGACGTATGTCAAATGATTTGAGGAGTGCCTGATGGTTCGTCGAAACCGTGCCGAAATGATCGAAGATACCCGTGCCAGGTTGCTTGCGGCCGGCCGCGAGGCCTTTACGCGGCTGGGTTACGCCCAGGCGTCGATGGATGATTTCACGGCCGGAGCCGGACTGACGCGGGGGGCGCTTTATCACCACTTCGGTGACAAAAAAGGCTTGCTGGCGGCGGTGGTGGAGCAGATCGACGCCGAGATGGAGGCGCGCCTCTCGGCGATTTCCGATGCCGCGCCCGATCAATGGGAAGGTTTTTGGGGGCGCTGCCGGGCGTTTCTGCAAATGGCCCAGGAAAAAGATATTCAGCGCATCGTCTTACAGGAAGCGCCCGCCGTGCTTGGGGCGGTGTCGGTGGAAGAGCAACAGCATTGCATCGCTTCGATGCGCGACATTCTGCGACGCTTGCAACTCAAGGGCGTGGTGCGCGAGTTGGACGCGGAGGCGTTGGCACGCCTGGTTTACGGTGCGCTGACCGAGGCTTCGCTGTGGATTGCGAGGGCCGAAGAGGGGACGGAACGCCTGACCCAGTCACTGCAGACACTGGAGTTGATGTTGCAAGGGGTTCGTGTCGATCCCGACCGCTAACGGGCGGTACTGCCAGAACCGATCCTCTCGATGTGACGCAAGGTCACTCGAGAGAGAAAACACTTCCCTGACCTCCGTCATCAGGCTGACAAGTCTGTCGGCCCTTCGCCAAACCCTTCGCTCATTTGCCTGACGGCCGTCACTGCCGAGTACGACTGTGGGTGAGTCGATAGAGCAATTGCGCTGCTGCACCCCGAGGGGTGATTGTTTTAACGAAAGTTCTGGAGTTTATTCGGCGGGCGAAGTATGAGCGCGCGCGAACATTATTGGGCGAGTGCGGAAACAAATTTAGTTACATATTGGAAATAAAAAGAAATATTTGTTTTTTAGCGAAAATGAAATTTTGTGCTTCTGCGTAATGTAATAATTTGAAATAACTACAGATTGGACAATAATCCTGCTCGCCATTAACTTCGCCGCGACTTCGAAGTTCACTAAGTTGTATGAAAAGTGTGGAAATCACGATGTCGATGCTGCGGGCTTTAATGCTCGATTTTGTACCGAATAGTTAAACTAACTGCTTCGTTAATCGAGCGTTTTGTTGCAGTAAATATTTGGTCGATAGCCTCGTTGTTAAAGGTGGCAGGACAATTTAGTTACTCTCTTAGTCTTTTGCGTCGAACTTTGATAAGGAATATCAGGCATGACGAAAGCTCCCATCCAAGGTGTCCTACCGGTCGCCATTCTTCCCTACAACACTGACCTTTCTCTGGACACTTCGGCCCTGCGTCTGCAAATCGAACACATCTTGCACACGGGGTGCGACGGCGTGGTCATCGGGCAGATTTCCGAGGTCTCGCGCCTGACGGCCGGCGAGCGTTTCAAACTCGCAGAATTGATCGCTGAACAAACCGGTGATAAGGGCCTGGCAATCATGAGCACGGGGGGCGAAAGTATCGCCCAGGCCGTGGAATATTCGCGCCAGGCCGAGCAGGCGGGTTGTGATGCACTGCTGGTCATGCACCCGTCGATGTGGGCGCTCGATGACGAACAGATGTATGTGTATTTCGCCAATGTGATCGAAAGCGTGCGCATTCCGGTACTGGTGCATCATGCCAAGTCGCTGGCCAAACGGCCGATGTCGATCGCGGTTCAGGCGCGTTTGCTCGAGACCTTCGGCCCGCAAAAAGTGCAGTTCAAGCCGGAGTCTGCGCCAACCGCCCCGAAAGTGTCGCTGCTGCGTGACGCGACTGCGGGTCAGGCACGTATTTTCGAAGGCGACGGCGGCATGATGCTCGTCGACACCTATCAACGCGGGCTGGCGGGCGTGATTCCGGCCACGGAAATCGCCGAAATCACCGTGGCGCTGTGGAACGCATTGAAAGTTGGCGATGACAAACTCGCCAGAGCCATCGGCTACCCGCTGTCCTATTTGATGTGCCATATGATGGCCAGTATCGACTGTTACTTGCAGTTGTCGAAGCACCTGCTCAAACGTCGTCGATTGATGAGTAACACATTGATCCGCCCGCCAGTGGATTTCAGCATGGACCCGGAAACCCTTCGCGAAGTCGAAAAGGTTTATGACCAATTACTTGAATTCGTCACCCAGTAATAAGGAAGTTACTCATGAAGCGTTTTGGTTTTTCCATTCAGTTGACCAGTAAAGAAGCCGTTGAGTTGTATAAGAAGTTGCATCGTCAAGTGCCGGAGCAAATTGCCGGCGACCACGGTGTACTTCGCGAAATTGGTTTGCAACGCATGTCGATTTACCTGTTGCCGCCGAACACACTGTTCATGCAGGTTGAAGCCCACGAGCAATTCGACCCGCTGCGTGACTTCAGCCATGCCTTGTCTTTCCACCCGGCGGTGCAGGCATGGGATGACCAGATGCACGGCGAACAGAATCCGCTGTTGAAGCGCATTGCCGGTAACGACACCGAACTCAACTGGTGGCGTCTGGAGCAGGTCTACGACTGGACCGTCGATACGGCAGGCAACCAAAAATGACCGATCGGAGACAGTCATTCGCGTTAATGGATTGCACCTTCCGTGACGGCGGGTTCCAGACCGACTGGCGGTTTTCCGATGCCATGGCCCGGCAGTACTTCGGTACTTGCCTGGCCACCGGCGTGGACATCGTCGAACTGGGTTACCTGAACCTCGATCCGGGTGCCACTACCTCATATACCGGTTCTTACAAGGCGTTGCCCGAGTCTTTGACGGCGCAGCAACGCGAACTGATCAACCCCGGCTCGATGAAAGTGACGGTGATGATCGACGCCGGGCAAATCGTCGGACAATCGCCACAGGCGGCTGCCCGGCTGATAGTGGCGGCCGTTCGGCGCACACCGTTCCGCATTGATATTTTGCGCATCGCCGCCAAGAGCAATGAGGTGCAAGCGAGTCTGGCGCTGGCGCAGGCGCTGGCCGGGCATGGACTGGAAGTGATGCTCAATCTGATGCAGATCGGTGAGTTGCCGGCGGATGAGCTGGCGCGGATCCTGCGCCGTCTCGACGGCGAGCCGCTTGCCGCGCTGTATTTTGCCGACAGTTTCGGGCGCCTGTTGCCGGATCAGGTTCACCGCTTGTTCCGGCAGGCGGCAGAGATGACGGCTTTGCCACTGGGCTTTCACGCCCATGACAACTACGGGCTGGCCGTGGCGAACACGCACGCAGCGCTCGGGGCAGGGGCCAGGTTTGCCGACGGCACCTTCGCCGGTTTGGGCCGGGGTGCAGGGAACGCGCCTACCGAGACCCTGGCACTGCTCAAGTCTGAAGCGCACGCGATGGACGCCTGCGAGCGTTTTCTGGCCGAGCATATCGAGCCGTTGCGAGCGGTGGCGAACTGGGGGTATTCACCGACCTATCGCTGCCAGGCGCGCCACAATGTTCATCCGACTTATGCGCAGAAATTGTTCGAAGGCGCGCCACTGACGTGCCTCGAACGCAACGACATCATCGGCAGGATTGCCGGGCATGTCGGCTCGCACAAATTCGATCTGAACATTCTCAACCAATACACGTGAGCACAGGACAGGCTTATGACCACGTTCAAGCTTGGCGATGTGATGGCGGGCAAGAAGCTGGTGTTCTTCGATTGCGACGGCGTATTGCTCGACTCCAATGGCGTGAAGCTGGCGGCTGTCGATCATGCGCTGGCGCATTATCCGCAGGCGCTGCGCGACCGCTGCAAGGAAAGCTTCAGGCTCAACTTCGGGCGTGCGCGACACTGGCACTTCGAGGCGTTCGAGCGCCTGATCGCCCCTCGCGGGCCGGCCGCCAGAGACTTCGTGGCCGCGAGCATTGCACGTTATGAAGACTACTTGCGCAGCCATTACCGCTGTTCTGCGGTGGTCGCCGGAGCACCGCAGTTATTGGCGTTGCTGCAAGAGCAGGGCGTGACCTGTTTCGTAGTGAGCGGCGGCAAGGAAGAGGAAATTACCGAGGCGTTGGGTGTCAGTGGGATTGATCGCTACATGGCGCGCATTATCGGTTCGCCGACCGCCAAGATAGCCGCGATCAACGCCTTGCTCGAACAGCATGATTGCGCGGCAGCGCAGGCAGTGTTTCTCGGCGACGCGATCGCTGATGCCGAGGCCGCCATCGCCTGCAAAGTGCCTTTCATCTTTGTCAGCGGTCATGCCCTGGTTGACCGTTCTACCCTGAGTGCCCGATGGCCTGCGGGTCATTGGGCGGTTGAGGTGCCTGATCTGCGGCCGGACAACCCGGTTGTGCATTTCGGTGCAGCCTGTCAGACAGTCAAGGAGGATTATTGAATATGAACACCCGCAAACCGCTAAGGATCGCCATCACTGGCGTCAGTCGAGGATTGGGCAAAGCCCTGAGTCATGCGCTGGCTTCGCGCGGGCATCAGGTCTACGGATGCCAGTTGGCCGTTGACGCAACAACCGGCGCACAGGGCAATCCGGTGCTGTTCAACGCGTCGGTCACCGAGCCAGGCGAGATGCAGCAGTTCGCCCACGCGGTCGGTCGCGAAGGCCCGGTGGACATCGTTGTCTGCAACGCCGGCGTGATCACCGAGCGCAAGCCGGCATGGGAAATCGCCGTGGAAGACTGGCAGCGCGTAATGGACGTCAATGTGCTCGGCGTAGTGAATACCCTGCACGCGTTCCTGCCTGCGATGCTCGACCGCCGGCAGGGTCTGTTTATCGCCATCAGTTCGGGTTGGGGACGCTCGGCCTCCTGGGGTCTGGGCCCGTACTGTGCCAGCAAATTCGCGGTTGAAGGGCTGATCGGCTCGCTCATCGCCGACATGCCCGAAGGGGTGGGCGCCGTTGCCCTCGATCCGGGCAATGGGGTGAACACCCAGATGCTGTCCATGTGTCTGCCGGATGAACACGAGCAATACATCTCGCCAGAAAACTGGGCAGAACATGCGGCCGATTACATCGTCGAGCATCTGTATCGGAAGAACATTTCCGGCAGCTGCACGGTTCCGCATCCAGGCCTCTGACGGCCGGCTTCTTACAGGTACGTAGATCATGCTGAACAAAAAACGGGTTGTTGTAACCGGTGGCGGTCGCGATTTCGGCCAGGCCGTGTCGGTCTGGCTGGCGCGTGAAGGTGCTCATGTCGATCTGTGTGCGCGCCAGTTGGCCAGCGCTCAGGCAACGTGCGAGATCATTCAGGGCGAGGGCGGTTCTGCCCGCGCCTACCAGTGTGATATCGCCGACGCGGCATCGGTACGCGCCTTCGCCCAGAGCCTGCAGGCAGACGAGCGTCCGATCGACATCCTCGTGCTCAGTGCGGCGCAGTGGCTCGAAGGGATGCTGGGCGAGGCTGACAGCGACGAAGAAATCACCTCGACCATCAACTCCGGCCTGACCGGCTCGATCACCCTGACCCGGGCGCTGTTACCGAGCCTGCGGCGCTCGGATGCCGCTGACATCATGGCAATGGTGTCGGTCTGTGGCGTCCCGCAATTCACCCAGTCCATCGCCCACCCGGCGTTCTTTGCCGCCAAGCATGGCCTGAGCGGTTTTTGCCAGAACATGGCGCATCATCTGGCCAGCGAGCAGATCCGCGTTACCGGGTTCTATCCGCCGGATTTTGAAGTGACCGGGCTGGATGAAACGGTCGACCCTCGCGGCAAGTTGCTCAACGGCCGTTCGATCTGGGAAACCATGCGCTTTGTGCTGACCCAGCCGCGCAGCTGTCACATCGACGCGGTGCATTTCCGCGGCCCGACCCGAGAGAGCCTGCAATGATGCGCATGGCCCCAGCGCGCAGGCAGGCAGCGACGGGTTATCGCCTGGCCGTCGATGACGCGCAACTGCAGCAGACGATGCCAGCCAACATCGCCGCCGGCTTTTTTGCGGCGCACTGCCACCCGGCGGCGTTCTACGATAAATGCGTGCAGCATCTGGCGGTCAGCAGCCTGGCCCCGGATCTGGCGTTCGATGGGCGGCAACTGGCCTCACTCAATCAGTTGCCGGCCGACGACGGGCGCGGCTGGGTGGTGCGCCCGGCAGTGTCGCCGTGCTCGCGGGGCTCGGCGGTGCTGGTGTGGGGCGAGGGCATCAGTGCCAGCGAGGCGGCTGCACTGTTGCGCGAGTCGCCGGGGCCGTTCCAGATTCATGTGCACGAACAGGGTTACCCGGTATTCATCAACGGTGTGTTCGACGCTGGCCGGTTCGAGGTCAGTGATGTCTGGCGCTGCCACACCCAGGACCTGGACGGGCGACGGCACCTCACCGCCGTCACCAGCCTGAGCCTGGCGGCATTACCCGTCGAGCTGGTACCGCGCCTGGCAACGCTGGCCAGTCAATTGGGTCTGGTGCACGGGCCGTTGCACGCCGAAGTGCTGATCACGCCGGCCGGCCCGCGCCTGGTCAAGCTGTCGCCACGCCTGGCGAGCACCCCCTTGCCAGAGCTGTGCCGGCTGGGTGGCTGGCCCAGCCAGGAGGAGGTGTGGCAACAATGGCCGGGGCATCGGCAGGCAACTCAGTCGCCGGCAGCGGCGGTGGCGGATTACTCGTTTCTGATTACCCGCCCAGGGCGCATCAAGGCCCTGCGCTTCGATCGCGAAGTCCGTGCGCTGGCGAGTTTCAGTCACTACTTCGCCGAGCCGTTGCTGGGGCAGCACGTGGCGATGACCACCGACGGCACCACTTACGGCTGTACGGTGTTTTTACGCAATCCTGACGCCGCCGCGCTCGACGAAGACATCGCCAGGCTTCAGGCGCTCAACCGCCAGGGTGCCTTTGAGTTCGAGTAACACTTAGCCGAACCGGCAATACCTATAAAAAACGCCCAGGGGCTGTCGTCGTGTGATGACCTTCCTGCGGCCTCGCTCAGCCTGAAATTCTGTAGAAAGGGAGTTCACATGAGTTTTGCAACCGATTTGACCAGAAGCCCTTGCAAACAAAAAATCCATGACGTGGTGGGCATCGGTTTCGGCCCCTCGAACATTTCGCTCGCCATTGCCTTGCTGGAAATGGCCCCTGAACTGGAGGTCGCTTTCGTCGACAGTGCGCCCGGCTTCGGTTGGCACAAGGGCATGCTGTTCAAGAACGCGACCATGCAGGTGTCCTTTCTCAAGGATCTTGCCAGTTTTCGCAATCCGCGCAGCCATTTCACCTTCGTCAATTACTTGCATACCAAGGGGCGCATCGCTGCATTCTCGAATAAAAAAGACTTCTTTCCGGGGCGCCTGGAGTTCCACGATTACCTGAGCTGGTGCGCAGCAGAGTTCAGCGATCAGGTGTTCTACGGCCACCGAGTGGTCAATATCAGTGAAGGTGGGGTGGACGGCGACGGTTCACCGTTGTTCAGGGTCGAGATGCAGGTCGGCGACACCACGACTTCGCTACTCGCGCGTTCGCTGGTGCATTCGCTGGGCCTTGAGCCACAGTTGCCGGGCAACGTTCAGGCCGGTGAGCGCATCACCCACGTTCATCATTTGCTGGCGCACCTGCAAGACACACCGCTGAAACCCGACGGCCACTGCGTTGTGGTGGGCGGAGGGCAGAGCGCGGCTGAAGCGGTGGAATATCTGCTGGAGACGCATCCGGCAATGCGCGTGACGGCGATCATGGCGCGCTACGGTTATACGCCGGCCGATGACAGCCCGTTCGTCAACGAAATCTTCAATGCCGACGTGGTCGATGATTTCCATGCGGCCGCGCCGCATGTACGCAAACATATTCTGCGCACGCACGCATCCACCAATTACTCCGCCGTGGACATGGCGCTGATCGAAAAGCTCTACCGCAACTGGTATGACGATGAGGTCAGCGGCCAGCAGCGCCTGGTGCTCGAACGCATGAGCCGGCTGCAGTCGGCACAGGTCCAGGACACGCAGGTGCAGGTGACGTTTGCCCGGCAGATGAGTAACGAGGTGCAGACCCTCGCTTGCGATTACCTGGTGTGCGCCACGGGGTTTCGGCCACGCAGCATTGCCAGCGTGTTGAGCCCGGCACTGGCGGCCCGGTTGATCCGCGATGAGGGCATGACCCGCGTTTCGCGTCATTACCGCCTGGCCTTTCAGGGCGACGCCGCGCCGCTGCTGTACTCCACTGGCGTTGCCGAAGATTCCCATGGGCTGAGCGCCACGCTGATTTCCAACATGGCCATTCGGGCCGGAGAGATCGTTGACGACCTCAAAGTCGCGCTGAAGCGGAGGCACTATGAGCAAGCCATTTGATGTGATCATCGTCGGTGCCGGCATCATCGGGGCGACGTGCTTCCAGGTCCTGAGCCAGGCCGGCCAGCGCTGTCTGTTGCTTGATGACAGGCAACTGGGCAGCGGCGTGACAGGGGCGTCCGGTTGCATCGTGCGGGTGGCGCACGCCTCGTTGCAGGCGACCCGTGCTGCAGCGCAGGGTTACCACTTTTACCGGCGTCTGGCACAGGACTCCCAAGGCCAGGTGCCGTTTGCGCAGACCGGTTATCTGCACTTCGCCGAGCCGCATGCCCTGGCGCAAATGCAAGGTTGGCTCGAACAGGAAGACATTGAAGCGCAACTGCTCGATGCTGCGGCCCTGGCAAAGCGTTATCCGGACTTGCCGATCGCCGCCGGGCAGGCCTTGTTCGAACCCCGGTCTGGCTATATGGAAGCCAGGCCAACGCTGCACTATCTGGTGCGCTCGGCCATCGAGCAGGGCGGCGTGTACCACGATGCGGTGCAGGTTCAGGCGATCCGCGTCGACGCTGCGACCCGGCGGGCTGTCGGTGTACTGACCTCCAATGGCAACTACGATGCGACCCGGGTCATCGTTGCGATGGGCAATGGCACCAGCGAGTTTCTCATCCGCCAGTTCGGTCATTCGTTCGGCCTCTGGAACCAGCACATCCAGGTCACCCGCTTCAAGGGCGCGGCCGCGCTGCCGACGGCGCCCTGTTTCATCGACGACACCCACCAGCTCAACGGGCGCTGGTGCCCGCTGACCGGGGGCTTCTATGTCGGTTACCCCACCGGACAGCGAGTGCCGGCCAGTCAGGGCTATGCGGCGCTGGACCAGCGTCACGCGCAATTGACCCGCGAGCAGGGCCAATCCCGGTTCCCCTGGTTGCAGACGGCGTCGGTGGCCGGCGCGTTATGTCACAGCGACTGCTACAGCGAACAACCGATCGGATTGATTGGCGAGCAACCCGGTCTGCCAGGCGGCGTACTGGTGGCCTCCGGCTTCAGTGGCGGTGGTTTCAAGATGGCCCCTTACGTCGCCATGCAACTGGCCGACGCCATTACTCAGGGATAGAGAGACAGCACAATGAAAAAGATCAATATGTTTTCCCCGGCCAAGCGTTTCTACAACGTTGATTCGCGCGTCGTCGAGTTGCCGGGAACCGCGCTCAATCTGATGGGCTGCACATTGGCCCCGGGCCAGGAAAGCCAGCCGCACAACCATTTCGAAGATGAACTGTTCATCTTCACCGAAGGGCACGGTCTGGTCCGGACCGCGCAGGAAACCCTGGAGGTCAACGCCGGCGATGCGGTGCATTGCGCGCGATTCGAGTCGCACACCATCCGCAACCTGAGTGATCGCCAGCCGCTGCACTTTCACTCGCTGTATTGGGACGCGGGACAGTTGCAACCGAGCGAAGCGGAGCCGCCTGTGGACACCCTGATTTTTTCCACGCCGCCCACGCCCAACGGGGATTTGCATCTGGGCCACCTGTCGGGGCCCTACATCGCCGGCGATGTGCTCAAGCGCGTGTTGAGCAACAGCGGCGCCAAGGTCTTTTATGGCAGTGGCCGTGACGACAATCAGACGTACGTGCTGACGTGCGCAGCCAAGGAAAACACCTCGCCCAAGGCCTGCGCCGACCATTATGCCCAGGCGATTCGCGAGACCTGGCAGGGCTTTGGCATCGACATGGACCTGTTCATCACACCGGACAACCAAGGCGAATACGCCGACTTTGCGCATCATTACTTGCAGCGCCTGCACGATCAGGGCCTGATTTACGCCAAGGACACCCCGGTGTTCGTCGATGACCAGGGCAATGCGCTGCACGAAGCCTTTCTCAACGGCGGCTGCCCGCACTGTGGCGAAAGCAGCGACGGTAATGCCTGCGAAGCCTGCGGCCAGCCGAACCAATGCACCGACCTGACCCAGCCACGGGTCAAACGCGACGGTCGTCAGCCACAGTTGCGCATTGAGACACGCTTGTTTTTCCGCCTGAGTGCCTTTGCTGACGATCTGTCCAAGTACGTGCAGACAGCGAACATGCCGGCGCACGTCTATCAGCTCTGTCACACCATGTTGACCCAGGGGCTGCCGGATATCTGCATCAGCCATCGCAGTGACTGGGGCATTCGCCACCGCTTGCCGTCGATGCAGGATCAGGTGATGTACGTCTGGTTCGAAATGGCCTTCGGGTATCTTTGGGGAGCCAGTGATCTGCCGGTCGCCGGTGCCGATCGCTTCGCCAGAGCGGCCCATTGCTATTCGGGCAGCATGGACATCGTCCACTGCTATGGCTTCGACAACGCTTACTACCACACGCTGTTGTTCCCGGCGGTCTATCTGGCGCTGGGCCTGACGCCACCGCGCCACCATGTGGTCAACGAACTGCTGGACCTCGACGGCAGCAAATTTTCCACCAGCCGGCGCCACCTCATCTGGGGCAAGGATTTTCTCGCCGAAACCGGCAGCGACTACGCGCGCATGGCCTTGATGCTCACCCGTCCTGAAGGCATGCGCAGCAATTTCACCGTGGCCCGGATCTGCGCCCGGATCAATGAGTTGTTCCCGGAAAAACTGAGTGCCTGGATGCAGCGTCTGCAAGCACGCCTGGCCGAGCACGGCGGCAAGATCCCCGAGCCTGGTGCCTGGCTGAGCGACCAGAAAAACTACCATGACGAGCTGCGCCAATGGATCGAGGGCTACCGGCAAGCAGCCTCGACGTCGACCTTTTCGCCACTGCGGATGGCCGAGCAGGTCGCGCAGGTCATCGACCGGGTCTCGCGTTTCAGCGCCGCGCAGGATTATCTGCTGAGTGCACCCGGGCAACCGCTGTCCAACCATGCCCGCACGTCGTTGGCATTGCAGGCGCTGACCGCACGTTGGCTGGCCTATGCCACCTATCCGTTGATGCCGGGCCTCAGCGAGCAATTGACTGACCTGCTCAATCTGGCCGAGCGCGAGTGCGATCCACAGCAGGCGAGTGCATTCTTCGCCGCAGGCCATGCGCCGGCGCTGCATCTACGGCTTGAACTGCCGCGATTGTCGGCAGAAGCCTTGGCGCGACTGATGCCGGGCCAGACTGGATGAGCCGCGTCATTGCACCACGGCCGGTCGGTATCGTCGGCCCGCTCACCGGGCCGCGTGCGGCCTACGGCGAGTGGTTGCGCCGGGCGGCGCAGGGTAGTGCGCTGCCATTGGTGTGGGCGGACGATGCGGCTGATCCGGTTGCTGCGGTCGATGCGGCGCATCGTCTGTTGGCCGCCGGTGCCGAGGTGGTCATCGGCCATTTCAACAGCGAATGTGCCCGGGCGGCGGGGGCGCTTTACCGCGCCGCCGGGGTTCCATTGCTGCTGCCGGCAGCCACTGCCGCTGATCTGTGCCAGAGCGTGGGGGCATTCCGCCTGTGCGCCAGCGAGGCGCGCCAGGTGATCGTCATGCGCGATTATCTGATGCGCCATTCTCTGCGCATCGCCGACATCTGGAGCGACGGTTCGGCCTACGGCGAACGTCTGGCGGCGGCGTTACGCCCGCACTCGACGCCCGCCACAGCAGAGGTGGCCATCTGCGCGTTGATGGGCTCGCATGTCGCGGTCGCAGGCGAGATCCGTCGACGCGCACGGCCGGGAGCGCTTTACCTGGTGCCCGACGATTGCGTGGTCGACGAGTTCGACGCACTGCTTGCCGGCACCGGGGCGAGCACCTTGTGCCCGCATGCCACCCCGGATTTTGGCCAGTGCGTGGGCCTGGCGCTGGAGCTTGTCGCGGCTGCCTTTTCACGTGGCGAGCCAGTGGCCGCGTACCTGGACAGGCACGCCGATTTTGCTCACCGACAATACCGACCCGCCGACTACACGCTGGTCCGGCGTCATTACCCCGCACTCTGCGAAAACGATACAAGGACGTAATCATGGCTCTGCAATTTTCTGGCGCTGCGCCTGGACTGCCCGGCATCGGCGAGGGCGCTATGGCCCCCGACGATCTCGACCTCATGTTGGCGGCACTGCGCCAGGCCTTGACCCGACCACGGGGAGCGCTGGCCGCTCCCGCCGAGGCGGAACAGATTGCCGAGGCCGCCGAACGAGCGGTGGGGCAGTCGATCTGTGAGGCCGGGATTGGTCTGGCTCAAGCGCTTGATGTGTATGCCGGTCTGCTCAGCCAGCAAGGCGTTGCCACTGACCATCCGGGTTATCTGGCCTACATCGGGGCTGCGCCGACCCCGGCCGCCGCGTTGATGGACGGCTTGCTGTCGGCCAGCGGCATGATCGGTTCGGGATGGCTCGGCGGGGCGGGGCTGATCTGGGCGGAAAACCAGGCATTGCGCTGGCTGTCCGATCTGGCCGGTCTGCCGGCCGCCGCCTCAGGCTGTTTTGTCAGCGGCGGCACCGCCGGCAATTTTTCCGCATTGGTGGCGGCGCGGCAGCGTTATCGAGATCGCGTGGGCATGCGTCCGGGGCTGTTGCTGGTGGCGGACGGCGCCCACTCGTCAATCATCGTCAGTGCCCGCTTACTCGATCTGCACGTCGTGGTTGTCGCCTCCGATGAGACGGGCCGTCTGACGGCGACGGCGTTGGCGCGCACGTTGGCAGAGCTTGAAGCCGACGACCGACTGCAACAGGTGGTGGCGGTGGTGGCGGTGGCCGGTTCGACCAATGCGGGGCTGATCGACGACTTGGCCGGGGTCGGCCAACTCGCCCGACGGCACGGCATCTGGTTCCATGTCGATGCGGCCTACGGCGGCGCGTTTCTGTGCGTCCCGAGTGTGCGAGCGACATTTGCCGGCATCGAACTGGCCGACTCGCTGATCATCGACCCCCACAAGGGCCTGTTCGTGCCGTATGACTGTTGTGCGCTGCTCTATGCCAATCCGGGCCCGGTCACAGCGGCGTTTACCCAGGACGCGTCGTATCTGGAGCAGATCAACCAATCGCAGCAATGCAACCCGATGCACTACGCCTTTCACCTGTCGCGCCGGGCGCGGGGCGTGCCGCTGTGGTTTTCGCTGGCGGTGTATGGCAGTGGCGCCTACCGGCACACCCTGGAGCAAATACTCGACCTGAGTGCCCGTCTGCGCACGCGAATTGCCTGTCACCCAAGGCTGACACTGATTCCGGCGTGCGGGTTGAGCGTGATCCTGTTCCGGCGCGAGGGCTGGCAGGCGCGCGATTACGATGACTGGGCGCAGCGCTGTCTGCGTGATGGCATTGCGCTGGTGGTGCCTTCAAGCTGGCAAGGCGAAACGGTGATGCGCCTCTGCATCATGAACACCCGGCTGGATGAGCAACGCTGCGAGGCGTTACTCGCTGACCTGTGAAAGCGGTCGAGGTGATCAGGTCGAACGTTGCATTGATGGCGTCAATAACAACCATTAACTCAATGAAGTTCTCATATGAAGAGCGCAGCGTAAGATCGGCTCCACACCCAACCACTGCAACGGAGCACATGATCATGAAACGCCAAACCCTGCTTGGCATCGCTTTCTCGCTTTTCGCACTGAACGCGTTCGCCGCCACCGAAACCGATCCACTGTTCAGCGATGCGGTAGCCGCTGCGACCCAAACCGACCCGCTGTTCAGCGATGCCGTCGCCGCCGATGGTTCGGATCATCTGCAGGGCAACCGCGTAGCGGAAGGTGGCGCAGACCGTCTGCTCGAACGCCGCTCGAATGTCTGAGTCGATCGCTGTAACCAACAAAACCCGGCCTCAACAACCGGGTTTTTTTACGCCTGCTCGCGCCACCTATGGCTTCTAGCGGGGGACGTGCCTTAAACAGCAGGCGACGGGACGCGCGTGCGGGTCTGATGGCGCCGTCCGGTTAATCGCTGGTGTCCATGTTGACCATGGTAGCCATGAGCGTCGGGTATTGGCCGGCCTGCTGTTTGCCGATGTACTTCATGGCTGAGCGCAGGTCCTTGTTGCCTTCGACCCGACCCTCTCGTGTGTGATCCTTCATCGACTGCCCGTAAGTCTTGTCGCGTGACATCGCCATCAAGCCATTGACGACAATGTCATTGTCGTCGTGCTTGTGCTTTGACGTCTCTTGACTGGGGTAAGGGAAGTGCCAGAACACCGGTGTGTTATCCAACAGAATGTCGTTCAAAAACGGGCTGCAGGTGCCGCACGGTTGCCGCTCGGTATAAACCGCGTGGATCACGGTGCCATCGAGTGCCTGGGCCTGTGCGGGGGTCAGCCGGGCCAATCCCGCTGCGTTGCCCTGGCCGACCATCCAGTTGGGGATACTGAAGCGGTTTAACGACTGAACGCCGCGTATCGCGATCCACACTTGTTTTTCCGAGTGGCACGCGGCGCTCGGCTGCGTGATGATGAACGGGCCCGGAATGCCGCCGTTGAAGGGGTTGGGGACAGTAAAAAAGAAGGTCGCGTAATTGACCAGGGTGAAGTCGGCATTCGCCCCGCGCATGGCGCGCGCGGCCGCCGACCAAGGACTGTTGAGATACGCCTGCACCAGACTTGGGTATCCGTCATAACCGAGCCAAACCGAATTGAAGGCCAAGGTGAATTCCTTTTCACTAACGGGTAACAGGGCACCATCGCTCCGCTCCAGCTAAGTCGAGGAATCTTGAGCTGTCAATCAGGCCCCGTTCATTGCGAAAGGGTTGCCGACGTTTTCATTCGCCCACCGGTTGCCTAGGTACTCTCCGCCGGCTTCGCCAGCGCAATCCCCGCCGCCCCCAGTCGCTTGAGCACCTCGAACAGCAGATCGCTTTTGGTCACCCCGACAATCCTCGGGCTGGCGACGTACCCGGTCACCGTCAAGGTGATGCCGTCCGGCGTCAGCTTGCTGAAGCGCACAAACGGCGCCGGTTTTTCGAGGACGGTTTCGTTCTCGCAGTAGGCGTTGAGCAGCAGGTCCTTCACCTCTTCCGGGTCGATATCCAGCGGAAACACCAACTCCAGAGACGCCACGCCCTGGGCACTGCCACCGAGCGTGACGTTGCGCAGGTTCTGCGAGATCAGTTGCGAGTTCGGCACGATCACGATCGAGCGGTCACTGAGCTGGATTTCCGTGGCGCGCACGTTGATGCGGCGGATGTCGCCCTCGACGCCGCTGATGCTGATCAGATCGCCGACCTTCACCGGCCGCTCGGTCAGCAGAATCAGGCCCGACACGAAGTTCTTCACGATCTCCTGCAAACCGAAACCGATGCCCACCGACAGCGCACTGACGATCCACGCCAGGTTGGTCCACTTCACGCCCAGCGACGACAGGGTCAGCAGGATCACGAAGGCATAACCGATGTTGGAAAACAGCGTGCTCAGCGACGCACACATGCCGGGGTCCATGTCGGTCTTGGGCAGAAATTCGTTGTCGAGCCAGCGGCGCAGGGCGCGGATCAGCCAGATGCCGATCAGCAGCGCCAGCACCGCGTTGAGCAAATGGCCGGGAACAATGTTCAGCTTGCGCAACCCGGCGCCGCCGAGAATCGCCATGATATTGCTCGCCAGCTGCCCCAGCGTGGTGCCGATGCCGCCGACAAACAGCGCGATCACTGCCAGCAGCAACAGCCCGGCACGACTGAAACCGGACAACAGAATCGACATCTGATCGAGGCGTCGATCACCCACCCCGAGCAACTGTTTCAGCGCTTTGCCGCTGGCGTGTCTGGGCGAAAATACATGCTCGCAGGCGTCCTTGATCACCTGGATCAACAGGTAGAACCCGGACAGGACGATATACGACCACACCAATTCATAGGTGATGAACCGCGCCAGCGACACGTACCCGGTGAGCAGCGCCATCGCCGCCACGAAAATCGACAGACTGGCGACGGTGAAAATCACACCGGAGAACGTGCTGCCCGCCGCCGACGCATCATTGGCGGCGATCATCGCCTTGCGTGCCTTGCTCACCTGCAACAGCATCGTCACCACAATCGCCAGCACCACCATGGCAATCACGCCGCGCCCGGCGAGCACAATCTGACTGCTCATGCCCGTGGCATTGCTGACTTGCACCAGCGTCACCAGCACCAGCAACGCGCAGGACAGAATCCGTGGGAACGGCTTCAGCGCCAGCGCCACCGGATCGGCAATCGCCGGCAGGCGCCACGACGGATGTTGCGTCGACAGCAAGGCTCGGCTCAGCCCGGTGATCAGCACGCAGGCATACACGACTTTTTCGAACTCATCGGAAAACGTCGCCAGCACCGGCGTCAGCGGCGCGTGGCGGGTGAGGGCGTAAAACAGCACATGCAGGGCGATGGCGGTGGTGGCAATGGTCGCAAGGGCTGAAGCGAACGCCAGCGCGCTGCGGCGCAGACGCCCCTCCGGCATGCGATGAATGCAGACCCAGGTCAGCCCGCGTTCGGCCAAGCGCCGTCCGTACGTCCAGATCAGCAGCGCCAGCATCACCAACAGCACCGTATAAACGTGCTGCCCTGGCGCCCACACCGTGGCCCAGGTTTCTTCGATCTGCTGCACGAAAAAGCGCAGCCTTTGGCGATCATCCGGCGAAGGGTTGATCAGCGGCGACCAGAAATCCGGGTTCAGCACACTGTCCGTACCCAGGGTCAGTTCGCTCTCCAGCAGCGTGCGCCGGATACCGGCAATCTGCGTGATCAGATCCGCCGCACTCTGCTTCAACGCCGCGAGGCTCTTGAGCGTCGCATCGACCTTGTTCTTCTGCTCCGTCAGCGACGCCCGCTGCGCGATGATATCCGCCTGCTCCGAGGCAATTCCGGTATCCGGCGCCGCCCCCAACACCCCCAGTTGCACCGTCAGTTGCGCCTGCTGCGGCAACAACGCCGTCGACAACTTATCGACATCCAGAATGAACGCCTGCACGCGATCCTGCGGGCCCTCGAGCTGGTTGTAATTGTTCGCGGCAGAAATCTGCTGTTTCAGTGCATCGAGGCGTTGTTGCAGGGCTTGCAGATCACTCTGGGAAATCACCGGCAGCGGCGCGGCGGCGGTCGCCGACGGCGCCGGCAACTCCGCCGCCCACAGCGGCGGACTGCCGGGGATGAGCAGGATCAGTACGGTCAACCACAAACACTGCAATGCGTTGCGCATGGGGGCGACGGGCTCGAATGGAACACACAGCCTATGAGGTTAGGTGATTGGGGGAGATGGGGAGGAAAAGTTTCACGGCAGAAGGTGGATCAGCTCGGGTTCAAGCGCGGTGCGGCTGGCGTCGAGCAAGGCAAGCGTGACCGGGAGTTTGAAGCGGCGGCGTCCGGCACTGCCGGGGTTCAGGTAGAGACAGTTTTCGCGCCATTCGATCAGCGGCTTGTGGGAGTGGCCGGTGATCACCAGTTTGATGGCGCTGGTGAGCAGGGCGGGCACGTCGGCGATGTCGTGGGTCAGCAGGGTTGGCCAGCCGTTGAGGTCGAAACTGAGGTGGTCGGGCAGGGCGGCGGCCCAGGGCAGGTCGAGGTCGTTGTTGCCGCGCACGGCGTGCAGTGGGGCAATGGCGGCGAGCTGGCTGAGGATTTCCGGGGCGCCGATGTCGCCGGCGTGGATGATCAGGTCGCTGCCCTCAAGGGCGGCGAGGGCTTCGGGGCGCAGCAGGCCGTGGGTGTCGGAAATAATGGCGGTTTTCATGAGGGGGAGCGTAGCAGGCGCGGTTCGGTTTGGGTTGAGGGCCTGCGTTCGGGCAGACACACCGTGTTGCGCTGCGCTGACGATCTTTGGCGTCAGATCGACTCCGGCAGGCCTTGCTGCGCTTTGGCCCGGGCGATGGAAAACGCTTTCGGCAGGCTGGCGCCATTCTTCGCTGCAAGAATTTCGGCCATCACACTGACGGCGATTTCTGCCGGCGTCTTGCTGCCGATGTAGAGGCCGATCGGCCCGTGCAGACGCTCAAGTGACGCTTGCGTCTCACCGAAATGCTCGATCAGCCGTTCGCGGCGCAGCTGGCTGTTGCGCCGCGAGCCGATGGCGCCGATGTAGAACGCCGGGCTGTGGAGCGCTTCGAGCAGAGCCAGATCGTCGAGTTTGGGGTCATGGCTCAAGGCGACGATGCAGGTGCGCAGATCGACCGCGAAGTCGCGGACCACGTCATCGGGCATGCCGACGATACGTTCGACGCCGTCCACCGCCCAGGTCTCGATGTACTCGGGACGCGGATCGCACACCGTCACCTTGAACCCGTTGAACAACGCCATGGTCGCGAGGTACTCGGCCAGCGCTCCGGCACCGATCATGAGCATTCGATAGCCCGGCCCCAGGGTGTTGAGCATTTGCGCACCATCGAAGCTGAATTGTTCGGGCGTCGCCGTGGCTTCGAGCGTGACCTGGCCGGAGGCCAACGCCAGGCGACGGCGAACCAGTTGCCCGGCGTCCAGTTGCACCAGCAATGCATCGAGTGACTGCCACGCCGGGTTGAATTCGAGGATCAGCTCAAGCGTGCCACCGCAGGGCAAGCCGAAGCGATGCGCCTCGTCGGCGCTGACGCCATAGCGCACCACTTGCGCTGCGCTGTCATTGAAAGCGTTGCCGCCGTGGGCCGTGGTATAGCGGTGGATCAGGTCATCCTCGATGCAGCCGCCGGACACGCTGCCCACCACACGACCGTCGTCGCGCAGGGCCATCATCGAACCTGTCGGGCGCGGTGAAGAACCCCAGGTGCGCGCCACCGTGGCGAGCAACACCCGCTCGCCGGCGGCGAGCCAGTCCCGCGCGGTGCGCAGGACCAGCAAGTCGATGCTTTCCATCAGCGTCTCCTCTTAGCGCATCTGCAGGATGATCGGGCTGCTGCTGGCCGGGTCGGTGTGCTCACGCAGTTTGCCAACTGCTTGCGCATCCACGGCACCGCCCTGATTGCCCCAAGTGGTGCGCATGAAGGTCAGCACGTCGGCGATCTGCTGATCCGACAATTGCTCACGGAAGGCCGGCATGCGATAGGCGTCCGGGACACCGGCCGCCACGACCCGCTGCGAACCGTTGAGGGTGATGTTGATCGCCGAGGCGCTTTCCCTGGCCAGTGCGGAGGTGGCACCGGCCAGTGGCGGCATCCATTCGGCCTGGCCCTTGCCGTCCAGGCCATGGCACGAGGCGCAGCGTGTCACGTAGGTATGCGCACCGGGTGCGTCCAGACGCGTCGCAGCCGAAACCGCTTGATACTGCCAGGGCTGGCCGTCGCGCTGGGGATCGCCCGGCAACGACTTGAGGTAACGGGCAATCGCCGTCAGATCGTCGTCGGTCATGAACTGCGTGGAGTTGTTGAAGGCCTCGGTCATCGAACCGTAGACCACCGCGTGTTTATTGCGACCGGTCTTGAGGAACTGCACGATTTCCGCTTCGCTCCAGCGCCCAAGCCCAGTGTTGTGGTCATCGCGCAGGCTCGGTGCGTACCAGCCGTCGAGCAAGGCGCCGGCGAGGTACGGCTTGCCGGTCTCATCCAGTGCCTTCTCGTTGAACGCCAAGCCTCGGGGTGAATGGCAACTGCCGCAGTGCCCGGCGCCCTGGACGAGATACGCGCCGCGGTTCCACACCTCATCCTGCGAGGCTTTGGCCGCGTAAGGTTCGGCGTCGACAAACACACCGTTCCACAGTGCAATCGGCCAGCGCAGATTCAACGGAAAGGGAATTGCACTCGGGATGTTCGCTTGTTTCACCGGCGCCACGCCTTTCATGAAAAACGCATACAGCGCACGCACGTCGTCATCACTGAGCTTGGCGTAAGACGGGTAGGGCATCGCCGGATACAGACGGCGACTGTCGGGTGCCACGCCGTGGCGCACCGCTCGGTCGAAGTCTGCAAGGCTGTAGTGGCCGATGCCGGTTTCGGTGTCCGGGGTGATATTGGTTGCGTGGATTGAGCCCAGCGGCGTGGCCATTTCCAGGCCGCCGGCGAACGGCGCGCCGCCCGGCAGGCTGTGACAGGCCACGCAATCGCTGAGCCGGGCGACGTATTCACCACGGGCGACCAGCGCCGGGTCGATGTCGGCCACGGCGATTTGATGGGTTTCAAGGCGCGAGACGGGCTCGCGTGTGACATACCAGGCCAGCAGGCCTGCCGCGACCAGGCACGGCACTGCCAGCCAGCCAGCGGTTCTTGCGAATCGGCTGTTATTCATGGACGCTCCGGCGCTGATCAAGTGAAGGTGTGTCGGCTCATGGGCAGGCTGCGCACCCGTTGCCCGGTCAGCGTTGCCACTGCATTGGCGACGGCCGGCGCGACGGCGGGCAGCGGCGGTTCACCGATGCCGCCCATTTTTTCTCCGCTCTCGATGACACGCACGTGAACCCGTGCCATCCGCGCCGGCGGCAGGATCTGATACAGGTCGTAGTTGCGCGCCCGGGGCTTGCCATCCACCCACACGGCCTCTTCCACCAGCGTCTGCGACAGCCCCAGCGCCACCGCGCCATTGACCTGAGCCTCGACAATTGCCGGGTTGACGATGCTGCCCGGGTCAATCGCCTGCCAAATGTCGTGGACCTTGACCTGGCCGTGCTCGATGGACACCTCGGCGATCACCGCCGTCTCGGTACCGAACGGCGAAGCCATGGCCACGCCGCGCGCACGTTTGCTGCCGTCCTCGGCGGTAAACGGCCCGCGCTTCCAGCCGCCCGAGAGTTCACCCACCGCCTGCAGCAGCGTGGTCAGCCGTTGATTGTCGCGCAGCAGATGCAGGCGCAGTTCGAACGGGTCCTTGCCACCCTTGTCCGCCAGTTCGTCGAGGAACGATTCATAGAAAAAGTCGTTGAGCGAATTGCCCACCGAACGCCAGTAACCGAGCATCGCCGGACCTTTGGCGTAGATCTGCGCGATCCGCTTGTTGGCGATCGCGTAGGACTTGCCCGACAACCCTTCAAGCGCCGTCGGGTCGAGTTTCTCGCCTTGTTTGCCGGCGAGGGCTTCGGTCGGGCCTTCGGTGGCGCTGACCGCTTCGATTGCCAGCGGCCAGCCGTCGTTGTCCAGCGCCGCGCGGAAATTCACCGCCGCCACCGGACGCAGCACGTCACGCAGGAACTCCTCCTCACGACTCCAGATCAATTTGACCGGGCGGCCAACCGCTTTGGCCAACGCGATTGCCTGGGGATACGGACTGGCCGAGTCGTAGAGGAAGTGCCGACCGAAGAACCCGCCCAGCAATGGCGAATGCAGCGTGATGCGCGACGGATCCAGCCCTGTGCGTTTGGCGATGTCCGCGCGGAACATGTCCGGCGCCTGGTTGGGCAGCCAGACCTCCAGCGAACCGTCCGGATTGAATCGGGCCAGCGCAGAAGGTGGCTCGAGTTGCCCGTGGTTCAGGTATTGGTTGTGGTAGGTGGCGTCGACCCGGGTTTTCGCACTCGCTAGAACGCCAGCCACGTCCCCTTGGTTTTCATCATCCCTGGCGGGGCCTTTGTCTTCAGCCAGTCGCTTGAACCAGGCATCGCTGGAAAAGTCGGCGGGCATCGGTCGCACCTGGCTGTCTGCGGCAGGTTCCTGCCAGTCGACCAGGATGGCTTCCACTGCACGTTTTGCGTGCCACCAACGCTCGGCGACCACCGCCACGGCACCCGGCAGGCGATGCACGGAATGCACGCCTTTCATGGCTTTGACCTGATCCTCGTTGCGCAGGTTGCCCACGGTCATCCCCAGGCGCGGTGCATGCTGGACGGCGGCATGCAGCATGTCGTCGACCTTCAGATCAATGCTGTAGAGCGCTTTGCCCGTGGACTTGTCATAGGCATCGAGGCGCTTCACGGGTTTGCCGATCCAGCGGAACTGACTCGGGTCACGCAGCTTCACAGAGGCCGGATCGGGAACTGGCAGATCCATCGCCTGCCCGGCCAGTTCACCGTAGGCCAGCGAGCGGCCCGACTTGGCGTGCACAACCTTGCCAGGCTCGGTGCTCAATTCGCTCACCGGCACTCCCAGCTTTTGTGCGCCGGCCTGCAACAGCATGGCGCGGGCGAGGGCGCCGAGGCGGCGCATGACCGGGTAACTCAGGCGCACCGACATGCTGCCGCCGGTGATGCGCATGCCGTTTTCCAACACCACGTAGGCTTCGCCGGGCGGTGCGGCTTCGACCAGGAAGGTCGACGGGTCGGCATCCAGCTCTTCACCGACAATCTGTGCCATCGCGGTGAACGTACCTTGCCCGCCCTCCATGAACGGGCAGAGCAGGCGCACGCGATTGTCCGGGCGGATTTCGAGAAACGCCGGGACCTGCGTGCCGCGTTCGGCGGTCGCCGCCGCTGCCGCCGCTTGCACGCGGGTGGCACCCAGCGGCAGACCGAAGCCGAGCACCAGGGCACCGACGGCGGTGCCGGTGAGGAAACGTCGGCGCGACAGATTGACCGGATCGTGCAGGGCCAGGGCCGATGCTTCCAGGGACGGATCAATACGAACGGTCATCAGGCGTCTCCCTTGCCGGCCAGTTCATGCACGGCGGCATGAATGGCGTTGTAGGTGCCGCAACGGCACAGATTGACCATCGCCGCTTCGATCTGTGCGTCACTCGGCCTGGGGTTCTGTTTGAGCAGTGCGGTGGCGGCCATCACCTGCCCGGACTGGCAATAGCCACACTGGGCGACCTGCAGATCGACCCAGGTCGAGACGACCCGTTTGCCCACTTCATCGGCCTCGATGGCCTCAATGGTGGTGACCTCGCGGCCGACCACGCCGGCCACCGGTGTGACGCACGAGCGCACCACATTGCCGTCCACCAGCACCGAACAGGCGCCGCATTGCGCCAGGCCGCAGCCGTACTTGGTGCCGGTCATGCCCAGGTCATCGCGGATCACCCACAGCAAGGGCGTATCGGCGTCGGCATCGACCTGATAGGTCTTCTGGTTGATTCGTAGTTCCATGGCTCACCCGCTTGATCATCGGTTGACGTGCGTTGTTATAAGCAGTGACACGCAGCGAGGCGTATCACCGGAAAAGTGTGTCGTTCGCTCAACTCGCCGCACTGCCGAGCGTCTCCGCCTCGAAAGGCTGGCCACGCAGCAACGAGATGTCACGGCTGGGCGCGGTGCCGAACAAGCGGCCGTATTCGCGGCTGAACTGCGAGGGGCTTTCATACCCGACGGCAAACGCCGCGCGCGACACGTCCAGACGCTCCATCAACATCAGCCGGCGGGCCTCGTTGAGCCGCAGCCATTTCTGGTATTGCAGTGGACTCATACCGGTGAGCTGGCGGAAATGATGGTGAAAGGTGGGTGCGCTCATTTGCACCCGCGCCGCCAGTTCATCAATGCGCAGGGCAGCGCTGAAGTTGACCTTGAGCCAGTCGATGGCCTTGGCAATGCGATAACCCTGGCCATCGACGGCGGTGATCTGCCGCAGCCGTGCGCCTTGGTCGGTGTGGAGCAGCCGATAGTGGATCTCTCGCAGGATCAGTGGCGCCAGCACCGGAATCGCCTCGGGTTCATCAAGCAATGCCAGCAAGCGATCGAGCGCACCTTCCAGGGTGGATGACATGTTGCCAATCGCGGCGCCTGACGCGGTGGAGGGCTGCCGCTTCGCCGGCAAGCCCACCTTGGTGATGACCTCGGCGAGCATGCTGACATCCAGTTTCAGCACCAGCCCGACGCAGGGCTGTGCAGGGCTGGCACGCAGCACTTCGGAGTTGGCGGGCAAGTCCAGCGAGGTGACCAGAAACCGCGAATGGTCGTAGCGATAGCCCTCGCCACCGACCCACAAACGCTTTTCCCCGCGACCCACCAGGATCAGGCTCGGTTCGACCATGCACACGACCGGGGGCGCCGGCTGATCACGACGAAACAGCGACAGCCCGGGGATGGCCGTGGCGAAGTCGCCCGGTGCGCTCACGCGCGGGTCAATGTTCAACGCCAATGGAGATTCATGGCGCAGCGGTGTGTCGATCATGGCGGCTCACTCCTGTTGAGCGAACTGTAATCCGCTGCCGAGACGTTTCCTATCCATCACCCTGCATCCTCAGAGGATCAGGCAAGCATTCAAGAGGAATGCACTAGGGCAGAGGTGGATCGACCGGGAGAATGTGTCGAACTGTTACGGGGGAAGTGCTCATGTGAGCGATCAATTGCTCGCCCCCTGCGCATCACCTCCTCATGTTTTTTGCACCACAGGTAGTTCCCATGACTGTTCTCTCTACAGAAAAACGCGGCTGGAGCGCCGTGCTGGCGATGTCGCTGGCCGCATTCGCCCTGGTCGCTTCCGAGTTCATGCCCGTCAGCCTGCTAACGCCGATTGCCGCTGAACTGCACATCACGGAAGGCCAGGCCGGGCAGGGTATTTCCGTATCCGGAGCATTCGCCCTGATCACCAGCCTGGTGATTGCCGCGGTCGCCGCGCGTGTCGAGCGCAAAAAGCTGTTGCTGTCCCTGACCTTGTTGATGATCGTCTCGGGGACGATCGTCGCGTTCGCGCCGGGCTACCCCTCATTCATGTTCGGGCGTGCCTTGATCGGCATCGCCATCGGCGGTTTCTGGTCACTGTCGGCGGCGACCGCGATGCGCCTGGTGCCGTCCGATCAGGTGTCCCGCGCGCTGGCCATTGTCAATGGCGGTAACGCGCTGGCGACGGTCATCGCCGCACCTGCCGGCAGCTTCCTCGGCTCGTTGATAGGCTGGCGCGGCGCATTTTTTTGCGTGGTTCCGGTCGCCGCGCTGGCGGCTGTGTGGCTGCTGATCAGCCTTCCGTCTTTCAAGGCCGAGCGCCAGGCCGGCAGCGGTAACGCCCTGCGCCTGATGACACGGTTGCCGGTGGCGCTGGGAATGATCGCCGTCAGCGTATTTTTCATGGGCCAGTTCATGCTGTTCACTTACCTGCGTCCGTTTCTTGAAGGAGTCACCGGCGTCAGTGTTTCAACCTTGTCGTTGATGCTGTTGGGGCTGGGACTGGCGGGCTTCATCGGGACCTTTGTGATCGAAAGGTTCATCGGCAACGGCCTCTATCGCACACTGACGGTCATCCCGCTGATCATGGCGGCCATCGCACTGGCACTGGTGAACTTCGGCGCATCGCCGTTGCTGACCGCCGTCCTCCTCGGGCTGTGGGGGCTGGTCGCGACTGCCGCGCCGGTTGGATGGTGGACATGGCTGGCGCAAACACTTCCGGATGATGCCGAAGCCGGCGGCGGCTTGCTCGTGGCCATCGTGCAACTGGCGATCGCCGCCGGGGCAATCATCGGCGGCCTGGCCTTTGATCTGAGCGGCTACAAAGCCACCTTCGAACTCAGCGCAACCGTATTGGTCGCCGCCGCCGTACTCGCCTGGCTGGCGGGGCGCAGCGCCACTGAAGTGCATCTGCCCGAATCGAACGCGACAGCCTGAGGCGATCAGCCTTCGCTCAGCGGTTCGGCCGGAAGCCGCCGTGCGCGGTTTCGCGCTGTATGCGCCACGGGGCAATCCGGTGGTGTACTACCGAAACTTCCAGCGCCCAGGGGAGCTTGTTCACTCGCGGCGGTTTGTTTCAGAGAGCGAGCGACGGGCGGCGGTGGAAGGGGAGGTTGGCGTCTGCAGGCAAGCGAGTGATGGTGCGGCACCGCCCTTATTGAGCCAATGAGCGAAGCTTGTACGATCAGCTAATCTTTGAGCACTGTCGGCGCTTATGGCGATTCAAGTGAATGAAAATGAGCTTCAGGGATGACCTCGTCTGTTCAATGGTTTTGGTGGCGCTTGTTCTGGCATACGCCTCGGGTGCCGGGAACACGCTCCACTTAGGCTACTGGTACCTCACGCTGGTACCAGTGGTGACCTTGCTTCCAGGCCTGATTCTACGTGCCCGGGCCCTGTTCCTAACGGGAGCGACAGCCGCAGCGGCTGTTACGCTTCTGGTCTATATGGCGATCATATCCAGCTCGGGCCGTGATGGCGGCCTCGTTGGGCTGGGGCATTTGTTTTCTGTCCCGGGACTGGTCGTGGGCACCAGTGTGTCTGCTTGGTTATTGAGATTCCGTGTGAATGCGACATTGCCATGGGTCGTCGCGGGCATCGCATTTTTGGGAGCCGGCTTCGGTTTCATCATTGCCCAAACTATTGTGTGCACCACCGCTGTGGACCGCGGTGCGCTGTCGATGAGGGTGGGGAATTAGGAAGGGGGCTCCAAAGAGTGGCTTTCAGAGAGCGAAGATTTTGCACTCTCGACCTGTTTAGATCCTCATTTCCCGGGTTTGGTGTTCTTGCGCGTCTACTTGGGTTCAACGTCAGATGACGACTGCGACTGGCAAATAAATGGATCTTTGTTGGTCCTCCCTAGCCAGGTTGAGCGCTTTGCAAAAGACTTGTCCGCAATTTAACGGTGCGGTCGGACTCAAGTCGTTGAACCGCAAATGTACAAACGGGCGTGTGGGTTGCTAGCGTTTTTTAGCGGCAGCTTTCGGCCGAGGCTGTGTAAAAACGTTTTTGAGCGCGACAGGTACTCAAAACCGGACTGAAAGTCGCGCTTCTACGCGAAATCCACATCTGTTGACGTGCCGATAAATTTCAGATTTAACGTAGACGCGCACATTTCAATTTTGGCGACGCGTTTTTACACACTCTGGGCCAGAAGCAGTCGTACGCACAGGTATAGGTATATTTCAGGTACCAGATTGCGGGAGCATCAACTGCCAACGGATTGGAGGGGGGCGTTTTACAAGTCGTCCCCACGACTAATCCACAATGAACAACTTCGCCCCGATCGTGGTGAATGAACGATGTCCCTCAGCATTATTGCCTACCTGATAGCTCATACCTGGCGTCAGTGAGAACTGACGACCATCTTCCAGTTCTGTATGCAACTGACCCTCCAGGCACAACAGTATGTGCCCCCTCCAACACCAGTGATCAGCCAAATATCCGGGGCTGTATTCGACCATCCGCACACGCGCTGATCCAAACTGGCAGGTACGCCAATAGGCTGTGCCTGTCTGACCGGCATGTGCCACCGGCTCTATCGTTGACCAATCGGTGATACCAAATGGGATTGCAGTGAGATCCATTTTTGCCTCGTCGATATGCAATAAATGCAGACCGTATCATTCGGGCGATGCTGCCGACAGATACAGACGGCCCGCATTTATGGGATACAGGGAGGGGGAAACTGCCTTGGGATAGAAGGGAACGGATTTGATTTCTCGACTCAAAACGTCCGCTCTTGCCGATAGCGTACGCCCACTTAAGTCTGCTTCCGGCCAATAGCAGACATTCAATGGGGCAGCTATTGACCTGCTGCCACTCGACTCCATAGGTGATTGGTCAGATCGCCACGTGCGGTCGCGCAATAACGTGTACAACTCAGAGGTTTAACAGGTCATTGGCACTAGCTATTCCATAGCTTTATTTTTTTTACAAGCTCAGTTACCTGCTGCTCTAGCTCGGGACGAAATCCTAAGTTTTCTTTGGAGAAATATTCTGCGTACGCAAAAGCCTTGCTGTGTTTATTTCTGTAGTTTTTCGCATCAGATATATTGTTTTTCCGTAGATAGTCCTGAATGGTTTCATACTCACCAATCTGAGGCAGATTAGTCTTAGAGTGCGCGGCTTCAAACGCTTCTCTAGGTATGTAGTTTTCAATTTCGTTACAGCGAGTGACCCATACCATCGCCCGACTGCCTGCTACATCTTTGATCAACTGCGCAACACGTGGCTTTAAAGTTCCACTTGAGCTTTTACGATCACTATCACAAACAAATGCAAAATTCCGGTTAATTTTAAAAGCGCTGACTGCCTCTCTAGTTTCCATTTCTGGCAACTTTGCATTGATATTTGCGAGCACGCTTCCGCCATAAAATACGAATTGGTAGTGACGTCCTTCTGTGAGGCTGCCGTTACTCCATATTTCGATCCACTTTTTTAGAAAGACGCGGTCTGATGGACCCTCTACCCATATCAAACCGTTTGCCTGCAATAAGTCACTTGCTCTTATACCTAGGTCGTCTAATACTCCATGGCCTTCAGCTTCACCTGAGTATACAGTACCGATTATTCCATCCGCCCCCCGCATTACGTGTAATATTTGCGAGTGCGGGGAGTTACCAAATATGTCAATCGCTACGTTAGAGTGTGTGGTAAGAAAAATATGACAACCATTATCTACTGCAAAATCTTCAAGGAATACAAATAGATTTCGCTGTAGTGCAGGATGCAAATTATTTTCGAGTTCTTCTAGTGAAAAAATATAGCTACCAGCAGACCTATTCTCAAAATCTGGTCGAACTAAAAGATTAAGCAGGGTGAGTATCACCGTCTTCAAACCGCTTCCGGATGAGGATAAGGCTATAGGGCCCTTGCTTTCTTCGCCAAGATAAATTTCCCATTTGCTAGTTTGCGAATGAAATCGTGTTGCGATTTCATTAAAAATTATATCTGGTGAAAATATTTTATTGAGCGCGCTCAAAAGTTTTT
>OFQU01000012.1_pt1 | contig 31720 bp, 45 predicted proteins | sample 1542981 | NCBI WGS metagenome assembly OFQU01 (sample SAMN07774233, study PRJEB24372) | wastewater metagenome | isolation source: Exp Tend CN 90WW | collected 2016-02
CGTTGGCCAGCCTTAAGCCGCTATCTGGATGATGGCAATCTACCCATTGACAATAACTGGGCAGAGAACTCAATGCGTCCCTGGGCATTGGGCCGTAAGAACTGGTTGTTTGCAGGTTCGCTGCGCAGTGGACAGCGAGCGGCAAATATCATGACTTTAATCCAGTCAGCAAAGCTGAATGGGTTGGATCCGTATGCCTATCTCAGTGATGTGCTGAAAAGGTTGCCGACACATAAAGTGACCCAAATAGAAGAATTACTGCCACACCGCTGGAAATCCGACCAAAATTAAAAAATAGGCATGGGATTCAGCGGACGCTTACATTTGACTCTAAAAATGGTTGGATCTTCTGAGCCATAACAGCATGTCCCGCATCATTTGGATGCAATCCATCAGGGCTGGGATAGTTTGGTGCTGTGAAGTAATATGTATTTCCTCCAGCTGTCCAGACTGGCAAATTTGACCCATGATATAAATCGAGACATGGCAAAGAGTAGTGTCGACAATATTGCTTAATCAGCTCAGAAAGCTGCTCTAAGCTATAGCCTTGGGCGTTAGTTGCACCGTTCAATCCGTAACTGCTCAGGCGTGGGACTGGCGTAAATACATAGATTTTCTTGTTGTAAAACTTTGTGATCAAACTGCTTAGTAGAGTATTAATACACCCACTTACAGTTGTTGTCCCTGTGTCTAAAAATGCACCTAGAGGTAGCGTGGCTTTGCCGAAATCATTCGTACCAAGGGCGACTGTAATAAAGTCCATGTCTGTTTGTGTGATGCTATTTGCAATGTTATGGCTATCAAAATACCCAGTACCACTTTGACCGTAGTTGTACAGTGTTAGCGACCCAACTTTGTTTTTGATATACATTGAGTAGTTCACTGTTGCACGATAATTGTATTCAGTAATTGAGTCCCCGATCAGTGCCCACTTTTTACCATATAATGGTACTTTAGATAGGTTTTTTTGCAGTTCAAGAATATCTGTACGAGCGCGAGAGTCCATTAGCGCAAAACCAAGAATGCTTTTAACTAACGTATCTTCCGCAATAGTTCCTTCACGAATAATCAGACCATTACGAATATCATACGACTGACTCGGAAGGACTACGTTGAGGAATGCATGTGTAGCGGTACTATCAGATGCGATTGTGAAAAGTTTAACAGTTGGGTCGGATGTATCAACAAAAGAAACACGACCTAAAGTTTTACCTGTGTCTGTTGAGTTACTATCTCTAAGTGCCATAAAAAAGGCACTAACAGCATAGTTGCTTGCTTTTAGAGCATAAGTTTTTCCAGCAGTCACAGGAAATACAGTAAGCATTGTTCCTGTAGATTGGGTAATATCCCCGCCAACGCTTACAAACTTATTCGCAACATTATTTGCAGCGATATACAACTGAAAATCTTTCGTTAATTCAGATTCACTAATATAAGCTAATTCTTCAAGTGAGACAGGGCTGATTACTTTTGCCCCAGCCACCTTATTGATTTTAGGTTCTGTTAGAATTGTTGAGCCGACATTAATAAATAATCCAGTGCGGATATCAAAACCAGTACTTGAGCTATACACGTTCATCAGTGCATATTTAGCGGTACTATCAGCAGCAACAGTAAATGTCTTAACTGTTGGGTCGGATGTTGCAACCATTGTCACCGCATTAAGTGCAGCACCAGCGTCGGTATTATAACTATCTCGCAATACCACAGAGAAGCCTGAGCCGAAGTTGCTTGATTTTACAGCGTAGGTTTTACCTGCAACTACAGGGAATATTGTGAGTGTCCATGCTGCATTTGATAGCACTTGATTTGTTGCACCCTGCACATATCGACCTGCAACATTTTTTGTTGCGTCGTATAGTTGCCAATCAACATCGAATTTACTATCAGTATAAGTTTTAGCATTCACCTCTGCAGCATTGGCTTGAGTCAATGGATCATAAGGACTTTTAGTTAAACTCGTAGCACCAGTAGTCGCCTTATACCATGTACCACCATTAGCAACCTCACCAATATCCACTTTCTCCTTAACTGTAATGTTAGCAATATCAGCTTCTGCAAGAGCTAAGGTTGGGTAGAATTTTGAAGCGCCATTGGTGAAACCTGATAAAGCATTATCAACATAAGTCTTATCTGCTTTTGGAATGATTTTCGCGTTCAGATCAGCAGATACATTGCTTAGCTCTGTCTTTGTTGGAACTTCAATACCCAAATAATTTAATAATTTTTCTTGCGCTTCCTGAAACTTACGTTGAGTAATATTAGTACCGATAAATTCAAGAATATTTGGTAAAGGCATTTTTCTACCCCATAAAAAAGCCCGCATATAACGGGCATGGATTGAAGATTAGATTTGATTAAACTGCGGTTTCTGGTACTGGTACATAAGGCGCACCACGGAAGTGCTCCTTGTTGCTGAAACGATTAATACAAGTTTCGAGTCGCTTATCGCATCCTGGATAAATATTAATGCGCTGGCCTGATTGAGGTGCCTCCAATAATGGTAAAGTCAGTAATAAGGCGCCTGACTCATGCAGTCGCACGGTACGCTTTAAACCAGCATTCCCACCGTCTAGGAATTCAATAACACCTTGTGTAAACCAGCCCTGAGGCTGACTTAAACTGCAAAGGATTCGCGCCATAGTACTTCCTGACTCAATGACCGTATTTACCACATAATCTTCACGACGCAATGCACATGCACTGTCAAATAGCGTGTTGTTGCAACTTGGTTGATATAGGTTACGGGGCATTTGTACAGCGAGATCATCAAGGTCCGAAGCCACACTGACTTCAACACGGTTACGATCCAATTCAGGCTCAATCAAACGCCCTTCAAAAAGTATTACGGCGCCAGCACTGGTATCAGTCAGACGACTAGGACTTAAGAAAATCCGTTCAAGCTTGAAACGTGCGCCGTCCATTTGGCCATTATGAAATGCCTGAACTACATGTATATCCTCAAAGGTTTGTTCATTCGTCACTTCAATGGTCACACTTAGATTATCGACTTCAACACCTAGCGATAAACTAATTCCTTCACGAGAAATGATTGGACCATTCGAACTAAATTGATGACCACCAACCATCAAATCAAAATCATAGTTGGTGTATCGGTACACATCACCTTGTACAGTGGTAATGGTATACAGATCTGCCATTAAAAACTGATCTTCATTAAGCAGTGTAATAAGCTGTGGAGAAGCTGTTCTCATACCTTGTTTCCTAATGATCCAATCATTTCGATCTTATTGGCTTTCCATAGATTGCTCATAAAATTTGTATATTGCTGTTCATCATCAGCAAAACGACAACGATAATAAAAAGTTCCTTCGACCTGTAATGTATCACCTTCAGCAAGTGGTACTGGCAAAATGAGCATGCCATCTTTAGTAATTTCATATTGCGTTTCCCACATCTGTGCATCGAGATCTGACCACATTGGCTGATCAAGATCATCACTCCACATAAGTGGATCCTCAGATACAAATTTAGCGGTATGACTTACAGGTATTTCGAGGCTGGCCATTTTCTTATGCAATTGGAAAGAAGTAGTTTCACCATCACCAGTAAAAGTGCACTTAAACTCATGGTCATCAGGCATTTTGAAGAGAAAGGAATCGAATGCACCACGGCGCTCAAAAAAGAAACTTTCAAGCTGCTGTAATTCATTCTTTCCTTTCGATTCACGCAGAAAGCCAAATGACAAAGATATTTCATACTTGGGAACGGCCTGATAACTTGCTCGAAGTTCCCGACCGTTCACTGACTCCATGATCTTTGTATTGAAAATGGGTTTCTTGCTAAGATCCCATTCCAATCCTGGCAATTCAGGAAACAATACATCAGACACGACCTTCTCCCTTATCGACCAAAATTACGGTTATAGCCTTTCAAGCCACCTGCCAATTCACGCCCATGCTTTTCAAGGAATCGACGTACATCTTTGGAATCCCAAGCCTGAATCGTGAAATTATTAAGTGTTTGAGCTGAACCACCTTGCCCACCACCTATTCCTCCATCGGAGGATAAGTTTTTACCCAATGCACGAATCGTGTTGGCATGCTGTTTAGGCAAGACCATTTCCTCTTCGTGCAATTGAGTAACTGGGTTCACACCTGCAGGAATATCGTAACCGCCTCGAGCAGATTTGATTTTCCCAGCAAGACCACCGACCAATGCCAATGCAGAAGCACCAGCTGCCACAGCAAGCACTGGACCAATGTAAGGAATGGATACCATGGCTTTAAATGCACCCGCCATCGCCTCCCAGGCATACATCATGATGGACTTGATTGCTTCACCCGCTTTGATGGCCAAACGTGCTAAGGCACCTGTACTGGTTGCCATGGTCTTGGTAGTTTCACCTGCCACTACGGCGCCAGTTTGTGCAGTTTGTCCCATCACTTCAGCAGCGGTTTCAGTTTTGATGAATCCAAGCTTTACAGCCAATCGAGTGGCTAAACTAGCGGCATACTTTTTCATTGGCGCCGTAATCATGCTTTGAACAAATGCCCCAGCCAATTCTGTGAAAATGGCATTCATGGCATTTTTCCATGTCAGCGTGCCATTCATCATGGACTGAATGCCTTTGTCCCATAGACCAGACATTCGTGACGTTAGATCACCAAACTTATCCTCAAAGTCTTTCATTTCTGCACTAGAAATTAACGCAGGGCTTTGAATATCTGAAATGGATTTCTGATTATCTAAAGCCCCTATTTCATTGGTGACACTTGATACGCCGTTGGTATTGCCGGTAAGACCACCAAGCTCACTTTCAAGTGCTAGGCGCTCCTCTAGCCCCATGCGCTTAATTGCATACAATTGATCTTCAAGTTGTTTGGCTAAACGCGCCTTTTCAACATTGGAAATTTTACCTGCATTTAATGAAGCTTCGAGTTGAGCCATTTCAATTGTGAAAATACGCTCAGCTAGGATTGTTCGGCCTTGTAATTCTTCATCTAACAGCACTTTCATTTGCTCGAGCTGTTCAATGCGAATCGCTTTGGTTTTTTCTGCTGCATCTTTTTCTGCTTGAATCGCAAAAGCTTTTTTCTCATCACTGCTTAATGTTGATTTCTCAATCTCATCAAGCTCATTCTTGAGATCAATCGCTATTTTTTTGCTTTCATCTGCATATTTATACTGAAGTGCAAGCTTTTGTTTTTCAGCCTCGTCAGCCTTGCGGATCTGCTCCTGAAGCGACTTTTCGTACGCGGATGCATCTGTACCAGCTTCAACACCATTTACACCGGCCATGTAGCCTTTAACATTTTTAACGTATTGGCGATTGACTGGACCAATGCCGGTACCACGATTCACATTACCTTCACCTGCATGGTATGCTGATATCGCTTTATCAATATCACCATACTTGTCTAGCAAGAAACGCATGTATTTTGCTGCACCTTCAGCAGCTTGCTTAGTATCAAATGGATTTGAAACGTTGAAGCGTTTTGCTGTGCCATCTAAAAACTGAAAGCCACCTTTTGCTGTGCCATATTTTGTTTGTGGGCCAACAGCATTCGCATTACCTCGACTCTCTTGCATATTGATCGCTGACAGCATGCCACTCGGCAATCCATGTTGTGACTCAATGCCTGCGAAATTATATTTTTCAGAATTGGCTTTTACACGTGCATTGACCTGCAAGATCTGTTGCTGTTTCTCGAGTTCCTTGGTTTGACGTTTTTGCGTCTCCTCAGCTTTCTTTTCAGCCTCCTCACGCGCCTCAGCTGCTTGTTTACGCTTCCAGTCAGCTTCTTCAGCCTGTTTAACAGCTTCAGGCATTGCGCCGTCTTTAGCGGTGTATCCCATACCAGCCTTATCACGTGCATCTGCCATGTGCTCAGCACGCTCACGCGACACACCACCAACTTTCATGTTGTGTTGAATATAGCGTTCTCGTTCAGACTGTTTGTTGGATTCACGAACATATTCCATTTGCTTTGCAGTCAAATTGGCTAATGCATTCGCTTTATCATTAATCGAGTCGGTATGGCTTTTGTTGTCCTTAGTACCTTGCTTAACAACGTCGTTGTAAGTTTTTAAGACGCCTTGCGCATCAATGACCGCTTTACGCTCTTTGTTAACAGCAGCTGCTTTCTCATCAATGCCTGATTTATGTTTAGCCTCAACAGTTCGAAGATTGTTGATACCTGTAGCCAACTGATCCGCATTTAGTTTGCCTTGCAAATACTGGTCATATAAGTCTTTAGCCGCTTTCTTATCCATCTCAGAAGCATCAGAGTGACTAATAAGCGCACGCACCAAGCCAAGTAATGCAATTTCCTGTTTACGGAATCCTTGTTCAGCTTTTGCTAGATCCGCCGTGGCTTGCCGCGTCAGTACACGCTGTTGAGCTTTATCAAGCTTTTCATATTCCTCACGAAGTTGAGCAACTGTTTTGCCTTGTGTGCTTAAAGCTGGAACAGCTTCATCACTGCTTCGTTTCATGTAAAGGAATGCAGCACCTGCCGCCACACCTTGAACTGCCAACATGGCTAAACCTGCAGGACCACCGAGCAATGCTGAAGCACTGCGTAAGACACCCATCGCCGTAGCGGTACGCAATGCCTGGCCTTGCAAGGCAGACAATTGCATTTGATAAGCCATACCTTGTGCAACACCAATCACAAACTCTTTAGCCAATACGGCGCACTGAACAACCAGTTTTGCTGAAATAGCGGCACCTAAAGCGATGGTCACAGCTTTGATATTGTCAAAATTCTGTGCAATGGCAGTCACAGCAGGCGTTACTGAGTTAATCAGCATTGCCTGAAAGCCTTGGAATTGAAGCTCCAAGGTGTAAAGATTTTCTTTAGCTTTACCGAGGTTTTCCACCATATCTTTAGACATGATAGCGCCAGCATTCTTGGCTTCTTCACCCCATTTTTTAAAGCCCGCACCGCCATCTTTGAGTAGTGGAATAAGCAAACTGCCATCATTGATGATCTGCTCCATGTAGGTGATCGTTTCAGCGTGCGATAAATTGGCTTTTTCCAATCCATCGTAATATGCTTGGATAACTTCTGGACCACTTAAATCTTTGAACATATCGATGGTCACACCAATTTTAGGCGCAACCTTTTCAAAGAAGTCCATCATTTCGCCTTCACCACGGCGTGCTTCACCGAGCCGATCTAGCGCATCCTTACCCATCATGCCGAACTGTTCTAATGACAATCCAGCTGTTTGAGCACCCTTGGCAAAGTATTGAAAGTCTTCTACCGATTCACCCAGCATGTCAGACATTTTCTGAACTTCAGAAGCGGTGCTAATGGCATTACGAGTAAAACTGACCAATCCATCTACAGCTAAGGCTGAACCAATACCCGCAGCAATTTTTTTACCAAGGCCCAGCATTTGTGTTGAGATATTGCTTGAGAGATTATCAAAGGTTTTTTGAACACCAGATACATCAATCTGAAAGTCCACTTTTTTACCTGTGACTTCAATCTCCTGCGCCGTATCTTTAACAATACTTTCGGCTTCATTCATGCCTTTTTTAAGTTCGGAAGTCTTCGCACCAACGTGCACTTCCACTCTATTGTTGCTCATAATTCCTATCTCACAGGCATAAAAAAACCGCCGTGAAGGCGGAAAAATGATTCAGGGTAGCCTTAGCCACCCTGAGGAAAGTTCTGAAGATCCGCAAATAAATTATCTTCATCATCACTTTGCGAACCATCTGAACCTGAATTGTCTTCAATACCCATAAATGCTTCCAGGATCCGGCAAAGACGTTGAATCCCGACATGGCTGGGAGGACACTGCTTGTGGTACGCATTCAGCGCTTTTACTCTTGGGAAATCCAATTCATTACGTACATAGTCGTAATCCTTGCCCAGTGTCAGCACCAAATGCGTGTACAGCTCCTCCCAGTCTATTCCCCCGACTCACCTTCTTGTGGTTCATCACCAGTGTGAACTAAACCAGAAGCCCCCATAACTGCCTCAAATACCGCATTCACATGACCAATATCAAGTAGTTCATCAGCAATAAATTCACGGGTAATATCTGGATAATTACGCTTTAAGGATTTATGAGCAACGTCTGCCACCAAAGCAAAGTCATTTGGATCAAAGTTTTTAAGCTTTGGCATCAGTTGTTCAGCAGCACCCAATGACAACGGCGCAAAAATCCAAATCTGGCCATTAATTTTAAGCGGATTACCACGTGGGTTTTCAACCTGGTTAAATTGCATCTGGTATTACTCCGATGTGGTCCATTTGAAGACACGATTTAAGTCGTCAGCCATTGGCTGGAATTCAAATTCAGGTAGATCGTAATCGTCCTGCTTCGAGCTGAACGCCAGCTTATTGCTGACACAGCGGAAGAACTCCATGCCCATGAATTTTCCTTTGTATTCACGCATCAGATCCACGCTAAACTCAGGGGTATAACCCATATCAAGGTTATTCACTAAACCTGACTTGGCACCTGCCACCGTTGCCGAGTACTTAAAGCTGATAAACACAGTTTTAGCAGCATCACCTGCAGCAAAGGTATAAGCACCTGTCGCTTCATCTACGCTGTATTGACCTGCAGCTGGAGCACTTACCACACGCTTTAATGGAATTGCTTTGCCGTCAGTCACACCCAAGTCTTTTACAAATGTACCGGTGTTTGGCACGGTAGGTGTCACAATGCCGCCTACAGGAATCACTTCACCATTGATGGTTTGTGCGACTGCAGTAATACCGCCTTCAGACACCACACCACCAAAGAAAATGGAATTCAGCAATGCGCCGTTGATACGACCCATCGTCGCCTTACACTTAATCGAACCTTTGCCGCGTGCGGCATCTACGGCGAACTGACCACGACCATAGAGCTCTTTTAAGTCGTAGCTGATATCGACCGATACCGACTGCACGACACCCACTTCAACTGGTGTGCCATCTGTGATCGGATTCCCATGCACATCCTGAATCGGCGTGACATGGATTTTTCCGGCGCCAAATAAATATTGAGCCATATTGACCTCTTAAAAATTAGAAAACCGCCGTAGTGGCGGTCATTGATTTGTGAATTGCGTTAGGTGGTGGTTAGGATCCGTATTGGCACAATGGCAATCCCTTGGTCATCAAGCATGTTTTCAACTGCTTCAAAAACTTCGATCGTGCCCTCGATCCAGCAATGCTCAACCAATCCCCCTAAGGTTTGGTATTCGCACATTTCAGGAAATTCTGGTGCAATGGCTTTACGGACTTTATCAATCATCTGATTTAGCTGAACAGATGGTGGAATAGCCTGATCCGTTTCATGGATGTAGATATATACTTCCGCTTCCAACTCAACCTTTGCATCCAGGCCTTTCACTGGTACTTCAGTTTGATTGCCTTGCGTAACAAATAAGGCTGGACGATCTTCAGGCTGAACATTATTAAAATGTCTCAACCGTCGGCTCGTTGTTTTAAAGCCATCAATGCCAGATAAGCGATTAAACAATGCCTGGTAAATTGATTCACTATCCACCGCTTAATCCCCTTTCAATTGCAGCATCAATATTTTTTGGAACAATCTTGCCAATTTCATCCAATGAGTCACGCATGAAACGGCGTTCACGCATATTTACACTACGAGAGTGCGCTTTAATCATCACTTGACGTGGTGTAATCGGCTGGCCAAAGGCTTTCTTGATCGTACGAAGATGAGCTTTAATTGCTAATGAGCCTTTTAAACCAAACTCATGTGCAAAAGCGTAAGGTACCAAAGCACCACCGGCACCCACCGTACCCTCGATCCAGTCATTATCCTCTTCCACTTTGGATGAAACGGATCCTCTTAAACGTCCAGACTGCACATTCAAACGCTGACCTGTCAGCATGTCCTCTTGAATCGTGCGCTGAAGTTTAAGTGTTAGAGCATTCACCGTGCGTCTGATCTCAGCCCTAACACGATCATTGACTTCGTTAAAATCAACATCAACACCAACACGGTAATCACTCATACATCACCTTATGGCTTAACGACAGCAGCTTCCTTTTTGGCTTCTGCTTTGGTTTCCGTCACGGCGCGTACAAAGCCTAATGGCGCTAAGATGTGGTAGATATCCTCTTTCGATTCCACAACGCCGTTTTTGACTTCATGAGACTGACCGGCAATGACAATCACAGTGGATTTGTACGTTGCTGGTGCCTGATATTTAAATGACATGCCCTGCTCCTAAATAACGAAAGCACCCACACCCAAACGATTTGGATTGGTGCCGTCATTACCAATGGGAATTGAATTTTTTAATGCCAGGTAACGCTGGCCATAAATGCTTTGGGTATAAAACGCATCGGTACCAGAACGTGCAAAACTCACGCTCTGTCCTGCAATGGTCATACTCGAAGCATCTGAAAAGCCGTTACCTGATTTTGATTTGATGGCAACCTTGAGAATATGTGCTGCATACAGACCCACAGCACGTTCTTTTAAAGCACCAAATTCAAGCGTTGACACAACGAGATCCGCTTCATCTAAAGCATCTGCAATTTCTGCATCAGGCAGATTCATCAGCGCCGTGTCGTACTTAAACTTTTCACGAAAAGCGAGTGGGTCCATACATCACCTTATTCAGTGGCTTGAGCGAGTTTCGCCTGAAGCTGTTCAAGGGTTTCATCTTCGGTATAAGTGATTTCAAGATCAGTCAGCGCTTTACGCACGTCATCAATCGTGAGTTCAGTACCTTTTGATTCATCACCCTTACCTTTGCCTTCATTAGGCTTGCCCGTTTGAGCACCTTTACCACGACCACTTGAAGCAGACTTAGATTCAGCAGGCTCCGCAATTTCTTCAACCGTCAGTTCACCTTCCTCAATCAGATGCTTGGCAAACTTATTTTTTTGAAGTGCTTTATGCTGATCAGCTTCAATAACTACAGCAATACCTGTCGGCAAAGTTGCTACCCCAGCAAAAACAAAAGCGGCATTAGAGCCGCTGTACGTGTATGAATATTTAGCCATGTGGTTTTAATCCTTATGCATGGTCAAGGTAGCGAAGCGAATCAACACGCTTCAGCCAAACACCTTGGTATTTGTAGTGGCCTGGCACAAGTACATCCAGTCCTTTCGGTTGCGCCGTCAGGAACTCAACGCTGTTGCCTTTGAATTGAATACATGATGGATCACGGCGATAGATGATCGAACGGTCAGCACCAGCGGTACCTTTACCATTGCCACGACCAGAACCACGAATAGTTAATGTTTTGCCTTGAGTGGTGAAGATGTTGTTTTCTTCAATGTACTTCAGGAATGTTTTACCACCTGAGTTTGGTACCACACGTGTTGAAAGGTGTGTGTATTGCGCTGACGCCATCAAGTAGGTATCAGGTTCAATGGATGCATCACCGTCAAACAAGTCTGTCGAGCTTGCCAACGAGTTATTGAAGTCAGATAAAACTTCTTCAATGGTCGCCGTAGACCAATCATGCTGACCTGTCACAATAGTGACGCCTGTTTGGTTTAAGAAGCCATTCACCTGTTCAAGTTGACCACTCGCATTGGCTTTGGTGTAACCATACCAAGCCACATTCGACATGTGCTTTTCAGCTGCCAAATTTGCAGCCTGAACTTTATCCGCTTCAAGCGTGAGGTTCATTTGCTGTGCGGTCGCCAATTCAACCACTGAATATTGGTAGCCAATCACACCGACTTTCACTGGTAGGCTTACAGTATCGTATTCAACTTCTGCAAGCGGAATATCATCACCTGTACCAGCATAGTCTTCGCCGATACCCACGCCTTTTTTACGAGACAGGATTTCACCACCACCATAAACCGCATTTACATTGGTCACTGGGATGAACTTGGCGTAGTCAAGGACCTGTGCAAGCTGTGGTGTAATTTCGTTTTGTTCTTCGATCTTTACGAAGAGCTGTGCCAATGCATCCATGTTGAACGCATCGCCAACTTGTGCCTGAATGGCATGTGAAATCGGCGTTAAACGCGCTTTCATTTTTACTAATTTGCTCATGTTCTATTAAGCTCCACGAAGATTAAGAAGTGCTAAACCATCGGCACCTGTCACGGTTTCCCATGCTGCACCTGGTAATACTGTTCCGTCAGTTGCTGAGCTCGACAAAGAACCCAACGGCGCTGCTGTGGTACCGTTTGCAGTTTTTACGTAAACCGCGGCAGTAATGTCAGTGATTGGCGCTGTAGGCTTGACCCAAATTGCACCTTCAAACATCACTGGCACCATATCAGCCGCTTTATAGGCTTCTTTACCAGCCGCCGTTTTGCCTGTTTTGCCAACGCCGTGGCGTACCACTACGCCAAAGCGTGTTGGTGTAGCCCCCGCCACAGCCGTTACAGATTTGCCATCAGTCGTGCGGACAACCACATCACCGTCATTGACTAAAGTCAGACCTGAAAGTGGTAATGACAGTACAACCTCTTTGGCAGTTAAACGGCCACGCTGACCGACTACCGCATTTAATTGCTGAACCATGATTCAAGTTCTCCTTAAATTGTTTTGTATGCAGCAGACTTGTCATAACCCTTATTTTCTTTAGGGTCCTGATTATTGTTTTGCTGTTGTTGCTGTTGATGTAATACATCACCGACTGCATTGCCTGGTGTGGTCGACTTCACTGCTGACAGTGCACGGAATACCGTGTCGATCTGTTCAGGTTTAGCATCACCGACGGCGACACCACCAAGTACAGCGGTCACCAATGTGTCACCTGCTTTAGCTGCAATCACATCACGTTTGATTTGCTCACATGAACAGCCTTCAGTTTTGATACCTGGTACCAATGCAACGGCGTCCGCAACCACTGACGCACGTTCAGCCACGACCTGATCAAGTTTTTCAGGTGTGATTTGGTTTTTCTCAAGATCACCGACTTTTTGCTTCAGCTGTGCATTTTCAGTCTGTAAGGTATCAACCACTGCTTGTACAGCTGGCAATTCATCACCGATGGCAAATTGTTTATCACCGACTTTGAGTTTTGCTGCTTTTAAGTTTTCAAACTGGTCTTCTTGTTGCTTTACAGCATCAGCTAGCGCTTGGTTGTCACCAATCTCAAAGCGAATACCGTTTACTTTAATTTCCATCTTCTTCCCCTTTGGGTTTGGTTTATGGTCACCGACGCGACAATCACCGCCACAGCGACCGTATTTCACCAGCGCCACGTGATTGCCTTTAAAATTGATAAATTTGGCTTGATACGGCGTACCATCTGGCGCCGTGCCTTGTTCAAGGACAAGATCAGCCGCATAGCCCAATGAGATCTCGACACGCTCATTGTTTTGGATTAAACCGATACTGTTCTGATCTTTAATGATCAGATCACCGACCAAGAAATCACCTTCTTGACGTACATTGAAGCATTCGCCAATGTGGTATTCCTTCCAGTTGGAAGCATTGATTTCATTCTTAGGTGGGTGATAGTCCGTTGCATCTACGCCGTCGAATCCTTTAATGACTTCAGGCTTGAATAGGTCCTCAGCTGCCACATAGACATTGATGACCTGATCCGCTGAATAGCCTTCCAAATTTGGAAATTCATAAGCGTAGTACTGACGAACTTGCGGTGCTTTGGCCAAACGCACATTGACGCATTTCAGATACCCTTCTTGAGTAAATGAGCGTGTACTTTCGCTTGGTGCAAAGTCACCAATTTTGAGTTGGTAAATGAGTTTCATAAATTGAGCTCAATAAAAAACCACCCTTCGGTGGTCTGCTACGGTTTATTTGGTGGATAAACGACAATTGGCGGTGTTTCTATATCAGGTGGAATTGGTCTTGGTTTTGGCTGGTATCCACTTCCATTTTGACCATTAAAACAAGTACACGCCCAACACTTGCCGCACGGTTTAGATTCAGTCAATCAAGATATCCTCATAATTCGGCAACGCCGTGCACCGGCATCGAACCGGCTGACCTGGATGACCGCCTGAAGGTGGTTCATCCCAACGGAATGTTTGACCATTTTTAATCCGATGATCTGTTCGTACACGCTCATCTTTTGCTGACTGCCATACATAAGTTTCAACACCCATAGATATCTGACGTGCCTTATTGATCTGACCATTAATTTTACCCATCTGATCAGAAGCAATTAAGCGCGCACGATAGTCCGTGCTATGCCCTAGTTTTTTAATTTCCTGTGCCAAGTCCTCATTGGTCTGCCCTGTTTGCAATGCATTCATCACCAAGGCTTCAAGCTTATCAGTGTACTGACTTGGAATCGATTTAATCAAAGATACGTTTGCAGCGATCTGATTATCAATCTCATCCTGAATATCAGCTCCACGGAAAAACGGCGTCAAATCCACACCAAGGATGGTCTTAGTATGGCTTGCAATCTGCTTATCCACTTCCTTGCTAGTGTCCATCACCACCTTAGTGGCCAAAGATACTGAAACTTCCATGGTGTACTTGACCATCTTTTCACGTAACGCCGTGAATAGATCCGTCACCCAGCTATCACCAATGTTCTTCCCTACCGTAGGTAAAACCAAATCCTTGGTTTGTTGCTGGCAATATTTGGATATTTCCAAAAGCTGACGTGTATAAAACAACTCAACACGGCGATTGACCTTGACTGCCTTAGGCTTAGCCTTGCGACCTTTCTTGCGTTTCTTGATCTGCTGAAGCTGAGGCTTAAGGATCTGTATGATCGTCGTCATTGGTTGTCACCATGGTTTCCAGCAATTTGATGTGTTTTTCATCAATGACTGAATAAACGCCGTCGATATTAAGCTGACGAGCGATCTGCGGTTCAGTAATGATGCCCATATTGAGATACTTTTCATCACGCTCAGCATTGGCTTTTTCCACTTCCGCTCGGACTTTCGCATCCAATTGCCAAAGAGGATTAAACACCACATCAAGCTCAGGAAATTGACGTCCAAACGTAGACTGACAGATCACGGCGAGGAACTTCATTAAGATCGGCTTAAGATCCCATTCCTGCTTAGTGGCAATCGAGTCGTAATAGTTACGCGTGTCATGCTCACCAGTGGCATTCATCCCTGCAGGTGATTGGCCAAACAGAATCGTGTAAGGGATATCTGCAGCTCCAGCCGTCTGAATCGAGAACTCACGCATCATGTCAGGCAAACCGCCAAAACTATACGTTTTTGATTCGTACTTTTCCTCAGCATCAAGGACTAGCATGCCGTTTAAGCTCTTCATCAAGCCCACAGACATGAAACGCTCCATCACTCCTTTCATATCCTCTTTGATCTTATCGACCAAGTTAGGCGTTTGAATGACGTCAATCTTCGATTCATGAATCAAGCTGGCAGATCCACGCTTTACACTGGCATGGTCAAGCAGATCCTCATAGACTTCCTGCAAGATACTTTGAGGTTCTTCATTCACCACATCAGCATGCGCAATACGAATTAAGCGAGAATAGTGAATGCGCTTTTTAGCCTCATTCCCCATTTTCATATCGTAGAATTCAGGCTGTTTGAGCAATCCACAACATGCCGACGGCGGCAAATACGAGTTCTTATCTGGTGTGATGTATTTCTTTTTAACGACCGTGAAAAATTCCAAACGACCTTGGCCAAGTTTCGAAATATCTAAAGGTTGATCTAAGGCAGCACCATCAGCCGTGCCAAGCAGAATGTACACAACGCCGTAGAGCCGAGAAAGGATCAAGCCAGATAAAAGCACATGTTCTAAGTGAAATGCCTTACACGCTTCTTCAAGGCGCTTTAAATCACCACCTTGTATGCCTTCATAGAACCAACCAGCACGAAGCATGTCTGATGCAGGACGGTTGACAATACGGCGTGCAAGCCAATTCTGATACACCGCCTCAAGTTGCTCATCATCAATGTCTTTACGGACAAACTTACCACCTGTGGCTTTGTCACGCTCAGTACCAATATTCGATACCAAGTTGGTATATGCACCAGCATCACCAATGGCATTCATTGCCTGTTTTACTGCATCTGCTACAAGCGTCTTAATTTTACCGCCTGTATCAGACTTTTTATCTTTAGCCATAAATACCTCTAATCAAATACAGTCGGCTTTTTCGCAAGTGAATCATTAATCGCATCAATTGTTGGATCCCACTGGTCATCATGCTCATGCGACATGCTGGCAGTAAGCCCCTCGATCTCTTCCACATAGTTCAATAGCCACGGCGCACTTACAGGCAACATGACACGACCATCTTCAACGTAGAACACCACGTCCATGGTACGAGTCAGCTTGTCTGTATCACGCTGAATCGCCTTGATTGGTAGTGTCGTTTCACGAGAGATGTTTTGGATCAACATCGTGCCTGATGCCTTATCCTCAATCGCCATGTACCGAGGTTTGCCGATCTTGGTATTACTTTCCTTATGCTTATTGATGAAAGCCTTAGCTTCCTTAATCAGCTCAGGTGCTTCCCATTTGCCACGGCGCACGTCGATGATATACAGGTGATTGTCATGCCCAAGCCCTGCACATAAGAACACTGAATAGTCGTTGTGCTCTTTGGTCTTTTGCGCCGTATCTGCCCAGATCGCACGCCACTTGAGTGGAGGCAATTCGAGATAGCGACCGAACCATTCAGCCTTAACAAGATCACCACCAAGCTTTTTAGGCTCTTGCTGGTACTGACTGCTGAACGTATAACGAGATACCGTAGCGCCGTCTTTGTCCTCACCGCCTTTCTCTAACTGCAGTAATGACTGAAGCGATTCTTTCAGTGGCCAATAGCTTTGACGCCCTTTCTCGTCACGTTCCACATCACGTGGCACTTTCTTACGAATATGCTCAGGTAATGAGTTGATATAGTCATCATCAATCAGTGCCGGTATCGAGATCTGATGCCATTTCCCTGGCACGTTGCCAGTCATCACAAAGTTGGTCGGATCCTCAACGTGTAAACGCTGCATGATCAGAATAATCGGTGTAGATGATTTGGCTTTACGTGAGTTGACCGTGTTGAGGATTTTACGGTTAGCCTTGTTACGTGCCGTCTTACTGAATGCATCTTCAGGCTTGAGCGGATCGTCCAGGATAATCGCACCGGTAAATCCATTATCAGCCAATGTACCTGCACGGCGACCTGTGACCTGACCACCCATCGAAGCGGAATAAACATGCCCCGCTTCATAGCCATCTACGGTCGTTTTCCAACTCGCCTTAGCATCAGTACTGGTCGAGATCTTTACAGGCCATAAGCCCTGAAAATCGACCGATTTCACGATGTTTCGCGCCGTGGATGACACGTCCTCTACAAGTGACTGCGAGAATGACAAATATAAGAATCGTGAACGCTGATTCCGTGCGATACCACGTGCAATCAGATTGGTCAGTAATTCAGTCTTACCTGAACCTGGTGGAACGTTAATGACTAGGTTTTCAATGCGACCAGCAATGACTTCATCAATTGCCCATGCAATATATTCATGGTGCCAATTGACTGAGAACTTAAATCCCATACGGGGCTTAAAGAATGCACGTGTAAAAAACAGGTGCTCATCTTCACACTTCATGCGCTTTGCTTTGAGTTTTACAGGATCAATATTCACTCTCGAGTTCATTTATTGCCTGCCTTATTTGCTCATCAGTGGCGGTCACAGGAGTAACGTTTTCACTCTGCAATGGGCCACCACCAGCGCCTGTAATTTCTTTACGGTTGGTATAGAGTCCACCCACTTCTTTTGCAGCTTGCTCTAATAGATCAGGAACAATCACGGCGTTATCTTTGTAGCGATCATGATCGATAAAGTTTTGAAGACGTCTTAAGCGATAGGCAATATTTGCAATTGGAATTGAATTAACATTCTTATTCATATCCTCTCGGATTCGATAAAATTCCTTTTTGAATTCTTCGCTTAAATCCTGCCCAGTCTTTTTGGTTGGGTCGTATGCTTCACACTGTTGTTTCGTTACCGTAATGCCAAATTCTTCTTGGACGCCCTTAGCTGTTTCAGTGGGTGTCTCATAGGTTGCTAATGACCGAACTATATAGAGTTTCACCCGTTTATTAAGTCTTGCCATTTATCTAAATCCGTCCAAGTACGTCCAAGTAAAATGGCAAAAAAATTTAAGCCAATTTTAAAAGACAGGTACCACAAGCATGTGCAATTTTTGCTTTCCCAATTGTTGGCCCATCATTAGCAAGGTCTACCATCTTCTGCACATCTTCTGATGCACCATAACGTTGAACCACTCCATGAAACTCTTCTACATCATGTGGTCTTAAATAGTACTTGTATTCACCTGTTGAAGGACTAATTAGGTAATTCCCATCTTCATCGCGCTTAGCACCCAAGTGATACAACTCATGCTCTATCAATGCACAAAACTCTGTATCACTTGCCTGTGAGGCGAACTTTGCATCAATGGTGATAATGAAGTCAGGCACGCAACCAAACCAATCAATCATTTGTTTTTCTTGTCGCAACTTGCGCCAACCGCCTGCCATTGGTGCGAACTTCTCGGTTTGGCCCAATACAACTCTGTCAGCTTTGATGAATGCAGAAGATGCCCATAGAACTTTAAATAAGGTGCTAGACCACGGCGATATATGAGCGTGATCAGGGTTGTAAAGCTTTCCATCACTGGAAATGAAAGTATCGATAATCCATTCTTCTAGTTCTTTTGCTGACTCAAAATCAACATTATCTAAAGGGTCTATATTTAGAAGTCGCTCTGGTGGTTGTGGCCTTTTCATATATTGCGCCCATTAAAAAACCACCCGAAGGTGGTTGTTATTCGGGAATTAAATTCCATTTTCAAATATGTGCTTCAACTTGGCAATAAAGTCGTTAGTATCTAGAAAGTAGTTGGGGTAAGCCCTCTTGATTGCCTTTAAATCACCAACCGATACCAAAACAACATCCATGTTTTCATCATCTTTATACTTTTTTTCTAAAGATGCGTACAACATTTCAGCTAGATCAATATCTGACTCCTTGAACTCTCTTATTCGTATCTTCCAACTATCCTCTAGATTTTGTAGTTCTAATAATTGGTACTTTTTAGAACTCCACTTCCCATCACTATCAATATTTCTCGCAGTTAGCGCAATGCCTTGCAACTTGTGAAAGACTTGTAGCTTTGACTCTAATTCCTTTGCTAATACAATTAATTCAGAAATGGTTTTTTCTTTATATTCATCAAGTACCGTAGTTTTTTCCTTGTGAGAAAACAACGCGCTAACAACTTTAAAAAATGTCTTAAAGTCTTCGCTTCCTTGCCCAGTTTTAAATGAAAGTCTTTCCACCATACCAAGCGTTTCAACCGCTGTGGCAAATGCATGCTGCAAAGCAGTTCTTATCTGAAGCTCAATACACAACCCGGCAGTATTATTAACCTCATCCCTCTTGTATTCAAAAACTTGATGAATACTTTTATAGCCATCTGGCTTTGGGTTGGTTATGTAGTCTTTTGCCGGCATTTTAGGGGTAAATAAAAATCTATTGTTCGGCTTAATCAAAACCTCGCTATGCAAAGCAAGCACATCCGCTATTGAGGGTAATACCACCCGAATACCCCCAATATCTTGCATTCTTGCAAGATTGTTTGATGGCATTCTCTCAAGCTTACTAATGATTGAAGGTAAGCGCTTAAGTCTTTGAGCGATAATTGCTTTACGCTTAACACAGATATCCCTAGTTCTAATATATTTTTGAAAAGCATCCAAGGGTTTAGCGTGATAAGACCGCCACTCAGAAAGAATCTCCAATGCCTCTGTTTTCTTTTCTTCGGGCGAAGTTTTATCTATTAAGGTTTTGCCTGCCTTAATTACTCTTGTTCTACTTAATATTGTGTTTTCTTCATGGCCCATAACAATACCTCCAAGCACTGTATAAGCATGATAGCATGTATTTTTCCTTAATTTTTAAAAATTAATAAATTATTGTTTATTAATGAGAATCTAAAAAATATCACCATTCTGTATGCTCAACATCAAATTAGTCTTATCTAGTATCTTCATAAACTCACGAGATGAGCTCTGGTACTTATTGATTAATAGTTTTCTGTGCTTCGTATGTATTCATATTTTTATCAGCAATAAATAAAAGAAAAACCCCGCCAATAATGCATATTAAGCGGGGTTTTATGTGCCGTAATCCGTTCGGCGAATGACTAAGGAAACGTAGCGAAAGGCCTTATATTTCTTTCAAACAATCACGGCATTCTTTGACTTCACCGTCAATCTCAGTTGCACCATGAAGGCCAAATAAACAAATTAACAATTGAAGCATTTCGTTCTCCTACAATCATATATTTATTACAAAACCCAACACTAACTAAATTGTTTAGAAGCCATGCAGAGCAGCTTTTTGAACAATTTTATCGAAGTTTGAGTGTGAAGCGTGTTTGCTAGCAATGCGCTTTGATCTATAGCAGCAACTTGCCATAACACCAATACCTAATAAAGTTAGTAGCTTCATCTTTAATTCCATCCATGTAGAATATTTAATTAAAAATATCACCCGAAATTGTATCTATCCAATCTCATTTTGATGAATTATTGTTCACTATGTAACTAAATAAGGATGTGGTGATCTGCCACCCCCCTGCCTATAGTTCGATATTAATCAGCTCGGCAACTGATCTACCGCTACTCACAATCACATTAACCTTACATGCACGGTCAACTTCACTTGCTTTCATTCTCTTTAAGGTCGGGTTGCCAAGCCCTAGCTAAAATTGCCTAAAACATCTAGGCGTTTACACAAGGCATGTTCTGTAAGTCGGCACACTCACAGGATATGGTTGCCAAATTTCGGCAACAAAAAAGCCCAATCAGTTGACCGAGCTTTGATGTAATTAAATATCTGGATGGCGGCATTAAAATTTAAACCACTACGAATAAAGTTAAGCCGCCATAAAAAAAGCCCTACATCACTGTAAGGCTTTTCCCCTTGGTCATGTGCGCTGATTCAAGGAATCGTTGTTTTTATTCACAACAAAATAATTAAATCATTAATTGCATAAAAAATGAAGCAAAAAAAACCTGCAACTTGGGGAAGGTGCAGGTATAAACTGATAGTAACTATCATGAAGAACTTAATACCAATTAATATACTTGGTTTATATTGAGATCTCATTCACATTTTATACCAAATTATCTAGCAACAAAAAAAGCCCATCAAATGATGAGCTTTTTACGGTAATTAAGTGAATTTCCATATGTACGTCCACTATAACTGAAATATGCCATACCCCGTGCGCACACTCAAGCGGTTTTTTCAAAAGTTTCAAATACAAAATGCGGGTGTCTGCTTTTGATATAAGCAAGGCCGCATTTTAGATCTTGGCGAATTTGGTTCACAGATGTGTCATTACTCCCAGCAATATCGCGTAATGAATTACCTATCACGTAGTGAGACCAAATTGATGAGATCCACTCCTGAAGGATTACATCTTCTACAAGTTGAATATCAAGAAATAGTCTTTGAATTGCACGTGCTTCGTTGCAGTCTAATTGGCAGCATGTTCCTTTTCGGCGTACGCATAGACGATCTCTAAGAGTCTCGTCTGACATGTACATTGCAAGCAGCCGCTCACGTTGCTGCTGCGTTATTCTTTTTGTTGGCATGGTTTTAACAACCATTACCATTGTTTCATTGTCGCCATTTATCCAAGCTCCAAGCTGACGACACCATTCTTCAAAACTGTATTTCGACCAATCTGTCGCTTGCATAATCGTTACTGCTGCCGTCATCCCAAATCCCCTACCATCTTCTCTATTTGCTCAATCGCTTTGCCGCTTTTCACTTGCTCAGTGTTAAACCGTATTACCTGATAACCCATCATTGTTGCTGCGTTATATTTCTCTAAGTCTCCTAAATAACCCTTTCCCCTTGTATGCCTACCATTACTCCAGATCCCACCTTCTACTTCGACCAATACCTTTTTGCCCTTCAAATGAAAATCAGCTCTCCATTTACGTGTAGGGTGAAACTTAAACTCCTGTTCAAACTCAATCTTTAAAGCTCTCAGAGCATTGGCCAATATCACCTCACCCTCACTCTGCACCTTTTCACCTTTAACTTTTGGGCGCTTAGATCCTCTTTTGGGCTTATTCGCACCGATCATTTTTTTGTATTCAGCAATGGAGTAGCTGCTTGTCACCCCTTCACCCCAAACAACTGCTTCGCCTTATCCGTTAAAAAGAATCGCGATTCATCTGCAAAACCTGCATCTTTTCGTTTGATATACCCAGCTTGCTCTAAACCCTTCAGGTATCGCTGCGCTGTTCTTAAACTTAGGTTGCTTAAAGCTGTTTTGCGAAGCTCAGATACCGTTGCTATTGGGGTAGTTTCAATCGCCTTGAGCGCATGAATTACACGTTCAAATATTGCAATCTGATTCACTGGAGTACTTAGATGCTTCACGCTTCACCCCCAACGCTCATAAACCCATTAGCTTTCATTGCTTGGTATTCAGTTGGATTGTCGAAAGGATCAGGCCATTCGTTTTGAAGTCGCTTTTTGGCTTCGTTAATTTCAAGCTTTTGAGGTTTAGGTATTTCACGATTACGGACATTCAGTTTTCGCTTTAGGTTCTCCAGCTGCTGACGTGCAATATCGTTGGTCACGGGTTTGTGGCTTGGATCATCACCAGTAAATCCACATTGAGCAATTGCTTCTAGTAATTCATCCGCCTCATTGCGCTCCTTAGCCTCACTTATGATTCGCTTGTAAACACTGCTATAAACTTTATAAAACGTATCCGTTGAACCTAAATATCCATAAGGCTTTACAACTTCATCAAATGCTTGTTTTGCAAATTTATTGATTTCATGAGATCGATTCTGTTTTTCGTAAGTCAGAGCCTGCAACCAAGCCTCATCATGGCTTTGGTATTCATACTTACCTAAACACCAATCTTTAAATTCGTTTACGGATGGTGGCCAAGCTGCAGTTTCAAGACGAATCAGCCCCCGATTAAATTGCTCAAAGGTGATACCTGAAAGCTTTTGGACAAACTTATCAATCACCTGACCCTTTTTTAAGCCTGACCATTGATCTGTAAAGCGTTTACCGTATGACAAAAGCATGTCTTCAACCAACTTACGCGCATCTTGCTCGCCAAACTGTTGAGCAGGATGATCCTGATGTTGAGTTAATTCATTACGCATATTTCACACCCTCCACTTCATGAACATCTCGAATCGACGGAGTGTCTTCACCACCAATTTCAGATAGCCACTCATTGACTTCACCCTGAGTTCTATTTCCTGCGCTTGATTGAGATTTTGGTTTTTGAGGTGTTGATTGTGTTTCACGCTGACGTTTCGTAGCATCCTTGTTGTTTTGAATCCATGTGTACCACTTGACCAACCATAGACTTGGTGTGTTCTTGGATTCTTCACCCTTAGCTGAGAAGAAATCACCAAAGTTGGTAAACATGGAAATCAAATCTTGGATTTGAACTTCACAGAATCTTTGTCTTCCAAGTTCAATAAAATCGTTTTGGAGTGAGTATTGATTTACGCATTCGAGAATTGAATATCGCTTATGGTCTTCAGATTTGTATTGTGAAAACTGAATTGCTGGTAATGGAAAATTTTCCTCACACGTATTACTACTATCAATAATATTGGTTACTGGTTCATGGTTTATGGTTAGTTGCTCGTCCGTTAAATTCTCGTCTAACGGATTTTCAACGGTCGTTGAACTTTCGTTATTCGTAAGCTTAACTTGTGATGAACCGCCATTAGGGTCTTGTTGCTTTTTCGCTGCACGCTTTTTAGCAGATGCTTTACCTGCCTCACTCGCTTGTTTACGTTTTCCGTGGTATTCAGCAATTTCACGCTCACAACGATTGTTGATATAAAGACCATCATTCAACGTGAAAAACTCATCTAGCACATATTGAAGAGCTTTTACTTGCTCATCAGTTGAGCATTGAACACGGCGAGCCAAACGATCCAAATTTGAAGCATCAAGGGGTTGCTCTGTGTCGTAATACATATCCAGTAAATCACGATAAATAGCACGCTCAACCAAGCTCAAATGGCGAGTCGCATTGTTGAAATCCCCAATATGATGTTGGTAATAGTTCATTTAGCTTCCTCCAATTTGACTAAGCCACGTTTTTCCAACTGACGAATAATTCGAGGTTCGACAAATTGATTGTTGATCTTGTACCTGGTGCGTGACTTTTCTTTCACCTGGATAAGTTGGGTACCTTCTTGCATTTGGCGACGTATCGCTATGGCTTGCCCCCCCATTTGGGTTGTATGCTCAAGAATGAAATAAGCTTCCTGAGCCTCAATAGCTTGGTTCATGACTGATAAAGGCATTGCGGCAAGTTCTTTAGGTGTGTATATCTTCACTGGATCAAGCAAAGGGATCATCACCTCGATAGGTGCTGGAGCTTGAACATCTTTCTGCCCACGTTTAGCTGAATATCTCACTGAGCACCCCCTTTTTCGATATTTTTAATAAAGCGGCCAAACATAAAAATATGACCTGCTCGATGTAGGCTTGAAATAATTTCACCTGCATACCAAACTGAAACATGATGTTCATTGATCAACGTTTCCATAAACTCATCTCGCGTGACTGCAGCATTCTTTTCATCACCCTTGATCTTGCGAAGATTTGCCCTACGGATCTCCAGCAATCCATCTAATGTGCGGAGTGCTGGCTCATACCATGATTGAAGCTCAATCACCTGCTTATGCTCAGGCTTCTTTTGAATGGCCTTGTTGGTAGTCATGGAACCTCCACTAAGGCTTGTTCGGCCAAAGTGAGACGACGTTTGGCATTGAGCTCAGTGGTTGAGGCACTACGAACGAACCTTTTGTTTAGGGTTAAAGTGCCAATACCGATATACACATCGACGTTGTTCTCATAAACCTCTGTGATTTCATAAATTCCATCAAAGCTGCCTAAAGCTTCATCAAGTACAACTGCATCCCCATTTAAAAGATCTATATTGTCTTCAATGACTTGTTGTGCTAAATTAATGTTATTCATTAAGATTTACCCTCTGAATTGAATGCTAAAGCCCGATCTCAACTCTCGGGCTTTTTTTTGCCCGTTCGGTGTGCTAGATTCGAGTACATGTTCAATTCCACTAGAATGTTTTTGAACTAGAAAGTCTGAGAGTCGAGCCTCAGGCTTTTTTTTGATTAATACTTGTGTTAATTTTGAATTGTTCATTATTTCCACCTCTAGGGTAATGAATCGAAAAGCCTGATCCCCAAGATCAGGCTTTTTCTTTGTGTGAATTCCCGTGAATCCCTTCCGATCCCTCAAGAAAGCTGACTTCGGTTGACAAGTCCCTTACTAAGGCTGCTAATCCCAAGCGCTCAAAAGATTTTGCTTGTAAATTAAGAACATGCCACTCACCCACGATTTCTTTTTCAAGTAAGAAAGCGAGGTACTGAGCAAGGTCTTTACCCTTAATTTCAGCGAGAGTTTTAGCTCGCTCATGTATTTCAGGAGACAAACGGACATGCGTAGATTTCTTTTCAAGACTCATACTTTCACCGCTTGTGTAGGTAGATCGCTTTGTTTATTCAAGCCAATTTTTAATATTTGCGACTTCGATAGCTCACCATCTGTTAATGCAGAAATTTGTTCCGCATAGTCGGTTTCGCCCTTGTAATCTGTATATGGAAGCGTGTTTCTTGCAATCCATTTATAGATTGCTCTTTCGGTGATGTTTATTGATTTAGCAACCACTTTCACGCCACCAGCGCATGTAATTGCACTTTTTATAGTAAGCATAACCCTAACCATTATTGAACCTATAGTTCAACTTTAACAAGAACTGATAGTTCTTTCAATACTTATTATTATTGAACCATTGGTTCATCGGTAATTTTAATGAATACTTCAACAGATAAAATCAAAGAAGATTTTGCTAAACGATTAAATGAAGCTATGGATCTGAAAGGCTACCCTGTTCGTGGTCGAGCAAGAATTCTCAGCAAAGAGTTTGAGATATCAGATAAAGGGGCTGGCAAGTGGATAAAAGGCGAAGCTATGCCTGAAACGTCAAAATTCCCTCAATTATCCAAATTTCTGGGCGTATCTGCTGAATGGTTACTCAATGGTGATGGAGAGCCCCCAACTCAAACAACGCCAGAATCAAGCTTTGGCAACGTTCGCCCTGATACATCACCTCTACGCAAAATTCCCGTATTGGATTACGTTCAAGCAGGACTGTTTCATGATGTTGGATATGATGGTCTCAATCCCAAAAGTGAGACTTACACTACTTATCAGAGTGCAAAACCTGAGTGTGTATTCTCGCTGGAGGTTTCAGGTGCAAGCATGACGCCAGACTTTAATCCTGGCGACAAATTGGTGGTTGATGCCTCAAAACCGCCCTATCCTGGTTGTTATGTAATTGCTCAGAATGGTAGTCATGAAGCTACATTTAAAAAATACCGTGCAATCGGTTATGACGAACATGGGCGGGAGACTTTTGAGCTAGTTCCATTAAACCCTGACTTTCCAACCATGAACTCAACTCAGCAAGAGATTCGCATCATTGGGGTAGTGGTTGAACACCTAAGAAGCTTTAATAAATAAGAATAAACCCAAGCACATCAAAGCTTGGGTTTTAAGCTATTTAAAGCACACAAATATAAGGAAACAAAATACCAAACATGCAAAGAATTGAAGTAAATTCGCGCAATATCAACTATGTGCTTTATGAGCACTTCTTGTTAACTGTAGTGCTTAGGACTGGTGAGAGATTTATTTATAGACTTCTTGAAGCTAGTACTTTTAACGATTTTATTGAAGCCATTGATAAAGATAAATTCTATAAAAGCCAAATTGATATGAATAAAAAATTTAAACGAATTCAACTTTTTGTGTAATAAAAGCCCATCAAGAAGGAAAGCATAATGATCGGAACACTTAACAAATCCAAAACTGCGCTAACAATTAATCGTCAAGAATTCAAATTGGCATTAGAAAAAATTGGCGCAGGAATTGATAAACAAATAGCCTCGCTTAAAAAAGCTAAACAAAGCTACGACCCTGCTGAAATAGCACGCGAGGTCATAGGTGAAGTAAATATCTTTGAAGCGATTATTGAAGGTTTTAACGAAGCTGAAGGCACTAATCTAAAACTAGCCGATATAACCAATCTTGATACAGCACAAGGTTGGGTGGATGACTTTTTGGAAAAGTACTCTGAGCTTTAAGTTGGCTAGATAAAGAAAACTTCAAGCTAGACTTGATGTTGATAAAACGAAATTAAGATGAATAAATTTGACTACATAAAACTAGGGTTGCTCTTTGTTGTAGTTACCCTTTGTTGGGTTTCTATGATTTTTTAAACTGCGAACCCGACGCAGTCTTCTATAGCAAATCGGGTGGAGAGTAAAAGATGGTTGATAAAACTGAAATCAGCAAACCAATTGAAATCAAAGACAACTCTCTTGAGAGAGTTGCCTTTGATTTAATGGAAAGAATTGCTAATTCTGAGGGTTATAATAATGAGGAGGCGTATAGAAAGCCTAATTCAAGAGAATACTTTCTGAAACTATACAATCAGTGTCATAAAGTTGTTAGCTCTAAAGTCGCAAATATTGATGAAATCCTAAAAGACTAAGTGGCTTTAAAAAGCTTGTCTTCTAGATGGTTTATAATTGACACAATGTTTGACGGATCTGTGACATTAGCATTAATAAGATCACGCGCAAGCGCAAGTTTTTCTTCATGAGTTAGCATAACAAGCTCCAAACAACCCACCCCAGCGGTGGGTTTTCTTTTGTGTATTAAAACACAAAATAAGAACCAATAATTCAATTATGCATATTATTGAACTTTTGGTTCTTGACAATATTGAACCATTAGTTCATATTTATCTCACAGACATTAAAAAAGCACACGGACCGTCAAATCATGTGTGCTTTTACAGAAACTGCGAGATCAATTATGAACAAAACCTTATCCCCTTTCAATACCATCAAGATATCTCTTGGTGTAGCTGCTGTAACAATAGGTGTGCTTAGCTGCGGGTTTAAAACTGCACCACAGGCTGCTCAACCTATCGTTGCCAACGTAGCCCCATCCGAATATCAACTCCTTGCATTACGTATGACTAGTGATAACCACGGCGAAGCGATTATTCGTTTAGATGGTTTCCGCGTTACTGCACGTTTTGAAGTTGAGGCATTTGAAGACAGCTACGGCGTACCAGGTAGCGAATTCACCGCTGTAGACGTAACCAGCCTCGATGAAGTGACCGTTTCAGATGCCTTAGGCAATCCATACAACGACTTCACAAACCACATCGACCATCAGAACTTCAATGCCCTCATCAAAGGCTATATCGAAAAGCATCGTTTAGTGGAGGCAGGCTAATGACTACTTCTACTCAAAATAGTTTCTCTAAGCGTCTTGATGACGATGCTCAAGGCAATACACGTTTAAGCCTTGGGACTAAGTACCCTGTCGTTTATGTGGCAAAAGGAAAAGACATTTTCAAGGAAACAGCAAACGGTCTTGTAAAAGTCACTCTTGAAGAGCAAGTGGCTAAACCTTGGATCCGTGAAAACTTTGAGCGTGAACGAGCTTTCCAACAAAGAAAAACTATGGCTATTCGTCTTCAGAAGTCACATACACGCACTTATCCAAAATCATTTAAACGAGCTAAAGGCTCACTGTTCTGGGCATAAGGGGAAATACTCATGGCTATACCTATTATTCCAGCAGACCAAGCATTAAACGTAAGCGCGATTATTACTTACATCTATGCAGATCCGGGTCTTGGTAAAACGTCTTTAGGATTCACCGCAGATAAAGCCATTTCATTTGACTTTGACCGTGGTGCACACCGTACTGGTGAACTTCGTCGCGGAGCTGTTGTTCCTGTTCAGCAGTGGTCAGATATTGAAAACATTACTGAACAAGACTTAGCACCTTTCAATACGGTTGTTATTGATACAGTGGGTGCAATGCTTGAATCCATCAAGACACATTTGCTCAAAACAGCGAATAACCGTCAGCAAGATGGTGCACTCAAATTAAAAGCCCAAGGCTTAGCAAACATGAAGTTTAAGCAGTACATCAATACGCTTTTAAGCTTTGGTAAGGATGTCGTCTTTATTGCCCATGCCTCAGAAGACCAAAGCGGTGATCAGATCATCTACCGTCCTGAGCTTGGTGGTAAGAACCGAAATGAGCTTTATCGTATTGCAGACATCATGGGTTATTTGACCACTGTTACTACCGGTGAAGGTAAAAATGCGAGAGTCATTAACTTCAAGCCATCCCCAACACACCATGCGAAAAATTCAGGTGCTTTAGGTGGTGAGACTGGTGAGGTTTGGGTACCTGATCTTAAGTTACACCCTACTTTTCTTGCAGACTTAATTGCAGATGCGAAGGCTCATATCAACACGCTTACCCCTGCTCAAATTGCATTAAATAAAGCACTTGAGGATTTGGATAACTGGAAACAAAGCTGCGAAGAAGCAGTTTATGCAAGCGACTTAAATCACCTGACCGAGACCCTAAAGCTAGACAAAGAACACACTTATTATCAAAACATGCGTCAAGCAATGCTTGCTCGAGCGAAAGTACTCGGCTGCACATTCGATATACCCCGCGATACATGGATAGAACCTCCTGAATTTAATGGGATATCAGAAGCTCAACGTGATGAGTTGCAAGACCTCCTAGCACAAGCCGGCATTGATGTTATGACATATTGTGAAGATCAAGGGATCGATAGCTTATTAGGCATTGAAGCCCAGCATTTTGAAAATGTAAAAGCCCACATCATCAACACTACCCAAGGACAAGGGAGAGCGATTGCATGAGCTACACCTATTCGTCTATTACCCGCGTGCTGTTAATTCAGCACAACGGGCGGGTAAGAACTTACAGAAACATCAACCTCTTTGGGATTGAGGACTGTATTCAAAACTTTGTTAATACGTGGGGGTATCGATGATCTTCAGAATTAAAAACAAGCATGCACTTGCCTTCATGATTTGGCTTGAATTGCTGGGCTATGTAAAGAAAGTGCTGGCTGATGGTAGTTGCACGTTCTCAGGCAAAGGCACAAAGAAATCGCTGAGCTATGTGTTTGTAAAGAATGATTTAACGGGTAATGCAGCTTGCCAGTCACTGTATGAAGAATACGTGAATTACCAAGATTCTAACTATATTGAAATGAAGGTGGCGGGATGAACAATACACCAATGGATCTAAATGCTGTTCTATTTGCACAGCTCGATCGTCTAAGTAATCCAAGCCTAAAAGGTACAGAACTTGAAGCTGAAATTCAAAAAGCTGAGGCAATTGAGAAAATTAGTGAACAAGTTATTAAGAACAATAATATGCGTTTAAACGCTGCAAAATTGGTTGCTGAATATCGTGGGCTTAAAAACGCCGATTCAGTTGAAATTCCACAGAACTTAATTGGGTGATTTATGGCTAAAGGTAGCGCTATCCATTACAGCCAAGAGCAACTGGACTTTATTAAAGCCAACTGCACATTAAGCCGAAAGGATCTCACTGAAAAGGTTAATGGTGTATTTGGGAGTGAATTTTCTGTTGATCAGATTAAATCCCTGTGCACCAGGAACAAATGGAAATCTGGACGAACTGGTTGTTTTGAAAAAGGCTCAAAACCTTGGAATACAGGCACCAAAGGTGTCTGCAAACCAAACTCAGGAAACTTTAAAAAGGGCCAAATATCCTGGAATAAAAAACCTGTTGGTTACGAGCGTATTTGTTCTAAAGATGGCTATGTACTTATCAAAACAGCAGAGCCGAATGTCTTTGAGTTGAAACACCGGGTAATTTGGGAAAAAGAAAATGGCCCCGTTCCCATGAACCAAGTATTGGCATTTAAAAATCAGGATAAAACAGATTGCTGGTTAGATAACTTAATACTGATGAGTAGAACCGACATGGTTCGATACAACCAGAGTTATCAAAAATTGGCTAATCCTGAAAATAATGAGTCTTGTTTGTTAATGGCCAAAGTTAAAAATATGAAGCATCAACTTCTCAAGGAGGTGTCTTGATGGATCTTCAACACATCGCCCAAGAACTTGCCGAAGAATTTGCACCACTCGTCATAGGGCAGTCAGGCACAACCAAAACATTCACGGCGGAGCAAGCCTCTGCCCTTTATCACATCCTTGTAAGTTTTGGATATAAGGATGAATGCAAGGGCTTGGATACCAAATTACCGTTTGAGTTAATTGATATTAAGAAGGAGGTATCTTAAATGGCTCGTTTAACTAAAATCGATAAAATGTCCGCATGCGAAAAAAAAGCTGTAATTAAAGATTTTCGTAATGCGCCACCTGAAGCGGATTTTCCACCCGAAGCCATTGCACTAACCTTTCATATTTCACTGGCTTGGCTGCAAAAGAAGAGATGTGAAGGTGGTGGAATACCCTTTTCAAAACCGACAGCTAAAACAGTACTCTATCGAAAAAGTGATGTTTTAGAATTTATGGACAGCAACCGGCTCCAACACACAGCCTAATAAAAAGCCCTCAGTTGAGGGCTTTATTTTTGAATATGATTTTATATTTTAGTAAGTCTACTTAGAGTCTACAAATTGGAACCACAAGTAGACTCATTGTAGACGCTAGAGCTATTTCCGTAGATCGTAATAGATAGTCAGATATTGCAATATGCTGTAAATATAGGTGTTTGAGGATTATTTAAGATGCAGGATATTGCGAAATATTGTATGAAATTGCGAATTTTATAGGAGAATTTAGAATTATGAGTCCGCTGCTCTAACCAACTGAGCTATAGGCCCTAATATGCTGAATTTGTTATATATCAACAAGTTCAGG
>OFQU01000014.1_pt1 | contig 31283 bp, 40 predicted proteins | sample 1542981 | NCBI WGS metagenome assembly OFQU01 (sample SAMN07774233, study PRJEB24372) | wastewater metagenome | isolation source: Exp Tend CN 90WW | collected 2016-02
ATAAATAAAAAAAGTAAGAGTGTTCCTGAACAACCTAAGGCTGAAAAACCAAAAGCGGAAAAGCAAAATCAATTTGATCCAAAAGCGGTTGAGTTACCAGCGAATGTAAATCGTGATTTGTGGGTTCAGTTTGTTGACATGCGCAACAGCATCAAAAAACCACTGACTGAAAACGCCGTGAAGTTGCTGATCAACAAATTAATTGGTTTTGGTGTAGGGGCAAATCAATCCTTGGAGTCTTCGATCATCGGTAGCTACCAAAGCGTATACCCACCGAAGAATACACCCGCACCAGTTCAACAACCTTTGGAGCGCCGTCGTTTTGGCAACCAAGCAAATCAACCAGCGCCAATGCGTGATGTTCAAGGAGAGTGCGCATGAGCAATATCCAATTATTTGAGCAAGCATTTGCGATTGATTTCCCAGTTGAAGTAGCGGACATGGTTCTTCAGCGCATGAGTGATCTTTACGGATCAGCATTCACGAAAAACTTTGAGGTTTATGCGGATGAAGAACTTCGCCAATTGGCCTGCATAGTCCTAAATGGCCTAACCCCAGCAGATATCGCACGTGGCTTAGCGCGCATGAACTCTGAGGAATGGTGCCCGAAGAATTTACCGACATTCCGCAGCTGGTGTGAACAGGGCGGTGATTGGTGGACTGCTGATATGGCTTGGGCAAAGGCCATGCAGTTTGAATCAGATCCACAAACGAAGATCACAACGCTGACCAAGCGTGTGCTTGATGAAGTTCGCCATGTGTTGAGCGCAGAGGGGCAGAAATCGGCTCATTTCGCTTTCAAAGATATTTATATGGATTACCTACGCCGTGCTAAAGCAAAGGGCATGACGCAAGAAATGTGGGTGAAGCCTAAGGCTCCAAAGCAGCTTGATAACCATGAGCGAAACCGTACTGGTGTTCCTTGCCCACCTGAGTTGGCAGCAAGAATAGGGAAGACGTTTAATCGTGTTGGGGGTGAAGCGTGAACAAAGAAGAATTTCAAGCTCGAATTACAGCAGCTCAAGCGGGTAAAAACACCACATTTTCGGAACTAGAGAAAAAGAAGACCCTGCGTGAACAGCTTGAGAGTGATTTGGAGTTGTTTTTAACGTGTGGCGGTGAAGTTAATGAATTGCCTCAAGGTTTCTCTGGTGAGCTTCATAAGGGGTGGAACAACGGACAACCAAAACCCCAAAAGACCATGCATGAAATTATGGCAGGCACTGTATCAGAAACTCATAAGAAGCGTGCTCGACAAAAAGAAGATCAGGCACCTCTAGCAGAGATTAAGGCTTTGGATCAGTGGTGCAAAGAGCGCAAAGGCCGTGGTGGTGATTTGTGTCGAGAGTTGAAAGTGGCGCATTCATTCATATCGCAAATAACCAATCAAACTAGACCATGCTCAAAAGAGCGTTATGAGCAAATTAAGTTGGCAATGGAAGCGATCGAACAACGGGAGCGAGTGGCATGAATTTGATCGAAAAATTGGGATTGGAAAAGTGTAAGCAGATTGTGGATGGGGCGCATGAGGGGGTTAGATACTATTGCGCCAGTGCTGAGGTGTATCACTTATGCGATGACCTGCTTAGCTTTGAGTGCTGCATTAGCTTAAGCGACCTCCGCAACACTCTAGCCGACCACGACCGCATTGATACTTGCACGGACATCAAGAACCACATTAGTCCAAATACGAAGGTGATTGAGCGATGAAAGCAGGCGACCGCGTAAAAGTAGATTTTATTGGTGAATCAGCAACGATTTATTCAGGCAAACGCTTCACTGGATACGGTGTATTGGATCGTGTTGAAGATGGTCGTGTATATGGGCGCTTAGATGATGGAACGCCGTTCATGTGTTTGTGTGCTGATGTGGAAGTAATCCCACTAGTGGATCGCACTGAAGAATTTGAAGCTTTTTTTACAGCACAATCATTCTTTAAAAACTTGAGATTTATACACGGCGATAAGCTCTTTGATTTTGACAAGGGCATCGGGTACCGCAATTTAACTGTTCAAGTTGGCTATGTTTGTTTTTGCAAGGGTGATGGGGAGTTTGTATTGAATGACTAAGTATCTCATTGGCATCGATACAGGTGTGAACACAGGTTACGCCGTGGCAGAAGACAAAGGCAATGGTGGTGAACTATTTGAAGTTACATCCTTAACGATTACTCAAGCCATGAGTCGCACGCTTGAGTTTGTTGTGCACTATGGAAAAGAAAACGTCTGTTTATTCATTGAAGATGCTCGGCAGCGCACCTGGTTCACTGGTGGTCGTGAGAAAGCACAAGGTGTTGGATCGGTAAAGCGTGATGCACAGATTTGGGAAGATTGGTGTAAGGAGCAAGGGTTGAATTACCTAATGATTCATCCAGCAGCCAATGCAACAAAAACAAAGGCCGATGTTTTTAAAAAGCGCACCGGGTGGATTGAACGTACGAATGAGCATGCGCGTGATGCAGCTATGTTGGTTTTTAAAAGATTTTGGAAGATTTAAGGGAAGACTATAAATGAGCGCAATTGTAGAGGTAAAACCAACGGTTCGAATGATGCAGAATGAATTGGCGCAGTGGGGTAAGTGGGCGCGTCATGCTTCATATAATCCAAGTGAATTGACTTATACCTCACCTACATATGGTTTGATGCGCTTGAAAGAGGGGCAGAAGTCGTCAGGTATTCAGGTGATGCTGGATGATGATGCTTTGGTTGCTATTGATCACCTGGTGACTCAGTTGCGCTTTTCACGGCCTGATTTGTTTCAGTGGATTGAGTTTCATTATTTGAAGGGATATCCAATCAATGTGATTGCAAGCCAAACCAAGATTGCTCGCTATAAAATTGATGGATATCTATTGGCAGCAGAGTCTTGGCTGGATTGTCAATTAGGTTCAATTCTTAGATCCTAAGAAAACCAAAATATTTGAAAAAATATAGGTGAGGGAAACACCATCTTATCAAAAGATACGAGGGTGCTTCTTAACTGTTAGCTTATATTCTTGTTTGGATATTTCAGCATTAAATGATTGCACACTCATATTATTTTTTTCATTAAATTCTTTAAGGCTATTTAAAATTAACTTTTTGTCATTCGGAGGAGTTGAGACTCCAAAAATTACCGAACTCAATAATTTCGGGTTAAATTTGTGGAATCCTTCACCTGGCAGTAACATCCGAAACTCATTTTCGTACTTCCATTCACTTGCTTTTGTTAGATAAACTTTATTCAATAATTTTGTTATAAAGTCTTTGTTATGGAAGTCATGCATAGTTTCGACTTTGAGTTTCAATACTGGGTATGAATCTTCATATAAAATTGGAATTGGTGGCGGATTAGCTTTATCATTTTTAGGAAATTTAAACTCAAGTAAAAAGCCTTTGTGACTATCGGTATAGTGTGACCACATTAAAATATTTAATGGAGTAGTAGTAAAGCAAGTTACACCCATATTATTTCTATAGGAATTTCTGAATGATTCCGGATCAAAGACAGTTTTAAGGTGCTTTAAGAAATGTTGCTTTTTTTGTCTGAATTGGGTTTGAGAGATTGATTTTTTGGTCAGTCTGTTAAAAACATGTACATCAAATTTTGAGTAGTCTATATCCAAAGCAAAATGACAATCAAATGGGTCGTTAAATTTGGTCGGGTGTTTAAAACTTAAAGTATTATTGCTAAAAATGTTAAGAACATTTAGATCGCCATTAAAATATATGTATTTGTAAAAATAATAATAGTCTTTGTCTTGTGGAGCTTCAGAGTATCTTTTGATCTGATCATGAGACAAATTATAGTGATTTAACATTTTACTTTCTTGAATCAATGAATTTGTTGCATTGTATACAATTACATGGCATATTTCTGTTATAAGTGACCTAAGTGTAGTTAAAGCACTTGGTTGATTTAAAAGCTCATCAAACGATGGGCTTTTTGTTGCCTTGAGAAATGTTCCGTGAAAGCAATATCAAGGCACCCAATGGCGGCTTAACTTTATTCGTAGTGGTTTAAATTTTAATGCCGCCACCTAGATTCTAAAGAGGGGTGAATAGCGTAGCTCAGTTGGTTAGAGCGGCTTTCTAATACGAGATAGCAGTCGTATGTATGAGATCACGGTTAAGACACTCTTCGCGCGGGTTCAACTCCTGCCGTATTCACCCCATCTTTAAAATCAAAGGAGATCCGCATGCTCCAATTTATATTCTGTTTATTCGGCCTTCACGGTGCGACTGAGATCGACTACACGGTTGACGGTGATGAGATTAAAGTTTGCCGAGAGTGCATGAAAGAAGTTAAGTAAATTAGATTTAAAAACATAAGCCTGCTCATTAATTTGATCGGGCTTTTTTAATGCCCGGAGAAAAGTGAAGCAATGAAAATTAAATTATTAGCAGTCGGTTTAATGTGTGCAACAGCACTCGTTGGTTGTTCGCGTGATGCTCAAGTTGCTTCACGCAACCTATCTCATGCAGCAGACAACTTTCAATTAGATCGACGAATCGTTTTTTATAACGGTGTTACTGGTGATTATGTTCTAACGATTGAAGGAAAGTGTGCCTTTGAAGCTGTTAGTGAGCGAAAGGTTGATGTGACCTGTAAGACCAGCGACACGGAATTTAAAAAGCATTCACTAGGTATTTCAGACAATGTGACTTACTTTTCCGAGCAGCTAAATAGCAAAGGTGTCAGTACCTACCAGTACAAAGTTGACTTTAGACCAAGCGTTATCATTCCTGATGTAGATCTGAAGTTACCTAAATAACTCGCCGGACGTATTACGGCAAACAAAACCCCTCGCATTCTAGATGTTGAGGGGTTTTTCTTTTCTTATCAAAAGGTAAATGAAAATGACTCAAAAAGATTTAGGTAATAGTGTTTGGGGTGCTGATATCCATACAGACCATAATGGCGTATCGGTAACCCACCACTTATTTGTCGATCCTGAAAAAGAAGGTGATGAGCCAACTAAGCTTCCTGCTGGTCACTTTTATGACGTGATTGCCGGTGAAACCATTACCCCTATTCATTTCCAGAATGGACCAGTGAAAGAGCATGGTGTGAACGGTGCAACCAGTGAAGCATTACTTGCTATCTTGATCCACCGCACAAAAGTTTTGAATGATAACTTTCCATGTGATGAAAATAAGCGTGCTATTTCATATATGGAAAATGCATTGGCATTGTTTGAGCAACGTACGAAAGAGCGTCAGGCCCGTGGTGTTGAAGGCCAGAATCTTGCTTAATTGAGCTATAAAACCCCAGAGCACTTCAAATGCTGATGGGGTTTTTCTTTTCTTATTGGTGGTGCGTATGGATGTCAAAGAAGCCCAAAAGAATCTAAATGAATTGCATGATGAGCTGGTGAAGTACCAGAACCTAAGTCGAGCATTCATGAATAGCAAACAGATGATGGCTATTGATGAAGTAATGGCAAACATCCGTACTCGCATGAAGAACATTCAAATCAATTTAAGTCGGAGATAGCGCCGTGGGTACAAGTGACCAAGAACGGCTCGATGCCTTTAAGCGGGATCTATACCAGGACATAGCTGATCGTAAGCGATTGTTTGAGGTTGAGACTGGTTTGGCAATCAAAGATGTTGAGTTGGTATTTGTGAATGTCTCCACTGTAGATCAAGTCAATCAATACCTGCTTAACGAAATCAATGTGACCTTGGGTGATTCAGATGACATGTGAATCGTGTGAAAGAAACCGTGAATGGATAAGGAAGCAAAGTGAACGAGCAAAAGAAAGAATGCGGCTGTGTATCGAACGCCTTACTGGTCGAGATGCTTCAAGCAATGAACAACCAAAGCCAAGCAATGACAGCTCAAAACAATCTACTGGCAGAACAGAATAAAGTCATGGCTCGTATCGTTGATCAGAACAATGAGCTGATAGCAATGATGCAGACCGAAGATGATGAAGATAAACCTAAGTCGCCTTATTTGGATTGATGGATATGTTTGAACTAATTAAGAAGTGGTTAACGCGACCAATCGTTGTTAATTTTACGGTTGAGCCTTTATCACAGGTCGCTGCAATCAATGTAATTAAGTGTGAAAAGCAGATTACTCCTGAGATGGCTAAGGCTGTTAGGGATGCATGGCCTAAGTTTCATAAGTCTAAAGCAGTAGTTCTCTGCCAAGGTGTAACACTTGAGCAGCTTACTGATGAACAGCTCAGGGAGATTGGATTGATTCGTGCTGATTTTGGTAGCGATCAATGAGCAGACCATGCCGTGAGTTCCGTTGTCCCAACCTAACCAAGTCGCCAAAAGAGCAAGGCTATTGTGATGAGCATGCACATAAGCGCAGCAATTGGACAGCACGCCAAGATCGATCAGGATCAACTACGGCGCGTGGCTATGGTCATGCATGGCGAGTACTGCGTGAAAGCATCATGAAGCGTGATAACTATCTCTGTGTGAAATGCGCCATTGCTGGGCGTGTGGCTGAGGCTACAGACGTAGATCACATTAAGGCTAAGGCTCATGGTGGTACAGATGCCCCAGACAACCTGCAGTCGCTGTGTGCGTCATGTCATAGAGAGAAGACAGCAAACGAAGGGAAGAAGTGATGAGTGAGCAAACAATAGAGCAGATGGTACATGACTATGCTGTTGCAAAGATTCATTCCGGTGAGCGAGTTAGTCAGTCCGACATTACCGATTTTTGCTTGTTAGCTCGTGATATTAAACAAGAAGCTAAGCGAGCACAAAAGGACATAGACGAAGATAGTCGTCGCCGTCGCTGGTAGGGAGGGGGTGGGTAAAAAGTTCAGGGCCTTTGCCTAAATGACCGCCCCCCTCCGTTCATTTTTACGTGCGCGAAATTAAAAATTCAGGGTGTTGACAAATGGGTGGAGTTTCTTCTGTTCCTGGGCGTGGTCGAAAGCCAAAACCGCAGGAAGCAAAACGGGCAGCTGGCAACCCGGGCAGACGTCATCTCAATACCAATGTGCCTGAATTCGCAGATGTCGTTGATATTGATGTGCCGGAATATCTCTCGACAATGGAGCACGCTGACATGATGTGGCGTTCGGTTATTCCAGAGCTGTTAAAAAACAAAGTTCTTAAAATTACAGATATGCACAACGTGGAAATGTTCTGCATGGCTTATCACAACTTGCGCGTAGCCCAAAAAGAAGTAGTTGAGAATGGACCTACACTGGAAACAGCGCAAGGCAGTACGATTAAAAATCCAGCCTTAACTGCAGTGAATGAAGCATCAAAACAGATGGCTTCTTTTGGAGCAATGCTGGGTCTGGACCCATCTTCCCGGGGTCGGTTAGGTGGTGGGGGTAATAAACCTAAAACAAATAAATTTGCGCAGGTGCTGAATATGTAGCGAGGCCGAAATGACAGCTTTCCCAAACGTTGGCATTGCAAATAAATGGGCAAAGCAGGTTGTTTTAGGAAAAATACCTGCATGTAAGTGGGTAAAACTTGCTTGTAAACGTCACTTGGATGACTTGATTAAGTCAAAAAACAAAGATTTTCCTTACAAATTTGAGCCAAAACTAGCAGAAAAGAAGATCGCTTTTATTGAATTGCTGCCCCATACAAAGGGTGAGTGGGCAATGAAGCGCCTAAGTATCACGCTTGAGCCTTGGCAAAAGTTTGGTATTGGTTGCACATTTGGTTGGGTTCGTAAAAAGGACGGGTATCGCCGCTTCCGTGAAAGCTATTGGGAGGTACCACGTAAAAATGGCAAGTCTGCAATTGCTGCTGGTGTGGCTCTTAACATGTTTGCCAATGATGGTGAATTTGGTTCAGAGGTTTATGCGGGTGCCACTACCGAGAAACAGGCTTGGAAGTTTTTAAACCTGCACGCTTAATGGCGGTACGTTCGCCAGACTTCATTGAAGCAGCTGGCGTACTGATTAATGCAGGTAGCTTAGAGATTCCAGATGAAGGTTCTATCTTTGAGCCTATCATTGGTGATCCGCCTGACGGCCAGTCACCGCATTGTGCTGTAGTCGATGAATTCCATGAGCATCCAACATCTGCGCTGTATGACACCATGCAGACAGGTATGGGTGCACGTCGACAGCCTATGATTTTCACAATCACAACAGCTGGCTTCAATATTGAAGGTCCTTGTTATGATTTACGTGCACGTGTGCAGGAAATGCTTCTGGATACTGTGCCAGATGATGAGCTGTTTGGCTGGATATGGACCATTGATGAGGGGGATGACTGGACAGATCCTGCAGTGTTAGCCAAAGCAAACCCCAATTATGGGGTTTCTGTTTATTCGGACTACCTAGAATCTCAGCAACGCCGGGCGATTCAGAACGCATCAAAGCAAGGTGCTTTTAAAACTAAACACTTAAACGTTTGGGTATCAGCAAAATCTGCATTTTTTAACATGGAAAAGTGGAAGGCCTGCGGTAATCCAGACCTAAATATTGATGACTTTGAAGCAACGCCGTGCATGATGTGTGTGGATTTATCATCAAAAATTGATATTGCGGCACGTATCAACCTGTTTTACCGAATAGAAGATGATGGTCGACTGCATTACTACTGTATAGATCCGCAGTTCTATCTACCTGAAGACACGGTTTATAGCGGTGATGAAAAGCAGGTGGTTGAGCGGTACCAGAAGTGGTTCAACAAAGGCCTGCTGAATGTATGTGATGGATATGAGAATGACCTGAATCAAATTGCAAAGGAATTAATCGAAGACGCTCAGCGAGTGTCTTTAACAGAAGTTCCTTACGATGAATGGGGTGGCTTCCAGATTGCTAAAACTGTGGATGATGCCGGATATACCTCAATCAAGATGCCCAAAACTACAAAGACATTCTCACCAGCAATGAAGGAGCTAGAAGCTGCTATTGCTGCAGGTCGTTTTCATCATGATGGAAATCCAATTCTTAGCTGGATGATCGGCAACGTTATTTCTAAAACAGGAAAAAATGAAACCGAGTTCCCAGATAAGGAAAAGAAGTTTAAGAAAATCGATGGTGCTGTAGCGTTATTAATGGGCATCAGTCGGGCAATGGTGCTTGCAGGGGAACCTACAGGTGATGAATTTTATGATGATCCAATTATGGTAGGTGTTTAATGAGTACAAAGAAGCCGGGTCGGTTTGCTCAAGCAGCTTTGCGCTTCCTTGGGCTTGATGGGCATCTGAGTCTGGAGCCTGAATTATTAAGGGCATTATTGGCCACATCTAGTGGCAAGCATGTAACTGTAGATTCGGCGCTTCAATTGAGCGCCGTTTTTTCATGTGTAAGTTTGATTTCAGAAACAGTATCAACGCTGCCTCTTAAAATTTATCAGCGAAAAGCAGACGGTAGCCGGGATGTTGCAGTTAAGCATCCGCTCTACAATCTTTTGTGCCGGTCACCAAACTATGAAATGACGCCAAGCCGGTTCATGCTGATGATTGTGGCCAGTATCTGCCTATGGGGAAATTCATACATTGAAATTATTCGCAGTGCATCAGGCCGGATTATTTCATTGAATCCATTGCTACCCCAAAACATGGTGGTGACCAGAAACAAGACCAATGGAATGCTGAAATACACTTACACCGAAAGCAGTGTTAAGCGTGAAATCACTGAAAAAAACATGATGCATGTTCGTGGTTTTGGTATCGATGGGGTGATGGGCTTATTTAAGGTCCAGAAAGCGCGTGAAACTATTGGGGCTGCACAGGCTGCTGAAGAAGCTGCGGCCAAGTTCTTTGAAAATGGGTTGCAGTCATCAGGTCTTTTATCTGCTCAGGGGAAATTAACGCCGGATCAGCGTGAATCACTCAGAGATAACATGAATAAATTCATGGGATCCAAGAATGCCGGAAAAATGATGGTGCTTGAAAACGGTATGCAATACCACGGCATCACCATGAACCCTGAAGCAGCTCAGATGTTAGAAACCCGGACATTTGAAATTGAGGAAATTTGTCGCTGGTTCCGGGTACCACCTTTCATGGTTGGACATTTGGATAAACAAAGTTCATGGGCTTCAAGTGTTGAAGGTATGAACATGCAATTCCTGACCAATACCTTGCGTCCATTACTGGTCAATATTGAACAGGAAATTTCACGGTGCCTGATTGGTGCTGCAGAGTTTGAAACCTATTACGTTGAGTTTGGTGTGGAAGGCTTATTGCGGGCAGATTCAAAAGGCCGTGCTGAATATTATGCATCTGCACTCAACAATGGTTGGTATAACCGAAATGAGGTCAGACGCAAAGAAAACGAAGCGCCTATTGCAGGTGGGGAAATTTATACAATTCAATCGGCATTAATTCCGCTTGATCAAGTAGGGACCAATTACAAAGGTGATAATAATGAGCAAACGAAACCTGCTGCCAGTCGCTAATTTTAATGCAAAAGAAAAAGGTGGTGTTTCGCCGTTAGCTTTTGATCGTTGGAATCCTGCAATTAAAGCATCAGATGAAAATGACAACACGATTGGTATTTATGATCCGATTGGTTATGACTACTGGGATGATTCTGGTGTGACTGCTAAGCGGATCAGTGCGGCATTGCGTTCACTAGATGGTGCTGATGTTGTAGTCAATATCAATTCACCGGGTGGTGATGTATTTGAGGGTCTGGCTATTTATAACCTGCTTCGCGAATACAAAGGTCATGTGACTGTACGTGTTTTAGGGGTGGCAGCTTCAGCAGCATCATTTATTGCCATGGCTGCTGATGAGATTCAGATTGCCCGTGCTGGTTTCTTTATGATTCACAATGCTTGGACCGGAGTTTGGGGGAATCGCAACGACTTGCGTGAAACTGCAGAGTTCCTTGAGCAGATCGATGACACGATTGCTGATATTTACCATGTGAAATCTGGTCTTCGCATGGATGAGCTTAAAGCCGATATGGATAAAGAGCGCTGGATCAATGGGCGTGATGCTATTGATAGTGGCTTTGCCGATGCCTTCCTGCCATCTGACGTGGTTGTTGAAGATACAAAAAACTTTACTAAAGAAAAGGTCGCTGCCCATAAAGCAGATATTTTACTTGCCAAAGCAGGAATGTCTCGAAGCTCGCGACGGGAACTTATTCAAGATTTAAAGGGTACGCCTGGCGCTACCAACCAAGCTACGCCAAGCGCTAGCAATGATGTACTCGAAAGTGTTCTTCAAAGTATGCGCAACGCTACCGAGAAATTTAGCACTTAAAACCTGATAGCAATTTTATGACCGCCTATATGGCGGTTTTCTTATTTTTGAGAGATGAAAAATCATGACTGATCAAACTAAAGACCAAGCTGCAGCGGCACTTAAAGAAGTAAATAATCAACTTAAAGCGCTTACTGAAAAAGTTCAACCACTGGCTGAAAATGCTTTAAATGAAGCGAAAAAAGCCAATGATCTATCTGCTGAAACCAAAGAAACAGTAGATAAAACGCTGACTGATCTAAACAACTTGCGCCAAGCCCAGAATGACCTACAGGTGAAGTTGGGTGAAGCTGAGCAATTATTTGCACGTGGTGGCACTGGTAATCCAGGTGCACAAGTAGATGCTCGTGCTGGTGATCTTGCTGTAAAAGATGAGCAGATTATTTCGTTTGCAAGCAATGCAACTTCTGGAAAACGTATCAGTGTAGCTGTTCCCCGTAATGCACTGACATCATTTGCAGTAAATCCTGTTGATGGTTCGACTCGTATTGTGACTGCGCCAAATCAGCGCGTGACCATCCGTGACCTATTGGCTCCAGGTCAAACGGCCAGTAATGCGATTGCTTACTTGCGTGAAACTGGCTTTACCAATAACGCTGCACCAGTAGCTGAAAACACCACCAAGCCATATTCAGAATTAACATTCGAAGAAGTGCTGGAAGGTGTGAAAACAATCGCTCACATGCTGAAAGCATCTAAGCAGATTCTTGATGACTTGCCTCAGTTACAAAGCTTTATCAATGGTCGTTTGCTTAATGGCCTTAAGCGTGTTGAAGATGCGCAACTGTTATTTGGTTCAGGCACTGGTAACAACCTGCATGGTATTTATACTCAAGCAACTGCTTATTCAGCTCCAATTACGATTGCATCACCGACTCGCGTAGATACTATGCGTTTGGCCATGCTACAAGCTGCTTTGGCAGATGTATTTGCAACAGGTCATGTGATGCATATGAATGATTGGACTGCAATTGAATTACAGAAAGACACCACCGGTGCATACTTGTTTACCAACCCATTCTCACCTAATACGCCAAGCCTATGGGGCTTGCCGGTAGCAGACACAAATCATGCTGCAATGGTTGGAAACTTCCTTACCGGTAGTTTCGCGGACGCAGCTCAAATCTTTGACCGTGAAGATGCTAACGTGGTGATTTCAACCGAAAATGCTGATGACTTCGAGAAGAACATGATCTCCATCCGTTGTGAAGAGCGTCTTGCATTGGCTGTGTATCGCCCTGAAGCATTCGTAAAAGGTGCATTCCCTGTACCAGCACCTTAATTAAAATCCCGAAGGGGCCAGTCGGCCCTTTCACCTTGGAGTTTAGAACATGAAAATTAAATTCTTAGATGCTGCAATGCTTGGAAATAAGGTTTACGTCAAAGGTGATGAGGCCGAGATTCCAGATATTACAGCCGGTGAACTCATCAAGAAAAAATTAGCGATTGATCCTGAACAGGCGGCAGCTGATAAAGCCAAAGCTGATGCGGAAAAGAAAGCCAAAGCTGCAGCCGATAAAGAGACCAAGGCCAAAGCGGACGCAGAAGCTAAGGCAAAAGCCGAGGCTGAGGCGAAAGCTGAAGAGGAAAAGTTAAAGGCAGAAGAAGAGGCTAAGGTCAAAGCTGCTGCAGAAGAAAAAGCTAAAGAAACTAAAACAAAGTAAGGTCATATCATGCCAGTTATTAACATTGAAAAAGCTATGGTTCATTTGCGAGTAGATGAAGATACTGGCGGTGATGTCCTGGCTAAGTTGAATTCGGCAGAAGATAAAGCGGCTCAATATTTGAACCGCTTTTTTTATGCCACTTCAGCTGCATGGACAGAGGCGATTTCTCTCACTTTGGACCAGCTAAATTATGAGCTTGTGAAATATAAAGAGAGTTGCGATGCAGCTAATCTTGTTGCAGATCCAGTCTCAAGAAATATGCTGTTATCTGCGGCTGAAAACCTTAAAAAAGAAGCTCAGCGCAATACCAAAATGGCCATGCAGGGCATTGTTATCAATCCATCTATTGAAGCTGCTGTTTTACTGATCTTAGGTAGTCTTTATGAAAATCGTGAAGATGAGACCAGTACCACGGTAAATGAGTTGCCGAAAGGCGCTTTGTGGCTGCTTGATCCATACCGATTAGATCTGGGGGTATAGATGAGAGCAGGTCCTTTAAGACATCGCATCCGTATTGACGCTTTTACCGAAACCCAAGACAAAAACACAGGTCGCATTACTCAAGCCTGGACAGAGTTTTGTTCAGTCTGGGGAAAACACGAGGCTTTATCTACGCGCGACCAGCTGCAAGCTCAGGCAATTGACTCAAGCATGACTGCACGTTGTCGAATTCGTTACAGCTCAAAGGCAAGTCAGATTGATTCAACTATGCGTCTATATTTTCGGGATAAGTACTGGAAGATTAACGGTGATCCGGTGCCAGACAATGAAAGCGGTCTTGAGTGGTTGACGCTCAATCTTGCAGAAGGTGAATCAGAATGGCATCAGTCGAGTTAAATATTGAAGGCTTGGATGATCTGAATAAAAAACTCAAGCAGCTTTCAAGTCCTAAAAAAGCCAAGCAAATTGCACGAAAAGCCGGGCGCCAAGCGATGAATCTTGTTCGCGATGCTGCACGTAGCAATGCAAAGGCAATTGATGATCCTGAAACACGGGAAAAGATTCATAAGAATATTGTGACCCAAGGTGGTAAGAGCCGTAATCCTAATGAGATTAAGATTCGAGTGGGGGTGAAAGGTGGAGCAGGTCAGAATCAATACTCTGTCAGCACGGCTGGTTTAAGTGGTGGAGATACTCGGCACTTTAGATTTATTGAGTTTGGTACCAGCAAGATTCCAGCCACTCCATTTTTAAGACCTGCTTTAGCTAATAATGTTGATAAGGTCATAACCAAGTTTGTCCAGGTATTTGATACTGAAATCACCAAAGCATTACGTGAGGCTATATGACAGCACCTATTTTCCCATTACTTAATGCGAGTGATGAAGTTAAGTCTTATCTGGAATCTGGCGGGATTTTACGTGCATTTGAATTTGGTCTTGCACCAGATAAACCAAAGCCGCCGTACCTGGTCTGGCAGGATATCTCTGGTATTCCGCAAAATCATTTAGATTGCCCGGCAAACATCGATCATGTGACGATCCAAGTTGATATCTATACAACGAATGCGGATGACCTGCGAAATATTCGTGAAGCGGTTCGTAGAGCTTTTGAGCTTGATAATTCGTGCACTGTGACTGGCCTAAGAGGAAATGAGCGCGACCCAGATAGCAAGATGTATCGAACCGGTTTTGATTCGAATTGGTTTGTAGATCGATAAATAGAATTTTCCACATAGCACCCAACTGGGTGCTTTTTTTATGCCCGAGTGTTTTATCTGCATTCTGCATTCGGGTTCACGCCACTCTAAAGGAGTTAATTATGAATGCGATGTTAAAGCCGATTGAGATCGTTAATGTAGAAAATGGCGAGCCGATGACAACCACATTGCAGATCGCACTTGGGCTGGGAATTCAGCATGCCACAATTATTAAATTGGTTCGTACCTATATGCCAGATTTTCAAGAATTTGGCTTGGTCAGATTTAAAATCCAACCAAGATTAGAAGGGCAGCATGGCGGTGGTGATGTGAAGTTTGTTCCATTAAATGAACAACAAGCCACTTTCCTTATGACGCTCATGCGAAACAGCCCGCGAGTAATTGAGTTTAAGAAGGCTTTGGTGAAAGCATTCTTTGAAACGCGAGAATTCATTCGCTCACAAGATCAAAGCTATAACAATATTCACAACAAATTATCACTTCAGCTTGATCTGGCAAAATCAGATGCAAGCCTTGCAGGTAGTGTTTTAGGTAGCTATCGCAAGAAACGAGATTTATTAATGACTGCAATCACGGAAGTCGAACGACTTATGCAGCCATGTCTATTTGAATAACCAAGTTATTTCCAAACCAATGCCACCACTCGGTGGCTTTTTTTATGCCTAAAATTGAGGAGTAGCTACTCATGGCGAAGAAAGGTGTTTTATCTCAGGGTACGCATGTATGGATTTTACATGGCGATACTCCAACACTCACAAAAATGGACTGCATTAAAGCACTAACGCTTGGCGATGACAGTACCACAGAAATTGGCACAACCTGTCTTGAAGAGACAAAAACAGCAACATCGGACTGGGGTTTAACCACGCCAGGTGAAGGTTCGATTCAAATTGACACCGATCCTAAAAACCTTTCACACATGAAGTTACTTGAGCTTGCAGCAGATCGCGCTGAAGTGGGTGTGTATGTGGGCTGGTCTGATGGTGATGTACCGCCAACCATTACTGGTAGTACTGTAACTCTGCCAACAGATCGTACATGGTCGTCTTTTCGCGCAATTCTGCGTAAAGGTTCACCAGTATTTGATGCTGATGCTTTGGTAAACCATACGGTGCCGATGAAGCGCCAAACAGAAGTAACTGATGAATTTAAGGTGGTGACAGGTGGCTAAATTAACATTAGAAAAAGCAAAAAAAGCGGTTGGCATTGGCTCTCTTGTTGAAAAGACAATTAAATTTCGTGATGTAAATGGTGAGACCTTTGAGGGTGAAATTCTTATCAAGGTGCTTTCTTCAGATGAAGTCGCAAACATCACTGATATTTTGGGTCTTAAAGAAGATGAGAAGCACACGATTGAGCAGTATCGTGCAGCAATGCTCGTCCAATCCATCTATGAAACCAAAGACAAACCATTCTTCCCAGATCTAAAAAGCACAGGCACCGTTTCTGATGAAATTAAAATTGCCATGTATCTGGCAGCAGATGAAGTGATTAACTTCACGGGAAAGTACTGGATCTCGATGAAGAGTCTGAATTCTACTGCGAGCTCGTCAGCTGCGGAATCGGCGGAAAAACCATTGCAGAAGCCAGAAGAAACCTGAGTTATCCTGAGCTCCAAACTTGGAGAGCTTTTCGTCAAAAACGGGGAACCTTGTTTTTAGGCAGGAAGTTGGAACAGGAGTTTGGCCGTCTTTTTGCGCGGTACTTAAACTCGAAGCTACCAGAAGATAAGCATATCGAAGATGCTCGAATTTTCATGCTTCACGAGGAAGTTCCAGAACTAACTTTTGAAGAGCAGCGCATGCAAGTAATTAAGAAGAAATCAGGTTAGCTTGGTTTCTTTTTAACCTAATAATTAGTATCTTGTGATTTCTTATAAGAGGGAAATCACGTGAAAAAATTATTAATTGCAGGGGCGATTGGTTTTGGGCTGGTTGGGTGTGCCTCACCAGCATATAATTATCAAGCAACTCCAAAACACGTTAGTAAACCACCTTTGAATACAGTAAATACTGCATATGTTGGCGATAAGATGTTGGAGCAGGGGATATTTGTTGATCGGGAGGCTTTGCACGTTCCATCTAGCACCAAGCTTAGTTTCGCCTACACATTAACCCCGGGTTACTATCAAAAAAGCGGTGAGGATGCGAAAGGTAATTACTACCTCCCATTAAACAACATCCCGAATGGCGGGATGGTTCAAAAAAGCGCTTTAGCAGATCCTTACAAAGCGGTAATGCTGGGAGGTGATGGAAAGTTATGTGTTATCACAGCATTTAACGTTAAAAGTTGTGGTGGGGAGCATCAAGCAAAACAAACTGTAATTGGTATTGCTTCCGATAACTCATTCCAGCAAACATTAATTTATAGCGGTAAGGTGGGGAATAAAATTAATGTTGGCTATCGAGAGTTTTCCAGCAATTTAGCGCGTCCTGCCTTTAATAATGATGTAGAGTACGACCTTAATCAATCTAAGCAAATTGGATATAAAGGCGCCCTGCTAGAGGTTGTGGATGCAAACAACCAAAATATTACTTATAAGGTTTTAAGAAACTTTAATAAGGTTGAAGATTAGTGTAGACCGCCCAAGTGGCGGTTTCTTTTTATCCCGATAATTAGTATCTTGTCCTGAATAATTAATATTCGGGGTGAGTCATGGCTATAAAGCCTTGCAAGGAATGCGGTGCGCCGGTAAGTGATAAAGCTGAAAGCTGTCCAATGTGTGGAGCAAAAAAACCAAAAGAAACCAGTGTTTTGACTTGGATTTGCGTTGGCATGTTGGGACTGGCTGCGATGATTTGGATTTTTTCTGACCACGCGCCTAATTCATCATCTGAACCTAGTCCGCAAATGAAAATATTGCAAGCTCAAGCATCCACACAAGTAGCTGTTAGATCAATTTTAAAAGACCCTGATTCGGCTAAATTTGAATTCTTGAATGAAAACTGCGGAACGGTTAATTCTAAAAATAGTTTCGGTGGTTATGTCGGCTCGAGAAGATTTGTTTCGATAAATAATATTGTTGATCTGGAAGGGTATTCTGTCTCCAAAAAAGAGATGGATGCTTTATGGCGAAAACACTGTAATTAAAACGCACTATTAAATTAAGCCTCGCGAAAGCGGGGTTTTTTTATTGCCTGAGGTTTACATGTCTACAAAACTCGGAACGCTTACACTCGATCTGATTACTAAAATTGGGAACTTTGTTGGCCCAATGAAAAGTGCAGAAAAACAGACGAAATTAAGCTTTGATAATATGCGCAAGCATGTAAATACCTACGGGGCAATGGCGGTCGCTAGTGCTGCGGCTGTAGGTGCTGGCGTGCTTGCTATGGCAAACGAATACGCAAATGCTGCCCGTGAACTACAGACTTTTGCCTCCATCTCAAATACGACAACGCAAGAATTCCAAAAGATGGCTGTCGGTGCTGAGACTATGGGGATTAGCTCAGAAAAACTAGCAGACCAGTTAAAAGACTTTAATGAAAAACTAGGCGAGTTCATCACTATTGGTTCTGGTGGTGCGGTTGATTTCTTTGAGCAGATCGCGATTAAAACAGAGGGTTCAGCAGAGGGTGCACGAAAACTAGCACTTGAAATGCAAAATCTTTCAGGTCCTCAAGCCCTGCAACTTTATGTAGATAAACTTGAAGAGGCAGGCGTTACTCAGCAACAAATGTCTTTCTACCTAGAAAGCATGGCATCCGATACAACAAATCTAATTCCGTTATTAAAAGATGGAGGCAAAGGATTTGAATATTGGGCGGATGCTGCAGAACGTGCTGGCGTGATTATGGACGAATCAGCAATCGCCAAGGCTGCTGAATTACGTGTTCAAATGGACTTGCTTAACTTGCAAGTTGAGGGTGCAAAAAATCAATTCATTCAAGGTTTAATGCCTGCACTCGTATCTATTGGTGATGGCATGTCTAATGCAACAACCGAAACAAACCTGATGGCTGATGCGGGCGAAACGCTTGGTGAGGTATTTAAGGGTGTCGCGGCTGTTGGTATGGGGGTTTATGCGGTTGTAAAAATGCTATCAAACGCCATAGCAGGACTGGCATTTGATGCTATAACGGCTAAAAATAATGTTGATTTAGCAGCTCAGGGTGGTAGTTGGGCGGATAAGTTGCCAGGTGTAAAACTTGGCAAGGCGTTGATTTCTGGTGCTGTTATTTCAAAGGCGCCAAATAGCGGTGTTGCTATGGCAGCACAAGACAATGCTAAGGTTGCTGATGATGTCGCAAACTCTATTAACCGCATTTATAACGATGCTGTTAATCAATCCACCGCAGCAATGGCAAAAATTCAAGGCAGCCAAGCTGGGGTGACTAAAGGCTCAGATGAGTGGATTAAAAAACAAAACCAAGCTGCTAATGCAACAAATACCGCAACTGATGCCCTGAAAAAACAGCAGGAGCAGGCGCGTGCTTCAATTTCGTATGATTATCTAGATGATTTTGCCAAGTTTGCTGAAGATCATAAGCGCCAAATGGCTGAAATTCAAAAAGCTAATTTCGGCCCACAGGAATCTGAATATTTAGCCAAGGCTAAAGCGCGATATGAATTTGAAGAGGAGATGTATCTTCGTCAAATCACCGAGGAAATCAATGATTTCAAATGGTCTGAAGAGCAGAAGCTTAATTACTTCTATGAAACTCAGCGAATTATTGTAAATGAGTCGGGGAAATACAATGACGAAATCAAGGAATTAAAACTCAAGGCCTTAGATGAGCAGTACGCGCTTGAACTTCAAAAAGCTAGATTTCATGCTCAAAATGTGCAGCAAGCTATGCGGGACAGTATCAAGGGTCTCTCGTATGGGGTTGATGAAATCTTTGCTCAAGCAACCATGTCACCGCAAGATTATGCAAAATGGTCTTTGGAGAATGACCGATCTAATGCTCAGGCTGGTCTTAAAAATCAGCGTGTAGGTGTTGAACAGGACATCATGACCAGTGACGCTTATTCGACTGATGATGAGCGATACGACGCATTACTGGAAGCGCATCAAGAATACCGCGACGCGATGGCTGCGATTGATGTTCAATACGCCGAAAAAGTAAAGGAGTTGGAATTTCAGCAGTATGAAGACACGATGAGCATGTATGGTTCGCTACTCTCTCAAGCTGGTGCTGTTTGGGGCGATATGACCCAAATAGTGAAAGATAGTCAAGGTGAGCAATCAGGCGCATATAAAGCCATGTTCTTAATGCAACAGATGTTTTCAATCGGCTCCGCTTTGGTTTCTACACACCTGGCAGCTGCTCAAGTTATGGCAGATCCGACAGCATTAACCATGGCTCAAAAAGCTGCGTATTCGCAAATGATCTTAGGGCTTGGTTACGCAAATGTAGGACTGATTGCAGCCCAGACTGTTGCAGGCATGGCTCACGACGGTATCGATAACATCCCACGTGAAGGCACATGGCTTTTAGACAAGGGTGAGCGTGTTGTTGATAGCCGCACCAACAGTGATTTGAAAAACTACCTGAATGAAGCGCGTAGCAATAATTCGGGTGCCAAAATCACTGTTAATAACAACACTGGTGCACAAGTCAACGCACGTCAAAACCCCGATGGTAGTGTTGATATTGATGTGATTGAACGGCAGTTGGCTGGTCGTTTAGGCAATCCCAACAGCACGCTTTCCAAATCACTTAAGCAGAACACCACAGCATCACGGAGACGATAATGCATAAGCTGTTGTATTGCACAACCCAGTCGGGCTATTCAGCTCAGATTGGGGATGGTGTTATTTCTCAAGAGTTAGATGGTGGTGCACCAAGGTTTAAGCGTGCATTAAAAGGCACATACCATAGTGCATCGGTGCGGTGGGTGGTAAAGGATGCAGGCTATCAGTATTTAATGGCTTTTTATCGTGTCTGGGCTAGAAATCCAAATCAGCGTTTTTTAGCGAAGCTTTGTATTGATGGTCCAAAGGTTGAGGATTATCAATGCTATTTCTCTGGAAGCCCAAGCCTTGAAAGCAAAGAAGGACTAATTTACACGGTCACTGCTGAGCTTCGAGTGAAGCCATTGAATATTGATCCGAATCTGGATGATCTTATTGTCACGGTAGCAACTGAAGGTGTGGATTTGGCTGAACTACTTAATCCACTTGATCACTTGGTGAATGTGGCTCTACCTGATGCATTGGGGAACTTATGACAGATTACACTGCATTTTTTCTCAATAATTCTGGTGGGGTGGTGCAGCTTGAATGCCTAGAAATATCCCATCCGAGTTTTACTAAGGTATTTCGATACACGTGCAATGACGAAGATGGGATACAGATTGGGGATAACTTCTACCAATATCAACCAATGTCAATCAAGCGAACCAATGTCACTAATGATCTTGATCAAAAGTTACAAGTGACTTTGGCGGATATGGAGGATGAGCTTATGGATGCGATAAAAAATATCCGAAACTCTGCTTATCCACGGGTAAAACCAAAGATCGACTTCAAGATATATCGAGATGACGATCTTTCAGCACCTATGGTTGAGATGCAAACTCTAGAAGCACCTACAATCTCAAAGGACAGCACTGGGCTTGTGACCTTTGATGCTCAGGCGCCAGAACTAAACTCTGTCAAAACTGGGAAGCTTTACACCTTTGAAGACTATCCATTGCTTAAGGGGATCTAATGTCTATTGATAATCTGTTAGATCGGACGTGGACCAAGGATTACACCTGCAATGAATTTGCATGTGAAGCTTGGAAGCAGATCACCAGTAAAGACTTAAGTAGGCGGATTGAAAAGTTCCTGAATGGTAAAGGCCGATTCAAAAGGCTGGATAAGCCGATTTCGCCCTGCCTAGTATTCTTCAAGAACAATGAGAAAAGCTCGACACATGTTGGGCTTTTTTATTGCGACAAGCTTTTACATTTAACCCCACGAGGGGTGCAGTTTGTGCCGCTAGAACTGGTGGCTATGCATTTCCGAGAAGTGAGATTCTACACATGAAAAAAGTCATCATCATACGTGATCAGTTTAGCCAGAATAAAACCGAAGCCACGGTTGATGATGTGTGCAAATATCTTGCTGAACAGTTTGATAGCTTTCCAGAAAACGCTCGAATTTATCATAATCATGTTTCAAAGCAGACTGATGTTACACCGAAAACCGTAGCGGATATTGAGCACCTAAAAACACTGGACGGTACTTTTTATGTAGTGATGCACCCCGAGTGGATTCAAATAGTTTTTTGGGTCGTCACCGCGATAATGGCGGCATATAGTGTCTATACAATTGCCACCATGCCCAAGCCTAATACTGGTGGAGCTGGCTCATCAAATAACGAGCTTGCAGCACGGGCCAATCAAGCACGTGTAAAAAGCCGTATTCCTGATATTTATGGGATGGTTCGCTCTTACCCCGACCTAATCGCAGTCACCTATACCTACTATCAAAATGAAATCGAAGTTGAAGAATGCTTGATGGCGATTGGTCGCGGGTATTACCAAATTCATGACTGCCGTGATGGTGACACGCCTGCTGGCGCAATTAATGGTGTGAGTGTCAGTATTTATGAGCCGGGCATACCTTTGGTGGGGGATACAGCGTTTTACCGTATTGGGCAGGTATTTAGCAGCTTGCCACTCTCTGTGAAAAAATCAGCATCAATCAACGGTCAAACCTTGCAACTACCAAGCGACAGAGTGCTCAGCGATGAGGACAATAATGCGGGTATTTATTTCACAACAGGCGGTGTTATTAACCGCAAAAATACAGGCGTTAATTTTACAAGTTACTTTAAGGCTGGTGATGCAATCAATATTCAGGGAGCGGCTTACGGGGTTGAAGATGCCATTTTATCCGGCACTGCAACTGTAAAACCGGGCGGCATTATCGCTATTCAGTCAAGCGAGAGCGTGCCTGACTATACAAGCTTTCAGGGCGTTCTACTCACTGGTGCAACTTTTGAGATTGTGGTTGAAACGCTTGATCCAGAAACAGAGGAAGTGCTTTCAACCGAGAGTGTTTTTCGTGATTTGTCTGGTCAATACGATATCTCAAGCATTGATCGTTCGGTGAGTGGCACAGGATACTTATATACGATCACTCTATCTCAGCCAAAAAACACCAACTTTAACTGGGAGTTTGTGACACAGGATCACACGATTGCAGCAGGTATTTCATTAAACAAATCATCTAATAGTGTGGTGTTGGATGGAGCCTACACAATCAGCGCAATTACATCGAGCACAATTACTTTAGCCACACCAAGCAGTATTAATCCAGACTGGTTAAAGCTACCCGATTTGCTGGGTGGAACCACTTACAACCTAGTGTCATCTGTGGATCTGGATTTAGTTACAGATAAATGGGTTGGCTGGTTTGATGTGGAATTTGATGACCCAACAGAAGCTATTTTTAACTTCTATTTCCCGCAAGGTCTATACAACATGACCTCAAAAGGGAAAGTGGGTGAGGGCTTTGTTGAAATCACGATTCAGTATAAGTATTTAGGTGAGGAAGCGATTCACACTCGACAGCACTATGAGTACCGAAATGGAAATAAAGACACGTTTGGGATTACGATTCGTGAAACATTACGTGGGCTAGGAAATGGTATTAGTTTTCGTATTGCTAAGACCAAGCAAAAATCCGGTAACTCACCAGTAACAGAATGCAAGGTGAAAGATGTTTATCTGGCTGCACAGACCGACAAGACTAGCTATCCAGGTGTAACTGTCATTCGATCCAGAACAATTGCTACAGATGGGGCATTATCAGTTAAAGAGCGCAAGTTAAACTGCTTGGTAACTCGTAAGCTTATGGTGGACGGTTCTGGTGCATTACAGGCAACACGCGATGCAGGTCAAGCATTGATTGGTATGGCACTGGATGAGTATATCGGACGAAGATCTTCAACCGAGATTGATATTCCGCAAATCAAGTCTGAGATTCAGAAAATCAAAACTTATTTCAGCTCAGATGCGCCTGCTGAATTTAGCTACACCTTTGATGATGACAGCCTGAGCTTTGAGGAGCAGGCAGCTATGGTTGCCTCGGCATGCTTCTGCGAGACATACCGATACGGAAATAAGTTGCGACTGAAATTTGAAGCGCCACAAGACAACTCGGTGCTGCTTTTTAATCACCGTAACAAGGTGCCAGGATCAGAAAAGCGGACGTTTAATCTTGGTATTGATAAAGACTACGATGGTGTAGAGCTTGAATACACTTCGCCAGATGATGACCTTCGGGTGACTTATGTTATTCCTGAGAATGGATCTGCACGCAATCCACTGAAGATCAGTACGTCGGGCATTCGTAATCATGCTGTAGCTAAAACTCGGGCATGGCGTGAGTGGAATAAGCTGCAGCACCAGACTGAGAGCGTCGAATTTGATGCATTAGATGAATCTAATTTACTGGTGAGGAATGATCGAATTTTGGTGGCTGATAACACAAGCATCAAGACTCAAGATGGCGAGGTTGATGCAGTTGATGGGCTAACACTTACATTGTCGCAAGATGTAGAGATGCAGGATGGTGTGACTTACTACATTCATCTGCAACTACAAGATGCGACGGTAGACATGATTCAGTGTCTATCTAGTGAATACATGAATCAGATCATTCTGACTCGAGTGCCACTACAACCACTGGTGATTGACGAAGATCGATACATCAAAACCATCTATCAGATCGTGGCTGCTCAAGATACATCTAGCTCGGCATTTTTACTGACAGAGGCAAGTCCAAACGATGAGATGACCAACCGACTAACCTGCATTAATTACGATGCACGTTACTACGAAAAAGACCATACATATATTTGATTTAACAGCCACCTTCGGGTGGTTTTTTAATGCCGGAGAGAAACATGGCTGACCAACCAGTTACAAGAGAAAAGTTAATTAATGCTGATATCGATGTGGATAATCTTGGTAAAGCGGCAAATGAACTAGGTACTGTAAATCCGCGCTATGGTAACCCATATAAAACAGCACCCCAGACTATTCAGGATCTACAGCAAAAAGCTGACCAAGTGGTGGCTCAAGGTTTTTATCAGGGCTATGCAACCGAAGCCTTACTTCTTGCTGCAAAACCTGCTGTTGCTGAAATGCGTGCACGTGCGGATGATACTCGTAAAATTTACCGTTGGAATCGTACCAGTGCTGAGGGTGTAACTCCGGTAGCTGGTAATTGGGTCGACACTGGAGCAAGTGACAAGGAGTTAGCTGAGGCATCTGCAAAACTATTGGTTGACAGTATAACCACAGATGTTTCATCAGCCGCATTTAGTGAGTCTGGGTATATTTCAGCAACTGGCACTCTACTTGCTTCTTCTGGTTTTAAATCAACAGGTTTTATTAAAATTGCGCCTAGTCAGGGCTATCGCATTTTTAGCCAAATTACCGGGGCAGCACGCCATGCCTGGTATGATAAAAATCAAGTTTTTATCTCAGCTTTTGGTGATAATCAAACAACTTTGACTGAGAAAACATATGTTGCGCCTGCCAATGCTGCTTATATGCGCGCATCAGCTTATCAGGCTGCCGCCTGGAATATTGCTTACATCAAATCAAAAACATATGTAATTGAGATTATTGAAAAGATCATTCAACAGCATATGCCAAATGTTGATGCCTCCAAGATTGATTATTCTAGCAGTAATGTGAAGGCCACTCTTGATACTGTGATTAGCAAGCAAAATTCAATCATTACAAATCAAAATAATATCGTAGGGCAACTCGACTTATTGAGCGATAAAGAAAGTCCGTATTTTGTGAACACAGCTCAGTTTGTAAAAGCTGTTCTAACGCCAACAAACTTTGGTGTGGTGAATGTGACAGCTCGTGTATCTGATACTCAAATGACAGTTTCGGATCCTACTGCATTTATTTACAGTGGTTCTTGTGTTGTATATGACCAAACAGCGAACAGTTATACAAGCCATAACGTAATTGGGATTAACGGTACAACAATTACAGTCATGCCTCCACTACCTGTAAATCCTACACAAGTTCAAACTATGCATGATTCTGCTCAGGGGCAGCATTTAACTTTGTTTGGGTATAAAGGATTGGCTGACCACATCGTAAATAGTGTTCAGAAGTATAGCTACAAGAAATCTGAAAACCTGATTTTTAATTTCAACCCAGCCAAGTATTTAAGACAAACATCAAGTTTGGGACAAATCACAACAGATGGGGTAGCGATTGCTATTCCTGTGACTTTACTTGGAACAGCTAAAACGGGTGGTTGGGCCGCAGGAACCACTAACCTTGTAAAAACTGCCGATCTTGTAGGTTACTTTGATGTTGGCCTAAATCGGAAAGTTGCCCTGAATATTGGTACTAATGCTCATACACAATATTTATCGGATTCTTATAAATTACAAGATGGTATAGCTGGTAATGGATTTGAAATTAGTTTTAATGCACAGAACAGTGATGGTTTTATAGAAATACCATTAGCTGTACGTGATGAATCTTATATTTCCAGTGCTGATAGTCAAACGTATAAAACAAGCGGCAAAGCACGCTTACAAGTTTTCAATGGCTCAACTTCTATTCATGATGCTGTTTATGCTGCTGGTCAAGTTCATCATATTGATGTTGATTTCTCGACAGCGGAAACAATCAAGGTGCGAGTGACTTGTGAAACATCAACTCCAACATCGGTTTTATTAAGCGGTATATTTGCTTATAAGAAATCTGCGAAGACATCTAAATCGAAGTTTTTCAAAGATGGTGATGTAGTGGCTTTTCTTGGTGACTCATGGACTCAATATCCAATAGCAACAAACATTGGTGAAACAGGGCAAATCCGCCCTGATGGTTCAGTTTCAACAGGTTCACAGTGGCTTTCTCGTCGTATGCGAGAAAAACTACTTGAGCAAAGCAAGAATGTGACAATGCTCAATATGGGCTTTGGTGGACAGACAAGTCGCTGGGGGAAATATTGGGTAGGTAACATCCTAAGTCTGAATCCAAAACCAACCCATTGCGTACTTTGCTTTTATATTAATGATAATAATAGTATTGCTGCACCTTCTAATAATTCATATGACTTTGATTCGGTAAACATGTTTGTCAATAAGCCAGAGTCAGAAGGAGGATTAAACGGCAAGATTCCAAGCTATGACGAGTGGGAAGTAAACATGAAGTGGTTAAGTGACAAACTGGTGGAAAATGGAATTAAACCAATTGTGATAATGCCATCTCAAACAGGCTCGGCAGCACAAGCCCAAGCGATTCGTAGCGGTGAGCTAGATAGACTGGCGGATGGGTTTAATTAGGTATCACTACTGACAGAACACCATTAAAGTATCTTCGGTTAATAGATTCCTCATGTATTAAATGTTATAAATGCTTCAAATTTTAAAGTATAAAATCACGACATGGTAATATCAAAAGTTAAGCTATATAGCCTGATGTATGGGCTATTAGCTTTTTTATTAAGTCTATATATAGCCCCATTTTATGTAAATGGAGATCAGTTTCACTACAGGGGTATGTGGGATAGTTGTTTTTTTGGGTCAATGTCTAATGAGGCGCAAAGGCACTGCTATTCATCTTCAATTGGTAGTAGTGAGCCAATATATTATTATATTGTTCGCTTGGCTCAGGAATTTTTTAATAAAGATCTGTTTATAAGCGCCATTAACGGAATATTGTTTTATTTAATTGCTGCATTATCTCTGAGGGAGTATCAGGCAGTATGGCATCGACATATATTTTTGTTATTAGTACTAAGTAACTATTATATTATGGTGTTAATGTTTGCTGCTGAGAGGTTAAAATTTGCATTTTTATTCCTTCTCTGTGCTGCATTTTTCTCAAAAAAATTATTAAAAGGGATTTTCGCCCTAATTACAATCCTGACACATTCGCAAATGCTTATCTTGGTGGCAGCATTTTTAACGCAAATTGTGCTGTATGCAAAGATTGCTCTATATAAGAAAATCGGACTTTTATTTGCTGGGGTTGCAGGGTTGTCCGCCACAATTTTTGTTTTAAGAAATCACATTTTAGCAAAGTACGAAAGTGTTAGCGGCATGGATGAAACTGACATCGGGATCATGGGTGCCCTAAAAGCAAGTGTTTTTATAGTATTTGCTGCCATATCAACACGGAGATTTCAGCCATTAATTTTTGGTAGTCCGCTCATTTTGTCTTCGTACGTGCTTGGATCAGGGCGAATTATTATTATGATTTTCTTTTTATATATTGGATATGTTCTAAGTGTCAAAAAGAAAATGGACTTATTAATGCTGGCCTCATTATTATTCTGTACATACAAGTCAATTGATTTTGTAAAGAATATTTTAACAACAGGATCGGGATATTTGTAAATACCCTAACCAACCACCAGAAACCCTGACTAGTTCAGGGTTTTTTATTACCAAAAATTAGGGGGCACAATGCCAAATGACTACTCATCCGACCCACCAGTAGCAACGGCAGGGCAATTGCTCGCCATTTCAGACAAGATCAGCGACATATCCAAGAACATGGACAAGTTGGCTGAGATGCCTCAAAAGCTCGACCGTATGAATATGCAGTTAGAACAACTCAATAAAGAGCATCAACAGACTCGAAATGACTTAACTCAAACTCGTGACAATCTGCAAGATGACTTAGATCGGGCTAAGTCAAACTTCAAAAGTGAGATTAAGCAACTCAGAAATGAAGTTGATCCGAAGTTTAAGGAGGTGGATTCACAGATTAGGGTGTTACATGAAAGCAAAACCAAGATCGACAGTATCACCAACCTTGTGCGCTTTGGTGGCATCTTCTTAGCAGGTCTATTCGTTGTCGCTTGGAATACTCAGACGAGCAAAACAGACACAGTAAACACTCAGGCCACAACCAACGCCCAAAGCATTCAAGTTCTTGAAAAACAGTCCGATCAGCTTTTAAGAACGGTTGAAGAAATCCGCAATAAACTTTATGAACGAAACATGAGAGAGGAAAAATGAAAGTCATTCCTGAAAACGCGCTGAAATATACCAGCGTCAAATGGCCCCTAATTGGGGCTTTTTTATTGGGTGTAATTCCTGTTTTGTTGCAAGAAGGAATCAATGCACAGCTCATTCCAGCTGAATATCATTCATTAATTTTAACCATTGTACTGCCCGCACTGGCGTATTTCGGCAAAAAGAAATACCAACCTGAACTACATCCCGAGCCGACTATTTTAGGCTTTGCAAAACTGCCAGTGGATTCAATCACTTTTGATGAAGCATTCCGAAGGTTAATTGGTCATGAAGGCGGTTACAGTACAGATCGGCGCGATCCGGGTAACTGGACTGGTGGCAAGGTTGGAGTAGGCGTATTAAAAGGCACTAAATACGGCATTGCTGCAAACACCTACCCTAATTTGGACATTAAAAATCTTACGATTGCTCAAGCCAAGGAAATCTACAAAAAAGACTGGTGGGATAAATTAGGCGGCAACGGTCTGCATTCCGCTATCACATTTCAGTTGTGGGATTTCGCAATTAATGCAGGAAAGAAGCGGGCAGTAATGGAGCTGCAACAAGCGGTTGGTGTAACCGCGGATGGAGTTATTGGTCCTAAAACTATGGAAGCCGTGAATGCTCAAGATCTAAATGACGTGATTCTAACTTTGACTGCTGAGCGATTAAGGTTTTATACATCACTTTCAACATGGTCAACATATGGCAAAGGTTGGGCGAATCGTGTAGCGGATAATTTGAAATATGCTGCTCAAGATAATTAATCTTTTATTGCTGTGCATCCTCTTATCGGGTTGCACAGCACATTCGATTTCGACAAAAGTGCATGTCACCGTTTGTGTGCAGTGTGTGAATTAAAAAAGCCCTCTAAATGTGTCTTTGTTGCCGTGTTTTCATTTTTCACACTCACTTTTTTATTTCAAAATAGATGTTATAATTGACTTACACAAGGATTCTAAGACTTGTGGATAAAGTCACGTTTAGACCAAGATTATCCCATATTAAAACAAGCTATTGTTTTTACTACAAAGATACTACGTTGACATCGTAGAGGTCTCCAGTTCGAGTCTGGATATACCTACCAAGATATATATTGAGTAAAATCAATATTTTAAGGGGAGTATTGTAACGATATTACCCTGTTTTTATTGTCAAATAGGTCAGCTTTGGGGAATCAAAATACCCAAAATTTGCATTAAAAACTGCTTTATATTTCGCTTTCGGGCGCCATTTTGAGATGATCGTATATATCTCAAGATGGATGGCGCCCGTTTTCGGCACCAAATATTGAGAGTTTATTAATATGCAAAAACCTGTCAAACGCGGCAATGCCTGGCGCATCCAAGTCATATACAAGCATCTTCGTGATGCAGCAACTAAAGATACCTCACAAGAATGTATTCAATGGGCGTACAAGCGACTCATGGAATTACAGCTTGAGTATGAGAAGCAGCTCAAAAATTTAGATAAACCCCAATACACCGTAAAGCAGCTATTTAATATCTATTACGAAAAAATTGGTCAGTTTACTAAAAGCAAAGTCTACATCAAAAATCACATTAAATATTTAGAACGGTATTACGGCAAGCTGACTGAATATTCTATTTATGATCTCACGCCAAAGCTAATCACTGAAAATAGAGAAAGACGACTGCAGTATGTGAAAGCAGGGACAATTCATAAAGAAATGAGCCTTGGATCTTCTGTTTTCACATTTGCAGTACGTGAACTATTCTTACTGCCTTCTAATCCATTTAATTTGGTTAAGAAGCCAATTAAACCACCTGCACGAAAGAACCGTATAAGCCAAGATCAAATCAAAATGGTTTTGGTGGGTTTAGATAATTATGAAGAAGGTATGGTACCTAAAACACCAGCGCACTATGTAGCTTGGAGTTTTCTATTTGCATTGGAAACTGCTATGCGTAAAGGTGAGATATTAGGAATTGAGAACCAACATGTCTTTCCTGATTATGTTCATTTGCCTGATACTAAGAATGGTACCTCACGAGATGTCCCACTAACGACAAAGGCAAGAGCGCTATTAGATCTACTGCCTAAGCGCGAAGGGTTACTGGTCAAACACAACTCCAATTCGTTTAGATTGCTTTGGCAGCGTAATTTAAAGCGTGTCGGACTTGCTGGAGCATTTACGTTCCATGATTCACGTCATGAAGCCATTACACGCTTTGTGAATAAACAAAAATTGCCTGTTGAGATATTAGCTAAGTTGACTGGGCATAAAACCATTGGGGTTCTTGTGAACACATACTACAACCCAACGGCTTCTGAGATAGCAAAAATGCTAAATGCTGCTTAAGATATGCCCCATTGAATGGGGCTTTTTATTATGCAAATTTCTGATTTATCATTAAATGAATTAACAACAGTAATTTTGCGTGAATTTTCTTCAGAGAGGATATCGGGCCCTGATATTGTAAAACTATTTAATTATTTAGGCTTCAGTGATGATTATTGGGAGTTGAATAAAAAAGGGGAATTTGGTAGTAGAAGGGACTTTACAAATAAAAAGCTTGCTGAGATAAATGGAACTTTTAAATTAATTTCCTTGATCAAGATTTTGGTTGATGATCGCCAAACACAAAATCCTGATGAGATTGCATGTGAACTCAATAAAATATTGAAACATGATGGTTTATTGCTTTATAAAAATGAGAATGAAATCTATAAAATTGGTGGAAAATCTATTCAAGAGGATTTACAGCTCAAGCCTGTTTTTGAAAAAATAGAGAAAGAAATAATAGGCTTTGTTGCACAAAGATTTGAAATGCAAAGCGCCCCTAATTGAGCCAAATTTAAGGCGTAACTTGGGTAAGTGGTCGACCTAATTCCGTAAATCTGT
>OFQU01000016.1_pt1 | contig 30694 bp, 28 predicted proteins | sample 1542981 | NCBI WGS metagenome assembly OFQU01 (sample SAMN07774233, study PRJEB24372) | wastewater metagenome | isolation source: Exp Tend CN 90WW | collected 2016-02
CCCGCGAAGGCGGGAATCCAGACGCGCTACCCTTGCGAAAGAGTCGCCACGTTAGCGGCTATGGATTCCCGCCTTCGCGGGAATGACGCGGAGGGAAGCCGTGCAGCCCTTCCCTCCGTCATCACAGCAAACGCCGGGTCGCGCCCTTACTCCGCTGGCTGGTCGCCATGGCCCAGCCGCCCGGGCACCGGCCCCAGCGTCGGCGTGTCCGGACCCGCGATGCCGACCACCGTGCTGCCGTCGTCGCCGGGACGGTAGGTGAGCAGGCGCCGGCCAAGCCGCGGGCCGACATAGCGCTCCACCCCCACCGCCAGGCTGAACGCCGCGGGGACGATCACCAGCGTCAGGATGGTCGACAGGATCAGGCCGCCGATCACGACGATCCCCATCGGCGCACGCCACGATCCGTCGCCGCCGATCGACAGCGCCGTCGGGATCATGCCCGCGACCATCGCAACCGTCGTCATCACGATCGGCTGCGCGCGCTTGTGCCCGGCGTCGATGATCGCGGTGAGCGTGTCGACGCCCTTGTTCATCTCCTCCAGCGCGAAGTCGATCAGCAGGATCGAGTTCTTGGCGACGATGCCAAGCAGCATCAGCAGGCCGATGAACACCGGCAGCGACAAGGGGTTACCCGTCGCCCACAAAGCGATCAGGCCGCCCAGCGGTGCCAGCAGCAGCGACGCCATGTTGACGAACGGGGGCAGCGCGCGGCGGTACAGCAGCACCAGCACCGCGAACACGAGGAACGTCCCCGAAATCACCGCGACGACGAAGTTCTGCAGCATCTCCGCCTGCCACTTCGCCTGCCCCAGCGTCAGCTTGTTCACGCCGATCGGCAGGTTCTTCATGATCGGCAGATTGTCGATCTGCTTCTGCGCGACGCCGGATACGATACCGGGCGCAAGATCCGCGCCCACCGCGATGCGGCGCTGCTGGTTGACGCGGTCGATCTGCGTCGGCCCCGACCCCAGGCTGATATCGGCGATCAGGCTGAGCGGCACCGATCCGCCCGTCTGCGTCGCGACCGGCAGGTTCTGGATCGTCGACAGCTCGGTCCGCGCCCCCTGATCGAGCGCAACGCGGATCGGCACCTGGCGATCGGCCAGGCTGAAGCGCGCCGAATTCTGGTCGATGTCGCCCAGGGTCGCAATGCGGATCGCGCTGGACAGCGCCTGCGTCGTCACGCCCAGATTGGCGGCCAGGTCGAAGCGCGGCTTGATGATGATTTCGGGCCGCTGGAGGTTGCCCGAGATGCGCGGCTGGGTGATCGTCCCCAGCTTCGCCATCTGGTCGACCAGTGTGTTCGCGGTCTTCTGCAGCAGCTCGGGATCGTCGCTGCCGAGGACGACGGTCATGTCGCGACCTGACGAGCCCCAGCCGAACTGCGACCGGAAGCCGACGCGCGCGTCGGGGATCTTGGCGAGCTCGGGCGCGAGCTTGCGTTCGAATTCCGTGCTGGTGACCTTGCGGTCGTCGCGCAGCGTCGCGGTGACGCGGCCGTTGGCGACCGATCCGTTCGATCCCGTGCGCGCGTAGACCGACTGCACCTCCGGCTGGCGACGAAGCAGGTCGGCGACACGCGTCACCACCGCGTCGGTCTGCGCGAGCGTGGTGCCCGGCACCATCTCGATCGTCGCGGTCGAATCGTCATTGTCCTGCGGCGGCGAGAATTGCATCGGAATGACAGTGAACATGAACAGCGTCGCGACGAATGCGGCGACGCCCAGGCCCATCACCCACATGCGATGGTCGCGCCAGCGGCTGGTGACGCGGTGATAGCTGCCCCGCGCTGCGCTCGCCTTTTGCCGCGTGCTGTCGAGCGTCCAGCGCAGGACGGCCATATAGGCATCCATCAGCCGCCCTTCGCCGTGGCTCGCGTGGCCAAAGCTCTTGAGGAAATAGGCCGCGATCATCGGCGTGATGAGGCGCGCGACGGCGAGGCTCATCAGCACCGACACGACGACGGTGAGGCCGAAGTTCTGAAAATACTGGCCGGAGATGCCGGGCATCAGGCTGACCGGCATGAACACCGCGACGATCGACATCGTCGTCGCGAGCACGGCGAGGCCGATCTCGTCCGCCGCATCGATCGACGCCTGATAGGCGGATTTGCCCATGCGCATGTGACGGACGATATTTTCGATCTCGACGATCGCGTCGTCGACCAGCACGCCCGCGACGAGGCTGAGACCGAGCAGCGTCATCTGATTGAGGTTGAAGCCCAACAGCTCCATGAACCAGAAGGTCGGGATCGCCGACAGCGGGATCGCCAGCGCCGAGATCAAAGTCGCGCGCCAGTCGCGCAGGAACAGCAGCACGACCAGCACCGCCAGCACCGCGCCCTCGATCATCGCATGGATCGCGGACTTGTACTGCGCCTCGGTATATTTGACGCTGTTCGAACGCAGCACGAAATGCACGCTCGGGTTACGCTTTTCGAGCGCCTGCAGCTTCTTCACCGCCTCGTTGAAGACGCTGACGTCCGAGGCCCCCTTGGCGCGCTGGAAGTCGAAGCTGATCGCCTGACGCCCGTCGACCGCGGCGCGGCTACGCTGTTCGGCGTAGAGATCACGCACCGTCGCGATATCGGCGAGGCGGATGGTGCGGCCGTCGCCGACGCTGATCCGCGTCTGCGCGAGATCGTTGGCGTTGCGCGCATTGCCGAGCACACGGACCGACTGTTCGGACCCGGCGATTTCTGCGCGGCCACCGGCGGCGTTGAGGTTGATCTGCCTGAGCTGCGCATTGACCTGCGCGGCCGTGAGGCCCTGCGCCTGCAGCTTCAGCGGATCGAGGATGACGCGGATTTCGCGGCTGACGCCGCCGTTGCGGTTGACCGCGGCCATGCCGGGCACCGACAGCAATTCCTTGGCGACGGTGTTGTCGATGTACCAGCTGAGCTGTTCGACCGTCATGTCGCTGGCGATCGCCGAATAGCTGGCGAGGTCGTTGTCCGTCGTGTCCGCGCGGAAGATCTGCGGTTCCAGGATGCCTTCGGGCAGGTTGCTGCGGATCTGCGCGATCTTGTCGCGCGTGTCGTTGACCGCGCGGTCGATCGGCGTGCCGATCGCGAGCTGGACGACCGTGGTCGACTGGCCCTCGGTCACGGTCGAGGTGATTTCGTCGATGCCTTGCAGCGACCGCACCGCCGATTCGACGCGGTTGGTGACCTGGTTTTCGAGTTCGGTGGGCGCTGCGCCGGGCTGGCTGATGACGACGATGACGACCGGGAAGTCGATGTCGGGGTCGTTGTTCACGTCCATCCGCATGAAGCTGACGATGCCCGCCAGCGTCAGCGCGATGAACAGGACGATCGGCGGAACGGGGTTCCGGATCGCCCAGGCGGAGATGTTGCGAAAGCTCATGTCAGCTCGCCTTTCCCACGACCGGCTTCACCTTCTGGCCCGGGACGAGGAAGCCGCCCGCCGCCCGCACCACACGCTCGCTACCGTCTAGGCCCGAGGTGATCGTCACGCCTGCATCCGACACCTGGCCGATCTTGACGTTGCGGCGTTCGACCTTGTCGTCCTTGCCGACGATATAGACGAAGCTGCCCTTGTCATCGCTCTGGATCGCCGAATCGGGCAGCAGTGGCGCCACCGCCGCACCGCCGACGATCGTCGCCGAGGCGAAGCCGCCCGGACGCAGCGCCGGATCATAGGGCAGCGCGACGCGGGCGATGCCCTGCCGCGTCTGCGTGTCGATGACCGGCGACACCTGCCACACCTCGCCGGCGAAGCTGCGATCGCTGCCGACCGGCGTCACCTGCGCCCGTGCGCCGGTGTGGAGCGTGGCGAGATCGGCTTCGGAGAGCTGCGCGCGCATTTCGATCTGGCCGCCCTGTGCCATGCGGAACAGCACACCCGAACCGGCGCTGACGATCTGGCCGGGTTCGGCCTGGCGCGTCAGGACGAGGCCCGCGGCGGGCGCGCGGATGTCAAGGCGGCCGTTGCGGGCCTGTGCCTCGCGCAGCCCCGCGGCGGCGACCTGCACGCGGGCCGCGGCGGCATCGCGCGTGGCGGCCTTGCGCTGGAGATCGGCCTTGGAAATGAAGCCGCGGTCGACCAGCTGCTGGGCGCGGTCGAGCTCGGCCTGGGCGATCGTCTGGTCGGATCGGGCGACCGCGACCTGCGCGGCCAGGCTCTGCGCGGTCTGCGTCTGCACCGAACGATCGACGGTGGCGAGCACCTGTCCCGCATTCACCCATTGACCCGGCTCGACCAGCACGCGGGTGATCATGCCGCCCTCGCCCGCGACGCCGACCGGCATCTCGCGCCGCGCGGCCAGCGTACCGGTGGCGTTGATCGTGCGATCCACCGTCTTGCGACCCGGCACCACATAGGTGACGGCCGGCATCTGCTCGGTCTTCTTGCCGGCGTTGGGATCGGCCTTCTTGTGCCCGAACATGACATAGGCGAGCACGCCGAGGAGCGCGATCACGATCACGGTGATGACGATCGTCCGTCCGCGGCCCGACGGCGCCGGTTCCCCCGGCAGCGCCATCCGCTCTTCGTGACCGATCGACCCGTTATATTCGTTCATGCCCGTCCCATCCCCGTCCCGGCTTACGTCCGGCCTGTACCCGTCGCACTGTGTTATCGGAATATATCACCGCACTCAAGCCCTGGTCGCGACGATGGGCGGCACGGTCGCCGCGTCATGCCGCAAGCCATTGATCTACGCAACGGATCGACGTCGTTCAGCAACGGTTGACCTTATCGGCGGCAAAGACCGCCCCACACGCAACAACGGGAGTCTTGCGATGAAATATTGGACCGCGCTGGCCGGAGCCGCCGCCGGATTGGTGACGATGACGGGCGCCGCGCACGCGCAGAGCCTGCCGACCACGGTCGAGCCACTGGTGCCCGCGCAGGGCACGATCCTCGACATCCAGGCGGAAGGCCGCACCACGCGCGTGCCCGATATCGCGACGATCCGTGCCGGCGTCGTATCGCAAGCGCCGACCGCCGCCGCCGCTTTGTCCGACAATGCGCAGCGGATGGCGCGCGTGATGGCGGGCCTGAAGCGCGCCGGCATCGCGCCCCGCGACATCGCGACGTCGAACGTCGGCCTCAACCCGCAATATCGCTACACCGACGGCCAGCCTCCGGCCATCACCGGCTATCAGGCGACCAACACGGTCAGCGTCCGCTTCCGCGACGTCGCGCGCGCCGGCACCGTGCTCGATACGCTGGTGGCCGAAGGCGCGAACCAGATCGAGGGCCCCAATCTCTCGATCGACAAGCCCGATGCCGCGCTGGACGAAGCCCGCGCCGATGCGGTGAAGCGCGCCCGTGCGCGTGCCGATCTGTATGCGTCGGCGGCCGGCATGCGCGTGGTGCGCGTCATCTCGATTGCCGAAGCAGGCCAGAACGACGGCGGATCGCCGGTGGTACCGATGATGGTCCGTGCGATGAAGGCGGATGCGGCCACCGAGGTTGCACCGGGCGAGAAGGACGTCACCGTCACGCTGTCGGTGCGCTACCTGTTGCAGTGAGGTGAAGCTGGGGGCGACAGCTTGCACTGCCGCCCCCCATCATTCCGCGCACATCGTATGAGGGAGTTGTGGCATCGCACGCCATCACTGACCCGCTCGCCCTTAGCTTGTCGAAGGGCGGGGCGCCTCAAGCGGTCGGTTTGCGTGCGGAACGCTGGGCTTCGACAGGCTCAGCACGAGCGGAGGGAGCCTAGGCACTCCACGATGGCACCACGCGGGTCTTGCCCCCATCGCCCGCTCATCACCCATTCAGCCGGAACCCGCGACGATCCGCCCTCGTTGAACGACAATAGGTTGCGTCCCCGATTCGCCAATCCGACTCGTCGGCGCCCTTCGATGATGGGAGAGCATCCATGATCTTCAAGCGTTTGGCATTGGTCGGCCTGTTGTTCGGCACCGGTGTCGCGACCAGCGCCTGCACCGACGGCTATGGCTATAGCGGCGTGTCCGTCGGCTACGGCACCGGCGGCTATGGCTATTACGACGACGGTTTCGCCGATCCCTATTACGGCGGCTACGGCTATGGCGGCTATCCCAGCTACTTCGGCTGGTACGGCGATTATTATTACCCGGGCACGGGCATTTACGTCTACGATCAGTACCGCCGGCCCTATCGGTGGAACGACGGCCAGCGCCGTTATTGGGAGCAGCGCCGCAATCAGTGGCGTGGCGACCGCAACTTCCGCAACGACTGGAACGGGTTCGACCGTCGCCCCGGCTGGCGCGGCGATCGGCCGGGTGGTCCTGGTGGTCCGGGGGTGGGCAATCCCGGCCGCCCGAACTGGGGTAATCGCGGCAATTGGCGCGGCAACCGCCAGAATTTCTCGGGCCAACCCGCGCCCGCACCGCAGCCGCCGACCGGCGCGGCGCCCGCGCCCAATCCGCAGCCCAATTGGCAGGGCCAGCGCAACTGGAACGGCAACCGCAATTGGGGCGGCAACCGCAACTGGAACGGCAATCGGAGCTGGGACGGCAATCGCGGCGGCGGCCCGCGCGGTGACCGCGGTCGCCGCTGATCGACGGGGGCGCCGCGCTGCCGGCGCCCCTATCGCTCGCGGGTGGCGATCAGTCCGTTCGACACGAAGGTCATCACCGGCACGTCATGCTGGTTGAACACCGTCATCCGACTCTTGAAGATGCCCATCTCCGGCCGGCTCGCCGATCGACGCTTGTCCAGCACTTCGCTTTCGCAGCGCAGCCGATCGCCCGGATAGACCGGCGTCAGCCAGCGCAATTCGTCGATGCCGGGCGATCCCAGCCCCGCCTGGTCGTTCGCCTTCAGATGCTCGACCAGCATCGCCATCGTCATCGCGCACGTGTGCCAGCCGCTCGCCGACAGCCGCCCGAAATGCGTCTGCGCCGCCGCTGCGTCGGACAGGTGAAACGGCTGGGGATCGTATTTCTCGGCAAAGGCGATCACCTCGTCTCGCGTCACGGCATAATCGCCGAACCGTGCCGTGCTGCCGACCTCGATGTCCTCGAAATACTGCACCCGTCGCTCTCCTATCGTTTGAGCACCTGCCTAAACGGTGCGTCGTTCCCGTCCAGCCCCTGGCCCGCAGGCAGGTTCAGCAGATCGCGCAGCAAGGGGTTGATGTCGGTATTGTCGAAGCTGGCCAAGCGCTTGCCGCCGACGAAGGCCGGGCCGTTGGCGATGAACAGCGCCGCCATGTCGGGCGCCTGATTGTCGTAACCGTGCGCGCCGCCGCTGAACGCGGTCTTGACCGCCGTCTTGGTGATCATCCAGCCCGGCTCGGCCAGGCAGATATAGGGCGGCACACGCGGATTGGTGCCGTAACGCAGCCGCGCCGGGATCTCCCCCTTGCGCCAGCATTGCATATGCGCGTGGGGTTTCAGCAGCGCCGCCTCCAGCGCCTGCTGCCGCCCCGGCATCGGATACAGACCCATATAAGGCCCGCTGTTGAGCGTGCGATACGTGCGCGGGTCCGCGATCCGGTCGATCGCGATCGTGCGCGTGCTGCTGGTCGCGGACATGCCGTGGTCGGCGACGATGACCAGATTGGCCGGCAGGTTGAGCTCGCGCAGACCCGCCACCAGCCGCCCGATCTGGCTGTCGACCTTGGCGGCGGCCTGCGTCACCTCGGGCGATTGCGGCCCATACGCATGGCCGGCACTGTCGACGATGTCGAAATACAGCGTCACGAAGCGCGGCCGTGTGGCCGCCGGGCGGCGCAGCCAATCGATCACCGAATCGACCCGCTGTTCGCCCGTCACCGCCTGGTTGAACTGCTGCCAGTCCTCGGGCCGGGTGGCATGCTCGACCGCGCCATGGCTGTCGGGCAGCAACGTGCCGCCCCAGCCGACGTTCGCGCCCGGCCAGAACATCGTCGCGGTGCGGACGCCCGCCTTTTCCGCGGTGACCCAGATCGGTTCGGCCTCGTTCCACCAGAAGGGGTCGTCGTTGGCCATGGTGAAGGTCTCGCCGGGGCGTGCCGAGTCCTCCATCGTGTTGCCGACGATGCCGTGGTGGTCGGGCACCTTGCCCGTCACCAGCGTCCAGTGGTTGGGGAAGGTCACCGACGGGAAGGACGGCCGCATCGACGCCGACACCCCGCCCGCCGCGAGCGCGTTGAGGTTGGGCGTGACGCCACGATCGAGATAATCGGGCCGGAAGCCGTCGATCGACACGAGGATCGTCACGGGCGGCGTCACCGTGCGAGGCAGCGGCGCGGGCGGCGCGTCCGGCTCGGCAGGCAAGGCCGCCGTTTGCGACGGCGCGGGCTGCGTCACCGGCGACAGCGCCGGCGGCGTGGCGGGCAGCGCGCAGGCGCCGAGCGCGAGCGTGGCGAGAAAAGCGGTCGGACGAAGGTTCACGCGGCGATCACCCCGATCATGGCAGGCATGCTTGCCTTTAGCCCCGAGCAGGGAGGGGCGACAAGGGCGGAGCAGGCAGCGCTTGCGTCCGCCCGTCCCACGCCATCCCCCGAAGGCGCAAACGATCAAGAGGGGGCAAGGCGAGCCCGGCAGGCCGCCGCCTCGGCCCCGCCCGCTTACACGTTGAAACGGAACAGCATCACGTCGCCGTCGTGGACGACATATTCCTTGCCTTCCTGCCGCAGCTTGCCCGCCTCGCGCGCGCCCGCTTCGCCCTTGCAGGCGACGTAATCGTCGTACGCGATGGTTTCGGCGCGGATGAAGCCGCGTTCGAAGTCGGTGTGGATCTCACCCGCGGCGTTGGGGGCCTTGGCGCCGGCATGGACGGTCCAGGCGCGCGCCTCCTTGGGGCCGACGGTGAAGAAGGTCAGCAGCTTCAGCAGCTTGTACCCGGCGGTGATGACGCGGGCGAGGCCGGTTTCCTCCAGCCCCAGCTCGCTCAGGAACTCGCCGCGATCCTCGGGTGCCATCGTCGCGATTTCCGCCTCGATCGCCGCGGAAACGACGACCGCCTCGGCGCCTTCCGCCTTCGCCTTTTCGAACACCTTGGCCGACAGCGCATTGCCGTTCGCCGCATCGGCTTCGTCGACGTTGCAGACGTAGAGGACGGGCTTCGCCGTGATCAGCTGCGCCTGCGCGAAGACGCGCGCTTCTTCGGCATCCTTGGGCTGCGTCAGGCGCGCGGGCTTGCCGTCGCGCAGCAACTCCAGCGCCTGGCCGAGCACGGCCGCGCCGATCTTGGCTTCCTTGTCGCCCTGCTGCCCCTTCTTGATGAGGTTGGGGACGCGCTTTTCCAGGCTTTCGAGGTCGGACAGCATCAGCTCGGTCTCGACCGTCTCGGCATCGGCGATCGGATCGACCTTGCCCTCGACGTGCGTCACGTCGCCATCGGTGAAGCAGCGCAGAACATGGACGATCGCATCCACCTCGCGGATATTGCCCAGGAACTGGTTGCCCAGCCCTTCGCCCTTCGACGCACCGCGGACCAGGCCGGCGATGTCGACGAAAGCAAGCTGCGTCTCGATGATCTTCGCCGAGCCCGCGATCTCGGCGAGCTTGTACAGCCGCGGATCGGGCACCGCGACGTTACCGACATTGGGTTCGATCGTGCAGAACGGATAATTGGCCGCCTGCGCCGCTGCCGTTTCGGTCAGTGCGTTGAAAAGCGTGGACTTGCCGACGTTGGGCAGGCCAACGATGCCGCAGCGGAAACCCATGGGTCGTGCTCTGTTTTCTGCAAAGGGAATGGAGGCCGCGGCCTTAGCCATATGGCGCGCGATTGACCAGCCGTTCCGCGGTTTTCGCACTTTGGCGATGGAATCCACCGGCTCGTCGCAGCGGCGCGCTGCCGCAATTGTGCCTTGATTGATACCGCGTCGTCTATGTCGTGCAGCGGATACGTCGCGGGAACGACGGCAGACAACACGCACGCTGCAACGGGGGCTTATGCGTCGGTCGGGGTGGATGATGGCAGGGCTGGCCGCGGCGACGGCCACGGGGGCACAGGCGCAGGTCGCGCCGCTTGCGATCCTGACGGCGCCCGCGCCGATGGCGGCACAGCGCACGCCGCTGCTCGCCCCGATCGCGCTTGGCGGTACGCTCGACCGTTCGACGCCGCTCACCGCGCGGCTGCGGCTGCGGGTCGCGACGATGACGACCAGCGCGGGCCCCAATGAGCGCGTGCATCAGCGTCTCGCGAGTTCGATGGTCGAATATTATCCCTTTGCCGACAGCGGCTTCCACCTGTCCGCCGGGGGCCGTCTGTACGACGTGCGGGCCGGCGAACAGGTCGGCAACCGCCCGCTGATGCTGTCGCAGCGTCCGACGCTGGGCGCCGGTGGCGGCCGCATCGGCCTGCGCCGCACCCCGGCGCTGACCTTCGGCTATACCGGCACGATGCTGGCCGACACCACGATCGGGCTGGAGATCGGCGCGATGAAGGGCCGCGCCTATGAGATCGGGGGTCGCCTGACCCGCCCGACCGCGGGCGAGCGCGGCGGCGTGGGCAATGGCCCGATCAACCCCGTGGTCAACGTCTCGTTCGGCCGGCGCTTCTGATCCGATCCAGCGATCGCGGCACGCGACCCGTTCAATCGCGCCGCCGCTTCGCCTAGGGTCGCCGACGATGCTGCCGCCCTTGCCCCATGGCGAATTGTCCGCCGACCTGATCTTGCCCGCCTTCGCACCCTGGTTCGACGTCGCGGGCCTCGCCGTGTTCGCCGCCTCGGGCGCGCTCGCCGCAGCGAAGCGCGGGCAGACCGCGGTGACGCTGGCCTTCTTCGCGCTGATCACCGGCGTCGGCGGGGGCACGGTGCGCGACCTGTTGATCGGTGCGCCGGTCTTCTGGGTCCACGATCCGCGCGCGGCGACCGTATGCCTTGCGATGGCCGCGGCGATCTGGGTCACGCCCGAACGCTGGTGGCGGGACGAGGCGCTCGCCTGGTTCGACGCGATCGGCCTTGCGGCCTATGCGGTCTACGGCGCGGCCAAGGCGCTCGGCTATGGCATCCCGCCGCTGCCCGCCGCGCTGATGGGCGTGGTGACGGCCTGTGTCGGCGGTATCATCCGCGACGTGCTGGCGGGCGAACCGTCGATCCTGATGCGACCCGAACTGTACGTCACCGCCGCAGCGCTGGCGTCGGGCCACTACGTCGCGCTGGGCCTTGTCGGCTTCGCCGGCGCCCCCGCCGCGATCATCGCCGCCGCCGCCGGCTTCACGCTGCGCGCCTTCGCGATCCGCTATCACCTCGCACTCCCCGCCTATCGCGGGCGGGGGTGAGGGCGGCCTGCCGTCGATCCGACACGAATCCGCCACCAACCGCGCGCATCCTGACGCCACCCGCATACGGCGGCTGGAGACGGTCATGCGCAAGACGATCGGTACAACTCTTGCTCTTCTCATGCTCGCGGCATCTCCGGCGACCGGCCAGACGCCGCGCGATCCGGTTGGCGACCTTTGCGCCGCGCGCGCCGATATCGCCGTGCCTGCCACGCAGGTCTATCATCGCCGCAACGGCGCCACGATCGTCTTCGTCGCGGTCGCGCATGAACATGACGCGCAATCGCCCTCCGCGCAGGCGATCAAAGCGGCATTCGATCGCGCCCACCCGACGATCGTGCTGGTCGAAGGCGCCTCGGCGGACAAGAGCGTCGACCCCGCCTATTGCGCCTTCCTGTCGCAGCGCGCCGCCGACCAGTTTGCGCATGGCCATATCCAAGAGAATCTCTACGCGGTGAAGCTCGCGACCGACGCGAAGACGGCGTTTTCCGGCTGGGATATGAGCCCCCGCGACGAATATCGTGCCGATATCGACGCTGGCTACGACATGCGCGACGCCCTCGGCGCCCACCTGCTGCGCGCGCACGTCGATCCCTTCGGCCCGGTCCCCGCCAACCGCATCGCCGACGAAATGCGGTCGATCCCGCACCTGCGCCAACCCAAGGACTTCGATTTCGCCGCCTGGTATCGCGGCGTTTATGGCGCCCGCCTCGACCCGATGGCCGGCACGCCCTGCGGCACCGGTCCGGCGAGCGCGATCGTCAAATTCGAAAGCATCGCGCGCACCCGCAATCTCGCCCGCCTGATCGATGCGAATGCCACGCCGGGCGCGGTGGTGCTGGTGGAAGCGGGCGCCAACCATTGGCTGGCGCTACGCGACTATCTGGAGGGCAAGCTTTGACGGACGATCAGGCGGCGGGGCGCCAGCAGGGTTCCAACTGCTTCATGCTGGCCTCGGCCCAGTGCGCCAGCGCACCGTCATTACTGGACACGGTGATGCTCGCACTCGACCGGTCGGGCTGATCGCTGGATAAGAGCGTTAGGGTATACCTCGTCCCATCTGTCCAGACGATCGGCGGCGGCAGTGGATGGGCTGGCGCGGTGGCCGGAATCACCGAAAGGGCGGTGGGTACGTCGTTCAAATTTTTCAGCACGCTGATCAACGCCGGACAGGCGGCGGCATCGGTCGTCGTTACGGTCAGACGACCCAGCGGGTCCATCACCTTGCGCCGTGCCCGCCACACACCTGATGCGGCGTACCCGCTCCGCCACATGTCGAGATCTCCCATCCTTGGCACAGCGAATGGCTCGCCATCAACTGAACATCGGTGGCATGCTTGGGTTCGGGAACGCCTTCCTCGCGGGACGTCATGGCTGCCTGACTAATCTGCGTGCAATCGAGCATTGGGCGCGGAGCAGTCGCTTGCGCCGCACCCAGCAGCATGGCCAGTATCATTGCCCCGCCCCCGCGCAGGCTATTCCGACCGTGGCGGCGGGGCCGGTTACGCCCGGCGGTAGCGGCGTCGCGCCGCCCGGTCCGATATGCAGCGTCGCATTGGCGACCTGCCACGGCGTGCCGGCGGGAAAGCGCACGCCATCCAGCGTCACGTCCAACGGGTGCCGCGCGTCATAGCCGCGCGCGATCAACTGCCCGCCGTCGCCCTCCACATTCGCCAGCACGATGTCGCGATAGACGGGGATCGATCCACCCTGCGCCTTGGGATCGTAGCGCGTGTCGAAATCGATCGGCCGAGCCACCCCGCGCAGGCAGATGTCCTGATAGCGGATGCGCTGCACCAGCCCGCCGCGGCTGGGGTCGCTCTTGATCCGCAGGCCCGATGTCGTGCCGTCGAACGTCAGCCCGCGCACTAGCACGTCGGACACGCCGCTCACCGTCTCGCTGCCGATCGACACGCCGTGCCCGGCGTGGACGTGGCTGTCGAGGATCGAGACGTAGCGCACGCCGCCGCCGTTGCCGGCCTTGATCGCGATATCGTCGTCGCCGGTGCTGAAGCGGCTGTGCGTGATCGTCACGTCCTCGCTCGCGCCCGGATCGATCCCGTCGGTGTTGCGCGCATCGGCGGGCGCATCGATCGTCACGCCCCAGGCGGTGAAGCCCCGCACGTGATTGACCGCGACGTGGAAATTCGCCGCATTGGCGAAGCGCGTGGCGTACAGCACCAGATTGCGTCCGCCATCCACCGTCACCAGCCGCGGCACGTTCTGCTTGCCGCCTTCGCGTTGCGCCCGGCGTGCGAGCTGCCACCACGTCTCGGTGCCGCCCGCCATCGTCGCGCCGCCCGCGCCGTCGATCGTGCCCGCCCCCATGATCGCCGCATCGGTGGCATCGGCCAAGTGGATCAGCGGGCGACAGCCATGGCCCTTGGCATCGATCGTCCCGCACAATCCCTGCCCGGCATCGAACCGCCGCGGATCGGGGATCGCGCGCAGCGTCGCACCGGGGTCCAGCCACAGGGTAACGCGCGACGGCATCTCGATCGGCCCGCTCTCATACAGACCGGGGCCGAGCCGCACCGCGGCCCCGCGACACCGCCGCAACGCCGCCTCGATCTCGCGGCTCCGATCGCCGGGGGCGGGAGACAGCGTGACGCAGGCGGCGGTGGGCAGCTGCGGCTCCACCACGGTTCGCCGATCCTGTGCCGCGGCCGGTGCCGCCGCCACGCCCAACACAAGCACGACCGCAACACACCGACGCATAGGCTCAGACCCTTACGACACCCACATCCGCGAACCGCTTCGGCTCGGCAGGCGGGCTGGCGGGGTCGGCCAGCTCGCATTGCCAATAGCCCACGTCGATCCACTGGCCCTGTTTGTAGCCGATCTCGCGGAACACGCCAGCGCGGCGAAAGCCGACCGTCTCGTGCAATTTGATCGACTGGTTGTTGGGCAATGCGATCCGCCCGATCGCTTGGGTGAAGCCCTGCGCGCGCAGCGTGTCGATCAGCGCTTCGTACAGCAGCCGCCCGACGCCCTGCCGCTGCGCGACATCGGCGACGTAGATCGTCGTCTCCACCGCCCAGCGATAGGCGTCGCGCTCCGAAAAGCGCGTCGCATAGGCATAGCCGAGCACGCCGCCCGTCTCAGCACCGTTGGTCGCGACCATCCAGGGGTAGAGCCCCTGCGACGACGCCATCCGCGTCCGCATCGCGCGCGCGTCCGGCGCCTCCGTCTCGAACGACACCGTCCCGGCGAGCACGTGCGGCGCATAGATGGCGGCGATCGCGCCGGCATCCTCCGGCGTCGCGGCGCGCACCCCGATCATGCGCCGAAGCCCAGCTTCGCCAGCACCAGGTCGAACAGCCTGGCGTCGCTGTCGGCGGTCGCGCTCGGCCCGATGCCGCCGCATTCCAGGCAGCGCGCCTGCACCGATCCGCTGCGCGCGAGGCGGCTGACGTCGCCCACCGCCTGCGCGACGAGGCCGCGGCGTTCGGCCGCGATCCGCCCGAACACGTCCGCCGACGGGCTCGCCGCATCGTCGTCGTCCTTGCGGCTGGCCAGCGCGGCGGCGAATTGCGCGGCGGCGCTCGGTTCCTTCTCCAGATATTCGGCATGGACCTTGGCCGGGTCCAGCTTCGCGCGCTTGGCGGCTTCCGCCACCGCATCGTCCAGCCCGCCGAAGCGATCGACCAGCTTGATCTGCCGCGCGGTGCCGCCGTCCCACACGCGTCCCTGCGCGATCGCATTGACCTGATCGACGGTCATGTGGCGCGACTGCGCGACGCGGGTCAGGAACTGGCGATAGCCGTTCTCGATCCCCGCCTGCAGGATCGTGTCGAGCTCGGGCGTGGTGCCGGCAAACACGTCGGGCTGGCCCGACAGCGGCGTCGTCTTCACGCCATCGGTCGTGATGCCGATCTTGGCCAGCGTCTTCTCGAACGTCGGGATGATGCCGAAGATGCCGATCGATCCGGTGATCGTCGACGGTTCGGCGAAGATCACGTCACCCGGCGTCGACACCCAATAGCCGCCCGATGCGGCCAGCCCGCCCATCGACACGACGATCGGCAGGCCCTTCTGCTTGGCCTGCAGGATGGCGAGGCGGATGCGTTCCGACGCCATCACCGATCCGCCCGGCGAATCGACGCGCACCACCAGCGCCTTCAGGTCCTTCTTGGCGAGGCCGTTCAGGATCAGCTTGGCGATCGTGTCGCCATGCGCGCTGCCCGGGCCACCTTCGCCGTCGACGATATCGCCCGCGATCGTGATGACGCCGATCGCATCGCCCGACTTGGACAGCGGATGCGCCGCGACCCAGCTGTCATAGCCGATGCGGTTGTAGAAGCCCGCCGCCTTCTTCGCATCGCCGCCGACGATGGCCGCGACGCGCGCACCGAAGGCGGTGCGATCGCCCAGCGTGTCGACGATGCCCGCCGCCTTGTTGGCTTGCGCGATGTCACCGCCCGCCGCGACGATCAATGCGTCCGGGCTGGCGAGGAACTGCGCCACCTGCGCCTTCGGCCGGGCCTTGGCGATCGCCTCCTTCCACTGGCTGAAGATCGACCCCAGCAGCGCCTGGCTCGCCTCGCGCGCCTCCGGGCTCTGGTCGGTGCGCGTATAGGGCTCGACGAAGCTCTTGAACTTGCCGACGCGATAGACGTGCGTGGTGACGCCCAGCTTGTCGATCAGCCCCTTGTAATACAGCTGGTTGCCGCCCGGCCCCATGAAGATCGTGCCGCCCAGCGGATTGACCCAGATCTCGCTGGCGTTGGCGGCCAGGCGATAGCCCGCATCGGTATAGGCGGTGGCATAGGCCAGCACCGGCTTCTTCGTGTCGCGGAACTTGCGGATCGCGTCGGCCACCTCGTTCAGCGTCGCCGGATAGCCGCCGCCGAAGCGATCGAGGTCGAGCACCAGCGCCTTCACCCGGTCGTCGGTCCGCGCCTCATCGATCGCCCGCAGCACGTCGCGCGCGCGATACTGGCGCGGCCCCTGCTGGCCCGACAGCATCGCGAACGGCGCCTGTTCCTCGGGCTGTTCGACGATCGTGCCGTTGAGGTCGAGCACCAGCGCCCCCGGGCTGATCGCCTTCATCCCCGGCCGCGCGCTCAGCGCCGCGAACAGCAAGCCGAAGAACAACAGCATCGCGATCAGGACCAACCCGTCCTTGATCGCCACCAGCAGCTTCCATGCGCCCCGAACCAGCTTCACGCGATGCTCCTTATCGTTGCCTCTAGCGCTAGAGCAGCCGAGGGCGCCGCGCAACGGGGCGTGTTGGGCCGGTAATACGGACAGGTCAGTAGGCGGGAATCACCCAGCGCGTCCGATGGTAATGATAGCGGACCGACTTATCCGAGGATGGGAAGGTGCTCCGTGTCATCAACACGCGACAGCTCGTGTCGTCCAGCGAGGCGATGGTGGAGCTGACCACGACGCGGCACGCTGTGGGTTTTCCTTGTGCGTCGACTGTCACCAGTGTTTTGACCAGGCCTTGCTGATTTCCGCGCAACGCATCCACCGGATAATCATCGGCCGTAAACAACCGTGCGGCGACCCCCGGCTCCAGGTCGATCATCGCATCCGGGTCTGCACCCCAGGATTGCAGCAGGTCCCGTCCACAGGTCTTGGCGGCGACGAAGGCCTTGCCGATCCCCTTGATCGGAACAGCGATCGGGCGATCCGCACCGGCATCGACCACCAGCGTCTCGGCGGTCGGCACCGCCTTCCACTGGTCGTCGGCGAGTGACAGCTTGATGGCGTACATGTCGTGTCCGGTGGCGCCCCCGACCCAACGCGCCGGAACCTTTGTCCCGCCGGGCGCCAGCGTGACTGCCGCGGTGCCGGATGTGCCACGCCACGCTTTCTCCGGCATCAGCAGGACGATGTCGCCACGATCGGATTGGGGATCGACGTCGATCGCCAGAATCGCGGGCTTCGGCCCATCCCCGAACGCGCGGTTGATGATGCACTGGTTCGGTGCATATTCGACGCCCCATTTCGCCGTCGATCGGTCGACATGCGCCGTCGGGGTCGCGGCTTGCAGGGCGAGGGCGATGATCGCGCCAGCCGGGGCCCCCGCCGTCATCATGGCACCCTCCAGTCGGTGCGCTTAAACACGTAGCGCGTCTCTCGCGACGAGGGTTCGAATTTCGCACGCGCCGTCATAATCCGGCACGTCGTCGCATCGAGCGACGGCGAACGCGAACTCACCACCACCTTGCAGTCCCGCGGCCGCCCCTTGGGATCAATCGTCAGCAGGATCTTCACCGTGCCCGATTCGCCATTGCGCAGCGCTTCAGGCGGATAGTCCGAATAGCTGATCCAGCTACCGGCTTTATTCGGACCGGAGGTGTCGATCATCGCATCGGGGTCCGCGCCCCAGGATTGCAGCAGCGTCCGGCCGCACGTCTTGGCAGCCGCGATCGCCTTGTCGATCCCCTTGACCGGTACGGACACGGGCGACGCGAACGGCCCCTGGATCGTCAGCGTGTCGCCCGCCGCAATCGCGGCCCAGCCGTCCTGGGTGATCCCGATATCGATCGCCGCCCGCGCGTCCTTCGATCCACGCGCGAACCACATCTGCTGCAGCGTCGCGCCGCCCGGGGCGACGGTCATCGTGGCAGTGCCGAAAGTCCCCTTCGTCGCAACGCCGGGAACGAGCAGCACGATATTGCCCGTGCCGGTCATCGGATTTGCATCGATGGCGAAGAACGACTTGACCGGGCCGGACCCGAACTGCCGGTTGATGATGCACTGTTCGGGGCTGTAGTCCACGCCCCACTTGCCTGCCGCATCTATACTGCCGCCCGAAGGTGCGGCAGCCTGTAACGCCAGCGCGACCAGTCCGATCATCATGCTTATCCCCCGATATTTTTTTCGAGCCTAGCATTGCTGCGCGCCGCTGCAACGGGATGCCACTGGCAGAACGATCGCGTCTCGCCTAACCTGCCGCCGCGCACCGCGAAAACGGCGTCGGGCGCAAGTATTGGGGGGAAGATGTATGCGTATCGTGCTGGGCGGCGTGGCGGTGTTGGCGTTGGCGATCGGCGGGGCGGGCGCCTTGCGCGCGCAGACCGGGGCCGGGGCCGCCGATGCACGCGCTTTCGGTGCGCGTGAGGACGTCCGGCAGGTCAGCATTTCCCCCGACGGCAAGCGGCTCGCGATGGTTCGCGCCGCGGCGGGGGCCGGCACCGCGCTCTACGTCGCGGACCTGACCGGCGACGCAACGCCCCGACCGATCCTCACCTCGAGCGGCCGGCCCGATCAGCTGACGGGGTGCAGCTGGTCGACCGCGACGCGGCTCGTCTGCAACATCTCGACGCTGATGACGACCAACGGCATGCGGCTGGGCTACAGCCGCGTGCTGACGCTCAACGCCGACGGCAGCGACATGAAGCCCCTGTCGGGCGAGACGCGCGACCGCATCGACGGCTTCGGCCAGTTCGGCGGCGGCATCATCGATTTCCTCGCCGATGATGCGGCGGGCAGTGATGCGAAGGGCGGTTCGGTCCTGATGACGCGTGATTACGGTGCGCAGATGACCACCGGCTCGATCACCGCGTCCACCGCGTCGGGCCTGGGCGTCGAGCGCGTCGATACGACGACGTTGCGCCGTCAGCAGGTCGAACGGCCCAGTGGCCGCGCCAGCGAATATATCACCGACGGCCACGGCACCGTCCGCATCATGGGCATCACCGCCGCCAGCGACAGCGGCATGCTGCGCGGCCGCACGACCTATATGTACCGCAAGGCGAACGATCGCAGCTGGCAGCCGCTGTCCGTGGTCAGCGACGATGGCGGGGTATCGCACGGCTTCGATCCCTATGCCGTCGATCGCGACGCCAATGTCGCTTATGGCTTCGACGATCACGGCGGACGCCAGGCACTGTACCGCGTTGCGCTCGACGGCAGCCTGAAACGCGAACTGGTGCTCGATCGCCCTGACGTCGACGTCGATTCGCTGATCCGCATCGGCCGCCAGCAGCGCGTCGTCGGCGCCAGCTTCGCGACCGACCGGCGCGAACGCGTGATCTTCGATCCCGCGCTGAAGGCGCTTGCCGCCTCGCTCGGCCGTGCCTTGCCGAAACAGCCGATCGTCAGCATCGTCGATGCCAGCGCCGACGAACAGAAACTGGTGCTGTTCGCCGGCAGCGACGTCGATCCCGGCAGCTTCTACCTGTTCGATCGCACCGCGAAGAAGCTGTCGCCGATCCTGTCGGTGCGCCCGCCGCTTGGCGGTCGCACGCTCGCCAGCGTCAAGCCGATCAGCTTCAAGGCCGCTGACGGTACGATGATCCCCGCCTATCTCACGCTGCCCGCCGGCAGCAGCGGCAAGGGGCTGCCCGCGATCGTCCTGCCGCACGGCGGCCCCGGCGATCGCGACGAATGGGGCTTCGACTGGTTGCCGCAGTTCTTCGCGGCGCGCGGCTATGCGGTGCTCCAGCCCAATTTCCGCGGCTCGACCGGCTATGGCGCGGCGTGGTTCCAGAAGAACGGCTTCCAGTCGTGGCGCACCGCGATCGGCGACGTCAACGATGCCGGCCGGTATCTGGTGTCGCAGGGCATCGCCGCGCCCGACAAGCTCGCGATCGTCGGCTGGTCGTACGGCGGCTATGCGGCGCTGCAATCGGCGGTGCTCGACCCGGCATTGTTCAAGGCGATCGTCGCGATCGCGCCGGTCACCGACCTCGAAACCTTGCGCGGCGAACATCGCAACTTCACCAATTTCGAACTGGTCGACGGCTTCATCGGCCATGGCGCCCATATCCGCGATGGCTCGCCTGCACAGAATGTCGATCGCATCGCCGCGTCGGTGCTGCTGTTCCACGGCGACCTCGACCAGAATGTCGGCATCGGCGAATCGCGCCTGATGGCCAGCAAGCTGCGGGGGGCGGGCAAGCCCGTGACCTTCGTCGAATATAAGGGCCTCACCCACCAGCTCGACGATAGCGACGTGCGCACCGACATGCTCGGCAAGAGCGACGCCTTCCTGCGCACCGCGCTGCATATCGACGGGTAAGGGCTTTGGGAGCCAGCCCCTGTGGCCGGCTCCCCGTTTTTGCCTTTAGTTGGTCGCGATGCGCAGCGTCGCCATCAGGCGGCGGCCCGGCATCACCACCAGGTCCTTGTTCAGCGCGGTGCTCAGCCGCTGCGTGTCGTTGGTCAGGTTCTGGCCGACGAGCGCGATCTCCATATTGGGATGCGAGGCGAACGGCCGCACCGCCAGTTGGCCGTCGAGCGCCACGTAACCCGGCGTCGGCGTATCGAACACGCCCGCCTTGTCCTGTTTGCCGGCGTAGATCAGGTTGAACCCGGCATCCAGCCGGTCGCCGGTCCAGTTCAGTCCGCCGCCGATGCGATAGGGCGGGATGCGCGGCACGTTGTTGCCATCGTCCAGCGTCGCGCGCGTATAGTCCGCGAGGACGTTGAACCGGTAGACGCCGTGCGACGTGTGGACGAGGTCGTAGCTCGCCTCGCCCTCGAACCCGCGGAAATGCGCGCCCTGCTGGCGGTAGTTCAGCTCGCGCAGGTCGTGGTCGTCGTCCTGCGTCGCCTGGCACGCGCCGTCGTCGGTGCAGTACAGGCCGGTCAGGTCGCCGTAGATGTAATTTTTGAACCACGAACTGTAGACGCTGCCGTCGAAGCGGAACTTGCCCGACCGGATGCGCAGCGTTCCTTCCAGCGAATTGGCGCGCTCGATCTTCAGCCGCGGGTCGCCCGTTTCGAACGTGTTGGGTCCGTCATGCCCGCCGCGCGCGAACAATTCGGTCAGCGCCGGCGCGCGGCCGGTGCTGGAGAAGGTGACGCCCAGCTTCACCGCGGGGCTGACCGTGTACAGCGCGCCGATCGCACCGCTCAGCGGCGTGTAGCGCGGCGTGGCGGCGACGTTCGACGCGGGCGTGCCGGTCAGATGCACCTGCTCGATCCGGCCCGACGCCTCGACGTGCAGCGGCCCGGCGATCTTCGTGTCGGTGAAGACGTAGCCCGCGATGCTCTCCATCGTAGCCGGGAACAGGTACGAGCTGTCGTCGCCCACCGCCGAGAAGTTGCGGTGCTGATATTCGACGCCCAGCGCGGTATTGTCGATGAAACCGATCCGGTTGGTCAGCAGCTCGGCGCGCGCATTATATTCCTTGTTGCGGAACGTCGTGTCGATCGTGCCGTCCGGTTCCTTTTCGTCGTGGCTGTAATTGGCGTAGCTGCCATCCAGGCTCAGCGACTTGAGCAGGCCCGATCCCAGCGCGAACGACGATCGCGTCATCACCTTGGTCTGGCGCATGTCGATATAGGTGGTGTCGCTGGGGATGCCGTATTGCGCGTCATATTGCGTGATCGCCGCGCCGACGTGGCTGTCCTTGTTGCTCCCGAAGAAATACGACCCGCCGACCGATCCGCCGAACCCCTTGAAGAAGCTGTTCTGCTGGACGCCGAGCGGCGTGTCGTAATTGCCCTCGTGCCGGCCGAAGCCATCGGCGTGCAGCGCCAGGTCGCCGACCGTCGCATCGACCAGCGCCGCGCCCTGATACAGGTTGGACACGGTGCCATAGGTGCCGTTGACCTCACCCGAGAACGGCCGGTCGGACAGATGCATCGGTACACGATCGTTCAGCACGTTGACGACGCCGCCGATCGCCTGGCTGCCGTAGCGCAGCGTGCCCGCGCCGCGCACCACCTCGATGCTGCGCGCGGAGAGCGGATCGATCGGCATGCCATGATCGGGCCCGATGTCGGACACGTCGGAGGAGCTGAGGCCGTCTTCCAGGATGCGCACGCGCGTCGCGTCCATGCCGCGGATGATCGGGCGGCTGGCGCCGGTCGCGAAGCCGGTCGCGGCGATGCCGGGCACCTTGGCCAGCGCATCGGAAATGCTCGCGCCGCCGGCCTTCAGGATGTCCTCGGCATCCACCTTGGCAGAGATGGCGGGCGTGTCGTCGCGATCGTGCTGGATCGGGCTGGCGGTCACGATGATGTCGCGGCCGGTGTCGGCCGTCTGGGTGGCGGGCGCGGCGGTCTGGGCGAGCGCGCAGGCGGGGAACAGCGCGGCGCTGGCCGCGCCGAGGAACAGGAAAGAACGCATCGACGTCTCCGGGAAATCGGGCACAGGCGCGCATCGGCCGCAATCGGCGACGCGCGAGGGGGGAGGGATCAGAGCGGAGAGTCGATCGGCGGCGCGCGACTGCGCCAGCCATGGCCGCGCGGTGCGGGCAGGGGATAAGCGGCAACGGTGTGGACGGGCCGGATCGCCGCCGCGGGCACCGCTGCGATCGCCGTCGGCACCGCATCGGGCAGCAGCGGTTCGAACGCCGCGCGCGCATAACAGAGCGTGCAATCCGCATCCGCCGTCACCAGCGTCGTCGACCGGTCGGTGCCATCGCGGGCGGTGGGATGCAGCGGGTGCACGTGCGCCTGCGCGATGCCGCCGCCGCCCAGCAGCGCGCACAACGCCAGCAGCGCAAGCATCAGCATGCCCGGCTGCGGCCGGCGCTGGCAGGGTCGCGTGTGTCTCATCCCGCCCCGTCCCGACACGAGCGAACCTGTCTAAAAGCTGAATGAGAGACAACATATCATCCTTGTCATGTTGCCCCACGCGCAAGTCGCTGAAATCGCTTACATGCGCCAACGACGGCCTCATCGTTGCCGCCTGTCATCATGCCGTCGCACGCCGCGTGCAGACTGCACCGCCATCGGATTCGGATCGTTTCGGACGGGGCACATCCCTGTTACGATCGCGTCGAACCGCAAGGGGACCCAAGGCCATGATCCGCGCCTGCTGCCATGCTGTCCTGCTCGCCTGTACGATGGCGACCCCCGCCGCGGCCCAGCAGGCGACGACCGCGCCCCCGCCCGTGGCCCAGGCTGGCAACAAGGCTCCCGGCCCGGATATCGTCGTGCGAGGGCTGAAAGATCGCAAGCGTGGCACCTGGCGCCGGGCCGATGGCGCGCACATCATCGTCTACAGCAAGGGAAGCGCCGACGAACTGGTCCGCGTCACCCGCAACATCGAACGGCTGCACCAGTTGCTGACCCGTCTGTACCGGCGGGGCGGCGGCGCCGACGATATGGTCCGGCCGCAGATCACGCTGCTCGATCCCGACACCGATCTGTCGAGCCTCGGTCTGCAGAATGCGCGCTGGCAGCAGGGACCGTTCATGGCGCCCTTCGCGGGCACCGTCTATTACGACCCGCGCGAGGACGGAGAGGTGATGGCCGTGTCGCGTCGCGATACGTCCATCAAGCTCAATACCGTGCGTGCCTTCAACGAGGATTGCGACGACGTCGTGCAGTATGCCGGGACCGACGCGGTCGGACTGTGTTCGAAGATGGCACCGCATCGTAATCCGCTGGGCGTGGCGTGGGAACGCTCGCTCTACGCCGCCTACGCCGAACGCTTCATCCTCACCTATGCGCCGGCCAGCGATCCGCGCTGGTATCTGGATGGCATCGGCGCGCTCTTTTCATCGATCGCGATCCGGCCCGACGGCGCGATCGACTATGCCCGCGTGCCCGATCAGTTCCAGCAGGTGCTGACCGCCTATGGGCCGGCTGACGTGGCCGGCGTCCTGACAGGCCGCTACCTGACCGACACCGGCGACGCCGCGCGCTGGTCCCCCTATCACGCGTGGCTGGTCAGCCACTTCTTCCTCTATTCGGCGCTGTCGTCCCAGCGCAGCGACCAGTTCCGCCGCTATATGGCCGCGGTGCGACAGGGCAAACCCCTTGCCGAAGCCGCCACCGTCTTCGGCGACCTTGCCGCCTTGCAGCGCGAAATCGGCCGGTACGCGCGCCGCGACTTCGCCTACGCCCATGGCCAGGCGCCGCAGCCCGATGTACCGCCGCCCGCCGTCACGCAACTCTCGCCCGCAGACTCCGCACTGGTCGAGGCGCGCCTCGCGCTGGGCGGCCGTGGCGACGGCTGGCTCGACACCATCCGCGCCGCCACCACCGGTGTCGACGATCCCGACGCGTTGCGCGTCGCCGCGACGGCGGAATGCGGCAGCGGACATGCCGACGCATGCCTCGCCGCCGCCGATCGTGTGCTGGCCGGCCGCCCCGACGATGCCGCGGCGCTCGCGTCGAAGGGGCGCGCGCTGACGCTGAAGGCAATCGCTACGGCTGGGGCCGATCGGACGACCGGCCTCGCCGCCGCGCGGCAGCTTCTCGCCCGGGCGATCACGCTCGATCGGGACGCGCCCGCGCCGCGACTCGCCTATGTGCGAAGCTTTCTCAACGCGGGGCAGGCACCGCCCGACGATGCGTTGCTCGGCCTCGCGCAAGTGATCCGCCGCGTGCCCGCCGCACCCGCGCCGCGCCTGCTGCTCGCCGAATCGTTACTGAAGCAGGGCAAGGCGGATCTCGCCGGCCGTGTCGCCTTCTCGTTGACGCATGGCCCGTTCGATTCCCCAGAACGACGCACCGCGGCGACGCTGTTCGCCTCGACCGGCACCGCTGCACGCGGCAGCTAAGTCGCCGCTTTTCGGGCCAGCGCGACGAGCCGCGCCAAAACGTCGACGACTTTCTTCGGTTCCCGTCCCGCCGATCTCTTGACGGTCCCCGGCTCGCGACACATATCCCGCCCGTTGGCACTCGCGCATCGTGAGTGCCAGATTTTTGTAACACTGACTGAAAAGAGGGACTTCGCAATGAACTTTCGTCCGTTGCATGACCGCGTCCTCGTCCGCCGTGTCGAGGCGGAAGAGAAGACGGCCGGCGGGATCATCATCCCCGACACCGCCAAGGAAAAGCCGCAGGAGGGCGAGGTCGTCGCCGCCGGCACCGGGCTGAAGGCCGAAGACGGCAAGGTCACGCCGCTCGACGTCAAGGCTGGCGACCGCATCCTGTTCGGCAAGTGGTCGGGCACCGAGGTGAAGGTTAACGGCGAAGACCTGCTGATCATGAAGGAAAGCGACATCCTCGGGATCGTCGGCTGATTGTGACGTGCAGGGCCGTTTTTGGCCCTGACGTACTGTCCACTTCCACAACTTCCAATTTTCGAAAGGGTAGCCACCATGGCAGCCAAGGACGTAAAATTCGGCCGCGACGCGCGTGAACGCATCCTGCGCGGCGTCGACATCCTCGCCGACGCGGTGAAGGTCACGCTGGGGCCGAAGGGCCGCAACGTCGTGATCGACAAGAGCTTCGGCGCGCCCCGCATCACCAAGGACGGTGTGTCGGTCGCCAAGGAAATCGAGCTCAAGGACAAGTTCGAGAACATGGGCGCGCAGATGGTGCGCGAAGTGGCCTCGAAGACCAACGACATCGCCGGTGACGGCACCACCACCGCGACCGTGCTCGCCCAGGCGATCGTGCGCGAAGGCATGAAGTCGGTCGCGGCCGGCATGAACCCGATGGACCTGAAGCGCGGCATCGACATCGCCGTCGCCAAGGTGGTCGAGGACGTGAAGTCGCGCTCGAAGCCCGTCTCGGGCTCGTCGGAAGTCGCGCAGGTCGGCATCATCTCGGCCAACGGCGACAAGGAAGTCGGCGAGAAGATCGCCGAAGCGATGGAGAAGGTCGGCAAGGAAGGCGTCATCACCGTCGAAGAGGCCAAGGGTCTCGAGTTCGAGCTGGACGTCGTCGAGGGCATGCAGTTCGACCGCGGCTATCTGTCGCCCTACTTCATCACCAACCCGGAGAAGATGACGGTCGAACTGAACGATCCGTACATCCTGATCCACGAGAAGAAGCTGTCGAACCTGCAGGCGATGCTCCCGATCCTGGAAGCCGTCGTCCAGTCGGGCCGTCCGCTCCTGATCATCGCCGAGGACATCGAGGGTGAGGCTCTGGCCACGCTCGTGGTCAACAAGCTGCGTGGCGGCCTGAAGGTCGCAGCGGTCAAGGCACCGGGCTTCGGCGATCGTCGCAAGGCGATGCTGGAAGACATCGCGATCCTGACCAAGGGCGAGATGATCTCGGAAGACCTCGGCATCAAGCTCGAGAGCGTCACCGTCGGCATGCTCGGCACCGCCAAGCGCGTCACGATCGACAAGGACAACACCACCATCGTCGACGGTGCGGGTGAAGCCGACGCGATCAAGGGCCGCACCGAGGCGATCCGTGCGCAGATCGAGAACACCACCAGCGACTACGACCGTGAGAAGCTCCAGGAGCGTCTCGCCAAGCTCGCCGGCGGCGTTGCCGTGATCAAGGTCGGCGGTGCGACCGAGGTCGAGGTGAAGGAGCGCAAGGACCGCGTCGACGACGCGCTGCACGCGACCCGCGCGGCCGTCGAAGAGGGCATCGTCCCCGGTGGTGGTACGGCGCTGCTGTACGCGACGAAGGTGCTCGAAGGCGTCACCGGCGCCAACGAAGACCAGACCCGCGGTGTGGACATCGTCCGCAAGTCGCTTACCGCGCTGGTGCGTCAGATCGCGCAGAACGCCGGCCATGACGGCGCCGTCGTCTCGGGCAAGCTGCTCGACCAGACCGACACGTCGTTCGGCTTCAACGCCGCGACCGACCAGTATGAAAACCTGGTCGCCGCCGGCGTGATCGACCCGACCAAGGTCGTCCGCACCGCGCTGCAGAACGCAGCCTCGGTCGCCGGCCTGCTCATCACCACCGAGGCGACCGTCTCGGAACTGCCCGAGGACAAGGCTCCGGCCATGCCCGGCGGCGGCGGCATGGGCGGCATGGGCGGCATGGACTTCTGATTTTCGACCGGGGCCAGCGAGAGCTGGTCCCGACACGAAATCAGAACGGCCGGCGGGTCGGCCACGCCGATCCCGTCCGACGTCACGGCAGCAGCTCCGCCGCTGCCCGCCAAGCAAAACAGGGGCCGGGGGCGCAATCCCCCGGCCCTTTGTTTGTGCTCATGGCAATGCTATCTAGCGGCTATGCGGAAGGACGCGCTCTACAAGCCGATCACGGTCGAGGAGTTCCTCGCCATCGATTTTCCGAGCGATCGGAAATACGAGTTGGTCGATGGCGTCATCCGCTCGATGACCGGCGGCACGCCCGCCCACTCGCGGGTCGCTGGTAACATCTTCGCCTTTCTGCATACCAAACTCCGCGGCACCGGCTGTCGCCCCTATAATTCCGATATGGGCGTCCGCGTGACGGACACCGACGTCCGCTACCCCGACGTTGCGGTCTATTGCGGCAATCCGGCAACTCGAGAGCGGGAAGAAGAGCGCGTCTTTACCGATCCCGTCGTGATCTTCGAAGTGTTGTCCCCCTCGACGACCCGCAACGACGAGGGCGAGAAGCTCGGCCAGTATCGACACCTGCCGTCGCTCGACACGATCGTCTTCGTCGATCCCGAAGCGGAAACGGCCCGCGTCGTCCAGCGCCTCGGCCCCCAGTCATGGCGTGACGACCTGTTCGCCCAGCCCCACGACGTCATGCTGCCGGCGCTCGACCTGACCATCCCGCACACCGAAATCTTCGCCCGGGACTGACCCCGCAACCCCATCGCCGCCCGCTCGTTACGCCGGCCATGAACCACGACGCGACCCGCACCGACATTCCCGCTGACGGTGCCATCCTCGGTTACGGACCGATGCTGCCGCTGGTCGCGGCCGGGATCGGCGCATGGCTGCTGCCGCCGCCCTGGCCGTTCTGGGCGACGCATCTCGGCATCATCTGGGGCGCGTTGATCCTCGCCTTCATCGCCGGGGTGCGGCGTGGCTTCGGCTTCGGTAATCCGGGTGCATCGAAGCCGGTCGAGATCGCGACCTGCATCGCCTATTTCACGCTCGCCGGTCTGGCGCTGGTCGTCGAACAGGCGTCAACGGCGCTGCTCTTGCTGCTCGTCGGCTATGTCGTCGCGGGCTTTCTCGATCGCCGCGCCGCAATCGCCGGTAACGCACCGGCCTATTTCGCAGCGCTACGCTTGCGCCAGTTGCTGATCGGCGCGGCGGGGATCGCCGCGCTGTTCGCCCGGGCCGTCATCGCCTGACGGCCCGTCGCGTCGCTTACTTCTGCATCGCCTCGATCAATTTCTTGACGTCCTGGCTGCGACCGCGCGGCACGATCATCACGTCGTTGCCGCACGCCACCACGATCAGGTCGCTGACGCCCACCGCCGAGATGCGGACGCCGTCTGATCGGATCAGGCAATTGTTCGTGTCGATCGCCAGCACCTCGCCGCGATGGTGGTTGCCACGCTCGTCGCACGGGCTGATCGCAAGCAGCGCATCCCAGCTGCCGACGTCGCTCCAGCCCATCGCCACCGGCACCACGGCGACGCGATCGGCGCGTTCCATCACTGCATAGTCGATCGAATCCGACGGCGACGCCCCGAACGCGTCCGCATCCGGATAGACCCGCACGCCTTCGCGCCGGGCCTGCCGCATCGCCGTCTGCGCGGCGGTCAGGATCGCCGGGGCATGTGCCGCCAGCGCGCCCAGAAACATGTCGGCGCGGAACAGGAAAATGCCGCCGTTCCACACATGGTCGCCCGCCGCTAGCATCGCCTCGGCACGGTCACGCGGCGGCTTTTCGACGAAGCGTGCGACGCGATGCACGCCTTCGGCCAGTTGGTCGCCCACCTGGATCCAGCCATAGCCGGTTTCGGGCGCATCGGGCGCGATCCCGAACGTCACCAGCCAGCCATCCGCAACCATCGGCATCGCGGCGTCCACCGCGGCGCGGAATGCCTCGACATCGGCGATGACGTGATCGGACGGCATGACCAGCAGCGCGTCCTCCGCCCCCGCCGCCAGCGCCGCCAGCGCAATCGCCGGCGCGGTGTTGCGGCCGACCGGTTCCAGGATCACCGCCTGCGGCTTGGCATCGGCGGCGGCGAGCTGTTCGTAGATCGCATCGGCGTGCCGCGCATTGGCCACGACGATCGGCGCCGCGAACGCCTCGCCGTGCGCCCGTCGCGCGGTCAACTGCAGCATCGTCTCGTCCGCCGTCAGCGGCAGCAGCTGCTTGGGCATTTCGGGGCGCGACATCGGCCACAGCCGGGTGCCCGATCCTCCGGAGAGGATTACAGGAACGATCGTCATATAGGTCAGGCAACTCCTAGGAGGTCTCTTCCTAAACCAGAAAAGACCGGAAACGTAACGATAATCCTCGCCGCTTGTTCAAGCTTTCTTCGTATTTTTCTGCGACGCCGCTGACAGCCTGTCGGAAAAGCTTACAGGACGGCGTCGGAGGAGCCGGGCATGATCCGCCTGTTCAAGCATTACGTGCCGCATGTCGTGCTGCTGCTCGGCCTGGTCGACGCGCTGTTGCTGGTGCTGGCCGGCGAACTCGGTTGGGTGCTGCGCGCCTATCAGATCGGCATGCACGTCGATCCGATCACGACGCGCCTGCCGCAATTGCTGTCCTTCGCCTTCGCCTTGCAGGTCGCGCTGATCGCGGTCGGCGCCTATGGCGTCGCTTCGCTCCTGTCGCTCCGCTTCGCGGCGGCGCGGCTGGCGGTCGCACTGCTGATCGGCGTGTCGTGCCTGTCGATCCTGTTCTTCCTGATCCCGCCGCTCGCGTTGTGGCGGTCGAACCTCGCCTATGCGACGCTGATCGCGGCGGTGCTGCTCGTGATCGTGCGTGGTGTCGTCGGACGTCTCGTCGGCGGAGACCTGCTCAAGCGGCGCATCCTTGTCCTGGGGGCGGGCGCGCAGGCGAACCGGATCCGCGAACTGGCGCAGCAGCCCGGCGCCAATGTCATCGTCGCCGGCTTCATCGCGATGCGCGATGGCGAGACGGTGGTGCCCGACGCGATTCCGCGCGGCGCCATTCCCAATCTCGCCGCGCACGTCCTCGACCATCAGGTCGCCGAGGTGGTGCTGGCGCTGGAGGAACGCCGCAACGCGCTGCCGTTGCAGGACCTGCTGCGCGTCCGCACCACGGGCGTCGCCGTTACCAATATCTCCAGCTTCCTCGAACGTGAGACGGGGCGGATCGATCTCCGCTCGGTCAACCCGTCGTGGCTGATCTTTTCGGACGGTTTCGCCTCGGGCCGCATGGTGTCGAGCGCCTTCAAGCGCGCCTTCGACGTCATCGCCAGTCTGTTGCTGCTCGCCTTCACGCTGCCGATCATCCTGCTGACCGCGCTGGCGATCCGCCTCGAATCGAAGGGCCCCGCCTTTTACCGCCAGCGCCGCGTCGGCCTGTACAACCAGGGCTTCGACATTCTGAAGCTGCGTTCGATGCGTCAGGATGCGGAGGTGCCGGGTCACGCGGTCTGGGCGGAAAAGGACGATCCCCGCATCACCCGCATCGGCCGCATTATCCGCAAGGTGCGGATCGACGAACTGCCGCAGGCTTGGTCGGTGCTGAAGGGCGAGATGAGCTTCGTCGGCCCGCGCCCCGAGCGCCCGCAATTCGTCGCGCAGCTGGAACAGCAGCTGCGAGAGTCAAGAGAAGCAGGCACGGTCCCTGTTCGGTCACCTCTGCCTCTATAACCGCCTCAATGTCTCGATGAGCCGCCAGAAAAAACTGCTGGTGGTGGTCGGCGACTCAGGTCTGCTGCACGGAAAACTGGCCGCCGAGCATATCCCGGGACTGGTGGATTTCCATCGTCTCTGCCAGGAACAGGGAGTCATTCTGCAATGTTGAAACTCCTGGACTACGGCACACCAAAGCCGTTCGGTGCTGCCATTGGCGGGCAACGCGAT
>OFQU01000018.1_pt1 | contig 28553 bp, 16 predicted proteins | sample 1542981 | NCBI WGS metagenome assembly OFQU01 (sample SAMN07774233, study PRJEB24372) | wastewater metagenome | isolation source: Exp Tend CN 90WW | collected 2016-02
AGCGGCAAGATCGTCAGCGCCTTCGACATCGCCAGCGTGCTGGCCATCGGCGCCGACTGGGCCAACTCCGCACGCGGTTTCATGTTCGCCATCGGCTGCATCCAGTCGCAGAGCTGCCACACCAACAAATGCCCGACTGGCGTCGCCACACAGGACGCTCTGCGCCAACGTGCGCTGGTCGTGCCCGACAAGGCGCAGCGGGTTTACAACTTCCATCGCAACACGCTCAAGGCGCTGGCAGAAATGCTCGCCGCCGCCGGCCTCGATCACCCCTCGCAACTGTCGGCCAAGCACCTGGTACGACGCATGTCGGCGACCGAGATCAAGCTGTTCTCGCAGTTGCATGTATTCCTGAAACCGGGGGAATTGCTCAGCGGGGAAGTGAACGGCGAGTTCTATTCGCGGATGTGGCAAATGGCACGGGCGGACAGTTTTGAGCCGCAGGAAGTGGCAGTGGCTTAGAGTCCAGACGGAGTACCATATTCAACCGTTTGGTACTTCGAGCGTAAATGCGCAAAGCGACTTTACCGGCGCTCAGGTGAATTGACGCTTGCACAATATTGCAGAACGGCCGAATTCTTGAATTCGGCCTTATCTTTCAACTCCACTGCGAACACATTGGGGTAGTTATTGATACGTTCTCTGTCCCATTGATCAGCAATCATGAAAAAGCACGTCGGTGCCGTACCGGTGGCCAAATCACGCTCAATAGCATCAAGACCTGTCACATCGATTGGGGCACCTAACAATTTAAAATAGGTGGCATGCAACGTATCCCACCTGGCATACACAGGAATATTTTTTCCACTGTTGATAATTTCAAGCGCCGGAGACCTCAAATCATGTTCAAGTCTCAGAGACTCAGCCAGGTCAGATCTCGTTAAAAAACAAACAATAGAGACCACTACCATGAAAACTAGCACTACCCCCTTTGCAAAACAGTCCTTTATCCGTCCGACGCCATAAGCCACGATAACCAGCATTGCAGGGACAAATACAATAACATTCTTGATGGACAGTACAGGAGTAGAAAACAAAGACTTCACATAAGCAATTGAATACCCAACAAACCACCAACTCAACAGCAAGGATAATGACATACGCTCCCTGTCATTTTTTATCAACGAGTCCAACCCTACAAATAAAAACACAAGACTCAATAATGCCGCAGATGGATCGCCAAAGGGCCACAACAATGAATCCAATATAAAACTGCCATCAGGCACCGGAATCCACGTATCGGTCTTCTTCAGATTTTTCAATATATAAATGAATATTGGAATGATAGAGACCAGAATAAAAAGACCTGCCCCTCCACCAAGAACGAATAGACGCCTGTCGAATCGTGGCCAACATGATAAATAGATTAAAAATATGGCCTGACTCATAACAGGCAAAAAACCAAAATAATGAGTATTCACCAGCGCCGCGCACGCCACCGCGTACCATAGCGCAGTTGAAAACTTTCTCTTCTTTACAAGATCAAAAAACAGCACAAAAGAAACAACCGTCAACAACACTAAAAGCTCGTAAGAACGAGTATTTTGAGAAAACACTATCAGAAAGAAATTAATCGCTGAAAAAAGTGCAGCCAACAACCCTACTTCCACATAATATAACTTACGCCCCAAAACATACATCATCGGAATGACTGCTACCCCCAAGACCACTGAGAATACTCGCCCCACCATTTCGCCATAGCCAAAAACCTTATAAATCCCCCAAAGCAATATTTGATATAGCGGAGGATGAACATCCTCAACGGTTCTGTGAAAAACCGTATTGAAATCATTCTCCGGATCACTGGCCCACGCGCTGAACAGTTCATCCATCCACAAACTTTTTTCGAAAAGCTGATAACTTCTAAGCATCGCACCCAAAACGATGATAGCCCCTAATAAAATATAAACACCCCTCGATTCCCTTTTTATAAAATCACGCATAAATCCCTCTCTACGTTCTAAATTAAGTAGCCTTTGACCGGTATTATTCTTTTATTTGAAATAAAACGACGCTCCCCAACCCCACCGCCAACCACAACGTCACCAACCGCAGCAAAACCGTCGCCGCAATCGCATCCGGCAACGCAACACCACCCGACACCAGCAACGCCACCATCACCGCCTCGGCACTGCCCAACCCACCGGGCATGAAACTCAAGGCACCGGCCAACATGGAAACGGCATAAATGAATACCGCGAATGTCAGCGGTATATCCGCGCCCATGGCGTTGAGAATCGAGTAAAACGCCAGCGCTTCCAGCCCCCAGGCCAGAAGACTCAACAGCGTCGTGCCAACCTGGCGGCGCGGGGTGTAGCAACTGTGGGACTGGTGCAACACTTGAACGACGTGGCGCAACAGGCGAGGGAGCCAGCCGCTGCGTTGATCCATCCGTCGATCAAGGGCACTGACAAGACTTGGACGGGACACCAGCAATATGCAGCACGCCAATAGCACCAGACAGGAGATGATCATCGACAGCCATTCGGGATGCGCGCTCAGGCCGAACAAGGCCAATACCACCATCGCCAGAAAATCCGACAGGCGCTCACTGAACAGCGCAGCAAAACTGTGTGAATAAGGCACCTCCCAGCGCTTGAGCAAAACTCCGCGCAACGCCTCGCCAGCCTTGCCGGGGGTCGTAGTCAGGGCAAATCCCGACAGATAGATTTTCAGACTCGGCCACCAGGGCAATGGATGGCGCAGGGCATTGAGATAAACCTGCCAACGCAAAAAGCGCAGACCGTAGCCGAGCAGCACCAGGCCGACTACTTGCCCGCCCTGCCACCAGCCCACTCGAATGACGGCCGCGCTTACGGCCGGCCACCCTCCCCACAGGGAAATCGCTAGGTACGCGAGGGCGGAGCAGACCACTGAACCGATCAGAACCCGATAGCGCCACCCGGAAAGCATCAAGGCCTGCTTCATAGATTCAGCCTTTTGAAAATCGGCTGCGGTATGGCCCGAATCAACCACATGATCCACGCCCAGAATCCGGGCACATAAAGTACCGCTGTCCTGCGTTCGACACCTGAGACGATTCGTCGGGCAACGCTATCCGGTTGCGCCACCAGCAGCGCCGGCAGCGCCAGCCCTCGAGTCATCGGCGTATCGACAAAACCGGGCTTGATGGTGATTACGTGCACACCCGTTTTGAACAAGCGCGCGCGCAAGCCTTCGCAAAAAGCCGTAACCGCCGCTTTGGCTGCGCCGTACAGATAGTTGGAAGGACGTCCGCGATCCCCCGCCACCGAGGAAATGACCGCTAACGTGCCGCGATGCTGGGCGGCCATCTGGTTAGCCAACAGGGTCAACAGGGCAATCGTTGAACTGCCATTGTTGGCGAATTCCCTTTCGGCCACCTCAACGCTTTGTTCGCACTGGCTTTGATTCGGCAAGGAGCCGTAGGCGATCAAACAGATGTCCACCGTCTGCAACGCCGCCATACAGCTCTCGAACATGACGGCGTGGCCGGCGGTATCGCTGACATCCATCTCATACGAAGTCACCGCTCTCGCACCTCGGGCCTGCAGATCGGCGCAGGTTTGCTGCAGCTTTTGACCATCCCGGGCGACGAGAAAAAACTCGCTCCGTTCAGCCGCCCAAAGTCGTGCGCATGCACTGGCGATGGCTGAAGTGGCGCCTACAATCAGAATCTTTTTCATTGGAGAACTCGCTGCCAGAAACGGGAAATCAGGGCCGGGTCGCGCATTGCTTCCACTTGTTCCCAAGCGGGATAGGCTTGGCGAAAATCCCTGCCGCTCATGTGTGCGTCCTTGGCCGGGTACAAACGGCCATGCGCTTCGCGGACGATGGAGTCGAGACGCGGCAGAAGTTTTTCCGTCAGAGCATTGTTCTGCGGGAAATCCAGTGCCAGTGAGGTGCCAGGCATTGGAAAGGACAGCAACCCGGGGGAAGCCATATCGCCACAACGTTTGAGCACCGCGAGAAAAGAGCCGGTACCGCTGCGGGCGATAGCGTTGAGAAGTTCGGCCAATGCCGCCTGCGCCACCGCGCTTGGCAATACACACTGAAACTGCTGGAAGCCTTTGCGCCCGTAAATCCGGTTCCAGTGCTCGATACGATCCAGCGGATAGAAAAACGGGCTGTAGGCGACCGTCTGACATTGTAGGGTCGCCGGTTGCCGCTTCCAGTAGTGATGATTGAACAGTTTCAAAGTGAGCGGATTGATCAGCGATACCGGCGGCCGAATCGGCATGTGCAGCGAACGCGGGACTGCGGCCTGAAGCGCACCCGTTTCACGATGATCCCCGGCGGTGAAGACTCCGCGCCCTTGCGCACTGCCTCGGGCCAGACAATCGATCCACGCGACGCTGTATTCGTGCCGGGCATCCATTTCGGCCGACAGGACAAAGAAATCATTCAGTCCGTCAAAGCGCACCCGCGTGGTGTCGATCAGACTCGACTGGATCTTGCGCAAGCGCAGGGCGACCCAAGTGATGACGCCCGTCAGTCCCAAGCCACCCAGGGTAGCTGCAAACCACTGGGGATTCTCTGTGGGGGAGCAGACCATCGGCGGTTGCATGGATCGGTGTAACCCAAAGCTCACCACCGAATGGGCAAACGTACCGCACCGGTGATGGTTCTTGCCGTGCACGTCATTGGCCACGGCTCCGCCCAGCGTGACATGCCGCGTCCCGGGCGTGACCTGTAAAAACCAGCCCTGCGGGATGGCCAGTTGCAAAATCTCGCCCAAGGTCACTCCGGCCTCGGCGCAGATCTCACCGTTCTCCCAGTCAGCCTCGATGAAGCGACTCATGGGACGTAACTGCAACACATGATCACTGACGGCCAGACAGCTGTCGCCATAGCTGCGGCCACTACCGAACGGCAACGTGGTGCCGTGGGTTTCGATCAACTGCTGCCACTGTGGCCCCACCTCAGTTTGCCAATGGCATGGATGGCCGGTTTGCGGGGTATGGGGATAGGCTCCCCATGAGGTCAGCAAAGACTTCATGCGGCCACCCAGAAAATCAGGCAGAACAACACGCCCATCGCCAGACTCAAGCGATCGCGCAGTGCAAACACCACCGGGTCGTCATTCATTCGGCCGCGGTGGGTGAGCAGCCAGATCCGGGTGATCCACAACAGCAACACAGGGCAGGCCAGCCAGATCCATCGAGGATGTGCATAGAGCGCAGTGGTCGCGCTGTCATGGATATACAGCGCCAGCACCATGACGGTGAGATAACCGGATGCAGCGCCCAATGATGAGAGCATGGCCAGATCGGCGGGAAAGTAATCCCGGCCACCGGTTTTCCCGGTGATGCCACTGTGCAGGGCGACCAACAGTTCGGCATAACGCTTGACCAATGCCAGACTCAAAAACATGAACATGGAGAAGGCCAGCATCCAGCCAGTCAATTCCAGTCCAAAAGCGGCGCCACCCGCAATAATGCGCAGTGTGTACAGCAGCGCCAGCGTAATCACATCGAGCGCCATCAGCCGCTTCAACACCAGTGAATAAACGAGTGTCAGCACGTAATAGCAGGCGAGCACCGCTACGAATGACCGAGGCAGCCAAATCCAGGCGCCCGTGAAGGACACCAGCAAAAGCAAAGGAAAAACCATCAACCCGGACTTGATCGACAAAGAGCCACTGGCGAAGGGTCGATGACGCTTGGTTGGATGCTTGCGATCATCGGCAAGATCGAGCAGGTCATTGAGGAGGTAGACACCCGATGCACACAACCCGAAAAACACGAAAGCCAGCACGCCGTGCCAAAGCTGCAGCGGATGTGCCAGTTGATGGGCGGCGAGCAGAGGGACGAAAATCAACGCATTCTTCATCCATTGATGAATGCGCAAGGCTTTGGACCAACTCCTCAATGTCGTCGCGTCAGAGCGGATCACCTGAACAACGTTGCCCAAGTGCCGAATGGCAAGCGCAACGCCCGGTAACGGATTAACGACAAAGGCTTGCCTGGCCGAGCGCCATATCGGCAGGTCGTCAAATGAATTACCGACGTAGTCGAATCCTCCCTCTCCATACGACGTCACCAGAACATCACGTTTGTGCGTCCCTGACAGGTTTCGCTCAAGGGTCGTCCCCAAAACCTCATCGAATACCTGAAGGTGCTCGGCAATGCGCACTGCCAATGAGTAGTGGCTGGCCGTGGCGAGGACTATTTTTCGGCCGCTGTTGCGTTGTGCCTCAATCATCCAGAGCACGTCGGGATCGTAGGGCAAGGTTGCGACGTCGATGTCCGTCGATTGCGCTAACTGCTCTTTCAAATACGCTTTGCCATGAGTCAGCCAGGCCAGCGGTTTCAGACATTGCAAAGGCTTGCTGCGCACAAAGGCCATGGCGCATTCGAACAGCAGATCGGACTTGAGCAGGGTGCCGTCCAGATCGACCACGAAGGGTTGTGAAGTCACGCAAGACTCGGACGCTGGCGGGCAATCAGTCACTGATACGTTCATGCGCGACGCACCCGAAACAGTACAAAGCGGAAAAAGCAGTACCCCGACAAAGTATTCATCAGCGAAAAAACAGCCACCGTCACCAAGCCGGGAAGATGACGGGCATCGGCAATCACGCCCACGCCGAAACTTAACGCGCCCATCACGACGATAAACATCAGGTAGGCGAACACCGACGTTTCTCTCTCGAACCTGTAAAGCGCGTTCACATAAAACGAGAACGATGCGGCCACACAGAACGCCGCAAAATTGCTGGCGGCCTGGTCGAGGCCGACCGCTATGTAAAGCACGAAGAATATTTGCCAATGGATAAACGCATCGACCACGCCGATCACGCCGGTTACAGAGAATCCCTTCATAGCCTTGCTGCCCTTTCCGTCTGGCGGGCTTTCAAGCTAGGCCTTGGCCTGTGGGCCTGTCTACTGTCAGAAATTACAGGTACGAGGGTGAGTCCGACCAACGGTCGTGCCTGCTTTACCCGTGCAGTGACCGGGCATCTTCCCAAAAAAAAGCCCCAATCTCTCGACCGGGGCTTTTGTGTTTCAGCGCTTACAACTTACGAAGCCGAACGCACCGCGCCTTGCGACACATTGGTCGGTTGTAGCTTGAACACGTAGAACAACACGGTCAGTAGCACCAAAAACGCCGGGCCCACATACAGCGCTACTCGTGTGTCCGGGAAGTACGCCATCAGACCGACCACCAGCACCAGGAAGGCCAGCGCAAAGTACGAACTGATCGGGTACAGCCACATTTTGTATTTGAGTGCGGCGCGTTCGCTGGCGCTCAGGCCTTTGCGGAATTTCAGCTGCGCCAGCAGGATCATCACCCAGGTCCAGATCGCGCCGAATGTCGCAATCGAGGTTACCCAGACGAAGACTTTTTCCGGCACCAGATAGTTGAGCAGCACGCCCAGCAACAATGCACCGATCGACAGCAACAGTGCACGACGCGGCACGCCATTGCTTGCGGTCTTGGCGAAACCGGCCGGCGCCTGGCCATTCTGCGCCAGGCTGTAGAGCATGCGCCCGGTGCTGAAGATGCCGCCGTTGCACGACGACAGCGCGGCGGTAATCACCACGAAGTTGATGATGCCGGCGGCAGTCTTGATGCCAAGACGCTCGAAAGTCATCACGAACGGACTGCCCTGGGTGCCAATCTCGTTCCACGGATAGATCGACAGAATCACGAACAGTGCGCCGACGTAGAACAGCAGAATCCGCCAGAACACCGAGCCGATGGCGCTGGGGATGGTCTTCTGTGGGTTCTTCGCTTCACCGGCGGTCAGGCCGATCATTTCGACGCCGAGGTAGGCGAACATGACCATTTGCAGGGACATCAGCACACCGGTCACGCCGTTGGGCATGAAGCCGCCGTGAGCCCACAGGTTGGAAATCCCCAGTGCCACGCCGTCATTGCCGAAACCGAAAGCGATGATGCCGATGCCGCCGATCACCATGGCAATGATCGTGACGATCTTGATCAGGGCGAACCAGAATTCGAATTCACCGAAAGCCTTCACCGCGATCAGGTTGATCGAGCCCATGCTGACCAGCGCCGCGAGGGCCCAGATCCAGCGCGGGACATCGGGGAACCAGATGCCCATGTACACCGCGACGGCGGTGATTTCCGCGACGCAGGTCACCAGCCACAGGAACCAGTAGTTCCAGCCAGTGAGAAAACCCGCCAACGGGCCGAGATAATCTTGCGCATAGCGACTGAACGACCCGGCCACCGGGTTGTGCACGGCCATCTCGCCGAGGGCGCGCATGATGACCAGGATCGCCAGACCGCCAAGAATGTAGGAAATCATGATCGCAGGGCCGGCCATTTCGATGGCTTTGGCCGAACCGAGAAACAGACCGACGCCGATACAGGCACCGAGCGCCATCAGGCGAATATGCCGTTCGCCGAGTTCGCGTTTGAGCGGACCGCCGTTAGCGGTTTCGCCGTGAGGCAGGTGATTGCCAACTGGCATAGGGATACAACCTCGTCTTGTTATTGGATATGACCACCGAGAGTCGAAGCCTCGGCCGATAGGCCTTGGCTTGAATGAAACCGCGCCGGCTTCGTGGGCGGACGCGTCTCGCAGGACAACCTGCGAGATCAGCGGGGCGTGCAGTATAAAAAGCTTATGGCAGGGCTTTTCACTCTATAAATCACAAGATTCAGCGCAAGGTCTCGCATTAACAGCAGATGATGACAAACATCACCTGAGACCTGATGGAAAGCTCGCCGCCAAAACGGCGGCGAGTATTGCACAACAATGGTGCAGCGTCATTGCCACACCCGTCATGAAACAACGGCGAGACGGTTACGCTTTTGTGGAAGTGAGGCGTCCAGGAGACAGCGCCGTGACCACTTGTTTGGTCATGGATTTTCGGACCATTACTCGCTCGAACACCGTGGCGCGGGATGCCGACTGCCCGAACAGGCCCGGCCTGGTAGTGGAGTAGCGGGAGATAGTCGGCGTGCCCAAGATGGCCTGATAGTGGATATTCCATACGCCGCTCTTGCGGTCATATTTCATAAAGGCAAAACCACCCAACAGGGTGTCGAGGTTACTGTTTTGATCCGCAACGATCCCGTAATCCCGATACTCCATGGCTGCACTTTGGCCCCAGCCATGCTCGCGGGCCGCAAGCTTGTTGTACTGCGCATCTTCCTTGCCGCCTTCAACATGCCTGACGCGCAGCAGATTTTCCTCAAGTTGATCAACCACCAGTGAGCAACCCCCGAAGCCTGGGGTAAATACGTGATCGGGTTCACCCCACCCTGGATTGGCCGGTATGTCGACATACCCTCCCTGAGGTGCCCAGAAACCTGACACCGCATTGGATTGGTCAGGTATTTCACCGGCACCGATGTCGACAATTTTGATCGCGTTGAACTCGCCTTTCACCGCTGCGGAGTATTTGACACGCTGCATCTCGAAGACAAAGCTGGCGCCTCCCTGCCGATTTGCCAACTGAGCGCCGACGTTGCTCGAGTAGCGAACTCTTACAGGAGAAAACAAATCCGTATTGATCGGTAATCGTGAAAACTCCGAGACCGACAACGCACTGTTGATCTGAGTACGTTCGGCAGTGAATGGCACGTCATGACGGGGACCCCAATCAAGTGGGATACCTTCCGCGCCACGCTGTATACCGGTCGCGATAACTGGTTCCCAAAGACCGTTCGGCAGTCGTTCACGGTTCAATGACGGGCTGGCCGTCGCCAGTATTTCGTCAACAATCTCACCGACAAAATCCCCGCTCACGGTGTCGCCGATGACCTCGCCCTCAACGTCAGCCTCCGGGTGACTGCCGCCGCGCAGAGACAGTGGCTGCCATTGGTCCGCAGCGACTTGTATGAGCCGCGCTCCCTGAGCCCGATTGGTATGGGGATCGACGATCACTACGTCGACGATGTCGCTGTTGATCAGGAAGTCGGACCTGACCCCGTACACCGCCACCTTGCCTCTGGCGTCGACATTGCGAATGAAAAAGCGCCCGTCGGCACTTCTACTGATGCCTTTGGCGCTCGGGGTCAGATCGCCAATGTCGGACGGTTTGATGGCATACCGACGAAATTCGTCATTGGCAAAGCCCATGGACTTCGCTGCGTCCGGTTTCGGCGAGCGGGTAAGCGAATGGTGCCATTGACCCGCCTCATCCTGCTCAAGGAACGGCTGGTAGGCCTCTGGATTGCTCGGATGAGCGATCCGCGACTGCCCGCTGAGCGGCTCGACGACTTTCTCGAAAACAGCATCATCCAGCCGAATGTAATGCCTGCCATCAACCCGATATTGCCCCAGCGCATCAGGCTGCAAACCTTCCAGCGACACATGGCTGCGATAAGGCGCAAGGTCTGGCTTCCACAACCGCTTTTGCCCCGCGGCGGCTTCAATCGCCGTGAACTCCGTATGCAGGCCGACAAACAAAGGCAGCGTCGCCACGCTGACTCCGATGTTTTCCAGCAGGTCGGTGATGTGCCCCCACCCTGCCTCCTTATCGCCCTTGCTCAACTCCTCGAAACCCTCGAGCAATTCGTACATCAATTGCACGGCCGAGATACTCAACATCACCACACCCAGCGGCGGTACGGCGAAGGACAACAAATTCAGTGCGACCAGGCCAACGTCCAGAAGTGTTTCGAGCAGCGAGTGAGCATCGCGCCCATCGGCATCTTCAGTGGACACGATCGCGTCGGCGGCATCCTGAAAAATCCGCTTGTCGAACTCCCTGCGCAATGTTGTCCACAGGTCGTAGTGTTGCGCCCATTCATCTCCGGAAGGGTCCAGTACCCTGAACTGCAACAGGAAGTCGAAGTCCTTTTTTTGCTGGCGAATACGGTGATCGTAAAGCGGCACGGCGCCACTCGGAGTTGGAACATCTTCGGTAAAACTGTAGTAAAACTTCGCTCGATCCTTATGGCGCATGAACCGACTGAAGAATTGCTGATAAGCCGACGGCGCCTTGGCGGGATCACTTTCGGCGCGTCGTAAAAACTGCTCGATCAACCGGGTCTTGAGCTGCGTTAGCGTTTTGTAATGCTTGACCGGATGATCGGGATCATCAGGGATGTAGGCAATGAAATCGTTTTTGGCATAGCCGTCGACCGTTGGTAACAAAGCGTCCCAGACACCTTCGTCATCAGGGTCGGCGATTTCGAACATGATGCAGCTGTGGACAGGCATGCCCGTGAAATCAAGGCTCCGATACCAGACAGGTTTTCCATCGATCCTTACGTTTTTGTCACCTTCGACGATCGCCACCAGCGCGTCATGGTGCTTCTGCTCGATATCCTTTTTGCACAGAGCAACGTAACTCGCGGCCTTCAAAGCCGATTTCTGATAAACCACGAACAGATCATTCAGGCTTTCTCGCCCATGGGGCTCATCCCATTTCAATGCCGCCCTTATATGCGCCTGGTATTTTTTACCCAAATCGAGCTGACGGCATATACCAACGAATGCATTAACATCCAGTTTGATATCCATCACCTTGCCGTCTAAGTCGACGGTAAAGCAGTTGGGGAAAAGGAAGTGCACCCACATATCGGCTTTCGGAAAATTATGTAACGCCGCTTCCAACAGTGTGACACTCGACAGGTTTCTGTTATCCCCCAGTTGGCTGACGGACAGATTTACTCGAACTTTATTGACATCGACGTCCAGCCCCACTTTGTCCCTGATAGCCTTCCTCAGCAGAGGCGCAGCAAACTCTTGCGCCGCGTTGACGGCGTCCATGCGCTCATTGAATGCGGTGTGCGCGATAACTGCATTGTCGATGAGCTGTTGCGCATCAGTGCGCTGTCTGGCCGTCAGGCTGGCTAACCAGTCAGGCGGTTCTACCGGGACCTTTTTCAACATGCGCAGATTATCTTTCGACATTTGCTGTATCGATAAAGGCGTGGCTGAACTAACAACTTCATAGTTTTCAGCGAGCGCAGATACGTGACCACTTTTGGTAACACCAACAGCCGATACCGGAGAATAGCGAGTTACAAACATACAACTTTCCTTGTTCATCGAATTGAGTAGCGAGTGAACAACGAAACTTTCCAATCACATAGCACGCGTATGTAACCAGAACCAACCAAAAAACAAGAAACAACTTAAAAAGTTACACCTGCAATAACTTTCGACACCTGCGTATCAGATCATCACAGGCGCGTCACTGTCGGCGATGAGACCGAGGCTCGTTCGCGACTGTTGTGAACCTCACAATTTTTTCACCAGCGCCAACCACCGTCTAAGCTTCAGACAAGTCCGATCAATCTGCGTGAATGGATCAATCGACTATGGGCGCTTTGTGGCAAACCGATTCGAGTAAAGCCGTGGTTCCGACTGAACGTGTGGATGATCAAGCGCCTGTCCCTGAAAAACCCCGCCGTAGCCGGCACGGGTGGAAGGCTTTCTGGTTGTTGCTGCTGATTATTGCGGTGGTGGCAGGGCTGGGTGCGTCCAAAGAGATGCGCACCTCGCGCTTTCAATCCCGTGAACTCAGCCAATATGCCGCCTCGCTGACCTACAAACTGGAACCTGGCCCCAGTGAAGCGATTCGCTATCCGGGCAATGGCCCGTTCGATTTGCGCCTGGGTTACAGCTCACTGGATGAATTCCTGCCGCGCCTGATCAAGCGCAATTACGTGATCACCGAACAGACACGTTTTTCACCCGCCCTGCTCAGCTACACCGACAAAGGCCTGTTTGTGCCTTTTTCCGAGAAGATCCAGGCCGGGTTGTCGATCACCGATTGCCGCGCCGCGCCGCTGTACAAGTACAACTATCCGCAACAACTGTATTCGAATTTTGCAGCGATTCCGCCGGTAGTGGTCAGCAGCCTGCTGTTTATCGAAAACCGCTTTCTGCTCGCCCCCAAACAACCGCTGGCCAACCCGGCAGTGGATTGGCCACGGTTCGGCATGGCCGCCTGGTCGCAAGTGGCGAAGGTGCTTCACCTGCCCGGGCAATCGGCGGGCGGCAGTACGCTGGCGACGCAACTGGAAAAATATCGGCACTCTCCTGAAGGCCTGACGGCGTCCGGTGCCGAGAAGATCCGTCAGATGATTTCCGCAAGCGTGCGTGCGTATCAGGACGGTCCGCAAACCCTGGGTGCACGGCAAAACATCATTCGCGATTATCTGAATAGCGTGCCGTTGTCCGCCGTACCGGGCCACGGTGAAGTGCACGGCATGGCTGAAGGTTTGCGGGTCTGGTACGGCACTGATTTCGCCAAGGCCAACGAGCAGCTCAACAGCCCGCAGACCGATCCGAAAACCACGGCCGACAAAGGCCTGGCCCTGCGCGAAATGCTCTCGTTGATGATCGCCCAGCGTCGCCCTTCGTATTATCTGACCAGGGGCCGTGAAGACCTCGCCAACCTCACCGACAGCCATTTGCGCCTGCTCAAGCAGAGCGGCGTGATCGACAGCGCGTTGGCCGATGCTGCACTGGCCAGCACCGTCAGCTATCGCGACTGGCAGACCCAACCGACGATTCAGCCAATCGAAACCAACAAAGGCATCAGCGCTGCCCGCAGTCGTCTGGCGAGCATGCTCAACCGGCCCCTGTACGACCTCGACCGCCTCGACCTGTCGGCCACCAGCACCTTGCAAGGCGAGCTGCAAGCCCAGGCCACCGCCTACCTGAAGAAACTCGCCGACCCGGCCTACGCTGCCGAAGTCGGTTTGCTCGGCGAACGCTTGCTGACGCCGACCAGCACCACTCAGGTGCGCTACAGCTTCACCCTGTTCGAGCTGACCCCGGACGGTTCGCGCGTACGGGTGCAGACCGACAGCACCGACCAGCCGTTCGACATCAACGAAGGCAGCAAACTCGAATTGGGCTCGACGGCGAAGATGCGCGTGCTTACCACCTACCTGCAAATCATCGCCGAGTTGCACGACAAGTACGGCGCCATGGGCGTGCCGGAACTGAAAAAGGTCGAGGTGCCGGAGCAGGATCGCCTGAGCCGCTGGGTTGTCGATTACCTGATCCAGAACAAGGATCACGATCTGTCGAAGCTGCTCAGTGCAGCACTGGATCGCAAATACTCGGCCAGCCCCGGCGAGGCGTTTTTTACCGGCGGAGGTCTGCACACGTTTAACAACTTTCGCAAAGAGGATAACGGTCGCCTGCCGACCCTGCGCGATTCCCTGCGCGAGTCGATCAACCTGCCGTTCATTCGGCTGATGCGCGATATCGTGCGTTACACCACCTATTCCGGTCCCAACAGCAGCGCCGAGTTGCTCAAGAATGATAGTGACCCACGGCGCCAGGAATACCTGGCGAGTTTCGCCGATCGCGAAGGCACTTCGTTCCTGCTCAAGTTCTGGAAGAAATACCGTAACAAAGACACCCAGGCGCGGCTCGAAACCTTCCTCGACAGCATGCGCCCGACCCCGATCCGCATGGCCGCCGTGCACCGTTATCTGTTGCCGAACGCCAGCCAGGAAGACTTCAACACGTTCGTGCGCTCACACCTCAAAGGCGCCAAGCTCAACGAGAAACTGACCGACGACCGCCTCATCCGCCTCTACGACGCCTACGGCCCGGGCAGCTACGATTTGCCCGATCAAGGCTTCATCGCCAAGGTCCATCCGCTCGATCTGTGGCTGATCGGCTATCTGCTGAATCATCCGGACGCGACCTTCACCCAGATCGTCAAGGCCAGTCAATTTGAACGTCAGGAAGTTTACAGCTGGCTGTTCAAGAGCAAGCACAAGGGCGCGCGCGACAGCCGCATCCGCACCATGCTCGAGATCGAGGCGTTTCTTGAGATTCATCAACGCTGGCAACAAGTCGGCTACCCGTTCGATCACCTGGTGCCGTCGCTGGCCACCGCCATCGGCAGCTCCGGCGACCGTCCGGCAGCGCTGGCCGAACTGATCGGCACCATCCTCAATGACGGCGTACGCATGCCGACCCTGCGGATCGACAGCCTGCATTTTGCCGCCGGCACCCCTTACGAAACCCGACTGGTCAACGACCCGCACGTTGGCAAACGCGTGATGCCATCGCAAGTCGCCACGGCGATGCGCGAAGCACTTTCGCAAGTGGTCGACGCCGGTACAGCCAAACGTGTTTCCGGCAGTTTCAAACTCGCGGACGGCACCCCACTGTCCATGGGTGGCAAGACCGGTACCGGTGACAACCGTATCGAAGCCATCGGCTCGGGTGGACGCATCCTCAGTTCGAAGTCGATCAACCGCACCGCGACCTTCGTGTTCTACATCGGCGATCACCATTTCGGCACCCTCACCGCATTCGTTCCGGGGCGTTCGGCGGAGAACTTCAAATTCACCTCGGCCTTGCCGACGCAAGTGCTCAAGGGCATGGCGCCGATTCTCACGGCGTATCTGCAACCGGGCAGCGACTCTCAGTGTCGCCCGGTTGAAAGTTCAAGCGTTGCACGCCTGGAGCAACACTAATTGGCGCGCCGGCAGGTGGTAGCCAGTTATTTTTCAGATTCAAATACTCAACGGATAAACGGGTAAAACAGCCGCTGAAGCGGCAACTTTTAGACTATTGTTTTGCCCTCCAACGGATAGGCTGGTCATCCTCAAACAATCAAGGATGATTGCCATGTCTGATACTTCCAACCCTGACCAGAACAAAGGTCGGCACTACGATTTCATACGCTCCACCCTGCACGAAAATATCAAAACCGCGAGCCTCGGCCGGGGCAAGGCACTGGCGAGCACTGCACTGAAAATCGAGCCCTGGTACAACACCGCGCCCGCCGCCCGACACGCCCAATTGAAAACCGCCAACCTCAAGGCCTGGGGCTCTCAGAACAAGGTCGACAAGCTGTTCGAAAAACTTCAGGACGTGCGGACATTCGCGGCGCCTCTGCTCCAGGCGAAGCTCCAGGAACAATACGCAGTCACCCATGACGTCAGGACAACCTTCCTGCACCTGTACATCCCCAAGGAAGGACCTTGGTACACGATCGATACCCTGGGCGGTGTCACGACTCGAATCGTATCCCTGCTGGACGCCGCATTGCACAACTTCGCCGCCAACGAAACGGCGCTTGCCGATTCGCAATACATCAGCCAGCCCGACGAGCGCGGGCACTTCGATATATTGCCGATCAAGGCAAAGATGACCATCAGCCAGTTCCAAACGCTGTGCAGGGAACTGGACATCGGCAAACTGTACAATCAACACCTGCAAAGCTACCTGCTGCCCAGCGAACCGGTGGCCGTCGCCGCCATGAAGTACAAGGTGACGCAAAGTCTGAAGGATGCATTAAGCGCCGCCGCCGAATTGGCATTGACCACCGGCGACATCCAGCTCGACGCCTACAGGCTGATCAACGCGCTGGCAAAAGGCGCCCCTCTGCCGCTGCTCAATGGCCAACGCATGCAGTGCCGTGATCTTTCCATAATGGAGACACGTCTGACCGGTGTTCTGCTGCTGATTCCTGCCGTGAGAGACAGCCGAGGCATCCGCCAGCTTATTGCCTATGTCCCCCATGATCCGGAGCATCCGCTGAAGGAGTACACATCACTCAATGCCTTCATGACTGAGCTGACGCGGCAACTGCGTGAAAACAAAACCGGCGCTGCCTCGCAGCTCAGTTATCGCCAGTTCTTCAGCCAGTTTGTAGACCATCAACAGCGCGGGCACTTCTTCGCCGACCTCGAACAACGCCTCAGCCACGTGGTCTGGCACGAAAAGGTTGATCCGACAGACTCGCACCCGGTATGGCGTACAGAAGACGAGCCCAATGCGCACCTGAGGTTCGAGCACCTGCCACTACCCCGCGATTACTGGACACATGCCTATCAGCAAAAACTCAACAAGATTCTCAACGACGCCAAGGTCATCGCCGTGTCCACCGCCGACACGGACACCAGGGCGCGCTGGGCCTGGTGGGACAACTTCAAGAAAATCGTATCGGACATTTTCAACGTAGCCTTGCTGATAGCGACACCCTTCGTGCCGGGCCTGGGCGAATTGATGATGGCTTACACGGTTTATCAACTGACCTATGACGTGATCGAAGGCATTGTCGATCTTGCTGAAGGCCTGGGCCTTGAGGCGGCCGAGCACGTAGTCAGCGTGGTGACGGATGTCATTCAACTGGTGGCATTTGCAGCCGGGGCCGAGATTGCGGGCGCGTTCAAGTTCAAGCTATCGCCACTGATCGAGGGCATGAAGCCCGTAAAGCTACCCGATGGCCGTGACACCCTCTGGCACCCGGACCACGCCCCCTATGAACAGCGAACAATCGATCTGCCGAAGGACGCCAAGCCCGACGCAACAGGCGTGCACGCGTACGAAGGCAGGGAGATTCTGCGCACTCAGGACAAACACTACGAACTCGCGCGCGACGCACAAAGCGGCACGATTCGCTTGAAACACCCTGATCGCACTGAAGCCTATCAACCGCAAGTCACGCTCAATGGCGCCGGTGCCTACGTACTCGAAGGCGAGCAACCGCGAACCTGGGACGACGCCACGTTATTGCGTCGCATTGGCCCTGCCGTGGAGGATCTGAGCGATGCCCAGCTCGAAACCGCGCGCAGGATCAGCGGCACCGACCCCGCTGAATTGCGCGGCATGTATGTCGAGAACCTGCGCCCTCCCACGCTGCTGACCGATACGATAAAGCGCCTTGATATTGATTCGGACATCCGGTCGTTCATCGACTACCTGCGCAGCGACGACCCGCTGGTCTATGCAAAAGCCGACCCCGTGACGCAACTTCAGATACTCACCGCTCATGGCATGTGGCCCGAAAAAGCCTCGATGCGGATTATTGACGTTACCCACCAAACGATCTGGGAGCACACAGGCAAAGAGGCTTCGGCAGGTCAAAAGCTGATTGTTCAACTCCAGGACCGGCAATTGTTCAATGGGGAACTGTTGAAGATCGTGATGCAGACACTGGATGAAAACGGTACGTCGATCATTCTCGATGTCCCGGCAGATATCCTTCCGGCATCGCTGGACGCGCGCGTTCGCGCTTTGCGCAAACGCATCGTCGCCGTGACTGAGAACGGCCGCGGCAAATTGTTCAACGAGGATTACGCCAGCCGTGAAGTATTCGAGAATAAAGAACTGGCGCCACTGATCCGCGCTGCATTTCCCGACATTCCGGCCCAAGGCATCGACAATCTCCTGGCCACCGCCACCCGCGCCGAACGGGCGATCATGGTCGCCGAGAGTCGCCTCCCCCTGCGCCTCAAACGCATCGCCCGCGAGCTGCAACTGGAAACGCGAACCGCACGGGCGTATGAAGGTTTTTACAGAAAATCGCTGACCAGCGTCGATACCGAACGCCTGACGCTCAATGCGCTGCGCCTTTACAGCAATACACTGGAAGGTGTGCGCATCGAGCTGCGTAACGCCCGTTTCGATGGCGAGCTGACTTGTCAGGTGGGCCCGGAGGATGCCGCCACCGTGCGGATTCTGGTCAAGGGCAGCAACGGCCTTTATGAAGTTCACGACGCCCAAGGCACGCCGTTGTATGGACCGACTGATCTGTATCAAAGCGTTTTGCAGGCGCTGCCTGACGAGCAATTGAAAACGCTGGGGTTGCGCCGCAGCGAAGGGAACCTGTTCAAACATTGGGTCATCACGCAGACCGCAACGCCAGCCGAACGGCGGGTCATCCTTGATGATCGAGGACGTGTGCCTGAATGCCCACGGGAGGATTTACTGTTGCTCCGAGGGCCCAAGCAGTCCAGAAATGACACGAACCTCACCTCGCGAGTAGAGGATCTGTATCCCCATTTCAACCAGCGAGAGGTCAGGCAGTTTGTCCAGTCGCTGAGTACCCGGGGCGACCCGATTGCCACACTCATACACCTGGAAACAGAGCTCGACGACCTGCGTGTACTCCTTCGCAGGTGGCAATGGGACCAACCGGATTATCCGATATCAGACCCACGCAATTTCGTCGGCGGTGGCGGGCAACACATCGCTGACCAACTGATCGATTGTTTCAAACGCAAAGCAAAGTTCCTCGACAAACGCAGCGCCCACCTGGACGAGGGATATACGCTGGACCTGTCGACCGACTTGTTCCCGAGCGATCTTGTACGGTGGTGGAAAAAACTGCCGGAACTGGGCAAGTACCTTGAACAGATCACCGCGCTGAATATTGATAACTCCCGCTTCAACGTCGACACCCAAGGCCTGCTGAAAGACTTTAAGCAGTTGCGTCATCTGAGTGCCAGAAAATGTCAGTTGACTCGATTGCCAGAGGGAATTGGCAACATGCATATGCTCGAGACACTGCGCCTGAGTGACAACCTGATTGAACTGACCGTCGCCGACGTCGAGCGTCTGCGCAACCTGACGCGCCTGGAAAGCTTGCGGCTCGACGGTAATCCGTTGGGTCGCGCGGTAAATGTCGAGCGCATGCCACGCTTGAAAGTATTGAGCCTGAACAACACCGGCATCGATGGCTGGCCGGAGGGGATTTTCAAAAAGCGCCGGCCCAGAGGTTTCTTTCTGGACATGCAGAGAAACCCCATCAGTCGAATCCCGGAGGTGACCGCAGGTTCCGATCACGCGCTGCTCATTGCCCGTACACGCCTTGATGCCGAGGATCTGTCTGAAGCCAATCGGCTGGCTTATCACGAGTATCGAAGATCGGTCGGCATCGATCCCCAGCACTACTACAGCAATCTGGCCGAGCAGGATCTGGCGCTCTGGCGTCTGTCTGGCATGACATTCTGGGGCACGAGCGAGTCCGGGCGCGGGACCTTCAGGCTCGAAGCCTGGCACGACCTGGCGACAGAGCCCGATTCCCTGGGGTTCTTTCAGGTCATCGAAAAACAGCTGGATTCTGCCGACTACCGAAACGGTGGTGACGCTCGCACGCAACTTACCGATCGCGTCTGGCGCATGATCGACGCCGCTTATCTGGATCCCAAAACACGCAATGAACTGTTCACCGAATCTACGGCGCCGACGACCTGCGCCAATGCCGGCGCGCAGATGTTCAACAACATGGGGATCAAGGTACTGGCCTCAGAGGCGTATTCGTATTCGACATCTCAGGCAGAACTGGAAGGCAAGCTGGTGACACTGGCAAGAGGCGCGGCGCGCCTTGAGCAAGTCAACGAAGTCGCCCGTGCCGACATGGCCAGCCGCGCAGGCCGACCGGATGAAGTGGAGGTGCATTTAGCCTATGAAACCGGCCTGGCCGAGCGCCTGGAGCTGCCTTGGCAGTCTCAGGGCAGGCGTTGGTCAGAGGTCGCCGGCGTCGATCAGAAGGCCATTGATCAAGCGTATGACACGGTTGTTGCGCTGGAAGAGGGCGACGGTCTGGTGAACAACATGCTCGAGCAGATTTTCTGGATGGAATACTTGCGCGACACTTACCCGGGCCAATTCGCAAACAACGCACGGATCTACGAAAGCAAAGCCGAGCAACTGGACGCGTTGCGTTCAGCGCAACAAGCCTGGGCCGATGGCGAAGATTTGCCCGAAGCGCAACAAGCAGCGCTGAGGGAAGCATTGCGAAATCTGGCCCGACAGCTATCGGTGCCCGACTCTACGGTGTTTACCGGTGAAGCCATGACCGACGCGGTGTACGAACGGCTGTACACCGACATCGGCAATGAGGAGCAGGAGCTGGGCAGAGGATTGACCCGCACAGCGATGGCCAACGCCGGGATCTGAAACAGCATCCGCAGCCGCTCTTCGGGTATGGCGACGATTGTCGTCATACCCGCGGCTCGCCCCACGGCAAGGCTCAGACTTGTGAATCCCAGATGACGGTGACATTGCCTGAGTAGTGGCGCGCGGTCCCCTGCTTGATCATCTCCTCAACGTGATCACGCGGCACTTCGAAATGCAGCGTGCCCGGTTTGCGGTCTACGTAAATACCGGGCTGGAACAGCTCGGTACCGACACCATCGCGAAGCAATGGACGACGATTGACCGGCTGGTTCGACGCGTCGGTCAATCCGCTCGGCAGCGTGACGCTGACTTCGAGCGGCACGACATGACCGGCATTTGGCTCCCAGAGTGCGCAGTTGTTACCGCTGGGATACTGGCATTCCAGGTTCATCTTGAAGCGCGAAGAAGCCGACAGGTTGAAGGTTTGATCGCGGAACAATCGCGTGGGTTTGCGCCCCTGATTCAGCCAGGCCTGCCAGCCACCCTGGGGCAGCAACTCGACCCGTTGCCCGCCGGGCGGGACTTCAACCTTGAGGGTGTGTTGCACCGACAAATTGAAGTTGAAGGTGTAGAGGTTGTCGGCAGGAATCATGACATCACCGAAGTCGAAATCTTGTCCCGGGCCCATGGTATAGGTGATGGAGCCCGTGTAGTTGCCGGTGGACATGGTTAACGGATTGGGCGTTCTGAGCTCGTATGCGTATTCCAGGTGGCTATACCAAAATTTGGGAATCTCAGTGCCAGGTGCCAACCCGCACGCGCCGGCATTTTCAGGAACGAGCCAGAAGAACAGCACCATAGTACTGCTCGCTGCGATGTACCTGGTCCCAACACAAGGAGCAACCCCGTCAAGCCACCGCCGATTCCAGGCAATTTGTGGAGGTCCTGGCAAGGTCCACGCAGAAACCCCCGGCGGATGGGGCAAATCCCACCGGTGGCCAATGCCGGCAATACGCACCTCGACGGTTTCCACCTCGCCGGTTATTTGGTGGGTAACAGCTAACGGCCGCCATTGAGACGGAACCTTGAACATCGCAGCGTTTCTCAGATCGGCGCCGGGCAGAATGGGCCCGATCGATGTAGCGCGAAAAGCCGTATCACGAATCGTGAAGATGTTAAGCGCCTTGCATTGCGCCGGAATATGTCCCTCGCACACCCCGGATATGGGTGTGTCGTTGCGAAACTTGTTCATTTGCGGGTTTGCCGCATCGGGTCGAAACGACGCGTCGATATTTTGCGTAAGCGCCTGTGCCGGCAGGCTCAGTGACGCAGATAACGTAATGCCCGCAACCAGACGCTTTAGAGCATCGTTGAATCGGCGACTGCTTTTCATTTTGACGATCCTTGTGGCGAGACCTGAGCCGAACGACGCCCGCACAGCTGACAATTACCCAACCAACGGCCCGGATGTCGGCCAGCGCAGTGATGCCTTCCCGGTTGAACGTTCAAGGCGCCAGCGCTTCAAAAATCATGTGCACGCTGCCGTAGTAACTGCCTGGCCGGTAAGCATCCACCGGTAACGCCGCGGCTATTTCCAGACCCACCCGCTGGCCTGCCTGGCCATCGAGTTCAGTGATTACGGGCTCGGCAACGAGGCTCAGGCGTTTGCGGTTGAACGTGACGGTCAACGGGATGTTGTCCGTGTCCCTGCCATTACTCAGATAGGGCTCGGTACTCATGCGCGCCGTAATGCCGCCATTGACGTTTTTCACATCGAAGTTCTTGCGCAGCGGGGTGAACTTCCCCGATACCGGATTGAACGGCAGCGCCTGCTCCTGATGAATCCAGTCGGGCTCGGAGGGGATTACATAAAACTCCGCGCTGGGGATACTCACCGAGACTTCGAACGTTTCACGTTCGGTGATTGCATTCACAATGCCGCTCATGGGTAACAGCAGCCCCAGTGAAAGGGCTGCGCGTGTGGGGTTTGACATCTTCATCACCTTTTACGTCCGGGCATCAGCCCTTGACCTCGATCGGTTTGCTCGACTTGCCCTCGATCAACATGAAGTTGTATTCACGGCCGCTTTGTTTATCAAACTTGAAGGACCGGCCTGGCAACACGTGATGTTTCGTGGTCGGTTGGCAGTCGCGTTCATTATCGGCCGAACAGTTTCTGAACTCGTCGACCACCACCGTACTGTTGCCACTGTTGCGCACTTCATAGCGGGTCGCTTCGTTGCTGATGACGCTATTGAACCGAGTCTCCCTGGGACGCACGAAGAACACCGTGCCGTAGCCGGCCAACACGTTGACGCCTGCCGACAGGCCTTTTTTGTATTCATCGCGTTCCTCTTCGGCCACCGCAAACTCATCTTCTTTTTCCGGCACCACCGGAACGAATCGCACGCGGAAATAACGTTCCTGTTCCCGTTCGCCCATGAACACCAGACGACTGCCCTGCATGCCATTGGCGGGGACGATCAGTCGTGCGGGGCTGGCCATCAAGCCATCACGGGCATTGGCTTCGATCTGATTGACCAGCGGAATTTCCCGCGCGGTGCCGTCGGCGTCGTAAACAATTTCGAGGATGTTGATCTTGACGAACGCCGTGGCGTCGCCGCTGTTGAAAACCCGCTTCAGGTAGGTGCTCTTGTCACCGTCGAGGTAGTCGTAGACCACGCCGACATTGATCGCGGGCCCGGCGTGGGAGATAAGCGGTAGCCAGCCCGCGAGTAGCAGCGCCAGTCGATAATTCATGGTTTCAGCCTCTGGATGTGGAGCGGTGGACGAAACACGCACACAGGGTGCTCAGACTTGCGAATCCCAGATCACGGTGACATCGCCGGTGTAGGTTTTCCCCTCACCGGTAAGCATTTGCTCGACCGCTTCACGGCCGACTTCGAAATGCAGCGTTGCCGGTTTGCGATCAACGTAATAGGCCGGCTCAAAAAGCTCGGTGCCCGTACCGTCGCGCAATAATGGACGTCGATTGACTGGCTGCCCGCCGACATCGATCATTCCGGCCGGCAGGGTGACGGCAATGTTCAGCGGCACGGCATCTCCGGAAACCGGTTCGCGGATCAGGCACGTATTGCTCCCGTCGCCGTACTGGCATTCGAGCTGCATCTTGAAACGGCTGGAACTCGAGATACTGAATGTCTGGTCGCGGAACAGACGTTCAGGGCGGCGATTGCGCTGCAGCCAGGCCTGCCAGCCGCCCTGCGGCAACAGTTCCACACGATTGCCACCTGGCGGAACTTCGACTTTAAGGGCGTGTTGCACATCCAGATTGAAGTTAAAGGTCAACAGGTTATCGTTAGGAATCATGATGTCGCCAAAGTCGAAGTCCTGACCCGGCCCTAACGTGTAGCTGAGCGATCCGGTGTATTGCCCTGTAGCCATGCGCAAGGGGTTGGGGGTTCTCAGTTCATAGGCGTACTCGAAGTTCGCATAGTAAAGGCTGGGGATCTCAACCGGTGCGGTCAAGGCGCAGACCCCCGCCCCTTCAGGCACGATCCAGAACCACAGGCGAAGCGTTGAACCCGCCGCATACATTCCGGTGTGCACGCAAGGCGCAGGTGGAAACGTCCAGTTAGGCGCACTGGGGCCCCACGCATTAACACTTGGGGGATCGGGAATATCAAAGCGGTTACCGATCCCTGAAATGCGCATTTCGACGGTTGCGGGCTCGCCCTTGTCTGAAATCACCTCAAAGCTTCGCCACTGCGAAGGCACTTTGAACATCGCGCCTTTGCGTATATCCGGGACCGGCAGCACCGGCATAGGGCCATTTGAGCGAAAGTTGATATCCCACGTTCGAATGCTGAAAATTCCCAGCGCTTCGCAGCGCGCCGGCATATGCCCCGGACAGACGCCGCTTTGCGGGGTGGTATTAACAAATTTGTTCACCAGCGGATTATTCGGATCAGGCTTGAACACGGCCGTGATTTCCTGCGTAGCCGCAGCAGCGGGTAGTGCGACAAGCCATAGCGATACGGCGGCTGAAAAGAGCCCGCCCATCACTCTGCTCGATTGATTTTTCATGTGCATCAGTCGCTTCCTGAAAGGGTTCAACCTGCCGTCGTCGGGGCAGGCGTGGCATCGGCCAACGTATCCGGCGTGCAACGCAGATCCCCGATCATCAGCACATCGTTTTCACTGCGCGCATTCGCCGTGTCGAGGCGGAACTGGCACAGCAACTGTTCACCGGAGCGCACTTCGAGGGTCGGTGAACCGGCGTTCATTTCCATCGAGAAGAAGCCGTCCACTTCGCTGACACCGCGACTGGCGTGGTTGATGATGTGATGGCCCTTGAGCGGCTTGCCTTGCGGATCGAGCAAACGCCCGAGCACGGTCAGGGTTCTGCTCACGGTGATCTTGCGATACCCCACCCCGCCTTTGTTCATGTGATAGCGGGCGCGCTGCGGTTGAATGCTGGCGGACGGCACGTGGTTGCCTTCGAAATCGAAGCTCACCGAGCTGTTTTTATAGGCAGTCAGTGACACGTAATTGCGCCCCGGACGCAGGGTTGTGCTGCCGCCACTGAGGTCGTCGGCGCGCAGGGCGATGTCGTCGAGGTCGGTTTCGACGTCGATGATCATCCCGGCACCGCCACTGGCGTGCTGGCTGGTCATGACGATCTTGTCTGCGCCCACGGCCACGGTGCTGTCGAGGTTGAGACCGCCGGTGTAATTGCCGTTATAGGAAGAGCGCTGAATGAACGCATCGCCATTGAATGCCTCGGTGCTAAAACTGCCGAGGCCTGACACGCCGACGCCATAGGTGTCAGCGAGCGCCGTGACCGAGACGTTTTGCAGTACGTGGTTTTGCAGAGTTTTGTTGTAGGTCAGCGACGCGTTGTTGTCGCGACCACCCTCGCGGGCCGTGCGCGTACCGATGCTGCCCGACCACTGTTCGCCCTTGGCGCCGAGGGCCAGGCTGACGCTCAAATCGACTCCGCGATTGCGCGCCTGCCCGCTGCTGAAACTGGCGGGGCGATCGAACACCGAGAAACGCCAACTGGCATCGCTGCCAAACAACAGGCTGCGTTGCGTCCAGCCCAGATCGATACCGACGCCTTCGACATTGCCCTCGCTATGGGAAACCCGGCCATTGAGCGATTGCTTGCTGTTGAGTCGATGGTTGATCGCCAGCGAAGTGTTGGCGGTCTGGCCGATATACACGTTGCGTTGGCGAACCCGCGTACCGTCCGGCAAGGTCTCATAAAGATTGGTGGTGTCCAGCCAGCTGCGGTTGTGCGTGGCGAACAGGTTGCCCGAGCCGTAATTGTAGATGCCTTGCAGATCCATCCCGGTGCCGTGGTCTTCGGTCTGGTAAACGTTGGCGTACAGGCTGGTGTTATTGGCCAACGTCCAGTCAATCGATGAAGCCAACTGCTGCTTGCCCTGCAGTTGCCGCGCCGAGAGACCGACGATCACCCGCGGGTGCAGCAGATAATTCAGCGCTGCGCCGGCCGTCATGTCGCCACGAGACTGCTCGTCCCAGTTGCTCAACAGCTTGCTTTCCTGGCCGGCGAACAGGCTGTAGCGCCAGCGCTCTTCGTGATTGCGCCAGTTGCTGGGTTTGTACACCAGATCCTGGGTGGTTGAGGTGATCTGACCGTCTTCGATCAGCCGCACTTCGACTTCGTAAATGCCCCCGGGCAGCGCCCGGGTGTCTAGGGTTTGCAGGCCGGCACTGACCGCTTGTGTGTTGATCAACAGACCGTTGCGATAAATTTCCACCGATGCCTGGCGGTTGGCCGTGACGTAGATCGGATAAACGCTGGGCGTTGGATTTTTGATCGCCAGACTGTCGGAGCTGCCAAACATCACGCCCGCCGCCGTATCGGGGCTGGCGCCAAATGAACGCAACTGCCGCGTCAGGCCTTCGGAGCTGGGGGTGAAATAGCCCAGGCGTAAAAAATTGCCCTGCAATTCACGCTGGCCGTACAGCTCGTGCATCGCGTGATAGAGCTTGTCGTCAGGTCCGCCCAGGCGCGCCACTTGCAGGTTGACGCGTTGCGTCCAGTTGCCGAGGCTGCTGCTCGCCTCGAGGCCATAGCGACCGCCGAGGTCTTGCTCCTGACCGCCGTTGAGGTTCAGTTGATTACGCAGGATCAACCCGGTGCTGCCCTTTTCGGGGAGAGCGTAATAGCGTAGAGCGTCACTGCCGCGCTCAGCATTTTCGGTAGCGATCGAAACCAGCGAATTCTGCAGGTTGTAATGCACCGCCAGTACCTGGTCGGGGCAACTGCCCTGACAGGCTCCCAGGCTTACCCCCTGCTTCAAAAAACTACCCAATACATCCCGTTCACTGGCAGGGATCTGGCTGTCGCCGGTGTCGGTAAATTCCAGCAGAGTGACACGATCATCCTTGCTTAACACGACCATCGCCTCACCGAGAAATTGTTGATCACGCTCAACCCGAACAGCTAATGGCACATCGAAGAAGTGTTCTTCGAATTCCGCCGGCAACCCTTTGGCCTGAGCGAGCAGACTGCGCGGCGTGTTAGCGTTATTAGTGGGCGCGGCCAAGGCACTGGCACATAAAAAAAGTGCGAGCGCTGCCGCGATGGGCGTCATCGGGAACATGGTCTTTAATACTCGAGTTACTTGATGAGCTGGCGTCCACTGATCATCAAAGATGACCAGTGGGCCAAGACTATTGAATAACCATTGTGTTATTCAAAAAGTTGTTTCACGGCTTCAACACAGGCTCGAATACCACAGCGAAGCTACCCGAGTAGTTACCCGATTGAGTAGCCGTTGGCGTGGCAGCCTTGATGACCATTTCCCGCTGCACGCCAGGTACGGAATCAGTTTCGTTAACGATTTCGGTGGAGACGCTGGTCAGTTCCACGCCACCGACCTTGACGGTCAGCGGGATGCTGTCGCGGCCGTTGTACAGCGCAGCAGTGCCGTCGAGCACGGCATTGATCGCGCCCTTGTTATCGGTATGCTTCATGTTGAAGATTTCAGTGATGGGGCTCAGTTCACCGCTGCCCAGCTGGTTCATGGTTTCATCAACACCGAAGCCCGGCGTCTGAGGGGCCACATTGAACAGCGAAGTCGGCACGAATGCCTTGATATTGATCGTCTGGCTAATCGGGTCTGCGGCAAACGCCACGGAAGAACTCAGTGCCAAGATGGCCATCGGGGCGGAAATTGCAAACTTCTTGAACATGATCAGTACCTGCTTTTGATAAGGATTGGCGCGTGAAAACTTTTGTCGGTTGCCGACTTAACTTTCAACGCGGAGGCATGATCAAGTAATTCAACCACAAAGTAAGTAGGAAATTTCACCACTACCCGTAGTTACCGATACCCATGTAAAAGAGGAAAAAAACTGCTTTAAGCAATTAAGAGAACAGTGACTCTCAGAACTATACTACATACAGTTTTCAGCAAAAAAACATACAGATCTAAAACTATCCAGAACACTTGTTATTGCGGGCTTACGCACTAATAACGAAACTGACATTCGATTTCACAGTGCTGTAATTAGCATAATTACTCTAAAAAAATACAAAACTTATCCCGCATCGACGACGGCGTCATTTTCGTTGAAGCGTCGCGTCGACCACTGATCCGAATGTCTTGCGCCGGCCATAAGATATATCTTAAGTTGTATCTAAACACGACGAGAGAAGACAGAAATGAGAGACCATCATTCCCCCCACCGCGAGCACGGTGACGGCCGCGACGGCTTCGAGAAACGCCCCGGCCGTGAACGCGGTGGGCGCGGCCCGCGAGTGTTTGCCCCGGGCGACCTGAAATTGCTGCTGCTGGCACTGGTCGCCGAACAGCCCTGCCACGGGTACGACCTGATCCGCCAGATCGAAGGCATGTTCGACGGCGCCTACAGCCCGAGCCCCGGCGTGATCTACCCGACCCTGACCTTTCTGGAAGAAAGCGAACTGATCACAGGCGATGCCGAGGGCGGCAAAAAACGCTACAGCGTGACCGACGCCGGGCGCCTGTCCCTGAGCGAAAAAGCCGTGGCCCTCGATGGCGTGCGCATGCGCATCGAC
>OFQU01000019.1_pt1 | contig 28337 bp, 25 predicted proteins | sample 1542981 | NCBI WGS metagenome assembly OFQU01 (sample SAMN07774233, study PRJEB24372) | wastewater metagenome | isolation source: Exp Tend CN 90WW | collected 2016-02
AATGCGTTATGGTTCGGTTCGCTGAGTGGCTTCAGCGCAGCGGTCATCTTGGATGATTTTGTTTCCTGCCAGCTGCACCCTACAGCTCCCATGAAATAGGCCTTCATGTCGATAGCTGTAAAACCAAAGGGGTTGGTTTCCAGGTATTTGTGGAAGTAGTAATTGACGAATGACCAGTCAAACGGTGCATTGAGTCCTACGAAAATGACTTTTTGCCCCGTTTGGCAGGACGATTTCAGCCACTGATCAAATGTCAGCATCGCCTGTTGCGGAGCAAGGCCCTCGCTCTCCAGCTTCTCCAGACTCAGCCCCGATACTGCCAGCGCTTCGGGGTCGTGTTTCGGACTGTCAGGCCGTAGTTCAAGATAGATGGACGTTTCAGGTTGGGCTACAAGACAAGCTCCAATGGAAAGCAGACTGTATTCGCCTGGTATAGGCCCAGAAGTCTCGACGTCGACGGAAACATAAAGCTCATCAGGGTGCATGTCATATCCTTTTGTGTAGTTACCTGATTACGCTCAGGCTCTTAGCCATGTGAAGGTGGAAAGGCAGGTATAGCCATTGCCCATTTTTTGCTGTTTCACTCGCTATCCGGGCTTCGAGCAGCGGCAGTGCCTGTCTACCAGCGGATTGCGCGTTCCTTTGGTCAGCTCTGGGCCCAAGCATAATGATGTGTGTCATTCTCTGATGGCGGATGAGGGCCGGACGATCATGAGTGAAACTGAGCGCTGGATAGTCAAATGCCAGAAAACTGAGGACGGTACTGGCGACATCATCATTGATCTGCCTCAAGAGTTGCTTGACCAAATGAGGTTAGGTGTTGGGGACGACCTGGAGCTAACGGTATTAAATGGCACATTAGTCCTGACGCCCGTGCGCAACTCAACATCGGTGCGGCCCATGTTTGCTGGCGCCCTGCGTCAGGATGCCTATCATGCTTACCGCATGCGTCTGGAGACGCTTCTTCATATCTCTGTCAATGCTTCGGATCTGGACATTCACGACATGATAGTAGCTGGCTTCTCGGTCAGCCTGATCAAAATGCTTTGTGATGATGGAACCCTCTCCAACGAAGAACGCGACAGAATCATTCACCCCAAAACGCTCAAAACAAAACTGTCAGCCAATCAGCTTTTAACGTTGCATGAGAGTGATCGCCTGTTCCGGTTTGCACATGTTACTGCTATGGCCGAGGTGATCTTCGGTGACAAAGGGAAGGCTAAACAATGGCTTTCCAAACCCAAAGCCCGTTTTTTGGGAGAAAGCCCATCGGCGATGGTCACTACAACCTTTGGCACACATCTAGTTGAAGAAATGCTGATTCAAGTGTCTGAGGGCATGTCATTTTGATTCAGTCGCAGCCAAACGGCTTCTACCGCTCCTTGAGTACCATGGATTCATGCGCCTATACCGGCGTCGCCTTGCCGAATACGGCATGCACGGGCATCCATGAAGCACTAGGTCACCCACATTGGCACCTACCGCTAGGTAGGGATCACGCGCGCCAATGGCATAGCTGGGTACTGGCGCAAACCACTTTATCCGGTGACAGCTCGATAGAAATCATCCCGTTCAGTGAGAGGAAGGGAGAAGACGGAACAGCCATGAGATCACCCTGCTGCTATCCGTCGGCATCGGAACCTGGTGATCCGCTGGGAGCTAAGCTGAATGATGCTTCTCGTTCGAATCGGTTTTTTTGATCGGCAGGAGGTACAAATGAATTTGGCAGATTATGTTTCAGTGCTTTCTGCGGGTGAGAAAATAGATGGTTGCCAACTTACCACCTCAGATGCTGTGGACCTCGCCAGTCTGCATTTTCCTTCCAGTGCCTATTGTCTTGTTGCTGATTGGGCAATATTGGATCTCGACATTACACCACGTCAGCGAAAAGCCATTACGGATAGACAGCTAATACCTGCTCTCGTTTACGCTTTGACTGTTATCCAAGACAGTCAAGGCCGCTTCCCGCCTGGTGATTGGGTCCGAACATCGCTGGGTGTTTCCTTAACCCACAACTACTTATTTAGAACAAAAAACACAGTTTATGTGCTGATGGGGACCGGTCGAAGGTTGCGCACGGATTTAGACATCGCACTCAGCCTGTGCTGAAAAACGCTATTCCCACACAGGTGAGTGACTGGTCGCGCTCACATAATATTTCGGCCTGTATGAACGCTCTCGCTGTTGTGTCAATCTATGTTGTTACCAATCGAGCCCCGTATTTGAAGTGCGACCTGTCTGTGTCAATCTATGTTGCTGTTGCCTTTACCCCGAATCATCCTACAGACCCCGATTTACGGGAGGGGCTGAGTCAAACTATGTTGTTGGTAACCAGTTTTAGACAACAGATTTTGAAGCAATGCCAAAGCCCCTGATTTCAGGGGCTTTTTCTATTTAATGGCCTCCACCAGATGTCCGATTTTGGTGGGTGATCTTGCTGAAGGTTTAGCCTGGTACCGGTGATCAGACTTATTCACAGGGCTGATATTTTTCCAGGACTTTTTTGTGCGCATTCCATTTTCAGGATTATGTGGCGGCCGCAGAAGGCATGGGAGGTTGGCTTGCGTGAATAGGCGTTGCGGGATTACCAGTGTGGAAGAGGGATTGTGGTGAGCCCGCTCACCACAACCACCGACATTAATCTCTCGCCCCTGTGCAGGTGACCAGAATACGCCGTTAAACCACCGCCGCAGCCGTGGCGGGTTCACCGTCGACGACTACGTTGTACGGCGCCTGTTCGCGATCACGCAGACCGTAATCACGAATCACCGATGTCACGCGCACGCGATAGTCATCGAAGATTTTGTCGCGTCCGGCGCGCTGTGCCGACAGGTGGGCTGTCACGTTGCGCCACTGCACCACGGCTTCCTCATCGCGCCAGGTGGTGACCGACATCACCTTCTTGGGGTTGAGCGTGCTTTGAAAGCACTCGACGGAGATAAACCCGTCCATGGGTTCAAGCATCGGGGTCAGCTTGTTGACCAGGTCAACATAAGTCTCGCCCTGGCCTGGCAGTGCCTGTAACTCAAACAATACGACGATCATTCTTGATTCCTCATCCTTGATATTTTTCAGGTGGTTTTACACGGTGCAAATGCGGTGGGCGGTTGCCCGACCGCTATTAGTGTTTTATCGGGGTGCCCAAGTTGTTCAGCCAAGCCCGCATGACGTGGCTCGCGGCGCGGGTCAGGCGGTCGCCGAGGTTTATGGCCTCGCTGCGCAACGCAACAGGATCGATGCCGGTTTGTGCCAGTTCGCTGGCATGGCCAACCAGCCATTGCTCGATGTTGGCGGTATCGGCTTCGAGGTGAAATTGCAGGCCGAGAATCGTGTTGCCCACGGCGAACGCCTGATGAGCACCCACCTGAGTACTGGCCAACAGCACAGCGCCTTCTGGCACATCGAACTGGTCGCCGTGCCAGTGCAGCACGGGGGTGTCCATCAGCGCGGCGAGCGGCGAGTCTTGACCGGCCGCAGTCAGGGTCAGCGGTGAAAAACCGATCTCCTTGACCCCCATCGGGTAGACGTCGGCGTGCATGGCCCGGGCGATCAATTGCGCACCGAGGCAGATGCCCAGCAGGGGATTTCCGGACGCAACGCGCTGGCGCACCAGTTTCAATTCGTCGTGCAAAAACGGATACAGCTGCTCGTCATAAGCTCCAATAGGGCCGCCGAGTATGATCAACAAGTCGGCCTGCAGCACCGGCTCGCTGTAGATGGTGTCGACCGTGGGGTCCAGGTAAATCAGCGTATAGCCTTCTTCGGCCAGAACGGCATCGAGGGTGCCAACGTCTTCGAAGTGAATGTGGCGCAATGCAATGGCAGTTTTCATGGAAAAAACCAGTTGTTGAAGTAAGGACGGTAAGTGTTCATACCGTGGTGGAGAGGTCGACCTTGATCGTCCCGGATTGCGGGAAGGTGCAGCAGGCGAGGGCGTAGCCGTCGTCCTTGTCCTTGTCGGTCAGGCAAAAGTCGGGCTCAAAGGTGTAGTGACCCTCCGATACCTTCAGCCGGCAGTGACCGCAGATGCCGGCGCGGCAAAGGCTGCGCACCGCGATGCCGCTGGTTTCGAGCATCTCCAGCAAGCTCTTGCCGGCGGGCGGCTCCAGCACCTGATCGTTGTGGTTCAAGTGCAGGCGCAGCGTCGCGTTGGCCTGAGCCTCAGGCTGTGCGACGGAGGCCGGCGCGGCCGGTGGCGTGAATGACTCGATGAGCAAGCGGCTCGTGGGGAACATGGCCAGAGTGTGTTCGCGCATGCCTTGGGCGAAGCCATAGCTGCCGCAAATCACCACGCGGTCGGGGTTACCCAGCCGGCTCAGGTCCTGGGCTTGGGGACGACCGGCGCTGAAGTGTCCGTTGTTGTTGACCGCTTCGCGGGTTACGAACACCTGCAAGGAGAACCACGATGTGGTCAGCTCAAGCTCCAGCAACTCATGTAGAAACGAAATCTCGGCGATGGACGGCACACACAGCAGCAGGCTCACATCGGGCACCGCCAATCCGCGTCGCGCGCGCTCGGCCAGGCCGCGCAGCAATGCAATCGGCAAGGTGATGCCGATGCCGCCGGCGAGCATTCCGACCTGTCCGCAACCCAGAACCGACTCCAGCGAAATATCACCTGCCACAAACTGCATTGCGGTGGTTGAGCCGGCTTGCAGCGTGGCGTGCAACTGGTCCGAAACCCCGCCACGGCCTTCGCGTTTGACCGCAATGTCGAACCGGTCGGCGCCGTGCTTGCGCGTGATCGAATACAACCGCTGGTGATGGGTGCCCGCCATGTCAGCGGCGTGCAGGGCCACGTGTTTGCCTGCCTCCAGGCTGTCGAGGAATTCGACGGGTGCGTCTACCGCGCGCAGGGTGAAGACTTTTACGTTGGCCGTTTCAATGCTGACGTGTTCGCACAGGGCCTTGAGGGATGCCATGCCGTTCATGCGCGGGCCTTCTCGCCTAAGGTTTCAATGGCATGCTCGGCACTGCTGAGGCCGTTGCCGGTCAAGCCGATCCGGTCTATCAGGGCTTCGAGCGAGTCGGTGTAGACGCTGATTTCGTTGTTGTCGCCCACGTCATGCACGATCTCGCCGGCATGGGGGAAATCCAACATCGAAAACACGGTGGCCCATGCGCCCATTTCGTTATTGGCGAACATCTGCACCGTGCGCAGGATGATCGAGCGCAAGTACTCGCGTTCCTTGCGGCTCAGGCCATTGACGATGTCGGAAGCGACGAAGCTGAAGACGCTGGAATGGCTCCACTCGTCCATGGCATGGGTGCGCGTGACCTCATGGCACACCGCCTGAATGCTGGCGTCCTCGGCCATGGTCTTGAGATAGTCGGTGATCAGCGTTTCGCTGGCACACGCGACGCCGAAGCGGGTCAGGCGTCGCTCCCATTCGGCGGTGCAGTTGGCCAGGAGGGCCTCGCGCCAGGTCACCAGGTTGAACGCGCTGAAGTCCAGCGGGGTGAGTTTGCGCATGTCATAGATATAGTTGCAGGCCATGATGGACATGCGCGTGTGCAGGGCTTCGTCGAGCAGTGCCTGAGACATCACGTCTTGCAGCAGGGCGCGGTTGTTGCTCGGCGGCGGGGTCTTGATAATGTCCTCGCAGGCAGGCACGACCACATTGCATTCGATGTAAATGGTCTTGAGGTTGTAGATGCCCCACGCATACGACAGGCATTTGGATTGCAGGTCCTGAGGGGCTTCGAGCCAGGCCTGGTGATGACGAAACGGTAGCAGCGACAGACTGAAGTCTTGCTTGCCGGCATCGAAGGCGAGGCCCCAGTAGTTCGGTTGCGGGTTGTTGACGGCCGCGCGGGTTTTCCAGAGCGTGGAGAGTTTGGCCAGCATGTTTTTTACTACGTCATCGGTACCACAATTCAAACGTTCCATGTTTTAACTCCAAGGAAATCGGCTATTGGTGTTAGGGTTTACCGTGCAGTCCTTGCAAAAATAACGGGTCCGCACAAGCGAGGGTGCAGCGCAATAAATGCGGGACGGCGCCCTTCAAGTCTGCGGCAAAAACACGTTGCGGCTATTGATTCAGGTCACTTGAATGCCACTTGGAGTGCCGCCGTTTTTCGGGCCCTGGCCATGGACCGCTCCTGCATCAGAGTCAGTACAACGGTCAGGCACATGAAGGCGGCGCTGGCCCAGAAAATTGCGTTGGGCTGACCTTGGTCGAGCAGCCAGCCGAACCCGACGGGCCCGATGGCGCCACCGATGTTGAAACCGGTAGAGACGATGCCGAAGGTTTTGCCTTCGGCACCCTTCGGGGCAGCCGCTCGTACCAGCATGTCGCGGGACGGTGCGATCACCCCGGTCAGGAAGCCCGCAGCCCCCAGCACGACCAGCAGCGCCGGCTCGCTCAAGCGTGCCGTGGCGACCAGCAGCATCAGCACGGTGGCCAAGGCAAACGCGCTGGCTGCGACGACGCCATGGCGGCGGGTCCGGTCGGCCAAGGCTCCCCCTGCCAGCACGCCGAAAGCGCTGGCAAAGAGGAAGGCGGTCAACGCCGAGTTGGCCCAGGTCAAGGCCACGCCCTGGCCTTGCATCAGGGCGGCGACCGAGAACTTCTCAATCGCGCCGGTGCTCAGGTTCAGCAGCACGAACAACAGGGTCAGGCTGAGCACCATAGGCGAGAGCAGTGACAGGCGACTGGCGCCGATGGGTGTCGGGTCGGCGGCGAGAGACACGCTACTGACTCTGGCCAGTGCGGAGCCAGGGATCAACAACAGCGCCAGCACGAAAAAGCCCACCAGTGCCGCCGCCGCGAAGGCCATGGGCAGGTTGCTCGCCACCGCGATGCCCAGCAAAAACGCCGGGGCCACGGCCGCGCCAAGGAATCCGGCAAAGGTATGCACGGAGAACGCCTTACCGATGTGGGCGGGGTCAATATGGCGGGACAGCAGGGCGTAGTCGGCCGGGTGATAAACCGCGTTGGCGACGCCGGCCAGTACCATGCCGATCAACAAACAGGTGTAGCCGGGCAGGAGTGCAATCAGCAGGAAACTGCTGCTGCCCAGTGCCAGCGCGACCAACAGCAAGCGCCTGGCACCGTAGCGGTCCACGGCAAATCCCATGGGTGCCTGTACCAGCGCTGTGACGATATTGAACAGACTCAACGCCAGGCCCAGTTCCACATACTCCACCTTGAAAAAAGCCGGAAGCAGAGGGAATAGCGCCGCCAGCACCATGATGTGCAAATGACTGACAAAGTGTGCGGCGGCGACCTGTGGCAGCAACCCGATACGAATCGTCATGGCGAAACCTGTGTAGTGAGCATGGCAAATTCGGCGCAGAGCTTAATGAGGCGATGGTCTTGCGCGATAGTCCATTACCGATGAGGCCACCAGACCACTTTAAATGGCGGCGATTTCACCGCGCCTGCCCCTGCATAGACGTGTGGCAAGGGCTTTGAGGGCGGTGGTCTGCAACATCTGAGCGAACTGGTATGGTTGGCCGGCCCGTGGGCGGATAGGGTAGTGCGGCGTGTTATCGGGCGTTTACAAAGGGAGTGACCATGCCGCATTTCGCTTATCGGGAGGGCCACGCGCTGCCAGGGGTCAGCGGCGTTGCGCTGCCTCAGGTGGACGGGGAGGTGTGGCGCGCCATTGACGCCGAGCGTCAGCGCCAAGTGCAGTCAATCGAGCTGATCGCCGCAGAGAACGTGGTCAGTCGTGCGGTGCTCGAGGCCCAAGGGTCGGTGCTGACCAACAAATATGCCGAGGGCTACCCAGGGCGTCGCTATTACGCCAGTTGCTGCAATGTCGATGCAATTGAAGAGCTCGCCATCGAGCGGGCCAGGCAGCTGTTCAGCTGTGCCTATGCCAACCTGCAACCCCATTCGGGCAGCCAGGCCAACCAGGCGGTGTTTCTGGCTCTGCTGGCGCCGGGGGACAAGATCCTGGGCCTGGACCTCAAGTCCGGAGGGCATGTGTCCCATGGTGCTGCGTTCAACTTGTCCGGTCGCTGGTTTCAGGCCCTTAGCTATGGCGTGCACCCGGTGACCCACAGGGTCGACATGGATCAGGTCGAGCAGATCGCCCGACAAGAACGTCCACGGCTGATCATCGCAGGGGCCTCGGCGTACTCACGGGCGCTGGATTTCGCCCGGTTTCGTGCGATTGCCGACGAGGTGGGTGCGTACCTGATGGCCGATATCGCCCACGTCGCAGGGCTGGTCGCGGGTGGTGCGTATCCGTCTCCTGTGCCGTTCGCCCATGTCACCACCCTCAGTACCCATGCCACATTGCGCGGCCCGCGTGGCGGGATGATCCTGTGCAATGAGCAGGCCATTGCGCAGAAGATCAATGCGGCGGTGTACCCCGGCCTGCAGGGCGCAGCACTGATGCATATCGTTGCAGCCAAGGCCGTGGCACTGGGCGAGGCATTGCAACCGGCCTTCGGCGCTTATGCCCACGCCGTGGTCGCCAATGCCCAGGCCTTGTGCGGCCGATTGGCTGAAGGTGGGCTGTTGGTCGTGTCGGGCGGGACCGACTGTCACTTGGGCGTGATTGACCTGCGGCCGTGGGGCCTGGTGGGGAATGTCGCCGAGCGTGCGTTGGAGGCAATCGGCATTACCGTGAACAAAAATGTCGTGCCCGGCGATGAGGTCAAGCCCACCGTGACGTCCGGCATTCGTCTCGGCAGTGCGGCGTGCACTTCGCGTGGCATGGGGGTCGATGAATTCAGGGAGATCGGCGACATGATTCTGGCCATGCTCGGTGGCGTGCGCAGCGGTGCCCTTGACGGCCGCACTGAACGTTCGATTCGTGAAGGTATCAGCGACCTGACCAAGCGTTTCAGGCTGCCGTATTAACCGACCGCGCTTTTTGAAAAGGAATTCCGATGCCCGGCTTTATCCCCACCGGCCGCCTGGCGGCTACCCGCACGTCACGGTTCAGGTTGTTCAGCACCGCCAAGCCTCAACCCGTCATCACGGTTGAATACTCAAAGTTGTCCCCGCGTGCGCGGATGGCCGTCCAGGCCCAGCAGCTGCTGATGAACTATGCGCTGGGCCATTAGATTTTCAGGGCGTTGGCCAGGCGCAACATGGCGGCTTCTATTTCATACGCGGTCAGGGAAGAGTAGCCCAGCAGCCAGCCCTGTTGCTTCGGTTCGCCCGCGTACAAACCGCTGAGGCCGGACAGTTGCACGCCGGCAGTGGCGGCCTGGCGGATGGTTTTTTCCTCGGACCATCCGGCTTTCAGCAAGCAGGGGATTTGCAACCCGCCCGGCGGCAATTCGGCGGTGACCACCGTGCTCAAGTACTTGCCGATGGCGTCGTGCATGATCGACCGGCGTCCGGCATACAGCTTGCGCATGGCCCGGACATGCGCGTTGTAATGGCCGTCCTCCATAAAGCGCGCCAGCGTCAGTTGTAGCGTTTGCGGAGTGTGGCCGTCCATCATGCTGCGCGCATAGGCAAAGGGCTTTACCAGTTCGGAGGGCAGCACCATGTACCCCATGCGCAGTCCGGGGTAGAGGGTCTTGCTGAAGGTGCCGATGTAGAGCGTGCGCTGATACTTGTCCAGGCCTTGCACGCACGCCGTGGGTTGCCCGTCGTAATGGAACTCGCTGTCGTAGTCATCCTCGATGATCCACTTGCCTTTTTGCGCCGCCCAATTGATCAACTCAAGACGCCGCTCCAGCGGCAACGTTGCGCCGGTGGGGTATTGGTGAGAGGGCGTGACATACACGCAATTGGCGCCGCTGCGGTCGGCGTATAACAGGTCGGTGCGGATGCCCTGTTCATCGACATCAATGGGCATCACCTTGGTTTCGGCGATCTGGAAGGCCTTGCGGGCGCCGTAGTAGCCGGGGTTTTCCATCAGAATTGGCTTGCCGGCGTCCACCAGCAGTTGCGCGCACAGATACAACGCCTGGCGCGTACTGCTCAAGACCAGTACCTGGTCGGGGGAGCATTTGGCGCCGCGTTCTAGGTTCAGGTAGGTGGCAATCGCTTTGCGCAGGGGCTCAGCCCCTTGTGGATCGCCATGCAGCAGCACGCTCGCGCGATAGTCCTTCATGACCTGGCGCTGCAAACGCTCCCAGACATCCGTCGGGAAGCTGCGGGTTTCCGGCAGACCGGTGGCGAATGCCTTGATGACTTGCTGATCGCGCACACCGCCGGTGTCGAAGATCATCCGCCCGCGCTGGCTGAGTTCGGCGCCCGGTGCGGCGACGCTGCTCCTGATTTCCTGCGCCCTGAGGCGTCGGCGGCCAGTACCGCGCAATTCGACGCCCACCGTGTCGCAGACGTAACTGCCGGCGCCTTCACGGCGCACGATAAACCCGTCCCGATGCAACTGCACATAGGCGTTCTCAACGGTGTCGCGGGCGCACCCCAGTGACTTTGACAGCACCCGCGTGGCGGGCAGTTTCAAGCCGGGGCCAAGGGCGCCGTCGAGAATCAGCGCACGCAATGCACGTTGAATCCGCTGATGCAGATCCAGCAGCTGAAATTCAGCGTCGTTGAGGCGCATCTTCAGGGTTTCCAGCTCGAAGGTCTTCGCCATGTGGTCTGCTCTCTTTCCATGAACTGGCAGGTAAAGGCAGGCCAGTTTATCCGTAGACTCTGGCCCTCGCCACCCTTCGGCTTTACCTCGGTGATGACGCGCCGGGCGAGCGTTCTTGAACAGGAGTTACTCAACCATGGCTCGGTCACACAACTTCAGCGCAGGCCCCACCGCGGTGCCGTTGGACGTCCTCACCCAGGCGCACGAGGAGTTTTTCGATTTTGCCGGCACCGGCATGTCCGTGATGGAAATCAGCCATCGCTCGCAGGTATTCATGGCGGTGGCCAGTGAAGCCGAACAGGACCTGCGCGATATCCTCGAGGTGCCGCCCGCCTACAAAGTGCTGTTCCTGCAAGGTGGCGCCTCGTTGCAGTTCGCTCAAGTGCCGATGAACCTGATAGGCGATAAAGGCACGGCGGATTACCTGCACACCGGCCTCTGGTCGGGCAAGGCGATCGAGGCTGCCCGGCGCTACTGCGATGTGCGCGTGGTTGCCAGCGCCCACGCGTCCGGTTTCGACCATGTCCCCCCTGCCTCGGACTGGCGCCTTAACGCCGACGCCGCCTACCTGCATTACACCGAGAATGAGACGGTGCACGGCGTGCAGTTCATCGACACGCCCGCGAGCGACGCGCCGCTGGTGTGCGATGCCTGTTCAAGCCTGCTGTCCAAGCCGATCGACATCGCCAGGCATGGGCTGGTGTATGCCGCCGCGCAGAAAAACATGGGCGTGGCCGGGTTGACGGTGGTCATCGTGGACCCGGCGTTGCTGGAGCGTTCCCATGCCTTTACCCCGGACATTCTCAACTACGCGCGCATCAGCGAAGCGCAGTCGATGCTCAATACCCCTGCAACTTTCCCCTGGTACCTCACAGGCCTGACGCTCAAGTGGATCAAGCACAGTGGCGGTCTGCAGGCGCTGCATCAGCGCAACCAGGCCAAGGCGCGAATGCTTTATCACGCCATCGATGGAAGTGACGGGTTTTATCGCAACTCAGTGCAGGCACCGTATCGCTCCATCAATAACGTGCCCTTTCGATTGGCCGAGGTGGCGCTGGAGAAGACCTTTTTGCGGCACGCGGAGCAGGCCGGTCTCAACGGCCTCAAAGGCCACGCCAGCGTCGGCGGCCTGCGCGCCAGCCTCTACAACGCCGTTTCGGTGCCGGCGGTCGAGGCTCTGTGCGACTTCATGAACGCCTTTGCGCGTGAGCATGGCTGAGCCGACCACAGAAAGTGGTCTGGTCTGCTGCGTTAAAGCGTAGGGGTAAAACCTGCCATTCAACCGCTATAAATGACCGCTTACCAGCGGCCGGATGCATCGTCCAGCAAGGAGCCAAGACCTATGTCATCTACTCAATCCCTCTCGTCCCTGCGTCTGCGGGACCTGCTGCACCCGGTGGTTGCCGGGTTGATTTCGGTGATCGTCAATTACGGCGGCACCTTCATCCTGGTGTTTCAGGCCGCCAAGGTCGCAGGGCTCAGCCCTGAATTGACGGCATCGTGGGTTTGGTCTGTGTCGATCGGGGTAGGGGTGACGGGGCTGTTCCTCAGTTGGGTGAGCCGCGAGCCGATCATCACCGCCTGGTCGACCCCGGCGGCGGCGTTTTTGATCGTCGCCTTGGCGACCACACCCTACGCCGAGGCCATTGGGGCGTACATGATTTCGGCTGCAGCGTTCGTGCTGCTGGGCGTATCCGGTTACTTTGAAAAAGCCGTTCGCCTGATCCCGCCGGGTGTGGCAGCGGGCCTGTTGGGCGGCATCCTGCTGCAGTTCGGCATCGGTGCTTTCGCCAGCATGAGCGTCGACCCGCTATTGGTCGGGGTGTTGATCGGCGCCTACATCCTGTTCAAGCGCTTGAGTGCGCGCTACGCGGTGGTCGGCATTCTGGTGCTGGGGCTTGGCTTTCTGCTGATGCAGGGACGCGTGGACTTTACTGGGCTGACGCTGGAGTTTGCGACACCGGTGTTCACCCGCCCGGAGTTCTCGCTCAATGCGTTGTTGAGCGTGGCGTTGCCGCTGTTTCTGATCACCCTCACCGGGCAGTACATGCCGGGCATGCTGGTGCTGCGCAGTGACGGCTTCAACACCAGTGCCAACCCGATCCTCAGCGTGACCGGGCTGGGTTCTCTGCTGATGGCGCCGTTCGGTTCCCATGCCTTCAACATCGCGGCCATCACCGCCGCCATCTGCACGGGCAAGGAAGCCTCGGAAGATCCGTCCAAGCGCTGGATCGCAGGCGTGGCCGCGGGCATCTTCTACATTCTGGTGGGGATCTTCGGCGTGACCCTGGCGGCGGTGTTCATGGCCTTCCCGGCGACCTTCATCACTACCCTGGCCGGGCTGGCCCTGTTGGGCACACTCGGCGCGAGCCTGGCCAATGCCATGGCGGACGTGAAATCGCGGGAAGCGTCGCTGATCACTTTCCTGGCCTGCGCGGCCAATATCACTCTGCTGGGCATCGGCGGCGCGTTCTGGGGCCTGGTCATCGGCCTGACGGCCTACGCCGTGCTCAATGGGCAGTTGCCGCGTCGTGAGAAGACTGCAGTCCCCCAGGCCGAACCGGTTGCAGTGCCGACCAAGGGAGCGGCCAACTGATGCCTGATCAAACCGAAGACCTCAACATCCTGCATGCGCGCCATGGTCGTTACCCACAGGCCGGCAGTGTCGAAGATTTTCGCCGCAACCTGGCCGCCGTGCAGCAACGCATTGTCGAGGCGTGCCGTCGGGTAGGGCGCGACCCTGCCGGTGTGCGCTTGCTGCCGGTCAGCAAAACCTTTGATGAAGCTCATCTGCGTCTGGCCTATGCCGCCGGTTGCCGCCTGTTGGGCGAGAACAAGGTGCAGGAAGCACAGCGCAAGTGGGAAGCCATGAGCGACCTGCAAGACCTGCAATGGTCGGTGATCGGCCACTTGCAGACCAACAAGGCCAAGCAGGTCGCACGCTTCGCCAGTGAGTTCCAGGCCCTGGACAGCCTGCGGGTGGCCGAGGCGCTGGACCGTCGCCTGCGCATTTTAGATCGGCAGATGGACGTGTTCGTCCAGGTCAATACCTCCGACGAAGCCAGCAAGTACGGGCTAGCGCCCGATGACGTGGCGGCTTTCCTGGAGACAATGCCAGCGTTCCCGACACTGCGGGTTCGCGGGTTGATGACGCTGGCGCTGTTCTCGGCCGACGCGGTGCGGGTGCGCCCTTGCTTCGTCCGGCTGCGTGAATTGCGCGACCGCTTGCGTCATTGCGCCCCTGACGGGGTGTCGCTGCAAGAGCTGTCGATGGGCATGTCGGGTGACTTTGAAATCGCCATTGAAGAGGGCGCGACCGTGGTGCGCGTCGGGCAGGCGATCTTCGGTGCCCGAGCCATGCCGGATGCGTACTACTGGCCGACCGCCGATGCCCGCCCCCTCATTGAAGACACGTTGTTGTCGATCACACCCAGCCGTTGATCCCCCTCTACAGGAGGCCTGCAATGTCCGCTGCACCCGCTTACCTCATGCACACCTCAGCCCGACAACCGGTTTCGTTCAGCCGAGGCCAGGGTGCCTCGTTGTGGGACACCGAGGGTGTTGAATACCTGGATGCCATCGCCGGTGTGGCGGTGACGAGCCTGGGGCATGCCAACCCCGAAATTGCCGCGGCCATCGCCGAGCAAGCCACGGTGTTACTGCACACGACCAACATGTTTCGCATCCCATGGCAGGAGCAATTGGGCGAACGACTGTGCCTGCTATCGGGCATGCAACGGGCGTTTTTCTGCAACTCCGGAGCTGAGGCCAACGAAGCGGCGCTCAAACTGGCCCGCCTGCACGCCAACGCTCGGCAGGTGGCCCACCCCCAAGTGTTGGTGATGGAGAACAGTTTTCACGGGCGCACCCTGGCCACACTCGCCGCCACCGGCAATCCCGCCGTGCATCGTGGCTTCGAGCCTCTGATGCCGGGCTTTGTGCGGGTGCCTTTCGACGACATCGAGGCGATTCGCCAGGTCGCGGCGCAGTCACCCGATATCGTCGCGGTGCTCGTCGAGCCGGTCCAGGGCGAGGGGGGCGTGCACGCCGCTTCTGCCGGCTACCTGCAGGCGCTGCGCCAACTGTGTGATGAACACGACTGGCTGATGATGATCGATGAAGTGCAGACCGGACTGGGCCGCACCGGTACCTGGTTTGGCTTTGAGCACGCGGGCATCAAGCCGGACGTCATTACCCTGGCCAAAGCGCTGGGCAACGGTTTCCCCATCGGCGCATGCCTGGCGCGGGGCAAGGCCGCCCAGCTGTTTTCCCCCGGCCACCATGCGTCCACGTTCGGCGGTAACCCGCTGGCATGCCGCGTGGGCTGCACAGTGCTCGACATCATGCAGCGCGATCACATCCCGCAACGCGCTGCCGCCTCGGGCCGCCGCTTGTTGGCAGCCCTGAAGCTGGCGCTGGGCAACCATCCTGAGGTGGTGTCCGTTCGCGGCATCGGCTTGATGATCGGCATTGAACTCAATGGCCCGTGCGCCGAACTGGTCGGCCGGGCCCGTGAAGAACAACGTCTGCTGATCACCGTCACACGGGGCAACACCGTGCGCCTGTTGCCGCCGCTGATTTGTGATGACGCACAGATCGACGACATCGCCGCGCGCATCACGCGCCTGCTGTCACCCGCCGCTTGAATTCTTGACCAAGGACACTTTGCACATGTACGACTCGACGCTGACCCTCAACACTTTCGACCCTGAGCTGTATGAATCGATTCACAATGAAGAGCATCGCCAGGAAGACCATATCGAGCTGATCGCCTCGGAAAACTATGCCAGCCCGCTGGTGATGAAAACCCAGAGCACGGTGCTCACCAACAAGTACGCCGAAGGCTACCCCGGCAAGCGCTATTACAGCGGCTGCGAATACGTCGATGTGGCCGAGCGGCTGGCCATCAAGCGGGTCAAGGCCCTGTTCGACTGCGACTACGCCAACGTGCAACCCCATGCGGGCGCCCAGGCCAACGCGGCGGTCTTCCTGGCACTGATCAACCCCGGTGATACGGTGATGGGCATGAACCTGGCCCAAGGCGGTCACCTGACCCACGGCAACCCGGCCAACTTTTCGGGGCGTCACTACACCATCGTGCCTTACGGACTGGACCCGAAAACCGGCTTTCTCGACTATGACGAGATGGAGCGAATCGCACTGCAGACTCGCCCAAAAATGTTGATCGGTGGTTTTTCCGCGTATTCGCGGTACAAGGACTGGGCACGCATGCGCAGCATTGCCGACAAGGTCGGGGCTATTTTTTGGGTCGATATGGCCCACGTCGCCGGGCTGGTCGCCGCGGGCGAATACCCGGATCCGCTTCCCCATGCGCATGTGGTGACCAGCACCACGCACAAAACCCTGCGCGGGCCCCGCGGCGGTTTGATTTTGTCCAAGGGACAGGATGAAGCCTTCTACAAAAAGCTCGATTCCGCTGTGTTTCCCGGCGTGCAGGGCGGGCCGCTGATGCACCAGATCGCGGCCAAGGCCGTGGCCTTCAAGGAAGCGCTTTCGCCTGAGTTCAGCATCTACCAGACCCAAGTGGTCATCAACGCCCGGGCCATGGCCGGTGTGTTGCAAAAGCGCGGGTACAAGATCGTCTCGGGCGGCACCGACAACCACATGATGCTGATCGACCTGTCCGACAAACCCTACACCGGCAAGGAGGCCGACGCGGCCCTGAGCAGTGCCTATATCACCGCCAACAAAAACTCGGTGCCGAATGATCCGCGCTCACCGTTTGTGACATCTGGCCTTCGTATTGGTACCCCGGCGGTGACCACCCGCGGGTTTGGTGTGGAGGCTTGCGAGCAAGTGGCCGGCTGGTTGTGCGACGTACTGGACGCCCTGGAAAACGGAAGCAGCGAGAAGGTCGGGCACCATGTGCGCGAACAAGTTGTAGCGCTGTGCCGTCGTTTTCCGGTCTATCGCTGAGTCTGGCCCGGCCATTGCCTGATCGGGTGGTGGCCGGGTATTCAACTGTTTTATCAGGCGATCCCTTTGGCCGCACCCGCGTGCCATTGACCAAGTAATTGCCCGCAATCCTCGAAAGCTGTATCAGATGCCATGACAACAGGCGTTTGCGACTCTAGTAAATTGGTCAATGTGATCAATTCGCTTTACGCCCAATGTACCGAGACGGCAACGCTGATGCTCCGCTCCGCGCGTGACTGGCTGTCAGGGCTGTATCAGGCCCGGTGCGACAGTTTTAATTCTCAAGTCGTTTGCGCTTAATAGGCTTTTTAGGATGCTGCGGCAGTTTTGCGATTTTTTGCTTTTGAATCGAGGTCTTCGCCATGGATCGCTTTCAGGAAATGCAGGTCTTCGCCGCCGTCGCTCAAGACCAGGGCTTCTCCGCCGCCGCGCGGCGCCTCGGTTTGTCGGCTGCGAGCGTCACCCGCGCCGTTGCTGCATTGGAGCAACGAATCGGCACGCAATTGCTGATCCGCACCACACGCAGCGTGCACCTTAGCGAAGCGGGTCAGCGGTACCTGGAGGACTGTCGAAGAATTCTCGCCGAGGTGCAGGAAGCGGAGGATTCGGCCGCAGGCAGTCACGCCCAGCCTCGTGGGCAACTGACGGTGACAGCGCCGGTGTTGTTCGGTGAGTTGTTTGTCACACCGGTGATGACCGGGTATCTCACGCAGTATCCGGACGTTTCGATCAACGCGTTGTTGGTGGATCGGGTGGTGAGCATGGTCGAGGAGGGGGTCGATGTGGCGGTGCGCATCGGTGAGCTGCCGGACAGTAATCAGCATGCGATTCGGGTGGGTGAGGTCAGGCGCGTGGTCTGTGGTTCGCCGCAATATCTGGCCGAGCACGGTCGACCGCAGCATCCACAAGCGTTGAATGGCTTGCCCGTCGTCGCTACTACGGCCACCGGCCAGATGCGCAACTGGCCATTTCTTGAGGGGGGCGAATCGCTGATCGTGCGTCCGGAGCCGCGGCTGGTGGTCACCGCCAATCAGGCGGCGATCAGAGCGGCGTGCCTCGGTCTCGGGCTGACGCGGGTGCTTTCCTATCAGGTGGCGAACAAAGTGGCGGCAGGTGAGCTGGAAATCGTCCTTGCCGACTTCGAACTGCCGCCGCTGCCCATTCATGTGGTGTATCAGGGCGGGCGCAAAGCGCCGACGCGGGTGCGCAGCTTTGTTGATTTCACGGTGAACGCTCTGCGTGAGCATCCATCGCTGAAAAACGCCGCGTTATTGCATGAGATGAAATGATCGATTGCGAATACTGGTGATTCTGTTGCTTTGCAGATAGGTGGAAGATGGCTCCCATCAGCGCTGCCAACCCTCGGGCGGTGCGATCATCCAGTGGAGTCGACCATGCAACCGATCAAGTTTTACAACTTCCCGCGTTCCGGCCACGCCCATCGGGTGGAACTGATGCTGTCGCTGCTGCAATTGCCGACCGAGACCATTCTGGTCGATCTGGCGAAGGGCGAGCACAAGCAGCCTGCATATCTGGCAATCAACAGTTTTGGCCAGGTCCCGGCCATTGATGACAATGGCGTGGTGCTGGCTGATTCCAATGCGATTCTGGTGTATCTGGCGCAGAAGTACGGCAACGGTCGGTGGTTGCCGAGCGATCCGGTCGGTGCGGCACGGGTGCAGCGCTGGTTGTCGGTCGCGGCCGGGCCGATTGCATTTGGCCCGGCGGCAGCGCGGCTGATCACAGTGTTCGGGGCCAAACTGAACGCTGAAGAACTGATCACTCGCGCACACAACCTGCTCACGGTCATGGAGACTGAGCTGGGGAAAACCGCGTATCTGGCAGGTGATGAGCCGACCATCGCCGACATTTCGGCGTACAGCTATATCGCCCACGCCCCGGAGGGCAATGTCTCGCTGGACGACTATGGCAATGTCCGCGCCTGGCTGGCCCGGGTCGAAGCGCTGCCCGGTTTCGTCGGCATGCCGCGCACCGTCGCCGGTCTGCAAACCGCAGTCTGATTCCCGCAATCCACGTTGCGCCGAGGGCGCAGGGGAGAGGTCGTGATGGAACGTTCACCGTGGCACGCTGGCGAGCAACAGTTACAGGCCCATGTAGGCGTTGCCGAACGCATGGAGGCTTTCGGGCGTAAGGTGATTCGCACCTGGATGCCGGACCAGCACCGTGAGTTCTATCAGCAACTTCCCTTCATGCTGTACGGCGCGGTCGATGCCCAGGGTCGTCCGTGGGCCAGCGTGCTCGAAGGCGCGCCGGGGTTTGCCCATTCGCCTGATGCTGAGCATCTGCGTTTCAGCACGTTGCCCGCCGGCGATGATCCGGTGCAATTGCGTAACGGCGAGCCCATCGGTTTGCTCGGGATTGAACTGCATACGCGGCGGCGCAATCGCCTCAACGGCCATGTCGGCGATCTAGGCATTAACGGTTTCGATGTGAGTGTCGATCAAGCCTTCGGCAACTGTCCGCAATACATTCAGCTGCGCCAGTTTCAGCGCGTGCCACTGAGTGATCCGCAGACGCGCCCACCTCAGCATCTCGACACCCTTGATGACGCAGCCAAAGCGCTGATCGAAGGCGCCGATACGTTCTTTGTCGCCAGTTATGTCGATGTCGATGGTCAACGTGCGGTGGACGTTTCCCATCGTGGCGGCCAGCCCGGGTCCGTTCGGGTGGAAGGCAATCGTCTGACCATCCCGGATTTTGCCGGCAATCTGCACTTCAACACCCTTGGCAATCTGCTGCTCAACCCCCAGGCTGGCTTGCTGTTCATCGACTTTTCCACAGGCGATCTGCTGCAACTCAGCGGGCGTACCGAAATCATCCTGGAAGGGCCGCAGATCGAGGCGTTTCAAGGCGCCGAACGGTTTTGGACATTCGAGGTGGAGAAACTGGTTCGCCGGCCAGCAGCGCTGGCCTTGCGCTGGCGCTTCGACGGCATGTCGCCCACCAGTCTGTTGACTGGAAACTGGGCGCAAGCCGATACGCGTTTGCAGGCGCAGGCTTTGGGCAACCAATGGCGACCGCTGCGGGTGGCGAAGATCGAACGGGAAAGCCACAGCATCCGCTCGATTTATCTGGAGCCAGACGATGGCGCCGGTTTGCCGGTGTTTCTCGCGGGCCAGCATTTGCCTGTGAGATTTACCCTCGACGGCGAGGTGCACATCCGCACGTATAGCCTGTCGAGTGCGCCATCGGATGGTTTCTATCGGATCAGTGTGAAGCGCGAAGGACGCGTGTCGACCCATCTGCACGAGCAGATCCAGGTGGGTGATGTAGTGGAGGCGCGAGCGCCTCAGGGGCATTTCACCGTGGCGCCGCTGGAGCGACGGCCACTGGTGTTGTTAGCCGCGGGAGTTGGAATTACGCCACTGCTGTCGATGCTGCGCGAGGTGGTTTATCAAGGCCTGCGCACGCGCCGGATTCGTCCGACGTGGTTGCTGCAGAGTTCACGCAGCCTGGCCGATCAACCTTTTCGAAGGGAGCTGGATCGCTTGTTGGAAAGCGCTGGCGACGCGGTGCGGGTCCTGCGGTTGCTCAGTCAGCCGGAAGCGGACGCGCACGAGGGCGAGGATTTCGACCTGCGCGGGCGGATCGACGGCGCGGTATTAAGGGATCTGCTGGAGGTCGAGGACTACGATCAAATTGATTTTGTGGTCTGTGGCCCCGGCGGTTTTACCCAAGGGCTTTACGACGGCTTGCGTGAGCTGGATGTGCGCGATGCGCAGATTCACGCCGAAACGTTCGGCCCTTCGACGCTCAAGCGTCGCGCCGATCCGGATGCGATTGTCATTGAACAACCGCCCGCAGCCACCACATCCGTGCCGGTGGTGTTCGAGCGTTCGGCAAAGGAAGCGCGCTGGCAGCCGGACGGCAGCAGTTTGCTGGAGCTGGCGGAAAGTCGCGGATTGCGCCCCGAGTTCAGTTGCCGCGGCGGTTCGTGCGGCACCTGCAAGACACGGCTGGTCAGCGGCGCAGTCAATTATCCACAGCCCCCGGCCGAAGTGCCGGAGGCGGGGCATGTGCTGATTTGTTGTGCGGTGCCGGCGCAAAGCGATCAGCCGCTGGTGCTGGATTTGTAATGCTAGCGCCCGTGTAGGAGCTGCCGCAGGCTCGGGCCGCGATCGGCTGTGGATAACCTGCTTGTTCAAGCCATAGGGAAGCTCCCGGGTCTTGTCTTGAAACTGCTGCAACCCATCACTGGTATGCAGGTAATTCGGCGACGCGGCGACAATCCGGTCGGCACTGGCGAGAAAGGGGTTCATCAGCGGCCGATAGAGTTTGAGCAGGGTTTCTGGCGGATGATGTCGGAGTGGTAGGTGACCACGCTCGGTTTGTTCATGCCGCTGGCAAAATGCACCAGGTCCATGAAGGGCCACGCAAAGTGGTAATTGACCACGTCGGCCTCGGCCGCCATCTCGCGAAACTGTTTGAACAGGCTCCAGCAAAATCCCGTGGAGGCGAACTGCATATCGAGTTTTGCCCGGTGCACTTCGTGTTGACCCAGCTTCACCACGGGTGGGTTCGAATCAGCGCTTAGGGTCAGCGTCTGCCCATTGATGCCATGCTGGGCGCCGCGTTCGCGCAGTTGGAAGATCACTTGTTCGATGCCGCCGACCGAGTCGGACAGGTACGTTTTGAAGAAATGAAGAACTCGCCTTCAACTTCCCATGGCCTGGCGGTAGGCACCGGCCGTGGCCTGTGCGCAACGCTGCCAGGAAAAAAACCGCGCCTGCTGCAAGCCGGCTTCTCGGCATGCCTGCCAATGTGTTTGATCGTCGATCAATCGGCTCATCGCATCGCGCAAGCCATCTGCATCAGCGGCGTCGATATAGTTGCCAGCAGCCCCCGCCACTTCCGGCATTGCCGAAGAGCGAGTGACCACCACCGGCGTGCCGCTGGCCATCGCCTCCAGTACCGGCAGGCCGAAGCCTTCATACAGCGAAGGAAAAATCAGTGCCCGAGCGCCGGCCAGCAGTTGCGCCACTTGTTCATCAGGCAGGTAGCCGAGCAGGCAAACATTTCCACTGGCCAACGCCCGGCGCAGCTCGTGACTGAGCTGCTCACGCTGCCAACGGGCCATGCCGACGATCAACAGCGGAAAGCGTTCGCGCACCGCTTCCGGCAGCAGGGCATGGGCGCGCAACGCCAGGCTCAGGTTCTTGCGTGGCTCCAGCGTGCCGACACACAGGAAATACTCGCGAGCCTGCACGGCATGAGCCTTGAGTACCGCGCTGATCATGTCGGCTTCGCGTGGATGAAACCGCTCGGCGACGCCCAGTGGCGCCACCACAAAACGCTCCGCGGGCAGTCCGAAATAGTCTTGCGCCTCGTCGGCAATTGCCTGTGAGTCAGTCAGAATCACCTGCGCTTGCTCGATGCCAAGGGCCAGCCGTCGCTCGATTTCCCTGAGCCGAGCCGAGGGCTGAGTTTCGGGAAAATGCAGATGCGTCAGATCGTGCAGGGTGATCACCGTCGGGCCGTCGAAAGCCAGCGGCCACAGACTGGGCTCGTGATACAGGTCGATGCCTTGCGCGCGGCCCTGATCGAAGCGCTTTTGCTCCATCCAGCGCCGTGCCTGATAGGCTCCGGGAATCTGCCGCAGCAGTGGCGTCAAACGCGAATAGCCGGGCATTGCCGCTTCCGGTAGCGCCGAACTCCAGCCCCAACCATGAAACAGCGTCATTTCGACGTCGGGCTCGCTGCGCAAGGCGTTGACCAGTTCGGCGACGTAGTGGCCGATGCCGGTGCGCGGCGCCTGCAGAATCCGGGCGTTAAGAGCAATGCGCATGCTGGCTCTCCGGGATTGCCGGCGAAGGATGCAAATTGTGCTCGATGCGTTCAATCAGTTGCGCACTCGCTTCGCGCCAGCTCAGCCAGCGCCACTGTTCCAGGCTCAGAGGTGCTGGAAAGACCTGGCTGCGTTCCATGTCGGTGATCAGGTGGGTCAGGCTCTGCGGGTTGGCCAGATCGAAATACGCCATGTAATCGCCGCCGATCTCGCGAAACACCGGGATATCACTGGCCATCGCCGGTAAACCACGTTGCATGGCTTCTACCAGTGGCAGACCGAACCCTTCTACGTAGGACGGGAATACCAGCGCCGTCGCATGGGAGTAGGCGTGTTCGAGGCTTTTGTCCGAGAGTGTGTTGTACATGAACAAGCGGCGGTTCAGCTCGGGATGCAGGCGGATGCGTTCGATCAACGCTTCGCACTTCCAGCCGATCTTGCCGACGATGCATAACCGCGCTTTGGACCCCGTGGCCCAGGCGCGCTCGAATGCATCGAGCAGGTAAGCGTGGTTTTTGCGCGGCTCGATGGTGCTGACCATGAGGAACACCGGTTCCACTGTTTTGAACATATGCAACAAGTATTGATCGACCTTGGTATCGATGTCGCTCAAGTCCAGTTCCGAACCGAGGTGGAAATAATCGAACCAGCGCTGTGCGACCTGTTGCGAACCGATGCGCCGCAGCATTTCTTCTCGCACCTGATCGCGGATGGTCGTCGAAATTGCCACATAGCCGTCGGCTGCGCGGGCGATCCAGTCGAACCAGTCGTTGAACACTTTGACCAGCCCGGCATCGCAGAACTGCGGATGGGTCAGCGGGATCAGGTCGTAGATCACCGAAACGATACCGACCCCGTCACGCTTGAGTTGCTCGGCCAGGGGGAAAACATTGGCGTGCCAGGACGAGTCGAGCAGTACCAGTTGATCGCCGGCCCGATGCTGTAACGGCACGCAGCGCTCGGGAATTTGCTTGCCTTTGAGGGCTCGCTGCAGCAGGCGCATCGGCAGGCTGAAACAGGCGAAAGCGCTCAGCCGGCACCCGACGTACAACACGCGGCGAGCGAAATGCGACTGGCTGAATGGACGGCGGCGCTCCAATGCACGGTGGCGCAGCCAGAAACCATTGGCCCATTGCTCGAGTTTCACTCGCAGGCCGGTCAAATCCAGCGTTGCCGATTTCAGTGGCGCCAGGCTCTTAACTTGATACAGAGCACCACCGATCATCACCACCGGGATGCATTCAACGTTCTCGTCGGCGGCCGGCAATTGCTGGATGACGTTGCGGACCACGCGCTGAATGCCCGAGTTGGCGCTTGGGTGTTCGAATACGTAAGTGCATTCCACCAACAATCGTGTCATCACGAGATCTCCGTATCAGGCGTTGGCGTGAGGTTGCCACTGGACCGAGTGATTTCTGTGTGCGCTTGCAGCCAGGCGCAGCCGACGAAGTCTTCCTGACGGCTGTTGATCACATGGAAGATCAAGCCGTAGTCGCGCCACTCAAAGTTGCGGTCCAGGTGCGAATCCAGCCGCGACAGGCTCAGCGCCACCGAATAACTGCCCTTGCCCAGACGCATGTCAAAGGCGAAGCGGAACGTTACGCGATCACCTGCACTGAGCTCGACGACCGGTTTGTCGAGGCGATGGGTATTGATTCCGTAAATCGCCTGGCCCAGGCGATCCTTGATCATGAAGCCGAGAATCAGCCGTTCGATGTCTTCACGTACTTCTGTCTGAACTTCCAGCACCACTGGCTGGCCGACTTCCGTCACTTCGAGGCTGCGCCCCTGCGCATCGAGCAGGCGCACGCTGATGATTCCGGCTTCGCCGGTGCCGGAAATGGTTTGTATCTGGCCGTTGGCGAGCATCTCCTGACGCACGATCTGGCCTTCACGCTGGGCAAGCGTGGCGTTGTAGTAGTCCATGACTTCTTCGGGCTTGCCGCGCATGGCCAGGTGACCGTTTTCCAGAAGGATCGCGGTATCGCAGATCGACTGGATGGCCGAGCGGTCGTGGGAAACAATCAGCAGCGTGGTGCCGGCCTTGCGGAAGCTGCGGATGCGCTCGAAGCTTTTGTGCTGGAAATAGGCATCGCCGACCGACAGCGCTTCGTCGACGATCAGGATGTCCGGGCGCCGCGCAGTGGCGACACTGAACGCCAGACGCATCTGCATGCCGCTGGAATAGGTGCGCACGGGCTGATCGATGGCTTCGCCGATTTCGGCAAAACTTTCGATTTGCGGCATCAACGCTTCGATCTCTTCGACCTGCATGCCCAGCAGCTGACCGGCCATGACAGCGTTCTGCCGGCCGGTAAAGTCCGGGTGAAAACCCATGCCCAATTCCAGCAACGCGGCCACGCGGCCTTGCAGATGGATCTGTCCACAGGTCGGTTGGGTGGTGCCGGTGATCATCTTCAGCAGGGTGCTTTTGCCCGCGCCGTTGACGCCGACGATGCCAACGGCTTCACCGGGGCTGATCTCGAAATTGACGTCTTGCAAGACCCAGTGCAGGTGGGGGCGGTTCGGGGAGAACGGCACCAGCCATTCCAGCAGGCGACTCCAGCGATTCGGGTACTGTTTATAGGCTTTGGCCAGGCCAGTAACGCGTATGTGTCCCATCAGAGTTCGTCCACCATTTCACCGACACGCTGACGGAACAGACGCAGCGCCATGGCGCAGAGCAGCACACCGATGATCAGCAGCGGTGTCAGTGACGACCACTGCGGCCATTGGTTGTAGAGGAACACGTTCTGGTAGCTGGCCATCAGTGCCGTCATCGGGTTCAGGCTGATGACGTGCTGGATGCCTGACGGCAGGATCGACAGCGGGTATACGATGGGCGTCAGCCAGAACCAGAACTGCAGGCAGATGCCGAACATCTGCCCGACATCGCGAAAGAACACATTGAGAATGCCGAGCAACATGCCCAGCCCGGCGGCAAAGATCACCTGCAGGATCAGCAGCGGGATCAGTGCCAGCAGGGCCATGCCGGGCAGGCGGCCGCTGATCAGCAGAAAGCCGAAGAACAGCCCGAGAATGATCGCAAAATTGATACCGGCGTTGAGCAGGGTAATCACCGGCAGGCACATGCGCGGGAAGCTGATTTTCTTCAGCAGATTGGCGTTTTCCAGAAACATGTTCTGGCTGCGCAGGGTTATTTCGGAAAACAGTCCCCAAGCCAGCAGACCAGCGCACAGGTAGACGCTGTAGGCCATGCTGTCGTCCACACCCGGTAAACGTGCGCGCATGATCTGGGAAAAGATCACCGTGTAGACAATGATCATCGACAGCGGATTGAAAATCGGCCATAGCGCGCCGAACAGCGAATTGCGATAACGCGCTTGAAACTCGCGCTGCACGCTGCCGAGGATGAATCCACGGTAGCTGTGCAGCGAGCGGTACAGGGAAAGCAGCATTCAGACCGTCCTGCCATATTGATCTTCGAAGCGAACGATATCGTCCTCGCCCAGATATTCGCCGCTTTGCACTTCAATGATGACCAGATCGATCACCCCGGGGTTCTCCAGGCGATGCTTGTGGCCGGCGGCGATGAACGTTGATTCGTTCTTGGCGACCAGAGTCGTGCCGGAACCGTTGTTGGTGACCTTGGCCATGCCTTCGACCACCACCCAGTGCTCGTTGCGGTGATGGTGCATCTGCAACGACAATTTGCCACCGGGTTTGACCACGATGCGCTTGATCTTGAAACGCGGACCTTCTTCCAGAACGGTATAGGTGCCCCAAGGACGGCTGACCGTACGATGCAGGCGATAGGCTTCGTGGGACTTGTCCTTGAGTTGCTTCGCCACGCGGCGTACATCCTGTGCACGGTCGGCATGGGCCACCAGCACCGCATCGGCGGTGTCGACGATGATCAGGTCATCCACACCGACGGTTGCCACCAGCCGGCCTTCGCTCTGCACGAAGTTGTTTTGGCTGTCGATGAAGATCGCTTCGCCACTGGCGCGGTTGTTGTCGGCGTCGGCGGGAATCAGCGCGGCGACCGCATTCCACGAACCGATGTCGCTCCAGTCGAAACCGGCAGGTACCACCACGACTTTTTCCGAGCGCTCCATCAGCGCGTAATCGATGGAGATGTCGGTGATTTCGGCAAACAGCGTTGGCGACAGCTCCTGTTGCAGGCAGCCAACCGTTTCCACCGGGGCGCTGACGGCCATGCAGGCGCGGGTCTGTTCCAGCAACTCGGGTGCGTGCAGTTGCAGTTCGGCAATGAGCGTCGCGGTGGTGAAGCAGAACATCCCCGAATTCCACAGGAAGTTGCCGCTCTCCAGGTAATGCGTGGCGGTCTGCAAGTCGGGTTTCTCGACGAAGCGCTGCACCTTGGCCGCACCCTTGGCGTCCAGCGGCGCACCGGTTTCGATGTAGCCGAAGCCGGTTTCCGGCGCGGTCGGAACTACGCCGAAGGTCACCAGATAACCGTCCTTCGCCAGATTCACTGCGTGCTCGACCGCACTCTTCAAGGCGTCCTGATTGACGATCAAGTGATCGGCCGGCATCACCACCATGATTGCGTCGTCACCATGCAGCGCCTGCAATGACAGTGCTGCCGCTGCGATCGCCGGTGCGGTATTGCGCCCGCTCGGCTCCAGCAGAAAGTGCCCGCGATGGCGCGACACCTGCGCCGCGCAATAGTGATCCTTGCTCTGGAAGTAATACTCGCGGTTGGTCACGGTGACGATGTCGCCCCAGCCGTCCAGCAACGCCGCCGCACGCTGGTAGGTCTTGCCCAGCAGCGACTGGCCGTCGGGCAGGGTCATGAACGGCTTGGGGTGGCCCTCGCGGGACACCGGCCACAAACGGGTGCCGGCACCGCCGGACAGAATCACCGGAATCAGCATGGCCTACTCCTTGGCGACGCGTTTCATGTCCGCATCCATCATCATGCGGATCAAGGTATCCAGGTCGGTTTTCGGTTTCCAGCCCAGCACACGCTGGGCCTTGGCCGGGTTGCCGAGCAGCACTTCGACTTCGGCCGGGCGGAAGAACGCCGGGTCGATCTTCACGTAATCGCGGTAGTTAAGGCCAACGTGATCGAAGGCAATGCGGCACATTTCGCGCACGGTGGTGGTGACGCCCGTGGCGACCACGAAGTCGTCGGGTTTGTCCTGTTGCAGCATCAGCCACATGGCCTCGACGTAATCGCCGGCAAAGCCCCAATCGCGTTTCGCGTCGATGTTGCCCAGCGCCAGGTCCTGCTGTTTGCCCTGCTTGATGCGCGCGGCAGCGTCAGTGACCTTGCGGGTAACGAATTCGATGCCGCGCAGCGGTGATTCATGGTTGAAGAGGATGCCGCTGCTGGCGTGCAGGTTGAAGCTTTCGCGGTAGTTGACGGTGATCCAGTGGCCGTAGAGCTTGGCCACGCCGTAAGGGCTGCGTGGGTAAAACGGGGTGTTCTCATCCTGCTGCTCAGCCTGGATCAGGCCGAACATTTCGCTGGTCGAGGCCTGATAAAACCGTGTGTGCGGGCTGAACTGGCGGATCGCTTCGAGCAGGTGCGTCACGCCCAGCCCATCGACGATGCCGGTGGTCACCGGTTGATCCCAGGAAGCAGCGACAAAACTCTGTGCGGCGAGGTTGTAGACCTCGTCCGGTGCCGACTTGATTACCGCACGCTGCACCGAACAGGCGTCCGCCATGTCGCCGTCGAGGTAGACGATATCGGCTTCGATACCCGTCTCGCGCAGGCGCCAGCGTGAATCGCTGCTGCGCCGGGCGACGAGGCCGTGAACCTTGTAACCCTTGTCCAGCAGCAGTTTGGCCAGATAGGCGCCGTCCTGGCCCGTGATCCCGGTAATCAGTGCACTTTTTGTCATTGTTGTCGTACTCGCGTCTCCCAGTCGGACAGGATCGCCCGCAGGGATTGTTGTGTGGTGGTGGCTGGCGCCCATCCTGTGGCGCTGGCCAGTTTTGCGTGACTGCCGCAGACGCGGCGCTGGTCGGCGCGCCGCATGCGCGCCGGATCCGCCACCAGTTCTACGTCGACTTCGGCCAGATCGGCCAATTGCTCGATCAGGCTGCGAATGCTTTGCTCGCGGCCCGAGCAGATGTTGTA